>Ga0272440_1000314_pt1 | contig 40919 bp, 33 predicted proteins | sample SSMMMBAug17_FD_192440 | JGI IMG/M metagenome (GOLD analysis project Ga0272440, IMG submission 192440) | Marine sediment archaeal communities from Little Sippewissett salt marsh, Falmouth, MA, United States - SSM-MMB-Aug17 | ecosystem: Environmental > Aquatic > Marine > Wetlands > Sediment ...
ATCGTTTTAGTTGAAAATATATCAATAAAAATTTGATGTTTAACACTTTTAATAAGCCTATATTTTAATCGTTTGATTTGACTGGGTTTATTTGTCAAGAAATAAAAACTTAATTATCGAGTATTAATTATCTTATGTGAGGAATTCCATTCATCATAGAACTTGGCTACCTTCTTACGTTTCTTCAAGCTGGCTCGTATCACCAAAGACAATATGGTTGATTCTTGACCAAAATCTTGTACTCGATGTTTAATTTTTTTTACAAACAGGCGCCGAAGCTCTTTCGTTCCCACGCAGAGCGTTGGGAACGAAAGAGCTTCGGCGCCTGTTTGTAAAAAAAAGTGAACGTATAATTCCCCATTAAATAAATGTTCATTCAGTTTTTTGAACCATGATTACACTGAAGAAGATGAATAAGATGAAATAAAGACACTTTAAATTCATCTTATTCATCTTTTTCAGTGTAATCATGGTTCAGAAACGAATCAATAAATATTGAATAATGAGGAACTTATTTTCCGAGCATTCCTAAGAAAAACTCGAATAAAAAGATCAACATTTATTGGGCGCATTCTAAAAAGGGGGCATTTTTCTTAGCTCTGAAAGGTCGTAATATACCAGCCCATATGACCGCTTACTTACTCGAGTTTTCCTTAAATATAAAAAACCTCAATAATTCCAGATTCAACCGTCTGACCAATTTTTATAATCGAAAGCTTTGCCATCTCAAGTAAAGCTAAAAAGGTCATAATCATATCTGAACGAGAAGGCGCCCCTCTAAACAGTTCAGTAAATGCAATGGTTGGTTCTTCTTCTAGGATATCAATGATCTGTGAAATACGATCCTTAATACTGATACCTTCTTTAGTGACATTTATCGTATCTTCAGGCATCAAGCTGAGCATTGTTTGAAAGGTGTCGATCAGCCGAACAATATCAACAGATATGATTTCAGGCATATCCTCAATTTCAAAATCTTTTTCAGGGTTTCTTACAAACAGGTCTTTTTCGAGCCAGTCCCTTTCCAGCAAATCTTTTGCAGCAGCTTTCATTTTGAGATATTCAACAATGGGTAGTATCAGATCCATGGTTTCTTCTTTTGGCACTTTTTCGACATCCTCGTGCACGGGCAAAAGACTGTTGGATTTAATTTGGGTCAACGTTGCTGCCATTACTAAAAAATCACCGCCAGAGTCGATATCAATGAGTGGCAACTGTTCAATATATCCGAGAAACTGATTCGTGATAACAGCGATGGGGATCGCATGAATATCCATCTTATTGATTTGTACAAGATGAAGCAATAGGTCTAATGGCCCTTCAAAGTCTTCCAGATTGACCTGATATTTCTCAATGTCACTGTCGGTTGTATGCATTACCTGCCTTTATCTATAATGTTGAAATAATACTTTTAGACATGTATTCTCCAGTATCTGCCAGGGCATCATTGGGCAAAAATCGAGCGGCATTATTAGAAAACAGGCAGGTTACTGATGCAGGAAAATCCTCATCTGCCCGATAGAATATGTAACATAACATAATTTTGGGAAGCGGCCATACATAAAAAGAAAAATCTCCTCCCAGTGTTTTTGGAGCCTCTTGCCCATCGAAGCGATCAATAATTTTTTTGAAATTGGATTCAATGGACTCAACATAAGGCACTAAAACATGCTCTGTATAATTTGCAAACGCTCCAACATAGGGTGCTGTATTTGGGAAGGATTTATAAGCATTGAGGGGCTCAATCATACATTCATCAGAAACAGCATGTTTTGCATACATGGAAAGAACGATCCCTAAAGGCCCTGTTTGTCGATCATTTTCTAAAAAAATGCCATCAGGAGACAAACAACATTTTTGACCAAATGCTTTGAATTCATAATTCCCATTTGATTTGTATGCCTTTATATGAGATATCAAGGGCTGGGATGGTTGTTGAAAAATTGTATCTAAATTGTCATGGATGATCTTTTCGTATTGGGTCATGGATAACTCCTTTGATTTTTTTCAGCAATGTATAACATATGGGTAACCAAAAAGGAATCAATATGATTGAATCATTTTTAAGTACCGATTTTCATTCCAGAAGAATGCGCATGTTTGACATTAAATCTCGCCTGGAAAAGGTTTCAACATCGTGGACAATTAATGACTATAAATCCATGTTGATGTTTTACGTGGATATTCTACCAAAAATATTGGACTCAGAAAGATGTACAATATATATTAACGAAATTGATACTGAGGTGATATGGTCAATTTATGGGACAGGCCTTGATAATCAAAAAATTAAACCCCCAAAGAACAAAAGTGTTGTCGGAAAGGTGATTGTTTCAGGTCAACCTGCCAGAGAAAACAACTTGTTTGATCGTAAGGGATTTCATAAGCAAATGGATGCTATCACCGGCTTTCAAACGCGTAATATGATTTGCGCTCCTATTCAGAGTTTGACCGGACATGGTGTGACTGGGGCTATTCAAATTTTAAACAAATGTGGAAATGAAAATTTTAATCAAAATGATGTGGATTTACTTGTTGAAGTTGCCGGTTACCTGTCCATATCGATTGAAAGCATTGTCTTAAATAATGAAATTTTAAAAATTAGTAAAAAACTCAACCAGGAAATTCAAAATATCGATAGCAGCTATTTTTCAGAAAGTCCTTTCATTGCGAACAGCCTTGCCATGAAAAATCTTTTGGAACAGGTCCGAATGCTTTGGGAAACACCTGTGAATGTTTTAATTCAAGGTGAAAATGGTACGGGTAAAGAACTCATTGCACGTATGATTCACGAAGGCTATAGTCAAACAACACATCCATTTGTGGCAGTGAACTGTGCGTCCATTCCAGAAACACTCATGGAAAGTGAATTCTTTGGGCATGAAAAGGGCGCTTTTTCAGGCGCTGTGAATGCCAAAAAAGGTTTGTTTGAAGAAGCTGATGGAGGCACGCTTTTTTTGGATGAAATCGGCGATTTGCCCCTGACCATGCAGCCCAAATTTTTGCGGGCAATTCAAGAGGGTGAGGGGTATCGTGTGGGAAGTCACAAACTGATACAGTTTCAATTTCGAGTTATTTGCGCAACCAATAAAAATTTAAAAAAAATGGTACAGGCAGGTGAATTTCGGGAAGATTTATATTTCAGGTTATTTTCTGTTGAAATATCCCTGCCATCCCTTAGGGAGCGGAAAGAAGATATTATTCCCATGACCATGAGCTTTCTTGAAGATATCTGTCGGAAATTTAAGAAAAAAATTGATGGTATTTCACCAGATGTCCTTACGTTATTTGAAAATTTTGACTGGCCAGGCAATATTCGTCAACTCCGAAGAGAGATTGAAAGACTGGTTGCCCTAACCCCTCATGGTGAAGAAATAACAACAGAGCGATGTTCAAATGATTTGCGCTCACCTCATCTGAATGCGATACCTATCCCTAAAAATCCTTTTTTAAAAAGCCTTTCAGATCATGTCAAAGAATTGGAAATTCAGTTGATCGAGCAAGCAATGACAATCACTAAAGGAAGCAAAAGCAAAACAGCGGATCTTCTAGGGATCACTCGGCAGGGACTTCATAAAAAATTGATTCGATACAAAATGGAACATGCGCATTCATGAGTCAGGAGAGACCTAACGTAAATGCTTGATGTTTAATTATTGAACAGTCAAACATTATAAATGGGGAACTTATTTTCAGAGCTTTCCTATGTTTTTGATGAAGTTTGTAGAATGGTTGGCCTTTGGATGCCACATGTTTTTGAAATATTTTAACTTTTAAATCTTGTCTTTTGGATATAAAGGACTGATCACTGATGACCAGCAATCTGATTTCGTCCATTTCCTTTTGCTTCATACAAGGCTTTATCCGCCATTTCAATTAAGTCCAATGCTTTTTCCTTGATTTGAGGACTTGAGCTGGCAACCCCAATACTGACTGTTACATAATCTGCAACCTGTGATTTTTCATGGGGAAGTCCCAGATCTTGAATGGCTTTCATGATTCGTTTTGCTGTTGTCATGGCACCCTGAAAATCGGTTTCAGGTAGAACACAGGCGAATTCCTCTCCACCATATCGTGCCAAAATATCTGTGCTGCGAAGCATGGATTGCGAAAATACTTTTGCAACTTTTTTCAGACACTCATCTCCTTCAGTGTGTCCATAGTGATCATTGAATAATTTAAAATAGTCAATATCCATAATAATCAATGATATGGTATGATTATAGCGAATTGATCGTTTCCATTCCGCAGCCAGAAACTGATCGAAATGTCTTCGGTTGGGGATACCTGTCAGGCCATCGAGCCCGGCAAGCCGTTCAAGCATGTCTCCACGTCTTTTCAGTTCGATGTGAGTTTTTACTCGAGCCAGTGCGATTAATGAACTAAACGGCTTGGTAATATAATCCACAGCACCGGCCTGAAAACCTTTTGCTTCATCTTGTTCATTGCTTTTTCCTGTGATAAATATGACCGGAATATCGCGTGTTGAATTTTGATCTTTGAGTTTGCGACAAACTTCATAACCATCCATACCAGGCATCACAATATCCAAAAGAATCAGATCAGGTAAAGGGGGAATTTCCAGGCGTTTAAAAGCTTGATCCCCACTTTTGGCCGCCACGATTCGATAATAAGGCTTTAACAAACCCACCAGAACATCCAAATTAATTTTTTCATCATCTACAATCATTACTTTTGGTTGTTTTTCTTTAGTATTCATTTTATCTATCTCTTCTTAACATGTTATGGTTTGAATATATTGCTAATTCTATCTAAGGTTATGATCGCAGCCTCAAAGTCATAATCATCCACTTGTGTTTTTAACTGTTTGATTTCTTTTGATACTTCAAACAATTGTGGATCATGCTCCACTGAAAGGATCAGATCCAATGCATCAGAATTACCTTCCCTAATCAGCAATGAAAGTTCTTCAAAAATTTTATTTAAATCATTGGTTTTTTGTTTCTCTTGATCCAATTTTTTGAATGTTTCAATACGTGTGTTTTGGGCCAATAATTGTTCCAATGATGACATGACAATTTTATTTTCATCATTTAGAAGCTCAGCTTGTTTTGAGACCATCTTGTCATTTTTTTCATTTATGGCAGTTTCTAAATCAGCAGCAATGATTTCCAGATTTTTTGCGCCAATGCTGCCCGCCAGTGATTTAAATGTATGGGTCAAACGTTCGGCATCATGATAATTGTCATTTGCCAGATCCTCCTGAATTTTTTCATAGATATTATTGAAACGTTGGTAAAAATTTCTTAACGTCTTATAATACAATTCTTTATTATGATTCATATAACCCAAACCAGCTGTGACATCAATCCCCGGCAATGTGGGTTGATCTTTTTCATGAGCGTCCTTAGTTTCATCAGTAGATTTGGATATTGATTCGTGAATTTGATTCAGATCGATTTCAGGTCGGAGCCATCGGATCAATGTCTCAAAAAGATTCAATGGTTTGACTGGTTTTGATATATGATCATTCATGCCAGCACTTAAACATTTTTCACGTTCACCAGCCAAGGCATTGGCTGTCATGGCAATGATGGGTAAGTCTTTTAGGGGATGCTGATTTCGAATATGTTGTGTGGCTGTGTAACCATCCATTTCTGGCATTTGAATATCCATTAAAACCGCATCATAAGAATGATTTCGAACAAGGTCAACCGCCTGTTTTCCATTCTCCGCAGCACTTATTTGAACACCAACACCTTCCAGCAACTCCTGTGCGACTTGCATATTGATTTCATTATCTTCAACCAGCAATACATGTTTTTCGGAAAGCAGCGCTTTGATCATATGCTTTGGAATATCCAAATATTTTGACGAAACTTTCATGTCTGACCATCCAAAACGTGCAGTAAAGTAAAATTCTGTCCCCCAACTGGGATGACTGTCTACCTGAATATGTCCATTCATCATTTCAATCAGACGTTTACTGATCACCAATCCAAGTCCTGTACCACCATATTTTCGTGTGATTGAGGTGTCGGTTTGATGAAAGGCTTGAAACAATTGATCTCGTTGTTCTTTTGTCATCCCAATTCCTGAGTCTCTTATTGAAAAACCGATAACAACTTTTTCAACATTTATATCTAAACGTTGAACGGTGATGGAAATTTTGCCCCGATCAGTAAATTTTACCGCATTTGTCGATAAATTCAGCAAGACCTGTCCAAGACGCAAAGGGTCACCCTTGAGACTAGTGGGAATTTTTTGAGAAATGTTTAAAACAAATTCCAACCCCTTTTCAGAGCATCTTGCATTGACCACAGAAGACAGGTATTCAAGCACTTCACTAAGTGAAAAATCACGAATTTCCAACTCTAATTTTCCCGCCTCAATTTTTGAAAAATCGAGGATGTCTTCGATAAGGCTCAGCAATACATTGGCAGACCGATAAATCTTGTTTTGATAATACTGTTGTTTTGGAGTTAAAGACGTTTGCAATGACAAATGAATCATTCCAATGATTGCATTCAGCGGAGTTCTTATTTCATGACTCATATTGGCAAGAAAATCCCTTTTTGCACGATTGGCTTTTTCTGCATCATTTTTCGCCATACGTAACTCGCGTGCCAAAAAACTCAATCTTCGATTCCAATAAAGAACAATCAAAACAATTACACAGGCCGCCATAGAAATTCTCCATACCAACGAATAATCCATCTGTACTTCGGAATACTCATGAATCCATTTTCGATTCAAATCACGTTTCTCATGAGCAGGTATCCCGCGCAACGCTTTTTGTAGTATATTCAACAAGATCGTTTCATTTTTTGGCGCAGCCATTGAAATCTTAAGCTTATAGGGTGTTCCACCAGATACTTTCAATCCGCTGAATCCCTCTCTTTTGATAATATGATTAATTACAGCCATATTTCCAAGAAACGCAAAAGCGCTATTATTGCAAACCGACATGAGAGAATCCTTAACATTTTTTTGGGGGATTAATTTTAAGTCTGGATAATTCAATTTCAGAATCTCGTGGGCAGCATGATTTTTTACAACAGCAATTTGTTTACCGGTTAAATCAGTTAAATTACCAATATATGGAACTTCTTCTCTCGTGACGATCACAATTGGAAAAACTTGATATGGTTCTGTAAATTTAAGGCATTTTTTAAGTTCAGTAGTTGGGGATATGGCTGCATAGAAAGCAGGTTTTTTATGATGAATATTTGATTCTGACATGTTCGATACAGGCTGTCGGGCTGGTTTAAATTTGATATCAAGCATGGCACTGATTTCTTTCAAATAATCCGCACAAATACCATCAATTGTGCCATCAGGTGCAGAAAATACAACAGGAGGATAATCCGCATCAAAAGCCACATGTAGCGTTTTATGTTGTTTTAGCCATTCTCGTTCCTGTTTTAATAAAGAAATTGAACGTGTATCAATTTCCATGCTGAGCCACTTCATTTTCAATTTATTCAGCTCAACTGAAGTAACCGAATGGACCGCCTTATCCAAAATCCCATATAGTTCAGGCCAATCTTTCCTTGACGCAATGTGGAGGTTTGAAGCCTGAATCCGCCCTCCCAAAGTGGTTTCACCGGCAATTTTTAAATTTGCAATCATATTTTTTCGAATCATATAGTCGGTTTCACCATAAGAACCCAGGTATGCTTTTGCTTTTTTATAGCTGACAAGTCTTAATCCCTCTGCAGCACTGTCCACTTCCGCAAGTAATATCTTAGGATAGAATTGTTTGACCAATTCTGTGCTGGCAAAGCTTTTGATTCCAGCTAATAGATACCCTTCCAAATCTTCGATTTTTTGAACTTGTTTTTCATGTTCATGTGTTACCAAAATATAGGGGGTATCAATATAGGATTTTTGGAAGGTAAGAAACTGCTCTCTTTTTTCAGTTTTCCACATGGCTGGAAATAAATCAATCTGCCTTGATCGCCCCATATCAACAAGGGTATTCCATGAATATCCATTAATAAATTTTAGTTTCAGTCCGGTCTTTGCTGCAAGCAATTTCACATAATCAATTGAAAAACCACAAGCAACACCATTTTTCATGAAATCAAATGGCGGCCAATCCTTTTCATTGGCAACCCGAATCACTGGATGATCCTTTAACCATTTTTTTTCACTATCGGTTAAATCAATGGGCGTCATTTGCAAACGATCTTTGATAAAACCATCTGGAATCTGGTCGTTTTCTGTAAATCCAAGGCGTTTGAATGTTTTTGCAATATATTGCAATCTGCCATAATCCAGTTTACCAATTTCAATATAATCGGGTTTGATCATTCGTCGAATCACATCTGCTTCATATCTTAAGGCCTGACGTGATTTCTGTGTACCAAATGTTTCAATGATGATATCAATTAATTCATCAATATGATTCAACGCATATTGCCACCCTTTCAAACTAGCACGAACAAATCGATCCACGCGATCTGTATTGTTATCCAACTCTTCTTGCGTTGTAAACAGTATGTCACCATAAAAATCAACACCATAATTTTTAGGATCGATAATATTGATATGAATGCTTTTATTATGAAAATAGAAGGGTTCATTTGCCAGATAACCGGGGAAAACATCAATCTCATTTTTTTCAAGCACTTCCGGGTTGGGTGTTTTGGGAATCGAAATATAATCGGTGTCTTGTATACCAAGTTCATTAAAAAGGGCTTCAAGCTGGATACCATCAGTTCCTTTGGGATAAACCATCACACGCTTGCCTTTGAATTGGTATGGGCTTTCGATTCCTGATTGTCGAAGTGTGATAAACACGAGTGGAGATTGCTGAAAAATTGGCGCAAGCAATACAAGAGGTGTACCGCGCATCCGATAAAGTAACAAAATCGAATCAGCAATACCATATTCTGCTTCGCCATTCAGCACTTGATGAATATTATTTTTACCTTGTTCTCTCTGGCGAAAAGTGACATCAAGGCCTTCATCTTTATAAAACCCTTTTTCACTGGCAGCATAATAGCCGGCAAATTGAAACTGATGAAACCATTTGAGTTGCAGCGAAATCTGTTCTGATTGAGTCTGATGATCAACGGCGAAACCAGTTGTTTGAGAGAATAGAAGCATCACAATTATATTGGCAAGAATCAAGTCTGTTTTTTTTGTGTTTTGATAAAGTATTCTTTTTAGCATGTGTTTCCTTTTGGTGATAAGTAAGCGATCATAAGTTTTCGGGTATGTCTTAGCTAATTATAACATACTTTGAGACGCCCATTTCTTAGGAAAGCTCTGAAAATAAGGTCCTCATTGTTCAATCTTTGTTGATTCGTTTCTGAACCATGATTACACTGAAGAAGATGAATAAGATGAAATAAAGAAACTTTAAATTCATCTTATTCAGTGTCATCATGGTTCAAAAAACTGAATGAACATTGATTAAATGGGGAACTTATTTTCAGAAGGTTCCTTAATATTTAATTCAATCATTGTGAAATGGGGGGTTTATTTTTCGAGCATTCCTTAGTCCTAAAAGGGCGACAACATACCAGCCCTGGGTTAAAAATTGGTCAAAATCTTAGCTCTGCAAGGGCGACAACATGTTACGCCCTTGCAAAGCAAAGAAAACCTTAATCTACCATTACACAGGGCGTTACCCTGAGCTTCTATGTTAAGCACTTTCAGAGCTATAAAATCAACCTTAAAAGCAGGTTATATTATTGTGATATATCCAAAAATTTATGATCAATAACTTAGTCCTCTGCGGAATAATTTCTGCTACACTATTTTGTGCGAATCTGTCAAATAAGATATTTTTTACGCAAAAGCCATACCATTTATTTTATGGTAAGGATGATCGATGAAAATGTTTTTCTGTTTTATTGGTACTTGAAGGAATCAGCATGAGAGGTGCGGCCAAAGCAATGGAAATATTTGTTCTTCAATTCCAGGTGAACCTTCTAATTCCTTCATGGTATGCCGGTCGATTTTGGATGATGCGTTTAGGTCTTCAAATTATTAACTTCAAAAGAGATTGCTTCAGATTGGGTTTGGATTATAGATCATAGCAACCAAATAGGGTCTGAAAAATGTCTGTTGATATTGGGTGTACGTCTTTCAAGTCTGGGATCAAATTTATGCTTGAAACATGAAGATGTTGAACCAATATCAATGATTCCAGTAAAAAGTTCGAATGGAGATATCGTTTGGCAACGACAATCCAGCCCATGAGGAAATAAAAAATGGAAGATAAAACAAAATCATGTGGATACATATTATATTAAAAAAAATAACGAACGTTCGTTAGGTAAATTGAAAAAAATTTTTAAATTTTAGATTTTTCGTTCAGACACTAAGTAATAAAAGTTTGTACTGATGGATGCACTTTATATTTAATTCAATGGCTTTTATGGGAAAATCTTTTACCTGAAAGGCAGGAAGTGTTAGTTATGAAATTTTAATAGATAACGTAACTTTTGACAATTTTTTATTCAAATATATGATTTTTTTTGATATATAGCGAGCTATCATTTTTAGCATTCTGGGTCACGAAAAAAAAATATCCAATAATATCAGTCCATTTGAAACGGAATCCGGTTTAAATCCGGAGCGGACCCGGCGCTGTAACCAGGAATTAATGATATGAATATCCACTATAAGTAAAAACTTGTGGGAAGGACCATATCACATCAAACCTGGAAGCCAGAAGACGTCAGATGGAAAACTGAATAAGTATCTGAAGGAAAAGGGTTCAATATGCCTTAACAGTAGGCTATGGGACCCTTTTTTTTTGTGGAGGAAAATATGAAGTGTATACAGGTTTCAAAAATCGGTGAATATTCCTTGATTCAAAAACCAGTTAGAGATCCCAATAATGATGAAGTCTGCATTGAGGTCGAGGTAACTGGTTTGTGTCGAACAGACCTTAAACTGATTCGTCAGGGGCATCGTGATTTAACGCTTCCTAGAGTACCTGGGGAAGAAGTGGTTGGAAGGGTTGTTTCAAAAGGAAGAAATGTACACCATATACAAATGGGTCAGCGTGTATATGTTTATCCGGGATTCTGGTGTGAAAAATGTGATGCCTGTCGGATAAATGCGGAAAATATGTGTAAGGAAATGGAAATTTTGGGTTTTCATCGGGATGGTGGTTTTGCCCAATATGTAACTGTTCCCTCAAAAACAGTTCTTGCAGTACCGGAAGGACTTCATCCCAATCATGCTGTTTTTGCAGAACCACTTTCTTGTTGTTTAAATGCTCTTGAGCTTTCTCAAATTTCTGCCCATAAACGCATTGGCATTTGGGGTGCTGGGCCGGCAGGCACCCTTCTTCATCGAGCGTCGAAGTCTATGAATGCGATTCCTGTTAATATTGATCCGCATCCACAGCGTTGCCTTCAGGTGAATGGCCATACATTTTGTCCAGATATGCGCTTTGATATTGCTATTGTCGCAGTTGGAAGTCGCAATGCCTATTTGTCGGCAATGAATCATTTAAAACCTCGTGGCACATTGGTTCTCTTTTCAGGATTGCATAAAAATGATGCCACTGTATCTGTGGATTTTAATGAAATTCATTATCATGAAACCCATATTGTGGGCGCTTATGGTTGTTGTCTGAGACATGGTAATCAAGCATTGAAATTACTCTCAGAAAAGAAAGTGCTTGTTGATGACCTCATTTCACATAAACTCCCACTTGAAGCTTTAAATCAAGGTCTGGATATTGTAGAAAAAAAATTGGGAATGAAAGTATTGCTTTTTCCCAATCCAGACAAATCAGAATAGAAAGGAACGTTTTCATGCAATATAATGAACAATCATTGTCAGAATTTGGTCAGAGTGTCCAACGACTTATTCTCAAAAAAAATTTGACAAAACAGGAAAGCAGTGACTTATTTGCTCAAATACTCCAAAACAGGCAGCCAGAAATTCATCAAGGCGCATTTTTGGCTGCTCTTGCCGCAAAAGGGGAAACAGTTGATGAGATTGTGGGTGCATGGAGTGCAATTCGATCTTTTGATACTCAAATTGTTCAAACCAATTTATCTCCAATTGTTGAGAATTCGGGTACAGGAATGGATATGCTTAAGACATTCAATGTCAGTTCGGCAGCTGCGCTTGTGGCTTCTGCTGGAGGTGTAACTATTGCCAGACATTCCTCCAGAGCGTTGACTTCAAAATGTGGCGCTGTTGATATTCTCGAGTCATTGGGAATAGACATGGAGTGCAGTGTAGAAACTGTTCTTCAGTCTATTCAAAATGTAGGGATTGGACTGTTCAATGGCATGAGTCCGGAAGTTCATCCGAATGGATTGTCTCGAATTTTAAAGCATATTCGTTTTGGTTCAACATTAAATATTGCCGCTTCATTGGCTGGACCTTGCTTGCCAACGCATGGCCTTCGCGGTGTATATTCTGAAAAAATCATTCCCAATATGGTACATATCATGAAATCCATCGGCTATCAAAAAGGAATGGTCGTTCATGGATTTGATCATCAGAAAGAACAGTCTATGGATGAACTTTCTGTCTTAGGCGAGACTATTATTGCGGAATTTGATCGCCACTCCAATAAAACATACCGCATCTGCCCTGAGGATATTGGTATAAAAAGATCTTGCTATCACGAAATCGCAGCATACGACAAATTACAGGATGAAACGATTCGTTTTTTACAAGTCATTTCAGGGAAAGGCCACCCGGCATGTATCGATATTAGTTGTCTGAATGCAGGCGCAATTTTTTATCTAGTTGATGATTGCGACTCCATTCAGAAAGGATATGAAAGGGCAAGAAACTTGATTGATTCCCAAAAAGTTTTAGAAAAACTCATCCATTGGATTCAGGTTCAAGGCGAGAATTCAAACGCTCGCATGAAATATTTTTCTGATCTTTTACAACGTGCAGGGTTAAAAAAGATAGGTTTATATGATCGTAGAAATCGGTCTGTTTAATATCAAGAATGGGCGCATTCTAAAAAAAGGTGGCATTTTTTTACCCCGAAAAGGCGTTATATAAGTAAGCGATCATAAATTTTCGGGTATGTAGCCCATTTATGTTGAACCCTTACAGGGCTTAAAATTTATTTTGATATTTTCCCAGGGCGTTGCCCGGATGTTGTCCTGGGCTGGTATATAACGCTCTTTCAAGGTGAAAAAAAATGAACCCTTTTTTAAAATGCCCCCATCAAGAAAAGAACAAAACCACCCCAAATAAAATAATCGTTATTGCGCCACAAATGGATAATGCTGTATGAAAAAAATGATATGCTCTTTGAGAAAATCTGCGCATTGAGGAAATGGAATTTCTTGAAAAAATGGCGACCAAAGCAAATATGCTGGTGGTGAACCCCATTCCAATTCCCATTGCCAATAATGCCATCATACCGATGGTCACAAAATTGATTGATATTGAAAAAATCAGGATAATTGCTGCTCCGGGACATGGAATCATGCCAGTGGTAATCGCAACTATCAATAATTGTTTGATATCATGGTTTGAGGGCTCTTTGTCTTTTTTTAAGGCATCAATGATTCCATGAATAAAAAGAACGAGACCTATTACAATCAACAGCGCGTAGCTAACTCGTTCAACAGGCATTGCAGACGCGAACAATACAGGGGATTTAAAAATAAATGTCATCACAAGAACAAAAATTGCGCCAGAAAGGGCATGCGTAATGGATAATACAAATGCCATCAAGATACCCAAATAATATTCTCCAGGCCGTGCAATAAAATACGATGTCACAATGGATTTACCATGCCCTGGTCCCAACGCATGAACAATCCCATACAAAAAAGAGAAAAAAATAAACAAATATAAAGATTTTCCCCAAAAATTTTTTTTCATTTCATTGCCAAAATCAGTCATTATATCTTTGATGTAATCCTGCCACTGATTGACTCTCATAGAAATTCTTTGCCACAATGAAACCCCTTGCTCCTGCTCGTTTGTAAGCATGATTATGGAATTTTCTATTTTTGTTTTTTGTGATGAGTTTAGGTGATTATTAAACTTAAGTGAAATGCCTGTTGGAGTAATCTGGCCCATATAATATTTAAAATAATTCAGCGGTCCGATTGTATGAGTAATATCCAAAGAATCAGATTCAGATATCATAAAGGATGAAACCTGAATACTGGTATAAAAAGAATCATCAAAAACGCTCATTTCTATCAGGGAGCTGTCAGCACTCGCTTTCAAATAACAAGGAATAAAAAAGTTATAGACAAGTCCTTTATGGGTGGCCTTAGCCATAAAATCTTGCGCAACAATGTTTGAAAAATCTTTATTTTGAATTCGAATATGTTGAAAATAGTTAAACTTTGAAAGCGAATCAAAAGCCCCTTTTTTGATACTTTTTATATCTGATGGGGTTAATGATAATTGATCAGGGTCATAACCTGGCGCAAAGGAACTTAGCATGTTACCAGAAAACATCCTGTCCATGACCCAATGATTGTGGAATCCAGCAAGGCCTTGTTGATCAAATACAACAGTAATAGAGCAATCTACAAATACGTGCGGATGGGCAAACGCTATGAGGGGGATTATGAATAAAACTATAGAAATTAGCAACGATTTTATAAACTTATAATAAAAACCTGGCTTATAATGTTTCCAATAATCGATCATGAATATTATCAAACCCACCATTTGACATCACGATAATCAGATCATTTGACTGTGCTGTTTGAGCAACATAATTGATTATTTGATCTGTGGATTCGAAATAGTGAGCTTCCTGTCCTTTTTGTTTGAGCGTATCAACCAACTCCTGTGATGAAAAACGTTCATTTTCAGGGATTTTTTCCAAAAGTGGAGCCTGTCTAATACACACAATATCAGCCGGATAGAAAACATCCGGATAGACATCTTGAAAAACGCGTCGTCGGCTAGAATTGGTTCGAGGTTCAAATACAGCAATGATACGACCTTTGGTATAAAAGGGCTTTAGAGCTTTCAATGTTTCAAGTACTGCTGTGGGGTGATGAGCAAAATCATCCATGACAGTAATTCCATTTTTTACCCCTCTGATTTCCTGTCGTCTTTTAATTCCTTGAAATGATTGAATTGCCTTTGCCATATCTGATTTTTCAATACCCAAATCTGATGCCAATGCAATGACTGCAAGTATATTTGACAAATTATGTTCGCCCATCAGCGGCGTTTGAAATTGATGATAGAATTGAGTATTGGCATACACTTCAAATTGAGTCCAGGGAGGATGATACTGAATGGATTGGATGCACCAGTGTGCATGTTTATCGCCATAAGTTTCACAGCGACAAGGGACATTTTTAATAATTTCTTGTACATTTTTGTTGGGCTTGTATGCCAGCAATAGGCTGTCTTTTGATAGTCCTTTGGTTAAGCGATAAAACGATTCTTTGACATGGTTTAAATCGTGATAAATATCTGCATGGTCAAATTCAATACTGGTCAATATTGTATGGGTCGGATGATAATGTAAAAATTTTGGAGATTTATCAAAAAAGGCAGTGTCATATTCATCACCTTCAACCACCATATAGGGGCCATCTCCAATACGATAATTACTTGAGAAGTTCTGAACGATGCCACCAATAAAAAATGAGGGGGATTGATTCGCTGTATGAAGCATCCAGGATAACAAAGATGAGGTCGTTGTTTTACCATGTGTTCCAGTCACAAGCAAAATATTGCGATCTCCAAAAAAATGTTGAATGGCTTGGGGCATTGAGCAACAAGGCAGGTTTCTCTCACACATATTTACAACCTGGGGATTGTCTTTAGATACTGTATTACCAACGATGACCAGGTCGGGGGAGGGTTCAAGATGTTCCGGCAAAAAGCCTTGTAAGACTGGAACGCCTTTTTCTTCCAGAAAGGTACTCATTGGCGGGTAAACATTTTGATCCGAGCCTTTGATATCAAGTCCCAAATCTTTCAACATACAGGCAAGCGCTCCCATGCCTGTGCCACAGATGGCGATCATATGAACAGTTTGTACGTTTTTTGGAATTGAATTATTTATCATCTTATCGCGACACTGAACTTTCTTTGATAATTCGCCATTCGTGGACTTCTTTTTTAAATAATATTAATTTCTTGCTCTGATCTTCATAATTATTGGAAGAATAAAACTGATCAAAAGTAACTCGTGCAAGGGTGCAGTTTACAAAAGAGATTTGAGGATTGGCAATCGTCACATTAATATATTTTTTATTCAGACGCCTTTTTCTTGATCGCTCCCATCTTTTTCGACTCATATTGGCTGGAAGTTGAAAATCTGGGGCATACATTGAAAGATACCCTTTGATATCACGACGAGACCATACTGATGCCCAGGTTTTTAATGCATTGACAATGGCCTTTTCTTCGATCGATTTTAGCTCGGGCGAACTATCCCAGGCTGGACAGGGTCCAGGTTCCTTTTTTGCAGCATCCATGTGTGCAGACATTGCTTTTTGGGATTTGTTATCGCCTTGTGAAATCTTTTGAACTTCTTTATTAATCACATTTTGAACCATTTTCTGGGCTTCAGCCCGGGCAATATTTTTTGCCTGAATTTTTTGTGGTACTGACGCCGGTGGATTATGAATTCGAGATGGTCGGGGTACGGGGTCATGTTGTTGTGTGGGACGTGGCGTTTTTTTCCTATACACCTTTTGTTCACTTGCTGCAATTTTTTTGGGGTTCCCCTGCATAATGGGTAAATTATTAATATGATTTAATTTTTTATGAATTGATTTTTTATCCGGGTCCAGTTGCAAGGCTTTTTCATACGACTGTCGGGCGATATTCATATATATATCTCCCAGATTCTCATGTGCTTTTGTGTAACCTGGATAAATTTCTATGGCTTTTTTTAAGGCGTCTCTCGCATGATAATAATCGCCTTTCACCGCATAAGATACCGCTAAATTGTTATAAAGTTCTGGTTTTAAGGGGTATTCTTGCGTTAGCAATTTAAAAACATCAATGGACTCATCAATCCGACCTGATTCAAAAAGAATTAATCCGCGCAAAAAAAGCGCTTCTGGTTGTTTCTCATTGGCCCCCAAGTATGTATCCACCTGTTTCAAAGCCTCTTTGAGTTGACGTTTTTCCAGTAAATTTCGGATGTGATCCAGTGTTGAATCCGCAAGAGTCATACCGGGAAATATCAGGCAAGCGATGATGATACACATTATTTTTTGGATATTTCTTATCATTAAAATCCTCCATCAACTTTATTCTAATTATGTTGCTGAGTACTGAACATTATTGGCAACAATGATTTATTTTTTTATGTTTTTCCTCTCAATACTCAATGAAAAACTGACTGTTCAATTTGATAATACGTTCAGTTTTAGTATAACAGCATTCACTTGTCAATTGATAAAGCAAAAAATATTTAAGGGGATTCAACACATACGGGCAATCGAATGATAAATCTTGTCTTTAAAGGTGAACTTTCAGCATGAATGGTGCCATCATGCATTTCAACAATGTATTTTGAGATCGCTAAGCTGAGTCCCAATCCTTTTTGATGATGCATGACATCACGAACTGCAAACTCATGAAAAATTTTATCCATCCATTCTGGCTCTATGCCTTTACCCTGGTCTGTGATACTAATTTCGCAGGACGTATCAAGCTTTATTCGTTCAACGGTCACCTTGCCCTTTTTTGGGGAAAATTTAACCGCATTTTCAAGTAAATAAATAAAGACTTTTACAAGCAGCCTCCAATCAGCAACTAAAATGATATCATTGATTGTTTCATCATAATCAATCGTTAATTTTTTGGCCATAATTTCATTTTGCACAGCTTTTAAAGCGACAGCCAGGTATGCGTTCAATGAATTGCTGGTTTTTTCCAAATTCAGTCCACTTTTAATATCACAAAGTAAGGTTGTTTTTTTTACAAATTCAAGCAATCTTCGACCACTGTCTTCAATAACTTGAATATAAGCCTTTGCATCTTCTCCAATTGAATCATCCGAGCGGAGCAATTCGGTAGATAGCAGGATTCCATTTAAAGGCGTTCGTGTTTCATGAGAGAAAATCCGGAGAAGATCGCCTTTAATCTGATCCACTTCTTCTGACCGCTTTAACCTGAGAAAAACCTGAATTTTTGCCTCAAGTTCTTCATCAACAAATGGCTTCACAATATAATCATCCGCCCCCACCTCATAGCCTTCTAACCTTTCTTCAAGCATCGACTTTCCAGAAATCAAAATAATTTTAAGCAGGTAATAGCGTTGATCTGAACGTACACGACGACACACTTCATAACCATTAATGCCAGGCATCATAATATCTAAAAGCATCAGGTCAGGATTAAAAATAGGTAATAAACGAATGGCGTCCTCACCTGTTTCAGCTGTCATCACTGTATAATTTTCAGATAGGATTTCTTCCAAAATTTCTAAATTAAGCGGATCGTCATCAACGACAAGAATTTTAAAATGGTTTGTTTCCATATTTATTCCATATTTTGGACTGGCCGGAAAAATACTTGTTGGTGATTGAAACATGTGAAGCAAGTATGGTGATACCAAATCATCGATTCACCAGATACGAGGTTCTGATTAAAAGAGAGTTCTACAGAACTCGGCCAGAAAATTACAATCGATATGGTTCTCCTAATGAATAACCCAATTCAAGTGCCTGTTTATTTAAATTGATAAATTCTGCCGGGATTCTCGTCTCGAGCACTTTGATAATAGACTCAAGCATGACCACCTCAGAAAGCGCAATCACTACACCTAACATGCAAATATTAAATACGATCGGCTTTTTGATTTCATTCATGACATTATCATACATTGGAATTTGAATTTGTCTGGCATCAGCTTTTTTTTGCGTTTTTACCATACCTGAATCAGATAAAAGTGTGCCTCCAGGACGAACAATGGGAGAAAATTTATGATAGGATTCCTGGGTCAAACACACCAGAAAATTGGGTTGTGTCACTTTGGGAAAAAGGATCTCTTTGTCATCAATGATGACATCCGAGCGTGTTGCCCCCCCTCGTGCTTCAGGCCCATAAGCTTGCGCCTGAACAGCAATCAGATTCTCGTGCATCACTGCTGCTTCAGCAAGTACGATTGCAGCAGTGATAACACCCTGTCCACCTGAACCTGAAAATACAAAACGAAATCTGCTCATAATTATGTGCCTTTTTTTAAATTATCTATCATTGAAGAATACTCACTGCAATATTCAGGAAGTTCCTTTTGAACAAATACACCACGTTCGATCAGGTCAGGATTTTCCTGCTTTGCTTTTGATCCAATCGGGGTGGTGTCAGTTTTGTAGGTTTCCATCATTTCGATGGCATTGCCAATTTTGTTTCGACGTCCAAAATTGGTTGGGCATTGAGATAAGACTTCCACCACAGAAAAACCATCATGCAACATGGCGGCTTTAATCATTTCAGTGAGTTGTTTAATATGATAGGTTGTTGTTCTTGCGACAAATGAAGCACCGGAGGATTTTGACAATTCAACAACATCAAAATCGTGATCAATATTCTTGTAAGGTGCTGTGGTCGCTTTATACCCATAACCAGTCAATGGTGAAAACTGTCCACCGGTCATTCCATAAATTCGGTTGTTCATGACAATGGCGGTCATATCGATATTTCTTCGTGCAGCATGAATAAAATGATTGCCACCAATGGCCAGGGCGTCACCATCGCCCATCGGTACAATCACGTTCAACCCCGGTAAACTCATTTTTATTCCAGTAGCAAAAGCAAGTGCCCTGCCATGAAGTGTATGGAGCGTATGAAAATCAACATAGCCGGATATTCTTGCAGAACAACCAATGCCTGATACAACCACAATTTCATTTCGACTCAGTCCCAATGATGCAACAGCTTTAAGCATAGCATTCAATACAATGCCATGTCCACATCCCTGACACCATATATGTGGAAAAAATCGTTCGCGAATATATTTTTTTATAGACATAGATTAAACCCCTCTCCCCTGAATAACTCGCAATACATTTCGAATATCCGTTGGGGAAATAAATACGCCATCAATGCGATTACACAAAAATACACGTTCAGGATGATCTGCACACATTTTCACCAGATGAACCAGTTGCCCCATATTTTGTTCAACCACAAGAATATATGATGCCTTTGCACATAGGTTTCGAATCACATGAACAGGAAAGGGCCATATGGTTTGAAGTTCGATCAATCCTAATTTTTCACCACGCTTTCTGCGATTTTCCACAACATGACGTGCAGAGCGTGCCGAGCAACCATAAGAAATCAGAACAATGCTGGCATCATCCATATGATATTCTTTATAACGTGTAATCTGATGAATATTATTATTGATTTTATCTAATAGATGATGCATCAATGCACCAACAATATTGGGATTATTGGTGGGAAAGCCCCACATATCATGAGCCAGACCAGTTACATTATATCGATGCACTCCTCCAAAATCAGACATGGGAAGTCGGCCATCTTCTCTGGGCAGATAAGGATGATAATCGACTCCTTCTTTAAAATCTGTTTTTAATCGTTCCACTAAGGGAAGTTCACCAGGTTCGGGAATAAATACACGCTCTCGCATATGACCGACAATCTCATCCATCAGCAATATGACCGGTGTACGATAGGTTTCAGCCAGATTGAATGCATCAACTGTAATTTCAAATAAATCCTGATGGTTAGAAGCGGTCATGGCAATTATTGCATGATCACCATGTGTCCCCCATTGCGCTTGAAAAACATCACTTTGAGAAACATTTGTGGGAAGTCCGGTTGAGGGGCCCCCGCGTTGAACATTGACAATTACACAGGGCAATTCTGTCATAATTGCATAGCCCAACCCTTCCTGCATTAGAGAAAAACCCGGACCACTTGTTGCAGTCATCACTTTTTGTCCGGTTAATGATGCTCCTATGATTGCGCATATGGAGGCAATTTCATCTTCCATTTGGATAAATGTGCCATTTTGTAGCGGAAGCTTTCTGGAAAGATGCTCGGCGATTTCTGTTGATGGTGTAATGGGATAACCGGCATAAAACGTCAGCCCCGCATATAAAGCCGCCTCAACACAAACTTCATTGCCCTGAATAAATTTAATATTTTGCGTCATGGTTTTCCTTTTTTAAAAATTAAGCCTGAAAAATGGGCATATAAGCTTATTCATTGGCTTCAGTTATTACTTCAATGGCTAAATCTGGGCATCTGAGTTCACACATTCGACAGGCAATACACTTTTCCGGATGCGCAACATAGACTTTTTCTTTTTCATTTAACGCCAAAACTTTTTTCGGACAAAAATGAACACAAATACCACACCCTTTGCACCATTCTTCCTGAATTTCATGTGCTTTATATTTCGCTTTTGCCATTACGATTCTCTTCTTGTTCAGGATAAGCATCAGGGCTTATCCGGGTTTAAAGATCTATGGTTCTTTTACCAGGCGCAAACCGATATAATTTGCGGCTTTGTTTTCCAGAAAATAGTCTCTGTTAGCAGACCGCGTTAACCGAGGATAATGAGTCCAGCTTCCACCTCGAACCACATAACCAGGACCTTCTTCCATGTATATGGGATCTTTTTCAGCATGTTTATCATACGCATTTTTATGATAAATATCCATGCACCATTCATATACATTGCCGTGCATGTCAAACAGATTCCAGGGATTGGGTTTTTTCAGCGCCACAGGATGTGTACTGCGAGCAATACATTTGTATTCATTTTTGGGCCATCGTGTCGCAAATTCAATGCAATTATTGCTGATATACCATCCCACTTCATCCAATTCAGGAGATACTCCATTGGCATTGATCGTCATTGTGCCAGATGAAAGCGGCGTTTTAGTACCAGCCCGACATGCAAACTCCCATTCAGCTTCAGTGGGTAAGCGATATGTATCTGTTTCTTCGAGCTTGTTCAGTTTATCAATGAAAAGCAAGCAGGTCTCAAAGGCCACATTTTCAACAGGACAATCGCTCCCACAATTCCAGAAAGCTGATGGATTATCTCCCATAACTTGTTTCCATTGAGATTGTGTGACCTCTGTCTGTCCCATATAAAAAGGCTTTGAAATTGTAACCCGATGTTGTTTTTCGTCTGCATCTCTTTTGAATTCAGTTTCCGGGCTGCCCATCATGAAACTATCTGGATAGATTAAAACAAGCTTCATGCCAATGCTGTTTTCAATTTCTTGTGAGATCTCAGGCATTTTTTCCAGATGGATATCAAGGTAAACATCTTCATTACCATTTACATCAACACGTTGATAGTATGGCTCATAGCCACGATATTTAACTTCAATATCATAAGTACCAGATTTTAAAGGAATTCCCTGATAAAAATTCTTCGAGATATTTTTAATATGAATATCTGCATTATCTGGCGCAGTATGAATAAAAAGCATACTTTTAGGAATTTTTACCTGATTCATGATCACATCAACTTTATAGTGATAATGATATTGCACATCCAACCAGATTGAGTAGGGGAGGTATTCCTTTTGTTTGACCCAAAGGCGATATTTGTCTGGGGCAACTGGAAATTTCTTTAATGGCGCTTTGCCAATATTCCAGCCATTTAAATAAACCTCTGATGGGATATTGGATGTTACCGATAAATAGGACTCAAAATTATCACTGACCTTTTCTTTGGAAAGCTGCCCATTACTGGTCACCTGAAAAACAAAGTCTCCCATCCCGACAAGTTTGCCATATCTGGGCGTTTGATCATATCCGGAATTTATAACCATCTCATTGGCATAAATAGATAGCTCTGTGGCAGTCACGTACTGATCATCATTTAAATCTGCCTGTCCAGTAAGTGCATTGATAAAGGCTTCAACAAGAACACTTTTCTGAGGTCGCCTGTTTCCATCAATCCCAGCAACAATAAATTGTTGGACAGGCATAAGTGTAACAGAGGAAAGATCGTTTGGCAATGTGGTTTTTGCTCGACGATTAAAAATATTGTTTGAAAAACAGGCATCAAACATGAGTAGAATGTGATGTGATGTATTCGCTCTGGCCCATTGAATGATATCTGAAACTGATAGGACTGTTTTCATTAATTGTGATGTTTTTGCAATGGGATTGGGTGCATCTGTTGGCACAAGATAGGCATTTTGTGTTTTTCTATGCGTATACCCATGACCTGAAAAAAAGAGGAGCAAACGATTCTTCGAATTATGGTTTTGTTGCTGAAAAAATTCCTGAATACTTTTTTTCAATTCTTTCCCTGTAGGATTTATCAAACGGCTCAGATGAAAATGTTCTTGCATTAAAGTCGCTTCGATGCGTTGAATTTCATTGGGCACATTATCTAAATCCTGCCAATAGCCAGTATAATCGTGGACACCAATCAACAAAGCATAACTTTCCTGATACGCTCCGATTCTATTGGCATGCAGATCCTTTATTTCAAAGGATCTTGCATTGACAATTGAAGGTGTAACCAGCCATATAAGACTCGTTACACCCAGCGCTGTTATGATGGAAAATAAAGTCAAACAGACATTTCCAAAGAGGTGGAAGACTGCCTGATGACTCAAGCTTCGCAGATTTTTTGTCTGAGTTTTCCCGAACATTTGAATGTTACAACTTTTCTCGCTTTTAGGGTCATTGGACTGCCAGTGGCAGGATTTCTGCCTTTTCGGGCATTTTTGGTTTTAATACAAAATTTTCCAAAACCGGAAATCAGAACATCCTCACCAGCTTCTAAGGTTTTTTTCATAATTTCCAATAATGATTCAACAAGGGTGACCGAATCCTTTTTTGTAAATCCGATTTCTTTGCTGATAGCGGTAACAATATTGTTTTTTGTTAGTGTCATAAGAAACCTCCTGACTAAGTGTTAAACGCAACAGCCACAAGTCTTGAACAGAATTTTTTTTATTTGTTTTTCATTAATGATTCAAGATATTTTGAACTGTTGTGTCGTTAATTTTTTTTGGCATTGTCTACATCTGCTTTGTGCAATGTAAATGCCATCTATATAATATAGACACGAAAAATTTGATTTTCTGACACTAAAAATGAAAAAAAATAAAAAAAAATTTTTCCTTGTTGATAATTGAAAATTTGTTAAAGAGCATTTTCTGTAAGTTAATGGTGAAATATAGCCATAAATCTTAAAAAACTCAAGTCTTTTTTTATTTTTTATTGAAGATTATTTCAACACTTTTTTTTGATACATCAAATTTGAATACATATTCAAAAAACATTTTAATTTTTGTTTTTGTTGTTTTTCACTGATTGTTTTGGGGATTTTATCCAAACAAAAAAAAATATCTAATAGAGATAAAGTAGTTTCAAGCTGCAAGCTTTTTGCGTAATCCAACCACAGAAAATTTTTCAGTTGGTGTTGAGGACAATGCGGCTTCCAGGTTCTGAAACGCATGATAACTATCACCTCCAATATGTTGACACACAAAGGCTTCAAATTCTTTCCAGGTAACAGCTCGGGGTTGAAGGTTTGAGTCCACAACAGAGACATCGCCTTCATTGACCTCGTAACTAAGTAACGCAAGCGCATACCACCATGCGGCATTATCCAGCCCCAAAAAGATTGCATGTCCCCCCAACCGTTTAAAACGTTGGAGCTTGTTGTTGGTTTCTTTCCATTTTGGTGGTGGGGGAAAAAGACATCGGGCATCACGAATATAAATCACTTTAGTTGGAGAATTATCAATTAAACAGGTGATACCTGTTTGTATTCGAGAAGTGACTGACATGTGATGTAATTCATGGTCAATGATGAAAATCACCGGTACTTTTTTGCCTGAATGATGATCCAGGGTCAGGACAAGATCAATTTGTTCAGAATTATCATTGTAATTTTGAATTGATGAAATTTTGCCAAATGAATTTTTGACAGGCCTAAAATGCATCAGCAAATTTAATGCTTTACGCAGTCGGCTTCGATCAGGTGGATACAGGTCCATATCTCTGAAAATTTCCAGTTTCTTTTTTTCATATGCCTTAATCAGGGTCTCAAGTGGCGAAAGCAATTTTTGGGGTTGTTGGTTGAGTTTGTTTCGTAATCGTTCATTGGCAATAGTAATGACTGCACGTGGATTGTAAAGTCGATCTTTATACAAGTCGGTCAATTCCTGACGTGTGAATGGGTATAAATCGGGCCAGGTCTGATCTAGAACAGAATTCAGTCGGCTTTCAACTATTTGTATAGCTTGATCCACTGAACAAGCTTGAAGTTCATATTGGTTATTTTCCAGCCGAGAAATGATATGCTGGTTAAGTTTGTTGCGATATTTCTCTTCCCATTGTTGACCTCGGAAACAGGCCAGCGGTAACATGGCCTGCACTTTATCCACCAAAAATTCCATCATTTTGCCCAGGGCGTGAATTTGATCATCCGATGTCAAATTTTCAAGGCGATCAAAGCATACCACCATCGGCATTTTATAGCGACCAAGCAAAATGCCTAAAGATGTCAGTATTTCCCGAGCTTCATTCTCAAGAGCAGCGCGAGATTTTTGAGCACGATCTGGTGTATGTAATAAATTGCATTCTTCTGAATCTAAAATGTTGCCTTTTAGCCATTCAATGGAAGTCGCCTGCTTGTCTGGATCTGTATAAGAGAATAACACCTGAAGAAAACGTTTTGATATTTCCGGATAGGTTTTTCGAATATTATCAATGGCTTTTTTATGAATTTTATTGAGATATTTATTGGATTGAGCGGCAATGGTATTAAAACGAGAAAGTTTAGATAAATCCAAAATTTTGTGTTGAAGTTTCTGAAATATTCCAGATGATTGTTTTCGAACTGTTTCGGCCTTATGCGTAATTCCAGCATGCAGAGAGGCTGGCACTTTGTAATTTGGATCCATTTCTTTCAGAATATGGATCACCAGGCGAAACAGTTGTGAATCCCAGGATGATGCACCAATGGTACGATCCAATGGATGACAAAGATTCACAATCGTTTCTCTCAGCAAATAGGAGAATGGTGTGTTTGCATCCTCAATGGGTTGAATATAGGCGTAGGTAAATGGAAAATCTGCCTTACGCCCATGTTCAAGCATTTGACCGATCAGATGGGTTTTTCCACTGCCGACCTCTCCTAATATCAAGCACGCACAATTCAAGGCAGGATGCTCAGATTTTTGCCCCATCAAGGATAGAATGCCTGAAAATGCATGATAATTTATACCTGGAACATTAGGATATCGGCTAACCCATGGATCTCCAACACTAGATGAAATAAAGGGGTTATTTTTCCTTAAAATACCTAATGGTTGCTTTGGAATATCCACAATTTATCTCCAGCTGATTGTTAAAAAAAGCCGGCCATTTTCATCTTTATAAGAGTTTTCAATTTCTTTTTCTGACATGGATGATGGATCCCCGCCATGGAGTTCAACTGCATAATTCTGCATCAGCGATGTTAAAACAGTATCAAATGTTTTTTCAGGCCATTGCAAGCTTTCTCTTATGCGATGAATCCGCACAAAATTGCGGCCTTTTCCCACTGATTTGTAAGCATCATGAAATTCAGTTATTGCCTTTTCCTTGCTGTGAATGGTTTCGTGTTCTTTCATTCTGGCATGAATATTTTCAGTTTTGGCAAAGGCCGGATCTTTGAGGGTAAAAAAAATGTTCATTTTGTCATTAAGACGCGGTAAAATAATGCCTGCACTCATTAATACATTTATCGTTTCAATGATATTCTGCCGGGTCAAAGGAACCTTTTGACATATCAGTTTTAAAGAAATATCCGGATGATTGACAATAATGTGGGTCACCATTTCTTCTGGTGGCATATTTTTGCCAATATAAGTCGCTTTTTTGACAGGATAAATTTTTAATCGTTGCCCTAACAAACCTTCAATTTGCTGACGAAGTTTTTTGACAGGTGCTGTGACTTTTATCGCCAGACGATTTCGTAAATCCTGTGGGATTTTACGAACCATATCTTTGATAGGTATAAACATTTTGCCAGTTTTTTCAAGGCCAGTCACCATGCTTTTTTCTGCGTCATAAACATCCTTCATGCCTTGTTCAATAATTGAAATCGTTTCATCTGTGGTACTCATACTTTTCCTCTTTTTCAATATATTTATTGATAATATTTGCAAGTAATCTTGCGATAATAAACAGGTGTAACCTGCACCAAAAGCAAAAAGGCTCTGCTTTGGAATTCTTAAAAAAAAATTGGTACATTCTATTTTTTGAGCATTCCTTTGTTTAGAAATAAGTGATTTTTGATTTGGGAAATAATTTATGACCTAAAAAATGAAGCTTTATTTTTTTTCTCAATGTTTATTCACTATAATCCCCAAAAAAAGGTTAACCACTTGCCGCTTGCCGCAAAACTTATGAGCTTTGGTCAAGAATGAAATGCAATTATTATATATCATACTGACATTTTTATTTTTTTCAATAATTATTTTTAGTGTTGCCAAAAGAGGGCATTTCTAAAAAGGGTGTATTGTCTTATCCCTGAAAGTGCGTAACATAATCTGGTTAAAATGTACGATCTCGGCAATTGCAAGACCAGCGTAAGCCTAAAGCCCATAGCCGTATTAAGGATAAACACAAGCCATTGCTCATAGACTGCCCGCTATGGACTAAGGACGACCGCCTGACATGTTCGGGCCGCCTGGAGTTGAAACTCCAGGCTATATTATCTGTTGTCCCAAAGGAACTTGAAGTGTTTTATAAAATAGATCTCCTAAGTTCAAACGAAGAGAGTAATACAGCTCGGCAGAAAGAATACCCCGATTCATGGTTCAAAAAAGGACTAAGGAAAGGTATATCGTAGTAAATATTTTGTCATTCGTCTGGTTGGTCGAACCTGAGTTCGCCTTCAAACAAAAACCGAAACCAAACCTATAAAAGTTTATGACCGCTTACTTATAATTTCCCTTATGATTGATTCATCGGAATGGATTTATAAAAACAAGATCGCTTGCCTGTGTGACAGGCGATATCACCGACCTGATCTACTTTTAGCAAAATTGTATCATTATCACAATCAATAAATATTGATTTGACCCGTTGAATATGTCCGGATGTCAACCCTTTTACCCATAGTTCCTGGCGAGATCGACTCCAAAACGTTGCTTTTCCAGTATTTAGAGTTGCTTCCCAGGCCTCTTTGTTCATGTATGCCATCATGAGCACATCACCTGTTTTATACTCCTGAACAATGGCAGGAATGAGACCATTCATTTTTTCAAAATCTGGTTGTTCCATATGTTTTTCTCCTAATTAATTTTTATTCTTGATGTTCACGTTTTTTTACAAACAAGCCCTGGAACTACGCATTGCGTGAGAAGGGGCACATCTATATTTATCTGATAAAAACTTGAACATCGAGTTATACAAACCTTGACAAAAAAGTGTCAATTATACTATTGTACCATAAATTCAATTTCGTTCGCAACCAGATAAAGATTTTGTTGTGGGCAGTGTTCATCAAAATTTCAATCAAAAACAGGAAGATATTTATGAGTGAATTTGAGATTAAGAAAGACTATAAAGACATAACCGAAGAAAAAAAACCACAGGGCTCTGGCTCAAAAAAACGTAAGTGGCTCTATCGAATTCTAATATTTGGTATTATTTCCGGCCTCAGTATTTTTAGCCTGGGACTTTTCGGTGTAATGGGAGTATATTTTTATTACAGTAAAAATCTACCCAAAATTAATTCACTGAGCGATTATCATCCAAAAATAATAACCAATGTCTATGCAAAAGATGGGCGTAAAATTGCCGAATTTTTCAAAGAACGTCGAATTGTTGTGGAACTGGAAATGATTCCAAAACAATTAATTAACGCCTTTATCTCTGCTGAAGATGCCCGATTCTATAAACACAAAGGGATTGACTTAATAAGCATTGGCCGTGCTTTTTTTAAAAATCTTGAGGCTGGCACGATTGTTCAGGGCGGGAGCACTATCACTCAGCAGGTTACCAAATCATTTTTATTATCCTCTGAAAGAACCTATGAGCGGAAAATTCGGGAAGCCATTTTGGCATATAAAATAGAAAGTTACCTGACTAAAAATGAAATTTTATATCTCTACTTAAATCAAATATACCTCGGCCATGGTGCTTATGGTGTTGAAGCCGCCGCACAGAATTATTTTAATAAATCTGTCAAAGATTTAAATCTTGCCGAATGTGCCATACTGGCAGGTCTCCCGCAAGCCCCAAGCAAATATTCACCCTTTCATCATTTTGAAAAAGCAAAGGCTCGCCAAATTTACGTTTTAAATCAAATGGTGGACAAACAATACATCACCAAAGAAGAGGCTGCGGCTGCGATAGAGTATGAATTGAATATCATGCCTCGAAAAAATTTATATATTGAAGAAGTGCCTTATTATACAGAATACGTCCGAAGTTATGTTGAAGAAAAATATGGCAGAGAAATGTTGTATACTCAAGGTTTAAACATTGAAACTGCTGTTAATCTGGATTTACAAAAAATTGCACGTGAAGAAATTGATAATGGATTGCGTGCGATAGATAAACGCCAAGGCTATCGTGGCCCCATAAAAAATATTAAAAAAGAAGCGTTTGAATCTTTTTTAGCAGATTCTCAGAAAAAATTGCCTGAAACAGGTATTCAAAAAGATCTGATGACCAAAGGTTTGGTGGTAAAAGTTTCACGCCAAAAAGTAACAGTACGAATTGGATCGTACATGGGGTATATTCCTTTTGATAGCATGAGATGGGCAAGGAAACCCAATCCGAAAAAATATCCTTACAAAATTCGACATCCCAAATATGCCTTAAAAATTGGTGATATCATTTTGGTTCGGTGTGTTGAATATGAAAAAGATTCAAAACTTTGGCAGCTATCATTGGAACAAGAACCTATTGTTCAGGCAGCGTTATTATGTATGGAAGCAGCCTCAGGCAATGTTTTGAGCATGATTGGCGGGCGGGATTTCAAAAGAAGCCAGTTTAACAGAGCCATTCAATCCCGACGTCAACCAGGATCTTCATTTAAGCCTTTTGTTTATTCGGCAGCACTGGATCGAGGTCCCAGTTTAACCCTATCTGATGAATCTTTCATTAAAATGGAAGAATTAGGAATGCCTTTAGCCTTGCTACGTGGTATGGAAAGGCTCCTTAATCTTGAATATCATAAAGAAGAGAAACTGATCGAAGATATCAACAAAACAATTGATTTGGAAGCGGATAGCCCCATGTGGGAGATTATTCGGGAATCCATTGATAAAGTCGAAAAACACTATACCCCTGCATCAATGATCGTAGACACCGCAATTGTCTACGAAGAAAAAAAGCGACATTTTAAATGGCAACCCAAAAATTATGAAAAAGAATTTTTTGGCCCCACATTATTGAGTGAAGCCCTGACGCACTCCAGAAATGTGGTGACAATCAAACTACTTCAGGATATTGGTGTGGATTATGTCATTGAATATGCACAAAAATTTGGCATTACCTCAAAGATTAATCGTGATTTATCTATTGCTTTGGGGTCATCCGGTGTTTCATTATTGGAAGTGGTTCGTGGTTATGCAGTGTTTTGTAATGGCGGGGAACTGGTAAAGCCGCTGTTTATCAAAAAAATTACTGATCGACGGGGCGTCATTTTAGAAGAAAATCGAACAGAAAAAAAGCGTGTGATTGATCAACAGACAGCCTATTGCATGACCAGTATGATGAAAAGTGTCGTCGACCATGGCACTGCAACGCGTGTGAAAGATCTTAAACGTCCGGTTGCAGGGAAGACTGGGACAACAAATCATTTATTTGATGCCTGGTTTGTCGGCTATACCCCAAGATTCGTAACCGGTGTATGGGTTGGATATGACAAAGAAAAATCAATGGGGGCCGGCGAAACTGGGTCTCGTGCAGCCGCACCCATCTGGCTGGCATATATGAAGCGTATGATGGAAAATCGAAAAAAAAATGTTTTCACTGTCCCGCCAGGTATTGAATTTGCTACAATTGACAAAGCAACCGGATTGTTGGCGATACCTGAATCCAAAGAAACATTGTATCAATGTTTTAAAGATGGGACAGTTCCTGAAAAATATTCCCCCAGGCCAGGTATTATTAACGATCAGAGCGATTTTTTTAAAGAGAATATGTAACTGAATGAAGCAACAAAAAAAATCTCAAAAATTTCTATTACGCAGTGTGGTTCTTATGTTATTAATAGTGGAAATGTTTTTATATACTTGGTGCCGAATACAATATCTACAGCTTGGCTATGACATTCATTCACTTGAGAATCGCATTGACCATTTAACGACCCTTAAAAATGAACTTCAGATAGAGCACGCTCGTTTAAGATCCCCCGAACGAATCATTCAAATTGCAACAAAACAACTTGGACTAAAAATGCCTTCACCGCAACAAGTCATTGAAATGAATGATTCTCAAAAATCTTGGAAAAATCATAAAAATAAGTAGAATAAAGAAAGCGAATCAATGGATTTTTCAGATAATCAAATCTTGAAAATATTGATTGACAGTCAGCATATTTCAGACGATCAGCGCAGAGAAATTTCAAAAAAAGCAAGTGAAATTAGAAGGAAACTCAAGCAGATACACAGCATTTCTATTGCTGGAGCGAGCAAAGAAATTGAACATCCTGTCACAATGATTGATATTGTTGCATCTATGCGTATTTCATGTGAGCATACGATCAGTGGATACCTTGATGAAGAAACGATTGTGAAAATAGTGGCCAGGAATTTGGGGTTTGAATATAAACGTATTGATCCCCTCAAATTAGAACTTGAGCTGGTAACAAAAACAATTCCTCACTTATTTGCGCTTAAACATTTGGTCGTTCCTATTCAAAAGCGTGATGGTTATCTTGAAGTGGTGATGCATAATCCGGGTGAAACTGAAGTGATAAAAGATATCAAGCGGGTTGTGGGTATGGATATTCATCCATTTATGGGAACTCGCCAGGATATTTTAAAAACAGTTCGAGAATTTTTTGGTTTTAAAATATCAATCACTGCTGCTGAAAATCAATTTACACGTCCAACTCTTGACTTGGGTAATCTTGAACAATATACCAACTTATCGTCACTCAATGACTTGCACACCAATGAAGCACATATCAAAAATGCGGTGGATTACCTGTTTCGCTATGCTCTGGACCAACGTGCGAGTGATATTCACCTTGAGCCACGACGTGAAAATATGCTTATTCGGATGCGCATTGATGGTATCCTACATACAATTTACACATTGCCGCGAGCGCTTCATGCTGCAATTACATCACGAATCAAAACATTATCAAGACTCGATATTGCAGAAAAAAGGCGGCCACAGGATGGTCGGATAAAATTGTCCCACGAACAAACAGATATTGAAATTCGGGTGTCAACCATACCTGTGGCATTTGGTGAAAAAACAGTGCTAAGACTCCTTGATCCAAAAGTAATATTTCAACATATAGAACAATTAGGATTTTCAACAAAGGATTTAAAAATTTTCCAGGAATTGATTGACAAACCGCATGGAATAGTCCTGATCACAGGACCTACTGGGAGTGGAAAATCAACAACATTGTATTCATCATTGGGCTCTCTTGATTCGTTTCAAAAAAATATTACAACCATTGAAGATCCCATTGAAATGGTGCATGAAAATTTTAATCAAATCGCTGTTCAGCCGACCTTGGGGATCACTTTTTCAAGTATTATCAGACATATTCTTCGTCAAGATCCAGATATTATTATGATTGGTGAAATGCGTGATTCTGAAACAGCTGCAAATGGCATTCAAGCCGCCTTGACCGGTCATCTGGTTTTTAGCACACTCCACACCAATGATGCCCCATCCAGTGTTACGCGGTTGATTAACCTGGGCATTAAGAGCTATCTTATTGCAGAATCAGTTTTGGGAATCATTGCTCAACGATTGGTACGAAAAATTTGTCCATATTGTATTGAGGACAATAGGGTCGCAAAATCTTTTCTTGAAAATATGAACATTCACGTTGAAGAAGATCTTTTGTCAAAGGATCAAACCATCACGTTGAAGAAAGGAAGTGGATGTCCCCAGTGTCGAGGCACCGGTTACATGGGACGTATCGGTGTTTTTGAAGTCATGCCATTTGATCATGAAATCCGCGCATTGATCGCATCATCTCATGATGCGAATACGCTTTTCTTGCGCAAAATGGCGATCAAAAAAGGAATGAAAACGTTGCGCCAGGATGCCATTAGAAAAATGATGACAGGGATAACAACTTATCAGGAAGTCGCGCGTTTGACCGAAATCTTTTAATCCTATGAGTGTAACCAAAATTGCAGGTCAAGCCGAAACCAAGCCTATGAGCAAAACCAATGAAGGGGTTCGCCCCATAGCCGTCAGGCTAAGGCAAACTCGCTCCAGTGCTCGTTCCCAGGCTCTGCCTGGGAACGTTTTCCGAGGTGGCTCTGCCACCTACGAACTGAACAGGCGGCAGAGCCGCCAAGAAAACGTTCCCAGGCAGAGCCTGGGAACGAGCAAACCAAGCCTATGAGCAAAACCAATGTAGGGGCGAACCCGGGTTCGCCCCTACATTGGTTTTGCTCATAGGCTTGGTTTCGGCTTGACCTGCAATTTTGGTTACACTCAATTCATATGATATGGAAATGAATGATTCATTATGAGAGCAATAATTTTTGCCAATGGCCAGATGGAAAGTCTACCTAAAGGAATACTGCCTTTAAAAAAAGATGATTTAATTATTGCAGCAGATGGTGGGCTTCGTTTTTGTAAACAAGAAGGAATTGTACCGCAACTGATTGTCGGTGATCTGGATTCTGTGAATGAAACCCAACTGAGTGAAATGAAACATCTGGGAGCCCAAGTGATTCAATATCCGGTAGACAAGGATGCCACTGATTTGGAGTTATCAATCAACGCAGCTTTAGACAGAGGCGTGAAAAAAATTATGATATTAAGTGCCCTAGGGGCAAGATGGGATATGACCTTTAGCAATGTATTGTTATTGGCATTAGATTCATTGGATCATGCTCATGTCAGGCTGATTGACCAGAATCAGGAAATTTTTTGCATGAAGGGCCATGAAAAGATCAAATTATCACATACCAAAGGGAGCCTGTTATCTCTTTTGCCTTTAAGCGCATCAGTGGAGGGTATCACCTTGCAAGGCATGAAATATCCTCTAAATAATGAGTCTCTATACCTAGGGAGGTCACGTGGACTTAGCAATATCATCATGGCGCCAAATGCCTCCATTCAAATTCAAAGCGGCATATTGCTGGTTTGCGTTACCCCCTATTAACATTTATTTATACAATAAGTAAGGAGCCACTTTACGTTTAAAATTTGCTGTTAAGGATTTCCACTGTCTCTGAATGGCATCAATATCTTCATCTTCCTCAATGGCTTTTCTTACATATTGACTGCCAATGATCAGGTCTATTGGCATTTTTTCATATTCGTATTCATATGGAGGACGTTTCCACTGAAAATCGTTTGGATATCGGCGAATAATCGCTTGAAGAATTCTTAAGCTACTAATATAAGAATTATAAAGTTTGCGATCCTTCACATGAATTTGAAAACCTTTGCATAGCTCATCTTTCCATTTGTTGAAGGTGGGTTCAAAACATACCGGCCTTAGAAGAATGCCCGGTAAATCGCCCAGATCCGAGATCAGCGTTTCGTTATCAATAAATGGAGCGCCGATCATTTCAAAGGGTAGCGTGGTTCCTCTGCCTTCTGAAATATTGGTGCCTTCAAAAAGGACCTGCCCGGGATAAACTATCGCTGTATTGAGCGTTGGCATATTTGGGGATGGGGCGACCCAGGTCAAATCAGTGTCATCAAAGTACATGTCCCTTTTCCAGCCTTTCATGGGAACGATTTCCAAATCACATTGAATATTGGCGGTCTCATTGATAAAGTTGGCAAACTCAGCAATCGTCAAACCATGTCGCATAGGAATCGAATATTGACCGACAAAAGATCTAAATCCAGTTTCCAGGCAATTCCCTTCAACTTGGCTTCCTGAAATAGGATTGGGCCGATCCAGGATAACGATCGTTTTTTGGGCCTTTTTGGCCGCTTCCATACAATATGAAAGGGTATAAAAGTATGTATACACCCGTGTTCCCACATCCTGAAGATCGACCAGCAAGGTATCAATATGATCCATCATGGCTTGTGTGGGAATTCGAGTTCTTCCATATAGGCTGAATACTGGAATGTTCAACTGTGGATGCTTGAAATCCTCGGATTCGACCATGTTATCCTGTTTGGATGCGTACACTCCATGTTGTGGACTAAACAAGGCTTTGAGTTGCTTGGGAAAGTATTGATTGATTAACTCAGCACTGGATCGGAGTTGTTTATTCAGTGACGCCGGGTTGAATAATATGCCAAGACGTTTTTTGGCTAGCCATGGTGGTGGTTTCTTTGTCAGGGTTTTGATCAGAATATCAATGCCTGTTTTTATGGTTGCTTTTTTCATAAACAATCCCAATTCTATGAGAAACGAATTTCTTCGTTTCTCATTATAATAATTTATTTTATTTTTCCAATCAGATAACTGGCGATGGTATTTTTCTGAATTTCTTTCGTTCCTTCGTAAAGTTCTGTAATTTTGGCATCACGAGCAAAGCGTTCAACCTCATACTCCTGCATATAACCATACCCACCTAACAACTGAATTGCTTCATCTGCGACCTCAACAGCTGTTCTACCAGCAATCATTTTTGCCATTGATGTCAATTTGGGATCAATGCGTTTTTTATCAAAATTCCAGGCCGCTTTGTACGTAATGAGTCGAGCCAATTCAATTTTTGTGGCCATATCAGCCAGTTTATGTTGAGTCACTTGAAACTGGGCAATTTTCTTTCCAAATTGTTTTCTGGATTTAACATAAGCCAGTGCTCTGTCAAAAGCACCCTGTGCTGTACCCAATGCCTGTGCTGCAACTGTGACACGACTTTCATCAAAAAACTCAAGCACCTGGTAAAAGCCTTTATTTTCTTTACCAATCAAATTGGATTGTGGTACCCGAACATCCTTGAAAACAACCTCAGCGGTATGCATCATGCGAATGCCCATTTTATTGCCCACACTGGTTGCCGAAACCCCTGGTCGGCTCGCTTCAACCAATATAATACTCATGCCCCGATAAGAGGGGGTCGCATCTTGATCTGTCTGACATAATACGCAATAAAAACCAGCAAGGGGACCGCCATTCGTAATAAAGATTTTACTGCCATTAATGACCCAATCGTCTCCATCTTTAACAGCAGTGGTTTCCATGCGAGTGATATCTGATCCATGATCAGGTTCTGTAAATGCACCACAAGAAAGGTATTCACCTTCTGCTACTTTGGTGAGATATTCTTTTTTTTGTTCTTCATTGCCGCACCGCATCACAATTTCTGATGCAAATCCAGCGAGTAACAAACACGCTCCAACTGATGAATCCCCTCGGCATAATTCCTCGGCCACGATAACATTTTCCAAAACCCCCAGGCCTTGGCCTGAGTATTCTTCTGGAAAATGGATACCAATAAATCCGAGTTCAGCTGCTTTTTTCCATATGTTTACCGGATATTCATGTTTTTCATCCAGTTCAGCGATCATATCACTTTTGAATTCGCCCTTAACAAACTCTCGAATTGCTTTTTGAATTCCTTTTTGTTCTTTTGAGAGTTCAAAATCCATAGTATTTTACCTCCTCAATAAAAAAGTATTATTTCTGCATTCCCAGCTCAATTAAACGATCCAGCAACTGACTGAATGAAAATCCGGCAGCTTGTGCTGCCTGAGGGAGCAGACTGGTGGGTGTCATGCCAGGAATGGTGTTTGTTTCAAGTACGTATATGGTGCCATTATCAATAATCATATCAGTGCGACTGCATCCATGACAATCCAGCGCTTTGTGCGCTTTAATCGCATATTCCTGAACTTTTTTTGCAAGTTCGGTATTGATCCGTGCCGGACATATTTCCTCAGTGGCTCCAGGCTTGTATTTGGCTTCATAATCAAAAAAACGATGATCCTTGCCCGGAACAATTTCAATAATCGGTAAAGGGGTCAGTTCTTCATTACCCAGAACCCCGCAAGTAACTTCTACGCCTTGAATATATGACTCTAGAATAACCTGAGAATCATATTGAAATGCATTTTCAAGGGCAACAGAGAGATCGGACTCAGAAAAAACAATGTCCATACCAATGCTTGATCCGCCCTTGACCGGTTTCAAAACAACCGGAAGCCCCAGTTGACGAATAGATTGTCTGGCAAAATGATAATCATGTTGATTCACAACCATATATGGAGGAACATCAAGTCTTTCAGACTCATACAATTTTTTTGAGATGAGTTTGTCCATCGCAACAGCACTTGCAAGCACACCAGATCCCTGATAAGGAACGCCCAAAAGGTCCAACAGTCCTTGCATGGTGCCATCCTCACCATATTTTCCATGCATGATAATCAGCGCAATATCTATTTTGGAATGATCTGCAACGATTTTGGCAAGATCGGTTTGTGGATCATATCGAATTATTTCATATTTTTCTTTGTTCAACGCTTTATAGACCTCATTTCCACTTTTAATGGAAACATCACGCTCTGATGAAATACCACCAGATAAAAGCGCAACAGTAATTTTTTGCATGATAATATCCTTGATTGTGGGACCAGTTAGTTGTCTGAATGAAGCACTTCTTTTTTTAAACGATCAAACTCATCCCGAGTAATAAGGTTTTGTTCCAACAAAACCCCCAGTCGTTTAAGATCATTTATTGAATTATCATTTTCAATCATATGAGGCAAAGCTTTTGTGGGCTCATACCCTAAAGCGATCGGTTGTTCAGTTTGTGGTTTCACTTTTAATACCGCTGTGCCGCCAAAGAATCCAAGTTCAATGGTTCGCCCAGCAAAAGCAGGATCGTTTAAAATATCTTTGAGCTTTTGACTATTTTTTTTCAATTTTTTAAAAAAATAAAGTCCGGATATTATTGTCAAAACAATACCTGCTAGTGTTATCCATAAGATGTAATGAACAATACCTCGAAAAAAAATGATCAACATAAACAATACCGCAATAATCAATGCGTGCAAAATAATGATCGAATAGGCGAGAAATACACCGCCTGTAACACTGCTATCTTTTTGCTTCATAAAAATTTGCCTGTAAAAATGGTAAATTATTCTATTCTTGAAATCAGTGAATCATAATACTGCTGTGGTATATCTAAATCAATTGCCTGATTTCTAGACATATTCAATTTCATAATTAAAAAATTTAATTTTTTAATGGCCTTGTATTTTTCATGGGTATCAGTCATGTGAGTCAGTAAAGATTGTGCGGTTTGAATTTCTTTTTTGAGAGTCACTTCCGGGGGCAAACAGTCTGCATTTTTAAGCATTTTATACGCCAATCTCAATTCATTATTCACGCCAGTCATTTGATCATTAGGAAGCGGCTGCCCCTGACCGGGCAAATTATCGAATTCACCTTGCCGCAGAGCAGATTGAATTCGTTCTTCAACAATTGTTTCAAATCCTGTTATCATAGCTGTATTCTTGACCAATGAACTCCTTCATTGAGAAAACCCATATTTTTCTTGTATACTACATTTTATTTGAATTGACAATTTTTTTTTGTTGCGGGCAAATAAAAGGTCTGGAAGTTTTTTTAATTAGATGGCGATGCAGGGATTCGAACCCCGGACACTGCGGATATGAGCCGCATGCTCTAACCGACTGAGCTACATCGCCATTAATGAAATGATTAAGTTGAGCCTTATACTTGCCTTTTTTTTAAATGTCAAGAAAAAATTATAAAAACGATGATGAATAAGATTGAATCATTAATGGACTTCAATATCTAATTCGTGACGTCCACGCGGCAAAACATACAAGTCTACTGTAGGGGAGCCTTTTTCAGAATAAGTTTTTCGAATCGTACGTTGAGGATGCGCATGACCGATGATCACTGTATGACACTGATATTCAGTCGAAGTCGCAATGTCATACATTCGCTTATGCACCATCGGACTGATTCGGACAGGCCACATTTTAACCATTGCATTTTTGATGCGCAATATCCACCATAATGATTTTGAAATTCCGGGCTGCATGCTGCCGCCTCGCCAATGAGCCATCCGGTTTTTCGGCCAGAAAAAAACATCCCCATGAGTTAATAAGACCCGATGATATTGAAGATATAGCTTCCTCCCAAATGATAACTCATGGTTACCAGGCAAATAGTTTCTTCCTGCATGCGTTTCAATGACCTGAACTAAGTTTTGAGCGTCACTTACCTTAGAATGCGGACAATTTTTTAAATCCACATTGTCACCAATATAAAAAATATCCGGCCCATACATTAAAGGGGTTTTAATGGGTTTGTGAGCCCCAAAAATATGTAAATCGGTATATATTACCATCTTCATAAAAAAATGCATTTTTTTTAAAATTTAGTGAAAGAATTTCTTTTTTTTCGTGTCTATATAAATAGAAGCATAAAAACAATATTTTTTTTCTCGACCAAAGAAACAAAAATGCAAACCTGTGTCAGGTTTTGAAAAGGAGGAAAAAGACATGCCTAGAAAAAGTTTATTATTGGTTTTATTTATTCTTCTAAGTATGAGTTGTAGCGTGGGCTGTAGTCATTCACGACATAGTCTGTTTGAATCAATCGGGGTCACTGAAACATCCATGGATCATTTGTTTAGCAATTATTTTCAAGAGGCGTCAATGTTGAGATATGTAGATGGCGAACTGGTGCATTATTGTGATCAAGGCCATGGACCGGCTCTTCTGTTGCTCCATGGACTCACCGCTTCATTACACACCTGGAATGGTTGGGTTGAAGAACTGAAAAATAAATATCGTATGATTCGTCTGGATATTTTGGGATTTGGGTTGACCGGTCCTTCAAAAACAAAAACATATTCCAGAAATAACTGGGTTCAGTTTATTGATAAATTTGTTACAATATTAGAATTGGATCATTTTTCTATTGCAGGAAATTCTCTAGGAGGATATATTGCATGGAATTATGCATTAGATTATCCTCAAAAAGTTAACAAGTTAATTTTAATTGATCCTGTGGGATATCCCCAAGAGACTCCTTTTTTATTGAACCTGGCTTGTTTTCCGGGTGTAGGCGAAATTGGTAAAGTAATGATGCCACGTCTAATGATTAAAATGGGTTTAAAAGATGTCTATGGAGATAAAACACGTGTTGCAGAAGATTTAGTGGATCTATATTTTGATATGTCTAGAAGGCCAGGGGCCAGGGAAGCGTATGTCGATATTTTTCGCCATGTAAAGGCTGCCAGTAGATGGAAGAATGTTGGAGATAGAATTAAGTATATTTCAAAACCAACGATGCTCATGTGGGGAGAAAAAGATCGATGGGTACCTGTTGATCTTTTAAAAAGATGGGTTCATGATATGCCACATGCTGTTGTCAGGCGTTATCCAGGGCTGGGTCATGTTCCAATGGAGGAACAACCCCGCGTAACTGCTAAGGATGCCGATCAATTCTTATCCAGTCAACTTCTTACTGCCGAATAAGATCTGCATAAAAAAAATCGCATGAGATAAGTAAGCGATCATAAATTTTCGGGTATATCGTAGTTAATATTTTGTTATTCGTCTGGTGGGTCGAACCTGATGATCGCCTTCAAACAAAAATCGAAACCAAACCTATATTAAAAATCAATGTTGGGGGCGAACCTTATGTTCGCCTCCGGACAACAATCGTTTGCGAACCTATGACCGAAGGCAAACGTTTCTTATTCATTCTCGAACATGGGGTACTGGCAGCATTCGTGTCAAAATTTACGGTCTTAAAAATTCACTCACCAGCAACAACAATATAACCATTTAATAAAATCAAAAATTTCAATAAATGTCAGGTTGAAGTAGAGGGTTAATTTTCTGCCTGTGAATTATTATTTTTTTGGTTAGCCAGGACATAATTATGTTTGTTCGTCCTCGGATCCTGTCTCTCTGTCTCAATTTAA
>Ga0272440_1000315_pt1 | contig 40911 bp, 49 predicted proteins | sample SSMMMBAug17_FD_192440 | JGI IMG/M metagenome (GOLD analysis project Ga0272440, IMG submission 192440) | Marine sediment archaeal communities from Little Sippewissett salt marsh, Falmouth, MA, United States - SSM-MMB-Aug17 | ecosystem: Environmental > Aquatic > Marine > Wetlands > Sediment ...
CAAACGGATTGGAAAGTTCTGCGCCCGGTTATCATCCGGCCGATTTGGGCGGATTCCCTGCATCATCAGCGCAAGGTTTTTCTTTTCATCCGACGCCTCGGCCGCATCCGCTGTTTCACGGCTGCGCACCACACCCTGCGCCAGATTCGGGTCCATCCGCTCCAGAATGTTCACCGCAATTCCTGAGCTGTCGATCAACTTATTGTCGTCCAGACTGCGCAGCGGGCCGCTCGCGGCGTCCGCCAGCTTCAGCAAATATTCTCCGTTCAGGTCGCGCGCATCAAACGTCAGCGAAATGTTGTACCGCCCCTGAATCTGCCGCCGGCTCTTCTGCTCAATCTCTTCCACCGGCTGGCCGGTAATCTGCGAAATCTGCTCCGGCTCCATAAACTGGTCAATCAGCTGCAGGCTCATCATATAAGCCTCGGCAAACACACCCAGGAACGTGTCAATACGGTCCTGACTGAACAACTGCACAAACACCTCGTCCACATCCTCATACGGAATGCCCCAGTATTCGCCGATGTGCCGCCGCTGCCTCTGATAATGGTCCTTGTTGGAAGAAGGATACTTCGGCGGATCCAGATAGCCGATGGCGTTTCCTTCGCGCGGCCCCATCTCAATCTCACTGAACGGCGCAAAACTGTAAGTTCCGGGCGGCGCACCGGCGGGAATCTTGCGGACCGGGCCGGTTGCTTCCTGCACATGATCCTCAAAACTGTCATCGAGCAACTTAATTGAATTCTGCACCGTGCGCAGAATCTCGCCCACGCTGCGCCCGTCGGCAATCGCCGCGCTCAGCGTCTCGCGCTGGCTGTGAATGCACGGATAATTTCCATGATCACGATCAAACAGAATGCGGTCCGTGGCCGGAACATCCACAAAACAAGAAACTGTCTGCCAATAAATCCCGGGAATGCCGTCTTCATTCACCGCCCGCGAATAGACATGCAGCACTTCATACCGCTCATCCATGCCGTACAATCCGGAATCTGCGCCTTCGGAAATGTTGGTCCGCATATCCAGATCATCCGTCAGCACGCTGCGGCCCTTGCCGGTTTCCAGCAGATCATCAACAAACGCCTTGCTCCACTCAAATTTCGCGGCTTCTTCGCGTACCTGCGCGGCCGTCAGCCGGTCGCGCTTGATAATCCAGGGGCTTTCCTGCAACTCCGTCACATCGCGCGGGAAAATCACATCGTCAAACTGTCGCAGTGCCGCAATGTCAGGACGCGAACACTTCACCCGCGGAATCGGAAACTCGCATTGCTCTTTTTCGTAAAGCTCCTTCACCATCCGGTTAATGCGCTTCTTCGAAAGCTGCGGAAAATGCGCCTGCAGCAGCATCCGTAATTCAATCCTGCGCTCCGGGTTGCTCACCACATCAATTAAAATCTCGCCTTCGGCCTCCGTCGGCTCGTTCGGCATCACCTCAACAATCTTCTCCAGCAGCTCATCCACCGTCAGAGTTTCCAGTACTACCTCACGCTGCTCCTCCCAATCCACCCACAAAACGGCCCCTGCCGGACTGTCGCCATACGTATAGTTGGCCAGCAGTTTTGCCTGACGCCGAAACTTCTGGCTCCACTGGTTCTTCACCAGCCACTTAATCAGCGTGGAATTGTAGCCACCGACCTTGCCGTCGGTGCTCTCCATTCCCATATCACGCGGAATGGCGCGCAAAACTGCCGTGGACAGCTCCGCAACAATGTAGTTGATCACTTTGTCGATAGTGAACGGCTGCGTGTCAGACGCACCCTCAAACGGCTTGGCCGGCCTGCCAAGATAATCCTCACGTTTCCGTCCGTCCGGGCTTTGCCCGGCCCAGCGGCACAATCTATCATTCTGGCTGGCCTCGCGCTTGCTTTGAACATGGTCCGCAATATCTGTGCGCACACTCTCAATCGCCGAACGAACCGCTAAAACATGCTCTTCAGACGCCTTTTCACGCCCGCCGTCTGCCTTCACAAAATCAAGCCTGGCTTCCGTCTCTTTCATTGAGCTGCTCCTGCAAGTTTCTCAGCATTTCTCAGCCAGGCCTGCTTATAACCGGAAGCACGGCGCTTTTCCGCTTCCCGCTCTTCCCGCTCAAACTCTTTTTGAACCATTACAGCCATTTTCGGGTGGCGGCGAATCGGTGCTGAAAGCGAGGAACTGCGCCCGCTGCCGACAACAATTTCAGGATGCACCTTCTTAAATTCATCCACCGCGTTGGGATCATTCCAGGCATTATCGACGCCATGCTTGCGTCCATAGCGAAGTCCGTTGGCAAACAGCTTCGGGTGGATCTGCATGTCACGCTCGCCGTCGGCAACCCGCTTGCCAACCTTACGTTTCTCAACAGCGCGGTGCTGCTGCTGAATCGCTGTCTGCGTCTCAATGTCTTTCGAAATCGCCATTTTCTTCCCCGTACCGCAGGCGTCCCGCCTGCCTTGTCCCACGTACCGCAGGCGTCCCGCCTGCCTTGTCCCACGTACCGCAGGCGTCCCGCCTGCCTTGTCCCACGTACCGCAGGCGTCCCGCCTGCCTTGTCTTCAAATCGTCAACCGAAAATCCCTGCCGCCTGAGCTTTCAGGCAGCAGGGCCGTGAGGTTAGGGAACAACACGAAAATAAAACGACGCATGGCCGGACGTATTGGCGGAAACCGCCTCCTCCGTATTCGGCGTAAACTTAAAGTCCAGCGTATCCGCAACCGTATAAACCTTTTCACGGGTTGCAGTGGGCCCAAACTTTTTCCAGATCTCCGTCCCGTCACTTGCCAACTCGGTAGACGTCAGATACGCATCATCATTGCTTCCATCACCAACAATTACCGCCAGGCTTCCGGTATAATTGGTGTTAGCCGTATCAAACGCCGTATCCAGCTCCATCAGCATAAACTGCACCGCAGCCTTTGCCGGCACCGCAACAGTCAACGTCTGCGCTGTATTCGTCGTCGTCGTCGTCAGGTCGGTATAATCAACCTCAAACACACGGTTGGCGCCGGTGCGATCCATCTCCGACTGCGTGGCAGCCCGCCACTCAGCGGAAGCGAACAGGGCACTGATCGTCAGCGCCATCAGAATCATCGTAAACTTCTTCATTTTTATCCTCCTTGGATATTAATTTTTTTCTAGATCGGAGCGGCTTTAGACCCGGTTTCCCTAAAGCCTAAAGCCTAACTCCTAATGCCTACCCGGTTACCAGCGCACTCGGCCGAACCATGATCTGCCCGCGCGGAACGCCGTAGCGCAGCGTCGCAATGTAGTCATACACGCCGCTTTCGCCCGCGTTGCGGGTATCCAGATCCGCATGCAGAATCTTCTGCATGAACGCAATCCGGTACTTCGCCATGTCGAGGAAGTATCCGCCGGCATCACTGATTACAGAGGTTTTCGCGCCGCTGGAGTCGCGGAACAGGCGGTAGCACAGGTGCGTGCGCACAATCCCGACCGAGAACTTGAACACATCAATCATGTTCACAAACTCGCCGTCGCGGCCGCTTTGGGTGAACTGACGCACCGGGGCATTCGTTGCCGATGCTTGGTCGTCGCGGACGCCGAAGTCGTCCATCTGGTTCTTGAGCAGCGGCCCAAGATATCCGTCGAGCACAACACCCTCTTCGCGGTCACTCGCCGCATTCGTCATCAGCGTGCGCAGCTGGGTTTCCGTGAAGGCATCGAGAGGATCCGTAAAGATGCAGTTGCTCTGCACACGGAACTCTTCCGCAATCGGATACGTCGCGGCGTGGCCGGATGCAGCAAGAATCTTGCCGATACCGCGGCACTTGAACGGGGTTTCCCCGGCCTGCGTGGCAGCGTCCTGTTCGGAAAGAAACATCATTTCCAGTCCGTTTTTCAGGCGATTGAGCGCAGCGGCCTTCTCTTCTTTGCGCTGCTGGTTGGCGGGAATCCCGCGGGTCGCCGTATTTGCGGCGCGCTTGGTGATTTCCCAAACTTCCTCATTCTGCTCTGCAGCATTGCTGAGGTGTCCGTACTCGCGGTGCTTGGCATCGCCGGCACCAACGCCGTCCAGTTTTCCGCCGTAGCTGCCGCCGTCCAGATCGCGGGCGGGCCAGTTATCGACAGAGTTGGTCAGCTGCTGGGGTGCTTCTTTGAGCATGGCGAGAAACATATGTTTCTGTTCGCCCTTGGTATGAATAATCGTATCCCAACTCGGGACCTTGTTACTCATATTGGCTTCGGTCAATGGACCATCTTTCATTTGCAAATCTCCTATTTAGAATATTTCAGCAAGGTCTTCCAGTGTGCCGCCGGTCTTGGCGAACTTCTCTTCACTGAAACCTTTCGGATTTGCAGGGTCTGGTTGACGTGACGGTGTACTGCGCTTTCCGGGTGCAGCGGCCGGCTGCTTCTTGGCCGGGGCCTTCTTCTTCAGCGCGGCGTCTTTCTTTGCGCGGGCTTCCAAAGCCTTCAAACCGGCCTCAATCACCTCTTTCTGCCGCGCGGCGGCAGCCTCAGTAATTGTTGCGGCCTGCGCCAGCAATCGCTGGTTCTCGCGTTTTGACGTCTGCAAAGACAACTCAGCGATAATCTCGGCCTGGCTGTAGATTTTACCCTCCGGATACTGCTCACTCGGCGGAAGCTCCAGCCCGTCCGGGTTGGTTACCAGCTCGCGCAATCGCGCAATCCGGCCCTCCACTTTTGCGGCATCCGCCAGCACCTTTGCGTCGGTTTCGCTGACAAAGCGGCTGTCTATGCCGGCGCTCATTGCGGCCTGCACATTTGGATCAGCCTCTTTCTTCAGGCCTTCCACCTCGGCACGAACTGCTTCCAGCTCCTTTTTTACCTTATCGCGCTGCGCTTTCAGTTTGCCTGTACGGGCCTGAAATATCTTCAGAGCCTTTTCAGAGAAAATGCCGGGCTCCGGATCCTCTTCTTCTTCGGACTCTTCCAATTCTTCAGCTTCCTCGTCAGACTCGTCGGATTCGTCAGACTCGTCAGACTCGTCGGATTCGTCAGACTCGTCGGATTCCTCTTCAGTTTCCTCGGGCTCTTCGTCCAGCTCGGGCTCTTCGACTTCGCCGTCAAGACCGTCAATCACATCTTCCAATGTACCTGCTTCAGCATTTTCAGGATCTAAGCCGTCCTGGGGTTGCTCGTTTCCGTTTTCAGCCATGATGTAACTCCCATCAAGTAGGGTTCAGTTCCTGTTACGCCGGAACAGTTTCGCGTCGGGGCATCCCGCCCCACGCGTATCTGTAAAACGCAAAAAGCGCGAGGTGTAAACCCCGCGCCCCTAAACAACAGCCTAATAACAAAAATCTTACATAATTAAGCTAACATAAACCCCTTGACGACCGCACACGCGCATACCCCTTGCGGATCTTCTCCAGCGCACGCGCCCACCCGATTGACTCATCAATCACCTTTCCGTCCTTCCGCGTCATACGGTAGCAATCAACTCGCCGTGTCTTCCAAAAACGGAACACCTCAACATGCCGACCAAAATCAAAATCAATCACAATCACCATCCGCCGCAACTCCGGAAGCTCCGCCGGATACTCCGGCGCAACCCCCTCTAGCCGCTTCCGCTCCTTTACCGCCCGCTGATTCGCTCGCAGCTTCAACCTGGCACTACACTCCATTGATCGCTTCCGATACATACCTTACACGCTCCTCATATTCTATGGTTGGGGCTTTTGGTTTTCAGACATCTTGTGTCGAAAATGAAATACCATCGTCCCCATAGAATCTCTCTGTTAATGCAACGTCTATCCCACATAATTCGCGGAATCCATGTCCAAGACGGTTTGTTGATCGGGCGCACAACACCAAAATCGAAAGCCCCAACCAGCAATTCAACTCGTACCTTCAAAGGCCGCCAAAATTTAGTGGTAAATTTTTTCATCATTCCTCCTTGGCCTTTTCAGGCCGGTTAATCCGGTCGTTGGGTTGCCTCCAAATTTCAATTAATGCCTGAAGGTTTTCGTTCCGGTTGTAGACGAAATCTTTTTCAACCGTTCTCATCCCGCATTCGCACTCAATGAATTGAAATTCGTCAAAGCCCCAGTCCAAATCCTGCGATCTGGTTTTCATCTTTGGGATCAACCCACATTTACAGGGAGGCAACTCAACCAGTAAATGGAGCTTACGTGTTAAACGCTCGGTTTTGCTGTAATCAATCTGCTCGCTCATGGCTTCTCCATTGCTTCACACGAAGCTCATCTAGTCGTTGGATGTTTTAATCAGCCTTGCTTTTCTGAACGGGCATCTTGTGTCGCCAATCTTTCCTGCGAATGGAACGGGGTCTTTAACCCAATATCCTCTTTTTGACACCTCAACTATTGGCCCCCTTATAGTTCTCCCGAATGCTTTAAACTCTATTGTATCGCCAACATCCAACAAGGTGCTGGACTCTATCGCGTTGGTCGGCTGTTCGTTCGCTTCAGTGTTCATCTAATCTCCTTTGGTTGTTTTGGCGAAGAGTCACCATGTTCGTTGGGTGGCTTTGGAAGTGGCAGCCAGTGAGTGACGTTTTGGAGTCCTCCTGCCCGGCAATACCACAATCCTAAATCTCGAAACGCACAGTCGGGGTAGCCGTTTCCTGATTGATCCCACACCAACACAAGAAGGCCATCTCTTGGCAGTTCTTCTAACACACTCATCCACCCAAACAGCGCACTCGACTCCACGTCATTTTCCGGTGAAGAGTCACCATTTTCGTTGGAATGATTTATTATAACTTCAGCAATTCTCTCAAAAGATTCCGCATTGCGAGTCAGCAACGCCTCAACCTTCTTGTCGCTTTCTGCGCGACGCTTGCCACCCTTCATCAACATTGTTGACCACATCACGGTTGTTAGCGTGATCCCGAGTGCAAAGCCTATAAATAATCCAATAATCATCCATCTTCTCCGTTAATGTTTAATTTTCAGCTAACCAATCATTTCAACGACTTCACCCAATACGCATGCCACTGGCGCATTAAAACAAGCACATCCTTTAGAGCAGCCTGACGGTCCATCGCCGCAATCTTGCTCTCATTCGTTCCCGCCTGCTCTGTCTCAAGAACATACCGATCCATCAGCCGCCGGCAGCACTCCTCAACCCCCTTCCACACCGGGGAGTCCGGCCCCGTCTGCAGCAGACCCGCCAACTCATTATCCGAGCACTCTGACAGCACAATCCGTATCGCAGGCATCCTGCCTGCCTTTAGCTCACATCGAAGCCGATCAGCATCCATCAAAGCAGCATCGGCGGAATTCAACGCCTCAAGCCGCGCCGCCCGCTCCCTAAAAAACAACGACGTCAAAACCAACACCCCAACAACCAACAACCAAACAATCCATTCCATCACTCCACCTCTTTCTTTTTTGTACGGGCGACATTCTTGTCGCCCTCTACCGGAAATGCACCTCAACCAACACCCCGGCTTTGACATCCAACCGGATCTCCTCATCCGTAAAACCGTATGCAGCCTTAATATGACGCCGCTTTACGTAGTACGTATCCTGAAGCCGCTCCGGCCCCGGATCGCCTCCGTACGCCTCAACCACAGCCGACCTCAAAAACTTAGCCCGATCGGTCCGAACCTTCTTCCGCTTCCCATGACTATGTTTTATTCCATCACTCATATTGTATAACCCTTGAATTTTTTATATGTCGAAGGAGGATCTTCATGCCGCCGCAAAAAGCGTTTACACATATCACGGTTATGCCGATGCAGACGCCGCTTTTGATAGCGCTCATATTTTCCTTTACGAACACCAATGGTCGAATTATCAATTTGTTCCGGCAGGCTCAAAACATCAATCCTTGCTAAGATAATCCAGATCAGGTTTTTCACCGCGCTTGGCAGCATATTCAATTTCCACCTTGGCAATACCGATCATCTTCCCGGCTATATTGCCGCATTCATGCGCCTGAGCGCACATCCGCCGGTCAGACTTCACGGCCTGATACATTTCTTCCAACTCATCATACATCTTCGTCATTCTACTTTTCTTTGGCATTATTCACTCCTTCGTTTCTTATATTTAATGCAAGGCGCTTTAGCTTTAAATGCGCACGCTTTGCTTTCAGCATATCCTCCGGCACATCAACAACCGACATACCAAGACAGGCGGCCACATAGCAATCTGATAACTCTTCTGCCCGCCTGCGACTTTCAGCATTAATCTTTTCTCTATTTCGCGCTTTGTAAGCGCGCCGGCGCTCCCTTTCACGACGCATTTTTTCTTCTTCCGGAAGCTTTCTTCTTGGCATAACAACTACTCTCGAACTAATGGTTAAGTTTATTCGGACAACGCCGGTTTAAAATTTAGAGCTTATTTCCCGGGCAACTCAGCCAGGATGTTCCAACCCCAAAAATCACCCTTCAATAACACCCCCCGCCCCGGTTGCGCTGCGTCGCCTCCCGGTCGATGTAGCGGCAATTCTTCAGAAAAAACATCCGCAGGCAGTCAATAAAATCCTTGCAGGCCCCATGCTGACCGTCGCTGCCGGTATAAATACTCATCGCAAAAAGAAGGTTTTTGCAGTCCTTGGAAATCCGCAGCGTCGGACGGTTGAAGAAATCGACCGGCTTGTCCGGATCGTACTCCAGCGCGTCATTAATCATCTGCACACCGTCATCAATGCTATGTCGCGACCCACTCTCAGACTCATAGAACGTCAATCCGATCTCATCAAACTGATCAAACAAATTAATCTGCCCGCCCTCATTCACCCCCTTGGTATTCCCGAAACGGGCATCGAGCAGACGCATCTCAACCTTTTCCTTAGCCGGACCGTTTTCTTTCCAGGCTTTAATCTGCTCGTTGGTCGCTCGCGCCTCGTAGCATTCCCATCCCTCAATCCGCGCAATCTCCTTCTTGTGACTGCACAGCCCCCAGCCAAAATTCTTCTGCGCGGGACCCTTCTTGCCGTCCAGTTTTTTCAGGTTGTCACTCGGCTCCGCCCACGGACCGACAAACCCCTGCCCCGGAATAGCCTCCACCTGGTTCGGCCACTCGCGGTACACATAAACCTCTTCCGGCGTACAGCGTACCCACAGCATGGCCGTGTTGCGCTCCTTCGACGGGTCGGCAATCATATAGTTTGTTCCCTTCTCGGGAATCGCATCCGGCTCAATGCTGTGCACATCCTCATCGAACAAAGGAAATAGTCCGGCCTGCCGACGACGGGTAAATCCGTAGTAGCGCTCAAAAATCTTATCTTCGCTCAACCCCTCTACCTTGCGCCAGATCAGTTCGGGATCGAGAAAGCGGTTGTCATCGCTGTAGAAACAAAGTGCCCCGTTGCGCGGATTCGCGCTCTGGATCACCCTTGGCGTCAGCGCAAACTCCCGTACCGCAGGCGTCCCGCCTGCCTCGCCAACAACATGCTCCACCGAAAGCCGCCGCGCATTCGCCGCCGTAGCAACCACACTCTTTACAGAGTCCACCTGCTGCCCGTCCCGGAACCACTCCAGACAATCCTCATGCTGAAACTGCAAATCTCTTGCCGGCGGCCGGTTATCGCGCGGAACAAGAAACGCCTTGCCATAGCGAAGCACCTTGCCGCCGTCCAGAAAGCGCGCGACCGTCGAAGTTGTTCCCTCAATCGGCGTAAACCCTAGCACCCCGACCGAATTAAAACGCGCCAAACGAAAGTCAAGCGTATCGATCAGCGAGCGCGGGGCCAGCTCGTCCGCACAGTACCCAACGCATCGGTTCAGCCCCTTGCGGTCGCCCGGCTCCGTACCCTCCGGCTTGGAATCCTTCTGCTCGTAGTAGCGGAACAGGCACTCCGAGCGGTTCGGCAGAATAAAACTGTTGTCCGAAAAGCCTGTCTTCTGCTTCCAGGCAATGTAGGTGCTCTCCGTCCGCTGCGCAACGCGGTGCTCCGGCGGCAAAAACTCATACATACGCGCCTGGTGAACCTCGCGGCTCAGATCGCTGTCCGTGTGGTACATCTGAATCTTCACATCCGGGAACTGATACAAGCTTCGCATCGCCAGATAGCACTCCAAATGCGTCTTCGCCGACCCGTTGCCCCCCAGCACACAAACCACATCCCACGGCGCAGCCATCCCGAACGCCTTGCGCACCATCTCACCGAACGCCGCTCCGCCCTCGATCAGCTCCCCGTTTTCCTTCGGAAGCTGCGGAGGAATCATCCAATCCAGACCCAGTACCGCCATACACACAAACCAAATACTCGGACGGTATCCATAGCGCAGCGGATCGGTCTGCTCGTTATAAATCTTCCGCTCCCGCGCCGTAAACAGCCAGTCGAACTTTTCGCGCAGCTGCTGCTCCGTCGGGCTTGCAATCCCGTCTGCAACGCACAGACGCCGCGCGTCATCAATCGTCACCTCCGGCCAGATTGGATGTTTGGTTGCCATAGCTTGTTTTTCTCGCAGTTATTGGTAGGGACGGACCGCCGGGCAGTCCGCTTTTCCAAGGGTTGGAAATTCCACACCGGAAACTTCCAACCCATGGAACTTTCCGTTAATCGTCCGCCGTATCTTCCTGTACCGCAGGCGTCCCGCCTGCCCCGGCTTCCTGTACCGCAGGCGTCCCGCCTGCCCCGGCTTCCTGTACCGCAGGCGTCCCGCCTGCCCCGGCTTCCTGTACCGCAGGCGTCCCGCCTGCCCCGGCTTCCTGTACCGCAGGCGTCCCGCCTGCCTCTCCATCAGAACCAGCACTCGTCCCTTCAGCACCGGCAGTCGCGCGTTCGTTCGTCCGCCCATGCAACGACGACAACGCATAATCAACACCCTCCAGCGCCTGTTCGTTTTCCAAACACACAAAGCCTCCGCTCTGGAAACCTTCCAGGCGGTCCTTCACGATTGCCAGCAGGCTTTCGCAACTGATCCCGTTGAGCCCAGCTTCCAGCACCGGACCCTTCTGGAACTGAATTGCTACCGCCATCTTGCCGCCATCCGGCAGTTGAATCAGAATGGCATACTGATGACACGCCCCGCCGGGGCCAGGCTCATCGCAGGCCAGCACTTCAATCTGCTCATCCATCCCCTCGCCGCAGCGGTGCGCCGTAATTTCGCGCGCGGTTTCCTCATCGACCACCAGCGACGGAATGTTTTTAAACCCAGGCGTTGGTTCATCGTCTTTCGGCTTCGGAGCGGACTTCTCCTTCAGCACTTTCTCAAACCCTTTGCCTTCATCGTCTTCATCACGGAACACAATACGCTCCGCCAGTGCGACCTCTTTGCTATGCCGAATCATATTCAGCTGAACATCCTCATTCGCCACACCGGCCGCCGCCGACACCAGATCATCCCGCGTAACAACAACTGCCCCAACCTCATTCTTTACTTCTTCACTCATCGTCTTCCTTTCTATTTACGTACCGCAGGCGTCCCGCCTGCCCAGTTTTCCACCCATTGAAAATTAAAACCCGCACCCACCGCCACATCCCGACCAGCCAGCAAACCACCAGCGGAACAACCCAGCCCTCATTTCCACCGCACATCTGGCACATCACGTATCCCCATATCGAAAATCTGTGAAGTAAATCAGGCTGCCTCTAAAATTCTCACGCGGCTTCCCTTGCGGATAAAACCAGTGGTTGAAGTCGAGCAGAGACAACCCATCGTTTTTAGCAAGCGTCTCTTTCTCAACCGGAAACGAAGTCACATAAGGAATCGTAATAATGGGCGCCCTGAAATTCTCTTTCGGCAGGAAAATCTCCTGAACACCAATCTTCACACCATCCTGAATAATCCGCTGTTTGGAGCGGTACGGCTTGCCCGTCCACTCACGAACAGACACCACATCACCGTCTTTGTAATAACCCTTTTCATTCAGGCGGATCGTATGGATCTTCTCACCGGACAACCGCTTTTCACGAAACCCCGTCCGCTCCCCGGCTCGCGGATGATATGCCGGAAACACCTGAGACAAAATCAGCACCTTCATAATAATTCCCCTTCCGTGTTTTCTGTGTTTTCAGTGGTCAACCCTCTCCATCCCCGCACCGCGCCGCCGCAATCTCCCGCTTAAAATTCCGACCGACCTCTTGCGCCAGCTCCTGCGTGGCGGCCAACCCGACCGGCAGCGGATCGGACGACCCGTCAATGCAGCGCGCCCGGTTCTCAGCAAACAGATCGCGCAGCGGAACCTGGTGCACATTCCCGGCACCGTCGCAAAAGCACATCCACCAGTCCTTGGTTATCTTCGCTTTCATCAGGTAATTACCTCCTGCTCACATTCTTGCCGATCCTCATACTGCCTTCTTGCTTCATCCGGGTGAACAGGCTCACCGCGGTCCGCCTTTTCGCGTGCCTCTTCAAAGGCACCTTCGCCAGCCTCTTCAAAGCGGAAGTAATGCGCATACAGCCACATCTCCAGTTTGCCGACCGGCCCGTTTTTATTTTTGGCAATGTCCCACCACACCGGCCGAATATGGTTTTCCTCCGGCGCACCGTGGTGGATAACCTTTCCGTTCTCCTTCAAATCGCGGTCCTTCGACAGCAGCCAGATTCCATGCGGAACCTCAGCCAGCTCGCCCGAATCACGCATATCGCCCATCATGGCGAATCGGCTCAAATCACGCTTGCCGGCATTGTTAAACTGAGAAAGCGCAAGGAACGGACAGCCAATCTCCCGCGCAATCGCCTTGTACGCCTTGGCAATCGCGGAAACAGAATAATTGCGGTCCATGTCGATCCGATGGTCTCCAATGCGAGAAAGTTGAATGTAATCCATTACGATCAACTTCAACTGACCCTTCATATTCAGCATCCGGATTTTTGAAAGCTGCTGCGGAAGAGTGGAACTGTGTTCATCAATCACAATCGGAAGCTTTTTCAGGCGCTCCGCGCTATCCGCATAACGCTCAACCTGATCATGCCTGGCAAACCCAGACATCAAACGCGGAAGCGAAACGCCGGACGAATACGTCATATCACGCGCAGCATGCTCTTTGCCGTCGGCATCTAACGAAAGAATCAGCACCTGCTCTTTGCCACGGCAGTTTCGCGCCACATTCCGCGCAATCTGCGCCGCCAACGTCGTCTTTCCAGCGCTCTGCTCCGCCCCTAGAATATAAAGAAAATTCCGCATACCGCCGCCGAGCGCCGTATCCACCTCATCAAACCCGGTCGAAACATAAGGTGGCGGACCTACCGGCTCTCCTCGCCGGATCGCATCCTGTCGTTCCTTAGCCTCTCGCGCCTCATCGATCACCGCATCAAACATCTCTTCACGGCTAAGCTCTTCACGGCTCGACAACTCAGCCAGGTCAAAAAACCGATCAGGAATCCCTCCAACAAACGTTTCAGGATCATCAATCGCCCCCGACTTATAAACTTCATCAATCAAGTCACTGGCAATCATCGTCACACTGCGTAGCAGAAACTTTTTGCGCACAATATCGGCATAATACTCAACATGCGCAGCCGTCGGCGTATTATCAATCAACCCCTCCAACATAAGATATCCGCCAACAGGCTCCAACCGACCGGCATCCTTCAGATACTCACCAACTGTCAGAAGATCGATTCTCTTTCCTTCACAGAACATCCAGTCCAACTGTTCCCACAAATGCCTGTGAGCAGGCACAAAAAACGAAGCTGAACTTATCCCATACTTCTCCTTTACCAGCGGAATTACTCGCTCCGACTCCATCATCGCCGACCCAAGCACACCCCGCTCCGCCTCCTCGCTATAAGGCGGCAACCGGTATCCATCTCTCTGTTCAACATTTTCCATAAATCCGTATCCGTCTCTTGTAGGGCTGGAAAGGTCACAGACCTTCCCGCCGACCTTTAACCAACCACAGCAGTCGAAACCGTTTGCGGACCCGCAAGCAGAAACATCCCAGTAAAAAGAAGATCGCTCTCGCAGGTATTCAGAACGGCCGCCACCCGCTCCGCTTCCGCCTTATCCAGAAACTCAACCGGACCGCGCATCGCACCATCCAAATGCACAACAAAACGACCATCCGGCGTTCCGTGATACTTCCGCTCTGTCACAACCCACGCCTTGTCCGCCGTAGCTTTATGCGAAGGCTGGATCATTCCATACCGCCTTCCGTCCGTGGCGCGGGCATCCCTGCCTGCGCATCCGGCAGCTCAGGAAGCTCCATCCAGTGAGTCGGCTGGTAATCATCATCGGCAAGGCAGTCCCCGTCCCACACACCGGCTTTTGTGATGTATGGCTGCCCGTCGCAATGCGTCCAAAGCCATGTACCATCGCCATCAATAGCCGACCGGTCACCAATCCAGGCACCGTGCCCGGCCTCAAACAACCACACCATTTTCCCAAGCTCTGGAAGCTCATCCGCGCAACGTTTCCAACTATTGGAAAACTGCTCTTTCGGAACCAAAACAACATCAGCGAACACAAACGGCCCACCATTGTTTTTAAGTTGCTCACGATCAACCAGAACAACCAGACCGCTAACGCAACCTTCCCGACCATCCAAATGCTCCAAATCACCAATCTCATTCACATGACCAATCAACTTTTTCATTATTCCACCTGACCTCCGATTTCTGACTTCTGATCTCCGGCCTGCTCCCAGCAAACCACCGTATAATTCTCAAAGAACCCATCGACCGCCTCTTCCCGCTCAAGATCTCCGCGCTTCAACAGAACCGTACCACCTCCGGGTAGGGACGGATCGCCGAGCCGTCCGCTCTCCTCGGGCCACCAAGCCACCTGCCAGCTCTCCCCCGTCACCTCACACCGAACCAACGTAGGGCATTCGTCCAGCTTGCCTATTCCCGAATCACTCATCAGTTGCACCTCTGAAGTTCGCGCATCTTCTTGCGCTTTGCCAGTTGCGCATCCTTGGAAACAAAGAAAGCCTTTTTACACCCACGACACTTCACGCTGGTCTGAGAACGACTCATATGCGACCTGCCGCAGTGCGTACAAACAACTTCGCGCTCCTCAATCCGATCGATCGGGCGCGGGGCCTTCTTCACCGTTTGAACACCCAACCCGTCCGTACGATCCGCATCGCGCAGCGCCGTAATACCCTTCGACACCAGAACATGAGCCTTCGACAAAGCCGTAGCCACAGCCCCCGGCATCTGCTTAGAACAAACCCGGTCAATCAGCTCCTGCGCCTCTTGCAGCGCCTTCTTCGCAGCCAAAGCCTCTTCCCGGTCAATACACAACTCTTTTTTCATGCCGCCAATACCTCCCTGGCAATCGCGCGCGCCAGATTCACAGGCACGGCATTCCCAATTTGTTTAACCTGATCCGCCTTGGTTCCTGAGAACCAGTAGTCGGACGGAAAGCCCTGCGCCGCGGCCAGCTCATGCGGCTGCAGCATGCGGAAACGAATATCCAGCTGATACGGAACGCCCTGAATGAGCATGAAGCGGTCTTTGGTTGTGCACGTCCCCAGCGGAAGGGATGCGGGTTTCACGCCGCCGTTTCCGTAATATTCCATCACCAGCGGCTCAACCAAGCAGTGCTCCGCTTTTGTAACGCAAGTGGAAAGAGGTTTATCAACCGGCCGCACGCGAATGGATGAGCGGTGCCCGTTGGTTAAAACAAAAGGATCTGCAACACCATCAATCAGCGAAATTGCACCGGCAGTTGCAACAGTAGATACTGGCGAGCTGTCAACACCGCGCGGCGCTCCGCACGAATGCTGCGGCAGCATAAACGGCTCCACCAACCCAACCCGGTTCGATGTATCCAGCGTTGGCACCGGCCCGTCAATCGAGTGGTTGCGGTTCGGGTCGCCGCCGTGAAACTTGCTCATAAACGGCTGAACTAAACCAAGATGCTGACCGCCGGCCGTCACTGCCGGCAAGGGAAGATCAACCGCACGCACATTGCCTGTTCCGCGCAGCACGCACAGGAACGGCTCCGCCCAATCGCCCCAAAAACGTTCAATCCCGGCCTCAATTCGCCTCATAGTTGCTTTTGCCAGCGGCTTTTTACGGTCAAATATGGATTGCCCCGGAATATTCCAGTCGATGATCTCCCGCGCAGGAATCCAGTTTTCTTCCGCGTGGGTCGGCTCCGGCCATACAATTTTTTTATTTCCACGCACAGCCTGGATAAACAGACGGCGTCGGGTAGTGGGATCACCAAAATCGGCAGCACGCAGGATTTTCCAATCCACGGTGTACCCCAGGCTTTTAATCATTCCCACCCAGGCCTTAAAGGTCTGCCCTTTTTTGGATTTGAGCGGCTGACCGTTTACGCCAATCGGCCCCCAATTCAAAAACTCAGGAACGTTCTCAACAATCAACCGGTCAACATACAGCTCCTGCAGCCACTTAATCACATGCATCGCCGTCGCACGGCTCTGATCCGAGCAGGGCCGCCCGCCCCGGGCAACAGAATGGTGCGTGCACTCCGGAGAAGCCCACATCAACGCAACCCGACCGGTCGGAACCGCTGCCACCGGATCAATCCGCTCAATCGCTTCGCAGCGGTGGATAGCTTCCGGATGATTGTATTTATGCGTCTGCACCGCCTTAATCCAGTGATTATGAGCATGCAGAGTTACACCCAGCCCAAGATCCTCACACGCCTTCATAATCCCGGTGCTTTCTCCGCCCGCCCCGCAGAAGTGATCGACAATCGTTATTTCCGGCGCATTTTTTTTCATAATCAGACCCTCAACCTTTGCGGTTTAGTCGGAGAGTCCGCGCATTTTTTTTCATCTGGCGTTCCCGCCAGCCAATTTTTCAAGTGAAGAACCGGGTAATTCATATCGACTCCGGCAAACTTGGACGCCATGCCTGCGATTGCTTCCGACCAGCGATTTTTTTCCGGCTGCTTCTTCAAAGCGTTCTCAATCTCAAAATAGCTGACTCCTGAAAAATCTGGGTGACAGGCATAAATGCAGGCAACGGCATTCTCGAAAGTTGGATCCTCCTCCAAAATGGCGAGGAGGGTGGGGTATTCTTCCTCTTCTCCTATCCTATCTCCTCTTCTCTTCTCTTCTCTTATCGGTTCACCCAACTCCGACTTGGGTTTTGCGTGGGTTTCTGTTGGGTTCTTCTTGGGTTTATTATGGGTTTTGCGTGGGTTATGTTTTTTAGGCCGTCCGCCCCGTCCTCCATTCGTCCAGTTTGCAACCAGTTTGGCGTTTGCAATGTCCCAGTTATGGGGCCATCCAACCACCGTTTCACCCCGGGACTCAACATCCACAAACCGGCAATCAATCATCGCTTGAAGAAGCCGATCCGGATCATCTGGAGTCGTAATCGGAAACCGTACAATCGCCGCCAGCATCCGAGCCAAAACAGACCGGTCTGCACCGCAGAACTCATGATTTCTCCGCTGCTGGCAGTGCGCCCACAGTCGAATCAGATACAGCGGCGCGCACGGATCATTCAGCGTTTGAATCAGCATCTGCGTCTTCCAATGCTCCAGAAAATCTGGTTCAACAATCATTTGCAGCTCTCCTGTTCAAACCCAGGTATCCGGCCGCAGCGGCGCGGATTCGGCGCATCCAACGCCCAACACGGCTCACCGATATTCTTCACTGGAATCCGCTGCTTCCTCACAAACATCTTACTGTGTTTCACCTTCACACGGATTCTTTCACCGGACCCCTCCAGCACAGCCTCAACAATCCGATGATTGCGCGGCAGATTCACCACCACCGCAACGACCGGCCCCGACTGAACCGAAGCCCGGGAAGTCACCTGCAACACCCGAACCGGCCCCGAAATCGGCGCGCGTTTTTTTACATTTTTGGAAAACGCCTCAGAATCGCTCAGGAGCTTTTCAAGCACATTGGCGGGTGACGACACCTCTAAGGCCGTCAAAACGCGCAGAGAGGCCGGTTCTGTTAGAAACAGCGCGTTTTTTTCGCGGTTGTAATCCACCCCCTTTTGCAAATGAAGCTGGCGGCGTTTTTTTCGAAGCACATCCCGACTGATACCCGACGCATCGGACAGCAACGCCTCAGAAACGGTAAACTCGTTCATAGCTGACTTCCTTTCGGTGACGGGACCCGTCTCAACAAGGCCCCTTTGTGAATAAATTTTGTGGGCTCTGATGCATATATATATATATCAGTAGTCATGAGCAGCAGACCCCCTCCCCCCCTGCCTGGGTGGCGCTCCCATCCATATAAAGCGGCCGAAAATTTACCCCGCCGTGGACATCAAATCCGCCGGAAAATTGCATCAAAAAGCGTGCAATCACTATAAAAGCCAATGTTTGCAGGGCTGTAACGCGATTAAACAAGAGATAAACAATCACTTGCCCACCTCCTGCACACCATCGACCACACCGCCGGCCGCTGCCCGATCCGCACCGCCAGCCGCCGCCGACCCGCTCCCTTTTGCAGGAAAACTCTCTCCCCCAATACCGGTCTCAACGGCATCGACATCCACAGCATCTACACGCTTGGCTTTGCGCATGGCCTTGGTAAACTCATCCTCCGTGTCCGGAGCCTTGAACTCGGTAATATTGGTTGCCTGCCCGGACATGAGCAGCAGCTTCTCCGCGCTGACGCCTGCACCAATAACCAGGTCTCGCAGTGTAACCTTGGCGTCGTCGTCAAGCACCATCTCGGTCGCACGCTCAACACAGAGCTGGTGGAAGGCGCTCAACTGCCCAGCTATCTTTGCTTTAAGCGGCTCAATATCAGAGGCTTGTGATTTGACAATCCCCGCAACCAGATTGCGTGAAATCCCGGAAATCCGTGACACCTGCCGCTGACTCAACGACCCCTCAGCAAGCAATGTGCAGACCAACTCATATCTTGCTGGATCATAACTCCTGAGACGCTCGCCGGTACAAATACCATGCTGCGCCTCAGTCTTGGACATCATCTCATCCGTTACCGACTCAGGCAGCAGCCGGAGCTGTCCGCCCGGATCAATCGGGGCCAGGTCATATAGTTTATCAGCCATCGTAAAATCTCAAAAAAAACCGCGCGCTAAGTGCGCAAAAACTCATCGCTCGCCGCATATCTGTTTGCGGATCTCGCTGGTATCCGCAAACGCTTACCGGCACCAATGGAAAAAAGGCCACGCCGGCCACCGCTATCACGATGCAGTTTGATCAGGCGCTCGATCGTGCGCGGGCTGCAACTCCACCGCTCAGCCAGGGCGGAAACCGAAAGCATCTCCTCAGCCATCACAACCCGCCGGGCCTCCGTAACTCTCAGCTCCAATGTCTCAGCCATAAAAAACCTCAAAAAAAAAACGCGCGCGCTAATCCTGCCACCAGGCACCAGCCGGGACATGGCTCATCTGCTCACTCTGCCGCCAATCACGCCGCTCAACCGGCTTATGTTTGCGCCGCTTGGCGCCGCGCAACCCGGCGGACACATCCGCCGAACTGACTCCATAATCATCCGCCGCCGCGCGGATCGCTACGCCGTACGGCTTACCGGCCCGCACTAACTGCCGAGCCATCGCAACCGCTGATTGCAGATCACTGCTCATCTCATCAACTCCAACGCCGCCAGGGCACCACATCCAACCCACAAAAAAGCCGCCGCCAAAAAAAGCAGCGACCGAAAAAAAATACGCCGCGCAAAAGTAACCCAATATTTATTATTTGCGCGGCGCCGCCGACACCGTGCCGGCGGAAAATTGGTTGCGGGGGCCGGGCTCGAACCGGCGACCTTGGGAGTATGAGACCCACGAGCTGCCACTGCTCCACCCCGCGACTTAGCAAAATCAGACTCCGGCAGCGGCCGGATAAACAAACGCTGTACATCAATCGGCTGCATCATAACGTGCCTCCAGGTGCCGAGCACCCAGGCGCCGGGACAGCCGGCCGCTCAACGGTCGGGATATAATCAGAGATAGCAGCCTCAGTCACAAATTTGATCTTAAGACCATTATTATTGCAGTACTGCTTAAGCCGCTGGTGCACATCATTATCAATCAATATTGCTTTGCTCATGTGGCATACCGTGGCACACCACGGCGCACCATGTCAAATCGTTTGACAAAAAATGTATAAAAAAGTAGGTTACGACAGAGGAAGGGGCAAAAAATCATGACAAATCGCCAAAAAAACAAATCAGTTCGCTTAAGCGATGACGCTTACGCGCGCGCCGCAAAACTTGCGGCCGAAATGCGCCCAAAATCAACCCTACAGTACGTCATAGAAGATGCTATACAGCAGTACCTAGACCGCGCGGAAAGCGCCGAAAAACAGCGAGTGCCACCAGCCGGCCAATACCAATACAAATCAATGATTGACGCTGCCGCCGAACGCGGCGCAGAACAACCCGCCGAAAAAAAAACTAAAAAAGAGAGGAATAAAACCGATCCACCGCCGACACGTACGGCATGACCTATTGCCACAACAGACAACAATGCACGCCCGAAAACAAATGTATCCATCGGCTTGAGTGCCTTGATCGATGCACCCACTGCGACAGATGCGGGAGATACAACTGCCAAGTGCACGCGGCCGACAGCCGCAGCCAGCAGCCCAAAATTAACGGGCGCAACCTTAAAACATGCGGTACCTGCGACCATATCGACAAACTCCTAAACTGGTGCGATCATCATGGACGACCAACATCCACCACATCAGATCGATGTCCAGAGGGTTTTTGCACACAAAAAGAATAACAAATAAATTTATTTTAACACACAAAACCCCTGAAAACATTGACCGAAACGCACGTTAAAAAAAAAAGTGAAAATAAATCTCGACTATCTAACTGCTAGATGATCTAATCCCAACCGTTGACAAACAAAGGGCCAACCGGCAGCAGCCCAAAATGCCGCCAGAACAAGGAGAAAAAAATGAAAAACGAAAACACAGAAATAAACTGGGGAAAAATTGAAGAGGGACTAAAGCAAGGGTTTTTCGGAACGGTCGAGCTTAAACAGATAGTTGGCAAAACACAAATCCGGCTGTACGAAACGAACATAGCCGATCCTGATGACAACGAATGCGGTTGGGAATGCGCCGAATGGTACCTAGTTGATGATGACGGGGCGGAAACCCTCGTTGCTCGTTGCGACGGGTATACTGGCGTAGAAAAAGAAATTGACGATGACGACCTCCGCGAACTACTCGGCCATACCGTAGAGCAGTGGGAAGATGAGCTGGAAGAAACGAGCCGTGAATGCTTTTGGGAAAAAGTTACATCCTACAACATAACCGGGGAATTGATAGCAGCAGCCAAAGCCGCTGCGCTGGAAGAAGCCGCCGAAAATTACAAAGGTGAGGTTGCGATCTGGGTGACTCCTAACTACTACGCCGGAACACTTAACGCGCCAACCGCCGACTATCTCCGCGAAGGTGATGGATACGCCTACAACGATATCAAGACGTTTGACTCATACGCTGACGCACAAAAGCACCTTAACAATGACGATGGCCCGTATGTGTGCGCGCACGGCGAAGCTGGCCGCCCTAATTATCGTATCGTTAAAATTGATTAAGCAACACACCCACCGTAATAGCGGCCACATGGCCGCCCAGGGCCAACCGGGGGCCGCCCAAAAGATCCCCGAGAAAGAGGATAAAATGAACGAAATCGAAAAAGCAAAAATTGCACTGCACCACATAACCGACATGTTAGGAGCGCACGACTATGACGACGCCGCGCCGGTCTGGGCGTATATTGAAGACCTCGCGGAAGTGGTCAACAAAATAGCGCCGGAACTACTGCATGCCGCCGAAAAAGTCTGTGCAAACATGTATGACCGCGACGAGAGCCACCACGACGACGGAACCGAAACTGACGATTACAGCGTTTTGCAAGAAGCAATCACGGCAGCAAGGGGGGAAGCATGAACTACTTGAAGCACCAAGAAAGCGCGGAAATACCGACCCCGAAGGGCTGGACAGCCAAATATTTTATCATCGAACATTCCGGCGCACTGGGGAAAGAGGTAGCCGACAAAGACGGGTACATCTGGTGCGCTGTAGACGGAAAATGGAAACTCTATGTCCCCTCGTTTGGATCTGGAGGATTCGCCGGACACGCCAGCCTGCAACACATTAAACATGGAGTGGTATACTGCCCGCACAACGATCAAACCGGCGTAATCACCATCGGAAACCGAAAAATCAAACCAGAAAACTGGATACATTAATGAAACACACCTGCAACCAATGCGGCCGGACCGACAACGTCCCCGAGCGCGACATCCTGCAATACATTGAGCGCAGCAACGCCTTCGCCGCCCGTGTTCGAAAACTTATTGCAAGACTTAACGCAACCAAAGGCCACAACTCCATGACCCCTGAACAACGCAGCGCCCGAGCAAAGAAAGCCGTAGCCGCCCGAGAGAAAAAGCGTGCAGCTCGTAAAAATCCAAGAGACAGCGCGTCTCTTGGATAATGTAAAAGTGATCAAAAAGAGTGCAAACAGCCAAAGCGAAACATAAATGATTGCCGCGCAACAGATTAATTTTTTACAGCAAACGCCTCATAATCTCTTGGTCGGGGGTTCAAGTCCCTCCGGGCCCATTCAACCAGTAGACCCCTGCAAACATTGGCTAAAGTGCATACCAACCAATTAAAACAAGGGCATGACCACAGACAAAACTCTACCGCTCCAACTTCTGCACACCGACACAGACCGACACAGACCGACCTTGACACGCTCCCAAAGTGTGCATAATGTGTGCAGTCAAACAGGAGAGTCTATGAAAAACGTTGAGGGCCATCGTAATTTAAAGGTGCGCGAGGGAAAATATTACTGGCGGGAAACGATTAAAGGCCGGAAATATTTTGAGTCGCTGCATGTGCCATATACCGGCCGGAAGGCCGAGGAAAAGGAAGCTGTTGCCCGGATGCAGGAAAAGCAGAAGCTGGCCCGGACAGAGCAGTTTGACCGCCTGGACGATACCCGCGTGAAGGTGGGTTATGCCACGATCGGAGCAATCATCAAACAGTACGAAGCAGCCGCTGCCGCCTACGGTCTGGCTGACAGTTCCCGCAAGAAGGCTGTGAACTCTCTTAAATTCATCATCACCACCGCAACCGGCCACTATTCCGATGATCTATCATCGACTGTTCTGACCGGCAAACTGGTACGGGACTACCGCGACGCCGTGCTGGCCGGAAGGACGGATCTTGATACAGCCAGGCGCACGATCGCATCTACGCTCCGCAACGCCCGCGCAGTGTTTGCCGGGTGGACGCATGACGAATATCGGAAATTGAAACTACCGGACCTGACCGACTTTAAAAAGGGAGCAGCCAACCGAACGCATATCAAGCAGTACGTGCTGCCGCCACAGGATCTAATCGACCGCACCATTAAAGCGGGCCGCCAGCTCCTGCAGGACGGCAAGACCGGCCTTGCCGCCATGTTCCTGCTGACATACGACTGCGCACTTCGCAGCACAGAGGCACAACTGGCCACGCGCGACTGGATCGGCGACGGCTGGATCGAAGTACGCGCCGGCAAGACATGGAACGCGCGACGCGTCGGACGGAAAATCCCGCTGAATAAAGAGACGCAGGCGGAACTCGAAAGCCTGCTGCGCCAGAACGAGGAATACATTCTGCCCGGCAAACACATGACGGAACGGAAAACGCTGGCAGAGCGTGAATTCAGCGAATGGATGCGCGGGCTAGGCTGGACCCGCGAACAGTACCCCAAAACGGCGCATGAATTGCGGAAGCTCAAAGGCAGCAGATGGTACACCGACCAAGGCCCGCACATCGCGCAGACGCTTCTCGGGCACGTCTCGGTAGCCACAACCTGCAAACTGTACGCAACGCTGGATAAACTTCCCGAGGCGCTGCCGCGGGAAAGCTAACGCCTAAACGATGCGTCTATGTATTGCATCAGGGCTTCGCGCTCCTCCTTGGATCGGGCGGAGTCAATGAGCTGATCTTCCGGCCGCATGAATTTACGGGCGGCGCGGGCGTCAAAGTTTCTTTCCACATAGCCTTGCGCTCGCGGATCCTGCTCGATGGCCCGCAGCAGCTCCGAATCCACACTGCCGCGCTCCACCTGCTGATTGATTGCGGTCCGGGCATTCAAGCGGCTTCTGGACTGCTCACGCCGCAGCGGCTCAACCACCTTTTGGCGCAGGAAATCGGCACGTCCGCGATTGGATACTTTCACCCACCGACCTAACGCATTACTGATCACTGGCAGCTGAAGGAACTTCTCCATACGTGTTTTCTGCGGATCATCACCGTAGTCATTCACATCGAAGCGGTGGACAATAGACCCACCGAATGCATTCCAGGTATATTTACCCATGGCGACCACGCTGCGGCCGTCTTGCGCCTGCATCAGATCATCATTCAGTAGCGGCCGACCACGGAACCAGTCATAGGGATTATTCCCGGAAAGATACTGACCCCACGCCAGCGGAACTTCCCAGACCGGGTTTCCGGATGGCAGCTGCCCGCCGGCATACGCCATAATCTGCCCGGGATTACCGGACTTATTCATAATTTTCCACGCAATCGCGCCCGGCATACGGAACTCTTCAGCCAGCGGCAGGCGGATATACATAACCTTTCCTTGCGCGCGGTCTTCCCATCCCAGCGGAATAATCGTGTAATTGGCTTTATCATACTCCGGAATGTATGAATACATGGCTTCAAGGTCTTTCCCCCACTCTTCGCCATCGTCACCAAAACCGGCCTTCAGCGCCATAGTTAGCGCACCGGACGCGGCGGCCCACATCGCCACCTTTGGAGCAATGGAAAACTTAGCCGTATTCCAAGCCATAGCTGCCGGCGACTCCTTCGTGCGGTTAAATGTCGAACGAACCGATTCCTTCCACGGGTTGTAGAACAGCGCCACAAAATCAACAAACGGATTAGCGGCCCCTTTCTGCAGGAAATTCGGAGATCCTGAATAATTGTGGATAATGTACTGTTTCCGCCACTCCGGCATATCCTGAAAGTTCTTGTCCAGGTAGAGACGACCCGCACGTTTCACCGTGCGCTCAAACACCTGTCCCAACTCCATCCACTTACTGGCGGCGCCTACCACCAGGCGGATCGCCCGCTGGTCCGCCCGCAGATTTTCCGGATTCTGCCAGTAGCGCCGCATCAGCCGGTCAATAGCCGTCCCGTCATCTTTGTGAGCCAGCGGATTCGCAACCGTAATCCAATCCTGTTTGCTCAGGCTTTCCAGCGCGCCGACATTCGGCTTTCCGAACACAGACGACGCGGAATCCGCAAACGCCCGCCCGAAATTACGCCAGAACTGCGGACCGCCAAACGGCAGCCGCGAAGTGCGCGGCATCTTCCCCTGGAACGCCATCACATCGCGCACAAAAGCCACCGGCCAGAAACCGTAGTTCAACTGGGTGAACAGATTCTTCACGCCCCGGCTCGGTGCGGACAGCATCTTAATCAGCATTGTGTTTTCCACGCTGTTTCCGCGGTCGAACGCCTCGGCAAACACCTTCGGCACATACCATCCCTCAGACTTGCCGTCGCGCATCACAACAATGGTTCCGACTCGGTCGCCTTCCTTCACCACCACTTCACGGAAGCGGCCGTTCCAGCGCATATCAGCCTGTTTAATCTCATTCGGGAAATGCTGGCGCATCATATCCACCATTTCCGTCTTAGCCACATTGCGCCGCGCGGCATCCATTAAAGAAATATCCTTCATTACCGTCGCCGCTGCCGGATCCTGAATCCGGTTGAGTGTACCGATCTGCCGGTAAATCTTTGCGCCCACATTCGAGCCATAGGTGCGCGCCAGCATCTCATCAATCGAGCCCTCCGCGCCGGCGGACTGATCCTTTGCCACCGCAAACGTCGCGTAATACAGATTATCCTCCATCTTCTGCAAAAGCTCCGGCGTCACCAGGCCGGACTGTTTCACCATCTCCAGCACCGTATCGGTGCGGATCTGCCAAAGCTGTTCATGTGCCGCCTGCAAAGCAGACCAGCGCTGCGGTCCCAGCTCGGCGGACAGCTCATCCATGCGCTGCTTCGAACTCTTTGGCGTGAACCCCAACGGGTTGGCCATATCAAAACGCTCATTCATCACGCGCTGGTGGAACATATATTCTGACAGATTCTCCCACGTCAGATCATTGGAATGCAGAGCCTTCATCACCTGCTGCGAAACGCGGCCCATGTAATACTCATGGCCGGTCGCACGGTAGAGATAGTTTTCAATCGCGCCCTCCACGCGCCCGCGCTCATCCCCTTTGAGCTTCGCCTGATTCATCCGGGCAAACACCGGACCAAACACCCGATCGAACGAAAAGCGAACCGAATCCGCCCGCTCGCGGCCCGTCGTCTTTCCTCCGGCCTCATACAAACCAAACGCCTTCTGGTCGGAATCCTGAAACGCCCTATGCAGCCGCCTCACGCGCTCCTTATGAATCTGCCCGCTGCGGATGTCCTCCTGAATCTGATTATAAATCTTCAGGGCGGCCGGACGTGCTTCAAGCCCCTCATGCAGCATCTGGAAAAACTTAGGAGCCCGCTTCGCCAGCGCCTGCGGATTATTCATAAACACAGAAAACGAATCGGCATACATCTCTGCCGGCTTCTTGTAATAATCCGGCATCGTTTCCGACCCGTTCCACCAGGCAATCAACGGCTCCAGCTCGGCAACAATCTGCGCCTTCGTAACCAGACCGCGCGCCGCGGCCTCCTTCGAAACCATGCTCTGATACCCATTAGACACCCGCTTGTTCCATGCCTTCAGCTCCGCCGGACGCTTCTTGCTCGGACGCGGACCGGCGGCAAACTGCGCCTCCTTGCGCAGTCGCTTGCGGTCGTTATCGTCCAGCAGCGGCTCATCCGTCGTCAACCGCTCCGAAATCATCGACTTTGTGTACTTATTCAGCGCCGCGATATGCCCCAGAATATTCCCGCGCGAAAAGGTGTAATCCGGCAGGAAATCAATCCAGTGGCCGATCTCATGGGCCAGCGTCTTGCGCGCCCAGACCGGATCCTCCTGCTTGCGCTTCTCAAACTCCTGCTCATAAAGAAACTGATACCGCTCATCAGCCACCTTGGCCGTATCCGCATCGTCAAGATTTTCCTGCTGCTGAACCGTCTTGGCATACTCGTTGGCCTGCTCGCGCAGCGCGCGGCGCACATCGCGGGGAACCAGCTCAAACGTCTCCGCCTTCAGCTCAATGCGCGGATCGAGCGGATCGCCGTAAAACGCGCCGGCGGCACGGCCTTTCAGCAGACGCAACTGCTCCTTCACGCGCGGCAACTTCCCGCCTCCCAGCAGCTCCGCCACATGTACCAGCTCCGGCATTTCAAACGGAAGAGACGAATGCAACGGATCATCCGCAGGCACCCCGGCAGCACCCAGCCCGCCTTCACCCTTCCCGCCGCCATCAGCCATCGCCTCCGCCGCTGCGTTTCCAGACATTGGAACGGATTGTTCCGAACCTTGGAAATCCTGCGCGACGGGCGGCTCATCAAAAATAGACGGCGGAACCTCCTGCTGTGCTTCGGCCATCTTTTCCTCCGGTGCGGGCGGGACTGACTGCTTTTCCATAAAAGAAAGCGGATCAACCTCCTCAACAGCAACGGTCAAATCCGGCTCAAAATAAATTTTTACTTTATGTTTTTCTGTACCGGTTATCTGACCTCCGGAGTGCATCATTCCATCATATCCAGCAGAAGCCATTGCATCGAGCAATTCGTCAAAAGTTTCCTGTACCTCATATGTGCTAATCATTTGGGAAACCGACTCATCTCGAATCGCATCGTAAAGATCTGCTACGGTTTCGATGATATTACCGTACAAGTTTTGCTCTCCAAATTTTGGAAAGTTATCCGGGATTCTTTGATTCATGGTTTTGGCCAACTGAGGATCAACGGCCGCATTCATGTCCAAAATATTAAGGTTTTCCTTTTCCGTAACCTTATAGATTACGGGGGTTCCTCCTCGTCCTTTCTTTGAATAGCCAACTGAAACATCGGCAGCATCTGTTGTATAGAATCCGCCGCCGTAAATATTTTGTTCCGATCCGTACCGACCAATCAGGCCGGTTAATTTGGAAGATGTTCCATGATATTGTACTCCTTCTCCGCGCGTGTTACGAATCGGAATCCGGCCAGCTAAAACATCCCGCCGGTTCGCATCGCTGAAATCTGGAACATTTTCTTTCAACCCTCGGAAATCCTGCGCGACGGGCGGCTCATCAAAAATAGACGGCGGAACATTCTGCTGTGCTTCGGCCTGTTCGTCGAGACTCTGCAAATAATACACATCATCCACATCGGCGGCGTCCGGTTCGGCCTGCAAATCGGCTTCCGTAATTCCGCGCGCATCGAGCACCTGTTTCCAAACCTCGGAAAACTCTGTGCGCAGATTGGCGGGCGGCAGGATGCCGTCGGTCACATACTCGTTAAAACCCTCCCAGGTCAACCGCTCATCCTCGGCGGCTTCCCGGTCGGCTTCGGTCTGGCCGGACTGCTGACGCTCCTCCAGCTGCATTTCAACGCGCTCCAGGTGCGCGCGCAGATCGTCGGTCGTCATGTTGAACCGGTCGGCCCACTCATCCAGGCTCTGCGCCGCTGCATCATCCGCTTTCGCCCAGTAGCGGCGCGGAATAATCCCCCACTCCTCAGAATGGCTCTGGAAGGCTCCGCCTGTTTTCTCGCGCCGGATCCCGCGCGCCAGAATTTCGGCGGCAATCTCATCACCGGAAAGCACCTCATCGGCAATCTGCTGCTGCTTCGCCTTAAACTCCTTCAGCTCGGCGGACTGCCGCTTCTCTTCGGCGGTCATCGCTTTTCGGGGCGTTGGCTTCTTCACCTTACGGCCCTTGGTGATAATTTGCTCAATCAACTTTGTTCGCGTAACGGGCTGGTCCGATCCCTTCTCAAAGAACTGACCGTTGCGCAGCACATAGCGCTGCTTCTGAAACGTTACTTCCCGGCCTTCTTCGTAGCGTCCGGCTGGCGGCGCATCTTCAATCGGGCCGCGCGGTCCAGCATCATTCCCAGCTCCGGGTTCCTGCGCCCCGTCTTCACGGCCTGCTGGCGGCTCAAGGTTGCTTTGTTCATTGGGTTTCTCCTGATTATTAATTTCAAACGTCGGCAGATTCTGCGGTGTCGGGTCAACCGGATTGCCAAAGGCGTCAACCGCCGCCGGTGCGTCTGACCCCTGACCTCCGACCCCTGACCCCTGACCTCCGGCTTCCGGCGAAAGCACCTCGGAACGGAACGCCCGCCGCGCCACCCCTGCCGCGCCGCCGCCGGCAAGCGTAATCACACCCACCGCCGGAATTGACTGCACACCACTCTCAATAAAAGCAGTTTTCAGCTTTTCAGGATCAAGGCTTTTCACCAGATCAAGAATCGACTGCGTATCACCCTTCGATGCCGCATCAAGCATCTCCCCGGTACCTTCTTCAACTGCGCCCTGTGCGCCCTCTTCAACCAGAGACTCCAACGCCCAGCGGATTGCAAACGCCGTCCCGCTGCGCCCGATCCGCTGCAGTATTGTCGGATTGGCCGCCACCTTACGGAAAAGAAAGTTTGCCACCTGCTGATCCACCCCGGAACCCAGCGACTTCATGCCCGGAATTGCGCTTACCGCAAACTCAATCGCCGCATACGGTGCAGCCATCGCCTGAGATATTTTGTTATATTCCGAAAGCTGCTCCGGTGTCAGCGCATCCAGATCCTTATCGCGAAGAAACGACCGCAAAAACTGACCAGCCCCCTGCTGCTGCCAGTACGTGCCGACCGCAGCCTTGCCGGTAAACCCGCCAACAAAAGGAATTGAAGAGCCCGCCGCACCAACCAACGCGCTTTCCACCATCGGCACGCCGCTGGCTGCCGCACCCTTCACACCTTTTTCCAGCAGATTGGCGTCATCCAGGCTCAACCGGTCGCCAACTTTACCGAGAACGCTACGGTCTTCCTGAACAGCCGAGCGTAGCTTCTCCATATCCCCGCCGATGGCCGCAGCCGAAACCCGGTTATTCAGCGAAGCCGACCAGCCGCCCATCTTCCAGTGGTCATCAATCGACCCGTCAATCTTTCCCTCTTCAACCGCCTTACGGAACGGCTCAGCCCGCATGTAATCCGCACCGACCTCCGTGCTATCCGTCAAACCATCCCACCAGCGACCAAGATTAAACTGCGCCCGGTCAATAAACTTCTGCACCGCATTCCGGTCGTCCGCCCTCCAGACTCCGAACCGGTCTTCATCCACTGCAACAGGCTCTGCACTTCCACCCAAAGGAAACTCCAGCAGGGACGGGCCGCGCTCCTGCCCCTCAAAGCTTCTCGGAATGCCAAGCGAATCATTGCCGTATGCTGGCGGAATGCCAAGGTCCTGCGAACCCTGCTGCGGCGCAGCTTCCGGGGCGGGGAGCATACTCCAAGAATCCTCCTGCTCCAATGCGGCGAATGGATCCATCCCGCCCGGGGCATCCATCACAGCGGCTTCAGTTCCATCCCCCCAGGGAGTTTCTATTTTAAGTGCTTCAAACGGATCCATGCTGACCTCACTTCACATATTCAAGATTATACTTCTGAATGCCGATTAACACCAGAGAAGGATCCACCTCCTGGGTTTTCCCCGTCTTGGGATCCCGCAGCGTCACCTTGCCGCCGGCCTTTTCAATCTTCTTCAGCGACTCCGTAATCTTACCTTCCCATGTGGACTTATTAAAGCGCCAATCCCAGCCCGGTTTCTTATTCTTCGGGTCCTCCATGCCTTTTAACGCCTCCGACAGCTCTTTTCGGGCAGTGGCGACTGTAGCCTGATCCTCTATAAGCGTCTGGTTTGTGTCTGCTTCAGGAGCATCAATCTTCACCAGCCCGGCCTTCACGCGCAAATCCTGCTTGCGCCGCTCATCAATCACGCTCTGAGCCACCTTGTCGCCGGGAGCGTATTCAATTCCGGCCTGCTGCGCCCAGGCCACATAGGGATCTGCGGCCGGCTCTTCAGCTGGCTCTTCCCCCGGATTCCCGGCGCGCCGGCGTTGGTCTGCCAGCGCCCTCGCGGCATCGGTGCGGGCGTTGTCATACTCCTCATCCCGCTTGCGGCCCGCGCGTTCCGCATCCAGGGCCTCATTACCGAGCTTCTTCTGCTCCAGCCACTCCGTCAGCGGCATGTTCTGCTGACTCTCAAAACCCTGCATCACGTTATAGCGGTTTCCTCCAACGCGCTCTCCGTAATAATTCTCCTTCTCCGCCGTCCGGGCAGGCATCCCCAACCCGGCCGCCAGCTGCCGCCCGGCGGAGGAAACCGTACTCAACCGGTCAATGCGGTTTGTGCTCCCTGCCGCCTCCAGCAGATTTAACTTCTGCTCATTGCTCATTGCGTCTCCCTGCAGATCAATATATCGCAGCAGATCACTCTTACGCTGCGCATCCGCCCGATCCCCTACCCCGGACAACCGGCGGGTTTGCCGGTCAATATCGCTCAGCAGCGCGGACCGCGCATCCTCCACGCGCTCCCTTACATCCGGGCCAATGCGCTCCCGCGGCCCTTCACGATCCAGATCCTTCTGCAAGAAATCTTCCTGGCTCAACCCGCTCTCACGGAAACTGCGCGACGCGCCCGGTCCGTAAATGCGCGGCTGTGACTGCGTGGACAGCTCATCGACCGGGACAGGTGCAGGCAGCACCAGCGGCTGCTCTTCAATTTCTTCGCCTGTAATGGGGTCAATCATTATTCTGCTCCTTCCTTGGCCATTCCGGCCCACATTTTAAAATCATCTGCGTAAATCTCCCGCACCCGTTCTTCCTGGAAACAACTTAGCGACGGCTTCGCATGCCTGCTTACATTCAGCCGCCTGATCGGTGCTGTAATCCCGGCCGCCGCCGCCATCGCCTCCAGCTGGTCCGGGAATCGAAAGAGCTTGATCCCGTCTTTTTCTGCCGGAACCTGTAAGCCGAACGGGCGCCTTTTCCAAAGCGAGTATCTTCCGGCCTGCAGCTCCAGCTCAGCCAGCACATCGTCAACGGAGCAATACTCTCTGGCCCATAAGCATGCGGAAACGAATCGCTCAACCGGGTCCCTGATAACACCGACGAGCAAAGAGCACTCATCGACAACCGCAGATTCCATGTAGCGCCTTGGGCTCTTCATACCGTTACTGAAATGTTCGTTAAACTCATCCGGATAAAACGTCTCGAGAATAGCGGTGCATATCGATGTGGAACCGGCCCTGTGATTGTCAAGGACTCCGACCGATCCGCATTTAAAATATGCATCATTCCTGATCATTAATAATACCCAAGACCATACGGGCCAAACGTTACAGCATCAGATTTAATGAGACCATCTTTTGTGGCATATGCCTCAATTGAGAATTCACAACCCCAGGTGCTCTCTGGGAATATTACATCATCCTCGTCGATCGATACGGATGCAGAGCTGCTGGTTCCACTTCCGCTAGCCTCAAGCCCTTCGCATGAGAAATTATGATATCCAGTGTCATACGCCTCCCAATAAATATCACAACCGGTAGTTTCGGTAGAAATCGTTGCGGTAAATATAGGCTGCGGAAGATTGCCCGTTACGTTTCCGATTGTCGGGTTAGCACACTTACTAAGCGTAATCGATGCATCGTCCGAATCATCGCACCCGGGCCGCTCAGCACGGGCGTAATAGGTTCCGGCCTCGGAAACCGGCTCGGTTCCGTTCGTCTCAGTAAACGTTTCGCCGTCAGTGCTGTAGTAAAGCGAGACCTCTGGATCTTCGTGGCTGATCTCAAGCGTCTCGCCGTCAGCGTTGAGGGCAAGCGTCGGGTCAGAACACTGAATCGTAAAGGTCTCGGTTACAAAAGTGGAGCGCAACCCGTAATTGACCGCCCAGGCCGTGATCTCGGATGTTACGTCCAGCGTGATTGTACCAGTGTAATCCTGCTCAGCGCCGCCGTCGATCGTGTATTTAATGTCATAGCCCTTATCGTGTGCGATTTCGACTTCCGCGAAGTCGTCGAATGGCGACGCACTCGATGTCACAAAGTACGGCGCGTCAACGAAGAACGAATCGAGCGGTTCATCGAGATTCTGCGGACCAAAGTTCTGTACGCACGGATCACACCACTCGCTCGGGTTATCTACCTCGTTGACATTGCAGTTGTGGCAGAGATAGATTTTGCTCTCGGCTTGCAGCATCTTCTCGACGCTTTCCTCTCCGCCGTGCTCTTCAACCCAATCGCGGTATTCCTTCGGCATTTTGAACAGATCGCCGAGCTCCTCCTTCCGCTTGCGGTAATACCGGAAACGCTCCTGCCGATCATACTCCTCCGGATCGATCGAACGCTTATGCTCTTCAGACGGACTTAAATACAAAATCAGGCTTTTCTTGAATAGCTCCTCTTCGCCGACCGCTTCCGGCGCGGCCTGCTCCGTCATCATCCCGACCTCGGTAAACATCGGATTGTAATCAACCTCGATCCTGGCCGAGACCTCGAGCAACGATTCTCCGGCCTCGATGGCCCCGTGCCGAGACATATCGAAAGCGGCGGGCAGGATTTGCCCGATCATATTACGTGGCAGATTCGACATCGAACTGATCAATCACTTTGGTAATTTCACCCCATCTCGAAGGCGCTTGCCGGGTTGAACCGGAGCCCAAAGAGTTGATCCCAAACAAGGAACTCACCTCTTTCGGTACGCTGTAAATCATCGCCATGCCAGTGTCCGGATCGACTTCCGGGAAGTTGCGCTGCGCTCCGTCACGCGCAGACGTTTCAGCCGTGTCGGCCTGCTCTTCGCCGTAGAACTCAATCGTCGCCTCGGCATAATAGAACCGGGCACCAGCCATCTCTACCGGCGAATCTGATATGCGATACTTGATCAGGATGTTGGAATCGACCCATAGCTGCCTGGACTGTGTTGAATCGGTGGGCCACTCGTTATCATCCTCCGCAAAGCCTGCCGGAATATACGCGCCAATGTCGGTCAGCATGGCCGGATGCACCGCGCAATATTTGCGATAAATCACCGTCTCGATTTTCCGTCGCGTCTTGCGAATGATCTCCAGCAAACTCGGGTTGCCGTATTTATCTTTCCCGTAGGTAAACCGGGGCAGCAGATTGAAGTTACTCATATTCTGCTCGTCATCGCCGGTACCGATTGTAATCTGAGCCGGTACAAGGTTCGACTGATCGACGTAGAATCGAAGGAGTGACGCCGTGTTTGCCACCAGGTAAGGATACCCATTTTCGTCTGATATAAGAGAATCCGAATAAACCCAGCTTCCTGGGCCAGATCCGTTTACGCCTTCGTAATAAAGAGCCGAACCAGCATAGCTTTTGATTCCAATCAGCTCAGTGGTAGACAAAAGGCTTACTTCTTTGAGCGTGTGCGTTGCATCCTCTACGGTTGATGCGCTGTAAATCTGTCCGGAATTTCCCTCCTTAATGCCATAAACAGACTCATCATAATCACCATAAATCATTGCGAACAACGGAAAATCGTTTCCTTGGCTTGTGGGCTTTACGCAATAAAACGCAGCTGGAAGACCGTTACCTCCAACGAGCGAATCAGTAAACCAAATAACCGACCCATGCTGGCACGCATCAAAAATTCCAGCTGTATTGCCTCTGTAGAGTCCCGTAAAGTTACTGGCCGCTGTTTGTTTTGTGAGCGTTCCGCCAATGCTTCCGCCGCCAAAGACCTGACTTGACAGCTGACTGAGCGTGCTCGTGTCGATGTAAATAACGCTCCCGTACGGACCGGAATTTGTTCCAGAAGTTCCAGTTTCAGAGCTATAGTAAGCAGACGGAATAAACCATCTGTTCCATTCATCATCCACGTCTTCGTACCTACTTTTCCAATAAGTAGAGTCATTGTCTCCGGTTTGTAAATAGGTCAGATAATTTTCTGTCTCTATGCCGCCAATTTCCGTGTGGTCGAGATTCCATAAAACGTTTTGTTCATTGCTGGCCGTGTGAACATAGGTTTTCACATACTGCGAGTTCCACTCACCATGCGTTTCTGTATCCCATCCATACGGAGCTTCGGACGTTTGAGTCCAATTTGATGCGTCTTGGGATGGACGAATCCCGGTGGCTGATGTGATTGCGGTAATGCATATATACCACTTTGCAACATCTTCGTCGTAAACAACATCGTCAACACTAAATGTCGTATCAGCCCAGTCCCACGTCTGCGTCCCGAGCTCCCACGGAATACTGGTTGTACTCTGGATCGCATCTCCGTCAAGCAGGCCGTTGATCAGCCTGGCCACCGTCTGAGAATCGATGCTGACCGTGCTCTTCTGCTTGTCGGTGCGCGACTGGCGGGCGTGTAATATCCACTTCGGCTTCGAGTCAGAAAGCATAGCGGCCGGCAGCTCGAACCGCTGACAGTTCAGTAGCCAGTTGTAGAGCCCGTTCGGTAAAATCTCCGGCGGTGACTGCATTGTGTACTGCTCGGCCCACACGCCATTCGTTGCATCATAAATCGTTGACGGCTTTTCCGGCAGCTTGTCAGTGTTGTTGCCGCGCTCCCACCACTGAGAGACGACTGGTGTTCCAGCGCGCGGCAGCGTACTGCCAGGAACCTCTGTCGTCCGGTCCGAATCGTACAGCGTCTGCTCGATCTCCCACACGATTTCAATTTCGTGGCGATAAAGCCGCGTATCCTGCTCGCGAACGGTGCCCCGGTGCGCCACCGTCCGGCCCGGTGCATCCCCCCTCAGCGTCCACGCATCAACCGTCGCCGTGATCAGCGGAGCGCTTGTCGGCCCTGCGTCAACCGCCCACGTCTCAGTGATCGGCGCCGTTGCATCGCCTTCGGATAACAGAGGCGTGGTCGATCTGTAAAGCCTCTCGGTCGGCGATCCGTTGAGATACGTTTTAAACAGGCTGTAGTAGGTGTAATCACCAACAATCGTGCTGCCGACAGTCGAAATGTAATAGTCGGACTCAAGAACCAGCGTCGGGTCCCGATACGGCGCAAACTTGTAATGATTCCCGTCAAGCACCTCCTGCAGCAGATACTCCTCATTTGCAGAAGCCTCCCCGCCACCGGACACCACAATCTTGCCGACCGGACCGAACTGCACCTCTCCATCCGCATTAAAATATCTCTCCTCAAGATACTCCTCAATCAGCTCCTCGCTCGTGTCCCACTTCAGCAGATGGCCCCGAATCGCTCCGGAGTTAGCACGATAATAAAAATAAAGCTCCGTATTCGCCGAATCCGTCAAATACACATCAATCACATAACTGCCGTCATCCTGCCGCAGCGACTCCACTTTAATCCGCCGCCACGTCCCGCTCAGCGTGTCATCACGATACTCAATATCCGTAAACGTATCCTGATTCAGATACGCAACCAGATCATGCACTGCCGCCCCGGCAACATTCGCAACCCGCAATACAGGCATCTCATGGTTGGAGTGATACCCGCTTTCCTTGAGTGTAAAAAACTCACTCCAATCCACCGCCGGCGAAGACCCGCCGGAAGGAATTAAACTTGTAATAAACCCCTCGCGCAGCTCCTGATACACATACCAAGTCTCAACGCTTCCCGAGGGCTCTTCTTCGCGACGTGCCTGCACGCGGCCCGTGCGGTATAAACCCGTGCGCGTTCCGCCCGATACCCGCGGGTCTGTAACCGAATAAAACCGATCCGACGCCACATCATTATAATTATCCACCGATCCATAAAACCGCAAAAACTGTTCCGCACCCGCCGCATCAGATCGGTCAATTTCCCAGCGCCGTGTGAACCCATTACCAACCGAAGCTTCCCCCCAGAAATCCCCCTGGACAAACTCCGCTTTGCTTTCACTCAAAATCTCTATCAACCGATTATGATTCATCAGAACAACCTTTTAATCTTCGTATGGAATATTTCTATTTAGCACGCGCTTATCAGCCCGAAGCACCTTACGCGTCTTGGCCCAGTGCCTAAATTTAGACCTCGCGCTATGATTCCCCATCAAGCGCCTAAACTCACTGCGGATCACGACCCGCATTTCCCCGGCCCATTGCGGATACAAAGGCCGATTCGGGTATTGACCGATCCCTTTCATGGTCGTCCACAAGAACGTTGAAGGCCCCCACACATACGCCCGGAACCAGCGGCCCTCCAGCATCAGAATATCCTTCAGCACTCGGCTCGCATCTCGCGGACTGCACGGCGTACAATCATCCCACGTTCCGCGATCGCAAAGCACGTCATGCGCCTTCCACGCCAGCGACACAATATCATTTGCCGGGCCGCTCGCGCCGTCGCTCGGATACCCGTCAGGCCAGCTCAGGCGCTTGCCGCTCTTCTCATCCAGCCACGAATTCGCCTTCAGAAAATAAATCCGCTTTTTCATTTGCGCCCCCATTCTACGTGTACTGCGAACGTAACATCAACTGACCCGCCGGCCTTAGCCAGCCGCCACACAATCACGGACAGCGCAACAAGCAGCACGGCCCAGCCGATTATGCTGGCGATCAGATCAGTCATTACTTACTATCCCTATTCATCAGTTTTATTTCTGTTGCGATTTCTGCCACACTGTCTTTCAAGTATCGCATATCAGTTTTCAACTCGACGATCGTGTCGTTCTTGGCCTCCATCTTCGCAATCCGGCGCTCTTGTCCGATCGCAGCAATCGCCTGTATGGCCACAACTAATGACAGCAAAGACGCAATTGCAGTCAGTCCTTTGCACCATTCTCTATCTTTTGAGCAACTTTGTTTTTCCATTGCTAATCCCTTTAATCCTCTGGCGGCTGGTAAGTTTGATTGGCTTACTAATTGCTATGCCTCACAGACTCGATGGAATACAGCCCTGAAATCTCGGCGGAAGATAGCTCCCCATTGATTATAAACACATCGTCCAATTTTGATTTGCAGGTCTTCACACTGCCATCTTCCGAGCATCCAACATAGAGATCGAATTCTGTCGAGTACTGAACAGTCGGAGCGGCGGTCATAGATCCGTTTTTGACGTTGACTCCGTTTAGGTACGCACTGTAAGTGCCAGCATCAAAGCGGAGCACAACCGCTAGATGAGTCCAAACATTAGTTGCCTCGGTCCATCCGGTCACGGTCTGGTTTGCCATGATATTATTTTGAGCACCAGCCTGCCAACTTAGCATAGTTAGCTTGTAGTCGCCTGTTCCTGGACCATAGTACATTTTCCACGATCCATTATCTGTGCCATATTCTCCGTATGTCAGTATTGGATTGTACACTCCGGTCGCAGACGGTGCGGTTGGGCTGATCCAAAAACCAATGGTAAACGTTCCGTTGGTTGGTGTTGACAATGTTGCATCATTGTAAATAACTTTTTTGCCGGTATTATTCTCCGACGGATACTCCAAATGTGCCCCCGTCTGCCACAGCCTATTGTATTTAACGTGCTGTACGTCCGAGGATTTAAAAAGCAGAGATTTTGGGGATTTATCCAGTAAGTAGTCGTTGTCAAACGTAGCCCAAAACAAGGCGTTTGTCCATTGCGGTAACTGCCGATAGGTCTCAATGGAATCAACCGGATCGGTTCTGTTTTGCAGATCTCCTCGCGGTGAGATTCCCAACTCCCGCTTGGCCTTTTCAACAAGCCCATAACTGCTGTAGTGGATATTGTCCGAGTTGATGTCCAAATCATCACAGTCAATCAACCTGATATTTGGCAAGGTTTCCGCCACCTGATACGTTTGTTGCTGGACAGAGTAGCCTGCAATCGTCCCATTGTTGCGTACAAGCGGAATTGTAAACTTAACGGTTGGTTCACCCAGATCAGATCGCATCGACTGAATCATGTTCGTCATGTTTTCGTAAAACGCGTTGTCCTCCCACCCGATGGTATTAAATTTGTCTCTTTCGCCGCCCGTGAATACGATCTCGGTCAATTTTGTGTTGTAACCAAGAGCTTCCAGATCGGCTACCATGTTTGTGTATTGGCTGATTACTCCGTCGTATCCAACGGTATTTGTTGCGCCGGGCGCCCAAAAGTCATAGACCCCTTTTGCTCCCCACATATATTTGCATATTGCCGCCTTTGGATATATCGCATCCATTACAGGCCCGACAATCATCTCGGTTCCCCAATAGTTAGTCGATGCCTGCTGTAAAGTTGTTAACGCGCCGCTGGATATTTCCCGACTGGAAAATAAAATATTCGTGTTCGTTAGCGGTATCCCAAAATCAAGCAAAGCCTGCGATGACTGAGGGGACCCATCGTTGCTTTGACCAAACTGCAAGCGAATGTAGCAGGTTTTACCCTGATAGCGGATATCAGCTGCGCCCTGCGTGATTCCGTTCGTTGGGTTAAACCAGGCGTCGATTTGCCCCTGCAAGTCAACCCCCTCCACTTGATACCGGTTCACAAACCGCAGCGCATCCCCCGCAGTAACCGGACCCCTTACAGAGATCCATTTGCTGCCAAACGGCAGTGCCCATGCAGACACCGCCAACCAATAAAACAAAACAAAACAAAACAGCTTTTTCATCGCGTCAACTCCGTTACCGTCATTGCCGAATCAACATCCTCGGCATACTCCTTCACCCACTTCACCGACCGTGCGCTGCGTGCATTCAGCGGCATCGACTCGCCCGGCGTCACGACATGCCCATGGCTTTCCGCAACCGGATCAGTACCGTCCAGCGTAATCCGCATCGTCACATTCGGCGTCATCAGCACCATCGTCGTCAGCTCATTCAACGCAACGGCCAGCTGCCGCACATCGTCATCCACCGTTTCATTGGCGTGCTGCACACCCGGCACAGCAATGTGATTCTCCAGCGAATTCACAACAAACGTGTTCATCTCGTCCTTCCTTCCTTTACAGCCCGCGGGCTTTCTTTAAATAAAACAGCATCTTATCCGCTGCGGCCCGCTCCACACCGGCCACATCAAACTTGCTTTCATGGTTGTAGTGCCCTACCGATCCGCGAACCGTCACATAATCGGCAAACAGCTCCGGAAAAACTTCTTGCACCCAATTCGTACCGTCATCACTATCCGGGTCTTCGCCCGTATGCTCTGTTAACGACCGAAAACAATTCCCGCTCGTCGTGCTGTAAACACGCGATCCAATTGAATAACCTGCACTTTCATCCCACGACACGCGGGTAAACCGCGGCGGATACGGCCGATACCGCACCCAAACCGTATCGCTTGCCACACCGTCATACACCCGCCACCCGGCCGGCGTCTGCTCCCAGCCAAGCCCTTTAATCTTGTTCTTCGCATCCGCCTCTGTTGCATGGATCGACGCCACCGCATCAATCTCCTGCAGCCCGCTGAACCACGTCACCCGCAATGAGCTCGGGTCTCCTTCAGGACCACCCTCCAACCACCCGGAATACAGCGGAAGGTAGGAGGTTGTAAAATTAAAGATTCCTGTACTTATTAAGATTTGTGCGGGAAGCCCGCTTTCTTCGGCGGTCTCATACACCCAGGCCTGTGCAGTTGAACTGTAGTACACCCTTACTTCGTAGTACGGATCATCCAGCAGGTTGTACCCAAATTCAGGCTTTCCATTACGCATCCCCACAAACGGAAGCCTTGCATCCATCGGCCCGGAAATAACGATGTAGCTGCTCGAAACGTCCATCTCCGAATCGACTGCTGCGTCAATCACTCCGCTCTCTGTGCGCGGCAAAACCCCGTCACTATCCAGCGCGCGCTCTTCAGTCAACGTAACCCCATCCGGCCAGAACGCATTGCGCCACGCCGTAGCCAGCGCCATATTTATGTAGTTCACCATCCGCTGAGCACCCAAAGAATCCGCCGCAAAATCAGCCGCGCTCTTCCCGATGTTCGGCAAAAACTGCTCTTCAAAATACTCTTTAAAATTCAAACTCCTCATTGAGCAGCCTCCTGACGTACGGGCTGCCCTTGTGGCTGCCCAATCGCCATCAAATCCGTCTCCGTAAATCCAAGCCGACCAGTCTGCGCGTTTTCACGCTGCTGAGTTTGGAACCCGAGATATTCCAACTGCTCCTGAATAATCGCCGCCGCAGCCGGACTGATTTCCGGAAACGCACCGGGATTAGCCTGCCGCAGCTGCAGCTCCTGCTGGAGCACCTGCAAACGGATTGGAAAGTTCTGCGCCCGGTTATCATCCGGCCGATTTGGGCGGATTCCCTGCATCATCAGCGCAAGGTTTTTCTTTTCATCCGACGCCTCGGCCGCATCCGCTGTTTCACGGCTGCGC
>Ga0272440_1000316_pt1 | contig 40880 bp, 23 predicted proteins | sample SSMMMBAug17_FD_192440 | JGI IMG/M metagenome (GOLD analysis project Ga0272440, IMG submission 192440) | Marine sediment archaeal communities from Little Sippewissett salt marsh, Falmouth, MA, United States - SSM-MMB-Aug17 | ecosystem: Environmental > Aquatic > Marine > Wetlands > Sediment ...
TGTCTTTATGTTGCGCCCTTACAGGGCTTAAATATTGGTTAATCGTTCCCCAGGGCGTTGCCCTGGGCTGGTATGTTGCCGCCCTTTCAGGGCTAAGAAAAAAAATGTATACACTTGTAGACCTATCCGTTTTCAATAACCGATAGTATAATTACGTCCGAGGACGAATGTAGGGGCAAACCTTGTGTTTGCCCTCGAGCAAAAACCGAGGTCAAACCTATTGTCGTAATTAAACACAGGTCGTATGTACAGTTTAGGGGAAGTGAATTTCATACAAGGAATGCTCGATCTCGGAAATTGCAAGAACAGCGTAGGGCTAAAGCCCAACGCTGAATTGAGAAAGGACGCTAAAGCGCCCTCAATACCCAAAAGCGAATTATTAATAAACTGTTTATTTATTTCAAAATTGATGAAAATTATGATATTCCCAATTCCCGATTCAGTACCTATGTTGTATGAGGGCGCTTTAGCGTCCTTTCTCAATTCAGCGTTGGGCTTTAGCCCTACGCTGTTCTTGGGGTTGCCGAAATCGAGCATTCCTTGTATGAAATTCACTTCCCTAAATTGTACATACGCCCTTAAACACATTGGTTTCGGACATAGGTGCGTTTCCGGTTTTTTGTCGAAGGGCAAACACAAGGTTTGCCCCTACATTCGTTCTTAAACATATGTATATTCTCGGTTATTGAAAAATACCAAAACTTATAGACCTATGCGATTTTGGACTGCGTTGGCGCTTCGTCGATGTACTATAGTACTATCTCCTTGCGCCTTGCCAAAATCTTTATCTTAAAGTCTATAAAAATTAATTAGATTAACAAAATATAAAATTGTTTGTCAATATTTTTTAAGAACACCCCCCATAATTTCGGATTTTGGGCATAATTTTCAAAAGGGTGCAACTTTTGTTTACAAAGGTACATTTGTTCCATTATTGAAATTCCATAACTACAAATGAAAAGCAGTAACAAATTTCAAAAATTGTAAACATATGTTTCATACTTTTACAAGGACTAAAATTAAATAAATATAGAAATATTAAATAGATAAGTCATACAATTATTATTGGCACGAATCTTCCTTATAGCGATATCATTCCCTTTTATAAAAATTTAATTCTATCTTTTTGAAGCAGGATTACGTTGAAAAAAAGGAAGAAGACGCGATATTCGGCATCCTTCATATTTGCTGAAAAATGCCCGATATTCAAGGTCTAAAAAAGGAATACACAATATCATGCAAAAACACATACTCATTGCCGAGGATGATCTTGCCATGCAGACCTCATTATCATTTATTTTAGAAGATGAGGGCTTCGTTGTGACAACAGTATCAACTGGCAAGGCTGCATTTGAGAAAATTCAATCATCATTTCACAATGATCAGATGTTCGATCTTCTGATCACAGATATTCAAATGCCTGAATTGAATGGGCTCCAATTAATAAAAAGTATTTCCCAGGCAGGTATTATTTTGCCTGTTATTGTCATTACAGGCTATGGCGATAAGCAAACACTCATTGAATTAATTCGACTGGGATGTGATGGCTTTCTCCCCAAACCTTTTGAACCAGTTGATGTGTGTCAAAAAATTCAGGAAGTTTTTCAAAAATGTGATGAACTTAAGGCTCAGGAAGAAAAAAAATTCGCAGACCTTATCAAACAGAATATTGATCTCGCACGTGAAATTGATTCATATAAACACAGTTTTTATGCGCTTCGAAAAGAATTAAACAATGCCATTATCACTTACAACGATTTGATTTGTTTAAATAAAAATGGATACAAAGTGCCAATTGCATATCACATTCAGGCATTAAAAGATTTAGGCGGCGATTTTGTCGATATCCGAGATACAGAAAAAGGCTGTGATATTATCATTGCAGATGTTGCAGGTCATGATATGGCGGCATCATATCATACTGTGATGATCAAGTCTTTTTTTGATGAAAACTGTCGGACGCAAAAAACCGGTGAAACATTTTTTCAGCTTCTTAATCATGCTTTACTTGAAAATGGAAAAAATGAACGAATGGTCACAAGCCTTTTTCTTCGCGTAGACCTGGACAATTATCACGTTTCGGCTGTTTCAGCCGCTCATCCACAAATGATTTATTATAATGATAAGGATCAAACACTCCATCAAGTTAATATTGCTGGAAATTTTTTGGGGCTATTAACCGATGTGTTTTTTGAAACAAAAAGTTTCTTCGTACACCCTAAAGATCGATTTATATTTTATTCCGATGGCATTCCCAATGCCTATCAAATAAATGGCGTGTCTGGTAAAAAAATCTCATTAACTTCATCAGGACTGTTTGATTTACTTAAAAAAAACATCCATCTGCCCATTGATAACATGCTCACATCAGTTTGGGAAAAAATTGAAAAATTTACGCGCTATAAACAAACAGATGACATGATGTTATTTGCTTTGGAAATTCCATAACATTCTATTGATTAAAAAGGAAAATAATATGTTAACAACCTTTCAGGAAGATGACTATATTGAATTCAAATTCTCTTCAGAAATCAAAATGGTCAATAAAATCATAAAAGAAGTTCGAAGTTATTTAGAAAACTATGAAATTGAAGAAGATGGCAATATTATTCTGATTTTAAGGGAATTAATTAACAATGCCATAGAACATGGCAACAAAAAGGAAAAAGATCGGGTCGTATCGGTGTGCCTTTTACTTCTTGACGACAAGCGATTTAAGATTGTTGTCGCAGACGAGGGTGATGGCTTTGACTACAACAGTATTAATTATCGAATGTCCGATGACCCCACGCAAATTAGAAAAAGAGGTTTATGTCTGGTCAATTCATTTGCTGATGAAATCGAATTCAATCAAACTGGCAATAGGATCACAGTTTACGTTACTGCCAATGAGACCACTCAATTTCATGTAGAGGATATTAACGATGTTACTGTTGTTCAGCCCAGTGGAGATATAACATCCGAAGATGCGGATCCATTTCGCTATGTGATACACGATTGTCTGGAGAAAGGTAAAACAAAGTTCAGATTTGACCTGACGCATGTGAACGACATTGATTCTATTGGGTTGAGCTTGTTTGTTATTTTTTCAAATCTGGCACAAAAAAAGTTTTCCAATATTGGGTTTGAAATAATAAATGCCAATCAGGATATTATTAATTTGTTTCAAATGACACGATTAAATCGAATTTATACAATCATTTAATAAATAATGGAGATGTTATGAGCTTTGAAGAGGAAATCAACAACGAATTTATTACTGAGGCAAAAGAACATCTGGATATTATCGAATCAGAGCTTTTGGTATTAGAAAGATCGATAAATCAGGCGGATCCCGACCGAATTGCAAAAATTTTTCGCTCCATTCATACAGTCAAGGGCGCATCAACTTTTTTAGGGTTTGATCGTATCTGTGAATTATCTCATACGATGGAAACCTTATTGGGCATGATTCGTTCCAATGATATCAAAGTTGAAGAACAATATATCGACGCGCTTCTGGCGGGTACTGATATTTTGGATAACATGATTGACAATCTGAGTGAAAGTAACAGTTTTGACATACATGATATTAAAGAACGTATTCAGAGTTTAATTGATGCGGCAACCTCTCCTGAATCCAAAAAGGAAAAAGAAATTGCCGCTACTTTAACAGATATCAAAGGAAAAGAAATTGCGTTTGATATCAGTCAATACACATTAAAACACATTCCTTTATCCTGTAAATATGCTTATGTTTTGGCTTATAATCTTTATGATATTCAAAAAAAAGAAGGGGTTTCACCTCTGAGCGTTGTGAATCATTTGCTCAAGAATGGCTATATCATTGATGCCCAACTGCATACAGAGGCAAAAGATATATCAATGGATGAAATCTATGCCAATCCTTTGATGTTCCATGTTTTGTTTGCAACGTCTATTGATCCGGGGAATATTGAAAATGTCACATCACTTTCAATGTCAAATATTCGGCAGGTGGATATGCTGGCAGTATCAGATCGTGAAAAGAATCCAACAAAAGAACTTTTGAAACAACCCACCATGGTTCAAAACAACAAGATATCAAAAGAACCAAATACGAAAAAAATTGCGCCTAAAGAAACAGAAAACAATTATCAGAAAGCAGCATCCGAGCATCCAGAAACCATTCGCATTCATGTAGACATTCTTGATCAATTGATGACTCTGGCGGGTGAACTGGTTTTGGTGAGAAATCAACATCTTCTGGCTGCGGATAAGTCAGATCCAGTCATGAATGGAATCTCTCAACGTCTGGATATTGTAACATCAGAACTTCAGGAAACAATTATGAGAACGCGTATGCAGCCGGTGGGAAATGTGTTTTCTAAACTGCCCCGCATTGTCAGAGATTTATCTAAAAAACTGGACAAAAAAATTGAAATCACGATGCAGGGACAGGAAGTTGAACTGGATAAAACAATTCTTGAATCTCTTTCTGATCCGCTGATTCATCTGATTCGAAATAGTTGTGATCATGGCGTGGAAACACCTGAAATTCGTAAAAAAGAAAATAAAAATGAAGTGGGACAAATTCTGGTCAAGGCATATCATGAAGCCGGCCAAATTAATATTTTAATCAAAGATGATGGCAAAGGCATTGATCCTGAATCAGTCAAATCTCGTGCCATAGAAAATGGCATAAAAACAAGTGAAGAACTTGCTCAAATGTCTGAAAAGGAGATTTACGCCTTAATCATGCTTTCTGGTTTTTCCACTGCTGAAACGATCAGTGATGTTTCTGGTCGCGGTGTGGGTATGGATGTTGTGAAAACTTCCATTGAGCAATTGGGTGGATCCCTTGATCTTGAATCCATACCCAATGAAGGCACCAGCATGAATATTCGATTACCATTGACGTTGGCGATTATTCCATGTCTGGTGGTCGTGGTCAATGATTTTCGATATGCAATTCCGCAAGTCAATTTAGAAGAACTCGTGTCATTGTACAAAAATGATGTTTACAACAAAATTGAATGTGCGGGTGAACAGGAAGTCTATCGGCTTCGAGGACAATTACTTCCAATGATACGCATGTCTGAAGTACTTTCAAAAAGCACAGTTTTTACAGAAAATGATCGGTCTCATATTACTGAAAAATATCGCAAAAAAGCAGATGCCATTTTACAAGGAACTGAAAAAGCACAAAGATCACTCACTTTTGCAGTTGTTAAAATTGGTTCAAAACGATTTGGTTTGATTGTTGATAAGGTGATTGGAACTGAGGAAATTGTTGTCAAACCAATGCATTCAGCAATTAAATATCTGGATATCTATTCCGGGGCAACTGTCATGGGTGATGGCAAAGTTGCGCTTATTCTGGATATTGAAGGCATTGCCAGCCATACAAGGGTTGAGCTAAACAGCAATTTTGATGAAGACGCTTCAAGCCAAACCAAAGAAATTGTTGCCCGAGAGACCCAGACAGTTTTACTGATCAAAAGTGGTGAAGATGAACAATTTGCGATTCCACTTCCTCTTGTGCGCCGCATTGAAAAAATTTCTGTGGATCAAATTGAAAAAATTGGAAGTAAAGAATTTATTACCATTGATGATATTTCTACAAGAATTGTTCGCTTAGAACAAATACTCTCTGTTTCGCCATGTATGAAAAAAGAACATCTTTTTCTTTTACTTCCCAAACATATCAAACGCCCTTTTGGAATTTTACTCTCTGCTGTAGTCGATACTGCTGAAGCCCCCATCCAATTGAATATTGAAAGCTATATGGAGGAGGGACTTTTAGGAACCGCAATCATCAAGAAAAGATTAACTTTGTTTTTGGATATTTATCGACTGATTGAACTTTTAGAACCCAATTGGTTTGCTGACCGAAAAAAACAGCAAAAAGACATAACCGGCAAAAAGAAAATACTTCTGGTTGAAGACACCATTTTTCTCCAGCAATTAGAAAAGCGATACCTTGAAGCCGATGGATATGAAGTGGTCGTTGCTGATAATGGTAAGGAAGGTCTTGAAATGTTAGCGCAAGAACCTATTGATATGATTGTCTCTGATATTGAAATGCCAGAAATGAATGGTTGGGATTTTATCAAAGCGGTCCGAAAAGACCCGCAATTTAAAAATATTCCCGCTATGGCTGTTACTGCTTTAGATACTGAAGCTGATCGTCTCTATACTTTAAAATCAGGCTATGATGCCTATCAAGTCAAAATTGACAGGGAACGTCTGTTATTGCAGATTTCTAAACTACTCAGCGGTGAGAATCATCAAAATAATCAAGAAATTGAAAATGAACGTATGGAAGAGAATAATGCAGCACATATAGAGCGTCGGCGTGATTTCTGTACTTTCTGGCTGTCAGGTCGGTTGTTTGGTGTGGATATTCTGGGGGTGAAAGAAATTACATCAAAGGTGGAATTTACACCTGTATTCCACGCTTCGTTGCATATCAGGGGGTATGTCAATATTCGCGGCCATATTCATCTGGTAATCAATTTGAAACGACTGCTTGGTCTGGAGGTTTCTGATGAAAACCCTATGTCAGGCCGCGTTATTTTATTCAAGACAAATATTGGCGAATCCTTTGGCGTTTTAGTGGACTGCATTGGTGATGTTGTTCGCGTTTCTGAAAATCAAATAGAGGAAAGCCGAATGATTTCTGACCAAAATTTAAATGATGGTCTTGATACCAAAGACAATGAACTTATTCAGGGTGTGTGTAAACTTAAAGATAATTTACTGGTGATTTTAAATGCACATCGTTTTTTAAATTAATTTATGAAAAAGGAGAACGTACTATGTTTCGCAACATGAAATTAGGAACCCGCCTGGTTTTGGTTTTTCTGCTGGTAGGATTGACACCATTTTGTATAATGGGCATCATTGCATTGTCTAAATCCAGCGCTGCCATTTCAGAGCTTACCACCAATCAGTTGGTTTCTCTGCGAGAAATTAAGAAAATACAAATTGAAAAATTTTTTAAAGAGCAGGAAACAAATCTGGATATTGTTTTAGAAAATGTTTCCACATTGAGAAAGGAAGCGTTTAACCGATTACAAACTGCTGAATATCTAAAAAAAGGGCAGATTGAAACGCTTTTTAAACGCTATATTGATGATGTTCAGTCCCTCGCAACCACTCAGGATGTGACAAATTTGATTGATCAATTGTCTGTTTTTCAGCATGAAAAGCAGGAATATTCCAGTCAATCCAAATTTTATCAGAAGATATTGACTGAGAATCAAGCCTTTTTTCAAAACTACATTCGTCGATATGGATATCTGGATTGTTGTATCATTTTTGGAAAAACTGGTGTTGTTGGGTTTTCAGTCCAACAAAATGAGGATTTGGGAAAAAGTTTAAAATCTGGCCCTTTTCAAAATGAAGGTTTGGGAAAACTGTGGCGGAAAATTGTTGAGAGCAATACATCATCCTTTTGGGATTTTGAACCTTATTCGCCCAATAAAGGAAAGCCAACTGCCTTTGTTGGTGCGCCAATTAAAAATAGCAATGGCGAAACGATGGGTGTTTGCGCACTCCAATTAGCTGGTGCGGATATCAATGCCATTGTTCAACCCCGTGCAGGTATGGGAAAAACAGGTGAGACTTATATTGTGGGTCATCATAACAATATCACAGCTTTTCGAAGTGATATGTTGACAATGGGCAATGGCAAATATGTCATTGGCTATGAAATACATACTGAATATATTGATAAAACAATAAAGACAATGAAACCATTTGAACAGGTTTTTACTGACAGCAAAGGGGCTCTGGTCATGATTAGTGCAGCACCACTCGATATTAAAGGACTGCATTGGGGTATGTTTACAAAGATGGATCTTGAAGAAGCCATTGCACCTAAACTTGCCCATAAGAAATCTGATTTTTACTCGGACTATATTGAAAAACAAAATTATCATGATCTATTTCTCATTCATCCCAAAGGACGTGTATTTTATACTGTGACCCATGAATCTGATTACAATACAAATATGATATCGGGTAAATATGCCAACAGCAACATGGGAAAACTGGTCAGACAGGTGCTTCAAACAAAGACATCAGCACTATCAGATGTATCCCTTTATCCTCCCAGTAATAATCAGCCCGCATTATTTATTGCGGAACCCTTAATTGTTGATGGTGCAGTAGAACTGGTGGTAGCCCTCCAATTAAAGTTAGGTGCTGTGAATGAACTTATGCAGACACGACAGGGAATGGGTAAAACCGGTGAAACATATCTTGTAGGTGCTGATTTCCTGATGCGTTCAGATTCAGTACTTTATCCTGAAACAAAAACAATTCAATACAGCCTGTCCAATCCATCAACCAGTAAATTAGACATTGAACCTGTTCGAAAAGGATTGAGCGGGAAAATCGGTGAAATGCTTTATTTTGACGAGCATCATGGTATATCCAAGTTAATTGGATATACACCGGTTCATGTTGGCAGCGAAACCTGGGTTTTAATTGCTGAAAAAGAAAAAAGTGAGGCCTTTAAATCGGTTACTTCCATGACTTGGCTAATTGCATTGATTGGAATCATTGGACTCATCATTCTTGCCACTGTTGCCATATTTATTGCCAGATCAATCACACGTCCCATTATCAGAGCAGTTGATGTTGCTAAAGCAGTATCACAAGGAGATATTTCACATCGACTCAATGTCAATACGACTGATGAAATTGGAATCTTATCTCAGGCCATTGATACAGTTCCAGAAACCATTGATCAGATGATTAAAGCCTTTAATAAATTGGTCAAGCTTACTGAAGCAGGTAAATTTAACGAGAGAGGTGATGAAAGCCAATTTTCAGGTGCTTTTTCAGACGTCATTGCTGGCGGAAATGACTTGATGAATATGTTTGTCAAATATATCAATTCTTTTCCTATGCCATTGGCCATGATTTTAGATACTGATTATGAAATTCAGTTTATCAGTAACAATGGCGCGTCATTGCTAGGTAAGGATGCGAAATCACTGGTTGGAAAAAAATGCTATGAATTGATAAAATCGGGTGACTGTAATACTCAGGATTGCGCCTGCTCACAAACATTATCTGGCGGTCGTCAATGTACCCGAGAAACACATGTCAGTTTCAATGGCAAAGATATGGAAATTGAATACAGCGCAGAGCCAATCAAAAATCATGAGGGTAAAATGCTGGGTGTTTTGGAAGTTGTTATTGATAAAACTCAGGTCAATAAACTCATGCGTGATACCCAAAGAAATGCTGAAATTGCCAAAAAAATCGGTGAATACAATCAGGTTGAGATCGAACGTCTTGCAACCAATCTTCAGTTGATAAGCGTGGGTGATCTTTCAATTGATACAGATATTTCTCAGCCAGACACAGATACCCAATCAGAATTTGAAAAATATACCCACATTTATGATAATTTAAATACCCTGACCTCAGCCACTCAAAATATTGCAGATATCGCTGCAACAATTGCATCAGGAGATCTGACAGTTCAGATTGAATTGCGCTCTGAAAGAGATACACTGATGCTGGCGTTAAAAGATATGGTGACAAATTTACATTCTGTTATTGAAAAAATTCAAAGTAATTCAGATACCTTGTCAAGCTCTGCCGAACAATTATCCAGCATATCAAATATGTTGGCAAGTGGTTCCGAAGAAATGACCGCACAGTCTGAAACAGTTGCATCTGCTACAGAAGAGATGTCAGCCAATATCAATGCAATGGCATCTGCTGCTGAAGAGATGAGTGTGAATGCACAAACAGTTTCCAGTACAGCAGAAGAAATGTCTCATAATATGAGTGCTGTCGCCAGTGCAGTTGAAGAGATGACCATGTCTATGGATGAAATAGGCAAACAGGCCAATGATGGTTCACAGGTTGCCGCAAAAGCAATTACAATCGCAGACGAAGGTACTTCCGCCATGAATACTCTGGGAGAGGCCGCCAAAGCCATCGGTGAAGTGACTGAAGTGATCAAACAAATTGCCGAACAAACCAATTTACTTGCTTTAAATGCAACCATTGAGGCAGCATCGGCCGGTGACGCTGGAAAAGGCTTTGCAGTCGTTGCAAACGAAATTAAAGAACTGGCCAATCAAAGCGCAAAGGCAGCCGAAGATATTGCCAAACGCATTGAAGGTGTACAGGGAAATACGCAGGATGCAATAAAGGTTATTGGTGAAGTGTCTTCAATCATAAACAAAATTAATGAATCTGTGCTTGTCATTACCCATTCAGTTGAAGAACAAACCAAAGCAGCCAATGAAATTGCCTCGAACATCGGAGAAGCCAACAATGGTGCAAATAACATCGCAACAAATATTAACGAAGTTGCGATTGGCGCAACAGATTCCTCTAAAAATGCGGGTGAAGCAGCACAGGGTGCCAATGAAGTATCTAGAAATATCCAGGGTGTGAGCCTCGCAGCCCAGGAAGCCAACAAGAATGCACAGCAAGTAAATGATTCCGCTGTGAATCTTGCCCAAGTGGCCAATGAATTGCAAGACATGGTTGGTAAGTTTAAGCTTTAGAATGGTTGAATGACTGGCGTCCAAATTTGGAAACAAAACGATTGTAGAGACGTAGCATGCTACGTCTCTACAATCGTCATAATAATATTTCCTTTTCAATTATCTCGGGATTTCAGGTAAATGCACAGAAAAAGTAGTGCCTTTATTCACCTGGCTTTCAACACATATTTTTCCATTATTAAGAGTCACAAACTCATTGCATAAAATCAGCCCAAGCCCTGTACCGGTTTCACCTGCTGTACCTTTCGTTTTGTTTTTCACATCGGTTTTAAAAATGCCTGCAAGACGTTCTTCTGAAATGCCGATCCCTGAATCTGATACTGAAATAATAATGTGACTCTGCTCCTGTTTATATTTTATTGAAACTGTGCCGCCAGTTGAAGTAAATTTAATTGCATTTGTAATTAAGTTTCTAAAAATCGTTTCTATCATATCCGAATCTGCCCAAACAAAGAGATTATCAGGGATAGAATGATACAATTGAATGTTTTTTTGGTTTGCCTGTTCTTGATATAAGTCTGTGAGCCATTCCATTAATTTAAACATATCAACTGATTGTGGATTTATTGATAATTGTTGACGTTGGATACGTCCCCAACACAAAAGGTTTTCTAAAAGTTTATGAATGTTTTTTATTGAATCTGATATGATTTTAGAAAATTTGTGAAGCCTTTTGTCATCATGTTGCTTGATAATCTGCTCTAGCATGCTCATTGATCCTACCAAAGGCATAAAGGCACCTCTTAAATCATGTGCAATTATTGAAAAAAAGGTATCCTTGGTACGATTCAATTCTTCAAGCTTTTTTTTCTGCTCTTGGATGGTCAAATGCGTTTGTATTCGTGCAATAACTTCTTCCTGTTGAAATGGTTTGGTGATATAGTCCACAGCGCCATATTCAAAACCTTTTACCCTTGATTTTGTGGCTGTTAAAGCGGTCACAAAGATAATCGGAATATCCTTTGTCTTGGGATTTTCTTTTAATTGTCGGCATGTCTCATAGCCATCAATTCCAGGCATCATAATGTCTAACAAAATTAAATCCGGGCGTGCAAACATGGCACGTTTGATTCCCACTTCGCCATCTTCTGCAATCAAGGTTTTGTATCCAAAAAGGTTTAATTGTTCGAGTAAGATTGTAACATTGATAAGATTGTCTTCAATGACAAGTATTTTTGTCTCATGTTTGTGTGTCATTGTATACCTGACCTGTTATTCATTAATTAAAAAAAAAGTAATTTGTTACTAAAAAATTATTTTTTTAACACGTTTTTGTTTTCACTGCAACATATCCGCATCCCAATCATCAGGATAGTTCCATTTTCTGCGTTTCATACGAATATAACCCAATATGCTGATCAATGCCATACCCACAAATAAAAACGTATACAGATTATTAATTACAAATAAAATCCAGGCTAAATATTGTGTTTGTGATGATACCCATTCGTATTCAAGTTGATGCATGGATTTTCCATACACACTGCGTATTGCAGTATGAAGGGATTGACCGCTTTTCATCAATTCAAGCATTTGAAACAATGAAGATTTATGATATTCCCGAACCAGATATACAATAAAGCTTTGACTTTGTTCATATGCCAGTTCAAAAGAGGTGTCGTCCATAGGAAATGAATAATTTAGCCGATGAAATGGAATCAGATTTCCAGAAAACGCAGCTTTTTGTAAAATATTTTTATCCAGACGAATAATTTCAGTAATTCCTTCGCTGGCCCATTGCGCAATACCTTCATTTAGCCAACGTGGAATATGCATATTCAGATGTTCCCCCAGAAGAATATGGCACAACTCATGCTGTAACGTTGTTTCCAATGAAAAAGGGTTTTCAATAACCGCTTGATAATTCATTGTGATTATGTTTCGTGAGGGATTTGCAAATGCGACAACCAATGGATGCTCAGCTCGTTTTAGAAAATCATGGCGATTTTTGATAATAATCAGGCGCACAGGCTTGTGAATCGACCATACAAAAATAGTGTGCAAATTGTTTTTTGCACGATGAAAAGCATCAATGATATCAGGTATCACATGCTGAAGGGATTCAGGATAGATAACTGTAATATTATTTCTTTTGTACTTCAGAAATGTTTCATTTGCGCTGATATTCGTTGCCTGTAAGAAAAATATCAACGAACAGCAAAACATTATGTGATAGATTTGATAATTCACAATCTAATTCTGATATAGACTTTAAGATAAAGATTTTGGCAAGGTCCAAAATCTTTATCTTAAAGTCTATAGTTTTTCTTCCAGGGCTTTTTCTTTAAATCCTGTGCATTTTTTAGTGCCAGGTAAAAAGCACCGCAGGCAAGATCAGCACAATGGGTCTCATGGGAAGGTAATGTTTCCAGATAATCAATAATATGGTGAGATGATAAATTCCATGCATCATCCATTCGTTTTCCCAAAGCCAGGTGCGCCAATGTATTGGCACATGCATTTGTATTGAGACACCCATCAATTTTAAAACCGACTTGCTTGATGGCATCATTGGAAATATTTAAGTACATTTCAACTGTGTCACCGCATTGTCCGGTTCGTTTCCCATAGCCATCTGCATCTGCCAGCGGCATATATTGATTTGTTTGTAGAGCCATTTCTTTGTATCGTTTCGAATGACCTTCCAATAATTGATCGCTATGTTTCATATTTTTTTCCTGTTCCAAAGTAGTTATGAATGCTCGAAAAATAAATTCCTCGTTTACGTATGTACCAAGAACGTGTAGGGGCGAACCTTGTGTTCGCCCATCGTAGTTCGAGGGCGAACACAAGGTTCGCCCCTACATTGGACTTGTAAATAATTAAATGAGGAACTTATTATTCAAGCATTCCTAAGCTTTTAAATAGAAAAATTTTATCAAATTTAATATGATATTTTGGTTCTTTTGTCAAGGCGTATTTTAAATAATCAAGATCAAAAAACAACACACAAGGTTGTCCCCATATCCCCTGTATCCATAGATATTTTCCCGTCCAGGGTTTTCATAATTAATTTCGCAGAATAGGTTCCCAGGCCATTGCCTGATTTTTTTCCATGGGTGGTATATTTATCAAAAAAAGACGACCGAATTGCTTCGGGCACTGCACCCTGATTATGAATCTTGATAGTTGGCGGCTTATCTTCTAAAGAGATGGTAATGGTTTCATTTTTTGGAGATGCTTCCAGGGCGTTTTTAATCAGGTTCGATAGCATGGAATATACCAGCAATGCCTCCCCTTGTATATTAAAAGCGGTATCCTTTTCAATGGGCATACTGTTATGGCGGATCTCTACATTTATTTCTCGAATATAAATGATGTTTTTCGTATCCTGAAGGATATCTCTTATAATGGAAATAATATCAATAGACACCGGTGTAACTTGATAGGTTCCTTTTTCCATTTTATACAAATCCAGGGACATGTTGATCATATTAAGTAATTTATAACCTGCTGCCATGAGTTTATCCAACAGAGCAATTTGTCTTTTGCTGAGATTATCACTTTTTTTGAGAAGCCCAGGGGTCTTTAGAATTGCGCCAAGGGGCCTTTTTAAATCAAGACGTGTCATTCTTTCAACATCTTCGCGCAATTTTATATTATCTAGTAATAGTTGTTTTTCGTTTTTTAGCGCCAGGTGCGCGCTGATTCTTGCATGAAGCACAGACAGGTTGATTGGTTTGGTAATATAATCAACACCCCCAGATTCAAAGCCTTGGAGTTGGGGGCCTATTTCTTGCTGGGCTGTAACAAAAATAATGGGTATTTCTTTGGTATGATCATTTTCTTTGATTCGTTCGCAAACTTCATAGCCATCCATTTCAGGCATGACAATATCTAATAATATTAAATCTGGCTTTTTATCTGAAAAAACCAGATCAAGGGCATCCATCCCATTTGTTGCAACGCTTATTTTGTAATTCTTCTTTAATGAATTGGTCAGTATTCGAATATTTGATGGTGTATCATCAACGATCAGAATTCTTTCATTTTGCATGGTTTCCTCCTTTTTTATTAATGGCCAGCAGAATCATATCAATGACTTTTACAGAGTTCTTAAAATCAAAATTTTTGACTGCTTTGTCCAATTGTTCTGCCTCTTGTGGCAAAACATGGGTTAAGTCTGTTTTTATTTGTTCAAAAAGATCTTCTGCTTCAATATCATTAATCATTGATAATTGCTTTAGTTTTTCCAATTCATCAACAAGTTTTACAGAATCCAAATTTTTTGTTGGTGTGTGCTGCTCAGTTATGGTTATATCTGGAAGCACATTTGCAATTTGATTCATAATGTTTGATACCAATTGATTTAATTGATTTAACTCATGATCCAGATCAGAGCTTTGTTCCAAAATTGCGTGTTCAACATCTTTCAAAGCCTGATGCAGTTTAATTGCACCAAGACTGCCAGACAAGCCTTTTACAGTATGTACGATTCTTTTGGCAGTACTGATGTCACCCGCTTGAATAAGTGATTTAACTTTCAAAGGCATTGATTGGTAATTGTCTAAAAATTCTTTCAAAAGATTGGCATATAACAAGAGATTGCCTTCAACATTCATTAAGCCTTTTTCCCAATCAATATCTGGAAGTTTTGAAATAAAAACCGCTTTAAATTTTTCAATATGCTGATATTTATTTGAAGGTTTCTTGTGTGATAGAATCACCTTTTTGGGATCAATCCATTTAACGAGACAGTCATGAAGCGCTTTTGGATTGATGGGTTTTGTGAGATGATCATGCATGCCTGCTTTCAAACTTTTTTCACGATCTCCGATCATAGCATTTGCTGTCATACCAATAATGGGCAATGCGTCAAAATTTTTCCCTAAAGCCCTGATATGTTGCGTTGCCGTCAGTCCATCCATTACAGGCATCTGAATGTCCATAAAAACAATATCATAAGAATGCTCCTGGACTTTTTGAATTGCGATTTCTCCATTTTCAGCCACAACGACCTGCACACCAGAATTGCCTAAGAGTTCTGATGCCACTTGCTGGTTCATGTCATTATCCTCCACAAGAAGGGCGCGTGTATTTTGAAAATACTCCAGATGATCTCTCTCGTGTAATATTGTGGCGTGATTGTTCTTTTCCATGAATGTTTCGTATCCAAAAGCTTTCAGAATGGCTCTAAAAAGTCCGCATCGACAAACAGGTTTTGTCAGAACAGTTACACGATTCAATGTACCTGTCAGGATTTCAATCGCATTCGCATCAGAAATGCTGCTTATGATTACAATGGGCCTGTTCAGTTTTTTTAAGGTATCATGTATTGTCATTGCCTGATTATCATTAATAACAATCAGATCAAATAAGCATTGCTCTATTTTGTTCTCATTAGATGTACAAAAAGACTGATCGATGGTTGGAACTGGTATTGTTTCTATTCCAATAGATTGAACCATTTGATCTAATTTTTTCAGGCTCGCTTCTCTTTTGTTAACCAACAATACTTTGATATGTTTTAATTGATCAGGCCATACATAATCTGTTTTTTTTGTGTCAGGATCATCCCGATGTTCAACTTGAAAGGTAAATGTAAAAACAGATCCTTTTCCAATTTCACTTTCCACCTTAATATGGCCGCCCATCAGCGCAATCAGTTGACAACTGATTGCCAACCCCAATCCGGTACCACCATATTTTCTTGTAATGGATGTGTCGGCCTGGGTGAATTTTTCAAAAAGGTGATGTGTCTGTTCCTTGGTCATTCCAATACCTGTATCCTTGAGAATGCATTCAAGGGTGACAGTGGCATCTTTTTGATCTATGGCTCTAATTGTAAGTTCAACCATTCCTTTTTCAGTAAATTTGACCGCATTGCTGACCAGATTGTTAAACACCTGACCAATGCGTACAGGATCTCCCAATAGTTTTTCTGGCACATTATCCTCTATAGAAAAAAAGAGTTCGATATCCTTACCTGCTTTGGTTTTCATGGTAAAGGCAAACATTGAATGAATAATATCATTCAGTTTAAATTCAGTTGATTCAAAAGAGATTTTGCCCGCTTCGATTTTTGAAAAATCTAAAATATCTTTGATAATCGTTAATAGCGAATGTGTTGCTTGATGTATTTTGTTCAAATAATCCTCTTGTTTGGGCGATAGATTGGTTTGTAAGGCCAGTTGTGTCATACCAATGATTGCATTCATGGGTGTTCTGATTTCATGGCTCATATTGGCCAAAAATTCACTCTTGGCTTTTGTGGCTGCCTCTGCTTTTTCTTTGGATTCTTCAAGATCATCCATCATGTTCATCATGGCCATTTTTGTATCAGTCAGTTGCTGTAATCGCTGATTGAGCATTTCATCCATATTTTTTCGATCTGTGATATCTCGTAAAACACCCACCATTTTCGTCGCCATTCCCTTATTATCGCGATCTACGACCATGCCATCTGATGCAAGCCAGACCACATCATCATTTTTAGACATCGCTCGAAATTCTATGGAGAATTCATTAATGCTGCCATGATAAAAATCTTGCCATTTTTCAATAAACCATTCAATATCTTCCCCATGAATGATTTGAAGCCAGGCATCTTTTTTATCATTTAATTCATCAACACTGTACCCGATAAATCTGGATACACGCTTATTAAAAAATATGGCTCCCGATGCAATATTTATTTCCCAAATGCCAAGATTTCCCGCTTTTAATGCAAGTTTGAGACGTTTTTCTTTTTCTTGCAATTCATTTTCAAATTGTTTTCGAGTGGTGATATTTTCAGAAACAACAACGTAATGCGTAATGATTTTCTGTTCATTGCTAATGGGATAAATGGTAACATTTTCCCAAACCAGTTCTCCATTTTTTTTTTGACTGATTATTTCCCCTTTCCATTGGCTGCCACTTCGAATAACTTTTCGAAAATTCATATAAAATTCGGGCGGATGTTCTCCACTTATCAGAATATCGGGCGTTTTACCGATGATATCTTCATAATCATATCCTGTAACTTCTGTAAATTTGGGATTGATATATTCAAACCGCTCTTTATGATCAATGATGAAAATTGAAACCGGGCTTGATGTAAATGCACGTTCAAATTTTCGTAATTCATGATTTCTTTCTTCAATACTCAAGGCCATTGTATTAAATGCGCGGGCCAATGCACCCATTTCATTTTGTTCATCCACCTCAATACGATGTGAGTATACTCCTTTTTCAATATATTCAGTGCCGATTTTGAGTATGTTGAGTGGAATAATGACATATTTTCTGAACAAAAAAAACGAATATATTGGCAGGACAACCAGTGCAAAGATCAATATGCAAATTCCAATAACAATGATGTGTGTTTTTTTTCGATTTAAAGCGATCTTATGGGAAGTCTTTTTTCTCATTAATTGAATAAATTGATCAACCAATTTTATCACGCTCGCTTTTGTTGCATAAAACAATTCATTATGCAAAAGGTTGCGGGCCATTGTTTGGTCTGGTTCCTTTTGTATTGTAAATTTCCCTTTATCATCTTTATAAAATCCCCTATACATATTGATGGCATTCAGTTGAAAATGGATTAATTTTCCCATTTCTTTTTTTATCTGTTGCAAAGACGTGATTTCTGATTTGCCCAGTTCATGCTGAATCATTTTGTATTGTTTGCCATATTTATCTTTTTTATCATTTGGCTTACGATATTTACTGATAATAGAATGCCAGTATTTTGATACAAATTCATTGGGATCATGTATTGAGTCCTTGACAATTGCAATAAAATTTCTGGAATATTTTTCAAGTTCAGGATTACCGGTCATGATATAAGTATCTGTAAAAAAAGTCACATCATGCACTGCTTTTTTGATTTCAGCGGAAAGATCCAGGCAAAGGGTTTGATAGGTATGCTCTGAATGATGCTCTTTTTCGAGATATATTAGGGTGTAAAATAGAAAAGCACTTAATATTAGCAAGAGAATGATAATAATCGATATAAAATGAACAGTCTTCTTTATGGCTTGATGTTCAGATTTCTGATGAACTTTATTTCTTAAAATGATTTTTCGTCCCATTGACTCTCCTGATGATGTTTAAGGAATGTGTAGACCTATAGACTTTAAGATAAAGATTTTGGACTGCGTTGGCGCTTCGTCGATGTACTATAGTACTATCTCCTTGCGCCGCCTTGCCAAAATCTTTATCTTAAAGTCTATATGCGTCCTGATTATTAATTTTTAAAACAATCGTATCAATAAGCACGACCGCCTCTTTAAAGTTATACATTTCATAAGCATTTTCAAGCAGTTGTGTTTCTTCAGGCAAAATGTTTTGTAATGAAGCCTGAATCTCATTAAAAACTTCTTCAGACGATATATCGCTGATTTCAGAAAGTGATTTCAATTTTTTAAGTTCAGAAACAATGCGTTCAATTGTCATGGATGGCGCTTGAACTGGCGGCGGAGCAATTTGCTTTTGATATTTGGGTAAAGCAGATTCAATTTGGGTAATAATGCTTCTCATGAGTATTTCAGATTGATTCATTTCCTGTTCGATTGATGTATCAGTATTTTTTATGGCTGTTTCAAGGTCTTTTATTACGTTATGAAGCGTTATTGCGCCAATACTGGCAGACAATCCCTTGAGTGTATGTGTGGTCATTCTGGCAAGGGGTGCATCTTTATTATTTAAAGCGAATTTGATCCTGCTGATAACATCTCTATTATCTTTAACAAAATCAGTTAGTAACTTCATGTAAAGAACCATATTGCCTCTGACTTGTTTTAATCCTGCTGTCAAATCAATATCTGGCATACTGTCTTGTAGATATTGAATATCTTCGTTCTTTATAGAACTTGTCTCAGGAACAGATTGAGATAAAGATTTATCGACAATAACTTTTTCAGAATCAATCCATTTTGCCAGGCAGGCATAAAGTTCTTTTGGGTCAATGGGTTTGATAATATGGTCATTCATTCCAGCATTAAGGCTTTTGTCACGATCTCCAGTCATTGCATGCGCAGTCATGGCAATAATTGGAATTTTTTGAAATGTCCCCTTTAGGTTTCTAATTTTTCGTGATGCTGTTAAGCCATCCATTACAGGCATTTGAATATCCATTAAAACAAGATCAAAATTAGATTCTTGAATATGCTGTAATGCCAATGCTCCATTTTTTGCCAGGGTTATTGATATGCCGACGTGATTCAAGAGTTCGCAGGCAATTTGTTGATTCAATTCGTTGTCTTCCACCAAAAGGACATGGACACTTTTAAAATGAAATTTATTGGGTTGAATAAACAGGTAGTTATTGTTTTGACGCACCGGATCGCCAATTAAAGATTCAGGCACATCCTCATGAACAGTATAAAAGAGTTCTACTCCCTTTTGTGTGATTTTCTCTATGGAAAGGGTGATCACATTTTCAAGAATTTCTTCCAGGTTAAATTCAGTTTTTTCTATGATCAGCTTGCCCGCTTCATTTTTTGAAAAATCGAGAATATCGTTGATAATAAGTAATAATGATTTTGAGGAAATATAGATTTTTTCAAGATAATCTTTTTGACGCGGGGTTAAAGAGGTTTGCAATGCCAGTTGACTCATTCCAACAATGGCATTCATAGGCGTTCGAATTTCATGGCTCATGTTTGCCAGAAAATCACTCTTTGCCTGAGTGGCAGCTTCAGCAGTTTCTTTTGCAATTTCAAGCTGATTGGTTCTTTCAGAAATAATATGTTCCAAATTTTGACGATGTTGCTCAAGTTCATCGCTCATTCTTCTTCTTTCAGTGATATCCCGAAACGCAGAAACAGCAGCAATTCTACCATCAGTACCTGTAAACTGATTAATATTGATCTCAACTCGCATGGTATGACCATCTTTATGTTGATAATATTGCTCTCCAGTGTATTTTTGTTCTTTTGAAATTGATTGATGAATGGGACAATCTTCAATGGGTATCGGGGAACCATCGTTATGGTAATGAAAAGTATAATGGGGGATTTTACCGATAACTTCATCTGGCCTGTAACCCAGTATTTCAGTAAAGCCCTTATTAATTTGCTTGATATAGCCATCAGCATCCATCACATAAATGGCTTCGCCAATGGTGTCATTAATCATTGCCTGATCATGTTTTTCATTATTCAGAACCTGACGAGAACGAATCATGTGTAAGGTAAAAAAAAGTGTGCCAAAGAAAAGTAAGGTTGACATGATTAACTGGATGACATAGCTTTCAAAAATTTCACTGATTAATTTATCCTGATGATAAGATAACGCATATCCTATTTTTTGGCCTGAAATGTTTTTTACCTCTATAATTGACACACACCACATTTCTGTTCCGCTTGAAACTGCAAAGCTGCGTTTCTCATTTTTTTCAAGCTTTTCATAAAAATGCGGTACTTTTTTAAGCCTGGCATTCACCTGCTCAATAACATCTGGAGAATGGATCGAACTTTTAGAAATTGAAGAATGGAACACAAGTAAATCCTTATGAATGCTGGATTCTGTAAATTGGCGCAGCCTCTTTTTCGAGATTGATTTAAGTATTTTTTGGCGATCAAGAACAAATTGATAAAATCCTGATGGTTCAAGGCGGCTGATTGTATCACGAATTTTATTGACTGAGGTACTAAATTCAACACTTCCAAGATGATGATTCTCTTTAAAAAGTGGATAAACATTACGAAGTCCGGGTTTTATCTTACACACTTCAAATCCAAACACATTTTTTCTTTCACGATTTGCTTTTTCTATGGATAATCTTGATGTCAGGAGTTCACCAAATTTGTCAGGTTTATGAAATTTTAAGAAACTGATGTTTTTTTGGGTATGAAAATGCATTACAGTGATATCTTTTGTAAATATTTTTTCATAAAGCGGCTTTAGCAAATCATACAATTGCTTTCTGAATTGTTGTTGGGTTTCACCTTTACTTGACATCCCTTTTTCAATAATATCCATCACGTCTTTTCGATTAATAATGTGATTGAAAAATAACTCAGAAATCAGTTTATATGATTCAATACTACTATTATAAAGTGTCTGAAACATCCACAGATCTTCTTGTAAATGATGCAATTCTTCTTCTTTCCAATTATGAGACAGAAAAAGAGTACTCAATCCCCATAATATACAAAAAATTAAAATAATGAATACATTCCTCATGCTATTATTTCTATGGTTATATTATTTGTGGAAATATGATACGCAACCTTGTTCCATTTTCCTGAGATGTTTCCATGGTAATTCCGCCACCCATCGTTTTCATGATTAATTGTGATGAATAAGTGCCTAAACCATTGGCAGACTTTTTACCTGAGGTCACATACTTTTCAAAAAATGTATCCCGAATTTCCTCAGGAACAGCACCTTGATTATGGATTTCAATGGTTGGCAATGGGTTGGTTTCCATTGATATGGTAATGGTTTCATTTTCGGGAGAAGCTTCAAGGGCATTTTTAAAAAGGTTTGAAAGCATTGTATAAATGAGAAAAGGCTCCCCTGTAATCTTAAAATCGGCCCCTTGATTTACTGGTTTTTGATCCACATAAATGAGAACTGTTATATTTGAGGATTCTATGGAGCGTCGGTTTTCAAATAAAATATCGTTTAGAATTGCGATAATATCGACAGACATTGGAAATATTGTGTAGGATCCTTGTTCCATTTTGTGCAGATCTAAAGAGAGATTAATCATGTCAAGAAGTTTATGGCTTGCCAGAGACATATTGTCAAGCAAATCAATCTGCTCTTCAGTCAGGTTATTCTCTTTCTTCATCATTCCTGGAACGTTAAAAATTAAGCTTAAAGGGGATTTTAAATCATGACGTGTAATTCTTTCGACATCTTCTCGTAACCTTATATTTTCTTTTAATAATTCTTTTTCCCGCTTATGGGCCATGTGCGCTTTAATTCGTGCAATAGCAACATCAGTATTCAAGGGCTTGATAAGATAATCAATGCCACCCACTTCAAAGCCCTTTATCATTTTATCTGCTTCTAAGAGCCCGGTAATAAAAATAACAGGGATATCTTTAGTGGATTGATCCGCCTTAATACGTCGACAAACTTCGTATCCATCCAAATCAGGCATCAGAATATCCATAAGGATCAGATCAGGCTTTTGAATGGACACGATCTCTAAAGCATCTACTCCATTATCTGCAATGTTGACATGATAGTATTTCATAAAAATCAGTTGAAGTAATTTGAGTGTCTCGATATCATCATCGACAATGAGAAGTCTTTGTTTGTTCATTTTTTGCCTCCATAGTGGCTGATAAAAATTACTCTTGACTGAAAACTTATATCATAATAAACAATTATTAATTTTATTCAAGTATTAATTGAGCGCATTCCCAAAAAGTCGGACTTATTAGCGATAAACATTGAAAAATGATATGTTTCGGCAAACGTGTAGGGGCGAACCTTGTGTTCGCCCTCGAACGAATAACGCTTTTGTTCCTATGTATGATGGGCGAACACAAGGTTCGCCCCTACATCGGGCTGGCACATAAGTAAATGGGGAACTTATTTTTCGACTTTTCCTAAGTCCGACTTTTTGGGAATGCGCCCCCAATATGAACATTTTTTGTGTATTCCTAAAGTTGTACTTTAATTATCATTGCAGAAACACGATAATTGTTGTATATTATTTTATTTAAAAGATTTAAGACCTGCTTGTAATTATTTACAATCTCCTAAACAAAATAATACAAATGAATTCAAATCAACCAAAATGTCATAGATGCGGCACATGTTGCCAAAAAAATAGTCCGGCACTCCATTTACAAGATCTGAACTTAATTATTGATGGGCACATTGCCAAAAATCAATTAATCACCTACCGCAAAGGCGAATGGATTCGTGACAATGTCGCTGATACTTTAATTAAGCTGGATCAAGAAATAATCAAACCGGTCATGAAAAATGCGTGTATTTTCTATCTGCCTGAAAATCATTCATGTGCCATATACAATAACCGACCATTGGAATGTCGGATTCAATTATGTTCTGACCCTGAGCCTTTAAAAAAAATGTATCAAAATAATCGCCTGATCCGCAATGACATTTTTTCTGCTGAGAGTCCCTTGCTTGAACTGATTGAATATCATGAAAAGAACTGTCCCTTAAATAATCTCCCAAAATCATCAAAAGAAATAACCAAAGACATACAAATAGAATTCAAAAAATTGATTCAATTTGAATACCATTTTCGATATACTTTGTTTCAACAAACCGGTTTGCAGCAATCTGATATGAATTTTTTATTGGGACGGCCTATTGAGACGCTCTTGCAGCAATCGGGTATCAAGTTAAGGTAAGTATCTTTTTCTAAATCATGGAAGGTGAAAAAAATGCAAAAAAGAATTTTTTCTTTGATAATGATGATTTTATTATATTCCAGTCATTCCTTTTCATGGCCCATACCTGATACAGGCCAGTTAACCTGTTTTGATAATTACTCACAAATAGATTGTCCCGAGCCTGGAAACGATTTTTATGGTCAGGACGCCCATTACATGATCAACGCGCCTTCTTATACAAAACTAGATATCACCGGTACCCCCTTACATGAGAATGAAACATCATGGGTAATGATTCGGGATAATAATACAGGATTAATTTGGGAATTAAAGACCTTAGACAATTCAATTCATGATAAATATCAAACGTATGAATGGAATGATGCACAGCAGATATTTATAAACAATTTGAACACCAATGCCTATGGTGGACTGACCCGATGGCGGTTGCCTAAAATTATGGAATTGATTTCAATTATTCATTTAAATGAAGACAGTCCAGTGATTGATCCTGTTTTTAATGGCATTGCATCATTTTACTGGTCATCAGTTCCCACCAGCAATACAGATGGTATCTGGGGGGTCAATTTTTATGGCGGGATTGTTAATTATTCGTCACAAATCAATCTAAAATCAGTTCGTGCGGTGTATAAGGAAGAAAACAATGATTCAACCAACTGGATCGTTAATACACAAACAATTATTGATAAAGGTACTGGTCTGATGTGGCAGCGCGAAACAATGGAATCCGCATTGAGCTGGCAATCTGCTCTGGCGCATTGTGAAAGCCTTTCTCTGAACAATCATTCTGATTGGCGCCTTCCCAATATAAAAGAATTATTGTCCATTGTGGACTTTTCAATAAACAATCCTTCGATTATTTCAGAATTTGATTCAATGCCCGCATTTTATTGGTCCTCAACATCCCACACCAAAAGCACAAAAAATGCATGGGGGGTTGATTTTGATTTTGGAAGCACGGGCAACAAAGAAAAACTTTTACTGCATTACGTGCGTGCAGTTCGGGGCGGGCAGCAACAGTTATTGAATCATCTGTATATTCAGTCTCCAGGACAGGGAGATATTTGGAATGATGGCAACCTTATTCCCATTATTTGGGACGCAAACAACATTTCTGGCGATGTTCAAATTCTCATATCTGATAATGGCGGCGAATCATTTACACCTATTGTCCAAAAAACCTCCAATGATGGCACATACGATTGGCTGGCACCTTTTCCGCTGATACCTTCACCAAATTGTTTCATAAAGATTCAACCCATAGATTTTCCAGATAAAGGCAGCAGTCTTGGCTTGTTTACCATTGAAGGTACATCAGTAACAATACAAGGCCGATTGACTGATGATAATGATATGCCAATTACCAATACTTCCTTTTCAATCAATGGAATGTATCTCCAGACCGATGAAAATGGACACTATGCATGCAAACTCACAATTTTTCAATCTGGCGCCTATGATCTTTTGTATTGGGTGAATAACTATCAGGCAAACGTTTTTGAAAATGTCTTATTGCGTATTGATGAAACAAATGTTTTAAACTTCAAAATACCGACCATTTTTTCGTTGAATGGCACTATTTCTAATTATTATGGAGAAGCCATTTCCGGAATTACTGTTACTGTTCTTGATAAAACTGTTCAATCAGATCTCAATGGCAATTTTGTATTTGAAAAACTGGATTCAGGAACCACAACAATTCAGTTCAGTCATCCAGATTACTATGCTTTCACAGAAACAGTTGAAATAATTCCAGGAAAATGTGTTTCACTGAATACTGAACTGATGCAAAAAGGGGTCGTTTTAAATTTTGTTACAGTTTCTCTTCCCGAAACAATCCTTGGAGAACCATATCAAGCAGAGATTAAGGCCCAGGGAACAATGCCATTGACATACAGTTTGATATCCGGCAGTTTTCCCCAGGGAATAACAATTAATGCGCAATCAGGAATCATATATGGAAGTGCAAACGTTGCGGGCTACTATACTTTTACACTGGGACTGCATGATGCCAGTAATTTGTATGCTGAACGTGAATTTACAATCGATTCATTCGAGAAGTTGACAATAACCACACAACAAATCAATGGGCTCACCATTCAAGAAAGTTATTCAACAAACATACAGACCACAGGAGGCTTACAACCCTACACATTTGAATTAATTGAAGGATCATTGCCTGGAGGCCTGATATTATCCAGTTCTGGAAGCATTTCTGGTATACCTTTAAGATATGGCAAAACAATATTCACAGTCCAGGTTACAGACAGCCGCGCAGAAGTGGTAAATACAGTCTATGAAATTCAGGTATATCAACCCTTAAGCCTTCCAACAGAAATACTTGTAAATGGTATCGTGGAACAGTCTCTGGAAATGCCACTTTCTGCGACAGGCGGTGATGGCAATTATTTTTGGTATATTGATTCTGGTAAACTCCCCAATGGATTGACCATTGACAATACAACAGATACTTTAACCGGGACCTTCAATCAAGCTGTGAATCAGACCATTGCCCTTTTTGCAAAAGACTCAGAGGGCCGAAACGCCCATTGCAATTTGACATTTCATGTTGTGCCGGTATTAACGTTTATCACGAATGACTTACCTGATGCCTTAAAAAATAAACCTTACGCTGAGACGATTTTAGTTCAAGGCGGCATCGGGCCCTATACTTACATTTGCAAAGGGCTTCCCCAAAATCTGACTTACAATCAACAGACAGGTCTTATTTCTGGAAATTCTACCTTAATTGGATATAATAACATTGAAGTTCAGGTCATTGACAGCACACAACCTGACAATCAGATACTCACTCAAATCATTGGACTTCGCACAAAAGCGAATTTATCAATTCTTACCAATAATGTCCTGCCCAAAGTCATTTATGGTGAAACTTTTGAATCAATAACATTAATCGCAGGCGGCGGTCTGATGCCTTATACATGGTATTGCGAATCCTTACCTGAAGGTGTGGGCCTGAATGCGTTAACAGGCATACTGACAGGAACACCTTTAACTGTTGGGCTGGAAAAATTTACAATTGGGGTTCAGGATGCACAAAATCAGAAATATGAAAAAGAGTTTGTATGGCAAGTCATCCAAAAGCTTGAAATAAAGACAGACATGCTTGAAAATGCCTATAAAAATATTTTCTATAACAAGACCATTAATGCTTTTGGTGGTATTCCGCCATATCATTTCTACTTAAAATCTGGAACACTTCCAACCGGACTTTTTTTACATGAGAATGGCCTGATTTATGGTAAAACCACTGAATTTAGTATGCCTCAAAGTTTCACGATTGAGGTAATGGACAGTGACACACAAACAACAAAAAAAGCCTATCATATTGAAACCAAAAAAGATCTTTCGTTAACGCCATCAATCATTTCAGAAACGAAAGTAGGACAATCCTATCAATCAGACATTCAAGCATTATTAGGAATTCCGCCATACAATTGGAACACTGGCAGCCTTCCAAAGGGATTGACCTGCACAGTTAATCAGAACACTGTCCACATTGAAGGCATTGCACAAGAACCTGGCTTATTTACCTGGGTTGTTGAAGTTATTGATTCATCAGTTCCAGTTGCATCAGTTACGAATATTTATACAATAAGCATTTATGATCAATTGAAAATACACAATACATGGCTAAAAACAGCACGAACTTATGTTTATTATTCAGATACCATTCAAATCGAAGGCGGAAAGCCACCCTATATTTTACGTATTGTGGACAATGACTTACCCGAAGGTTTGAGTTTTAATCCTCAAACTGGAGCAATCTATGGTATAATCAATGATCCTGATATCAGTGCAGTTGCTTTTAATGCAGAAGTTCAAGATAGCTGTATCTCACCAACAACCTTAAGCCAAACAGTTAAATTTGAAGTAAGTAATGAACTTGATATTGTCACCGAGATCATTCCCAATGCCATGCAGTTTCAATATTTTTCAACAACGCTGGTTGGCGGTGGTGGTTCTTTGCCCTATCAATGGCATATCAGTGAAGGAGTACTCCCGCACTGCGTTCTTTTTAATGAATCTACAGGAGAATTATATGGAAATCCAAACAATGCGGGTTCTTTTAGTCTTAAGTTTGAATTAACAGATAATTGGGATCGAAGTGATCGTGTTTATAATTGGACAGTCGTTCCGGTCCAGGTTGTTGGTGATATGAATAATGATCTTAAGATAGACCTGCTTGATCTGGTTCTTTCATTACAGTATATATCGAACATTACAAATGAGAATACAGGCTCTTTTGATATTAATTATAATTGCAGATTTGAATTGACTGAGGTGCTTTATTTAATAGATAGGATTTGTTATTGAATCAGGATTCTCTGAATTAAGGAAATCCATTTCTTAACCTATTTAATTATATAGTTGTATGATTGGATCAATTTTGATAAAGAGGACTTATACACGATTTAGAAAAAGCCATAACAAGGAAAAAATCTATGAAAACAAAAATTCGAATTATCTTATTATTTGGTATATCATTGATGCTGAACATCTCAGCATTGAATGCTCAAACGAAAATGCATAAAGACCGCTTTGTTTTTGCCTCTTATGGAACGTTGCAAAGCCTGGATCCATGCATGGCATACGATACAACCTCTCATCAGCGTATCCTTAATTTGTATGAACCGCTCATATTCTTTGATGGCAGCGCTGTGGATCAATACATTCCGATACTCGCAACAGAGGTTCCATCTCTTGAAAATGGTGGTATCTCCAAAGATGGGCTTTCCTATACTTTTGTTATTCGTAAGGATGTTCTATTTCACGAAGGGGGCAAACTGACTGCCGAGGATGTTGTCTACTCTTTTAAACGCAATATGATTGCTGATCCTGATGGCGGTCCCATATGGATGCTTTTAGAACCGCTTCTTGGAATTACAAGCACTCGAAATGATAAAGGGGAACTTATACCTGACATATTCAAAAAAATTGATCAATGCATTTCCATAAATGAGCATTCTGTTACGTTTCATTTGATTCGACCCTATCCTCCATTTTTAAGCATATTGTGTACTTCAGTGGGGGTTATTTTAGACAAAGAATGGGCAATTTCTAAAGGATGTTGGGATGGCAATATAAACAATGCTGCAAGGAATAATAATCCAAAGATGGGCCAGGAACCCCTTCAGAAATTTGCCAATGGTACAGGTGCGTATCGCATGAAATCCTGGGAGGTTTCCAGGCAATTCATATTTGAACGAAATGAGACCTATTGGGGGAAAAAACCACAAATAAAAACAGCTATTTTTAAATATGTCAAAGAGTGGAGTACACGTAAAATGCTGCTTCAGAATGGTGATGCTGATCGTGTGACTGTTGACAGTACGCATATCCCTGAAGTGCTCTCAATTAAAGGATTGAGCTTTTTCAAAGTGCCCCAATTGTCTGTGTCTGGCGCTTTGTTTTGTCGAAAAATTAATGCCACTGCAAATCCATATGTTGGCAGTGGTAAGCTTGATGGCAAGGGCATTCCTGACAATTTCTTTTCTGATGTTCATGTGAGAAAAGCTTTTTTACACGCATTTGACAGAAATATGTATCGTCGGGATGTCTTGAACAGTATGGCCATTGTTCCCACCAATCCCAATATTGAAGGCTTGCCCTATCATATGAATACCCCCTTTTACGAATATGATCCATACAAAATGATTGAACATCTTAAGAAAGCTTGGGATGGCAAAGCCTGGAAACTTGGATTTCGGATGACCATCGTGTATAACACAGGTAATGAAATGCGTGAAGCTGCGGCACTCATGCTGGCTGAAAATATGATGGCATTGAATCGGAATATTCAAATTGAAGTCAAAAATGTAGATTGGAAAGATTATCTTGTCAATTATCGCAATTACATGTACCCTTTCTTTTTAATCGGATGGAGTGCTGATTACGCAGATCCGCATAATTTCATCTATAATTTTATGCATTCAAATGGTGTTTTAGGAAAGTACATTCATTATAAAGACACCCAAATAGACAGGTTATGCGAAAAAGGCATCCAGGTCGTTGATCCTGCACAAAGACGTTCAATATATGAAAAATTACAAATGGCATGGTATGAAAATGCCATTGGAATATTACTTTATCAAACAGTGAATTTTCGTGCCTATCGTGATGATATCAGCGGTTTTTTGCTTAACCCGATTTTTTCTGATGATTGGGAAGATTTAAAAAAACTTCACAGGCGCTAATAATATATGATCGCATTTATTCTCAGACGCAGTATATTTTTGATTTTTGTCCTTGTGGGCATATCACTGCTCATATTTGGGATATTAATGACCTTTTCTCCTGAACGACGTGCAGCAGCATATGTTCAAAGTCCACAGCAGGCACAAAATATTCCACAAATCGTAAAACAATATGGCCTGGATCAACCCTTTTATGTGCAATACTTTCGATGGATTCATCAAACCGCTCGCGGCAATTTTGGCTGGTCTCTGGTTGCAGCCCAGCCGGTGTGGGATGCCTTTTGTAAGTATTTTCCGATCACTCTGGAGTTAAATTTGTATGCGGTCCCGCTCACATTGTACCTTGGAATTGCATTGGGTACACTTGCTGGTATTCATCGCGGCAGCGCCATTGACCATGTGACGCGAATCATTGCAATTATAGGATGGTCATTACCTACATTTTTATTTGCCCTGGTATTACTAATGATATTTTATGGTTATCTGGGATGGTTTGGGACAGGTATGATCAGTGACAGCCTTCAATTGTACTTACTGGATCATCCAGATGAATTTATTCAATACACAGGCTTGTACACCATTGATGGCATTTTAAACATGAATGCAGCAATTACAATTGATGCATTCAAACGATTGATACTCCCCATTGCCACACAGGTTTTTGTTGTGGTTGCCTTATTGATGCGGATTACCCGATCAAGTATGATTGAGGAACTATCCAAAGATTATGTCACAACAGCACGTGCTAAAGGTGCAGATAATCACACTGTGTATTACAAACATGCCCGAAAAAATGCCTTGATACCTACAATCACTGTTTCTGCACAACTGGTCGCCCTTTCTATGGAGGGCAGTGTTGCGGTTGAACTTGTTTTCAATCGACATGGAATGGGGTGGTGGATGGTATCATCTGCCACGCAACTGGACATGCCTGTTCTGATGTTTATGTGTATGTTTATGGGGATGGTATTTGTGGTCTCCAATTTATTGTGTGACCTGCTCATTGCCTTTTGGGACCCGAGGATTCGGTTATCACAGTCATGAAACACTTTTTTTTATCATATTTGAAGTGCTTTGCAGAAGGACTAGGCCGGCTGATCAAAAATCCGATGGCACGTTTCGGGCTTGCCTTGCTCGTTTTTTTTGCATTGGTTGCTGCGTTTGCACCCATTCTTGCCCCGCCAAAATCTTTTGATCCTTATCGGATGCCCCATAAAGGATTTTATCCAACACCGAAACCGCCAAATGCCCAACATTTTTTTGGCACAACTTCCGGGCAATACGATATTTACTATGGAATTGTCTGGGGAACCCGAACCGCATTCAAAACAGGCTTGTTCGTCGTTCTTGTTGCCGCATTTATTGGTGTCTGTGTGGGTGTAATTTCTGGTTATTATGGCGGATGGATTGATGAAATCCTCATGCGGATGGTTGATATTGTCTGGACAATACCATCATTAATTCTCGCGATGGCCCTTGTGGTGGCTTTTGGTCAGGGGCTTGAAAATATTATGCTGGCACTTGCGCTTGTCAGTTGGCGATGGTATGCGCGGGTTATTCGATCAGAAGTCCTTAAAATTAAAGAAATGGGATTTGTGCATGCGGCAAAGATTATGGGTGTTTCAGACATTCGTATCATGATACGCCATATCATTCCAAACACCATTTACCCAATCATTATCATGGGAACACTTGAAATGGGTTCCATCGTTATCATGGCATCATTTATGAGTTTTATTGGATTGGGAGCCCCCAAAGGTTATGCAGATTGGGGCCAGATGGTCGCACTTGCCAGAAATTACATTGTCGGCCCACCTGAATCACCGCTTAAATATTGGTATACAATCGTTTTTCCAGGGGGGTGCATTATATTGTTTGTTCTGGCCTGGAATTTGATAGGAGATGCATTGCGGGATACTTTTGATCCCAAGCAGTAAAACAACCCAAAGAGGTCGTTATTAAAAACAATTCTTCAAAAACAGGCAGATTGTCTGTAAAAAACCTGGTCAAGAATTATGGTAAAATTCGTGCTGTAGACAATATCAGTTTCAGCATTGAACCAGGCATTTGTTTTGGTTTACTCGGACCAAATGGCGCAGGAAAAACATCCACAATTGAAATTATTGAGGGCATCACGCAGCCGACATCAGGCGAAATATTTTATAATAATGCGCCAAGAAACAGAACATTTTGGGAACGAATTGGGGTTCAGTTTCAATCTACAGAGTTGTTTTCATTTTTAACTGTACGCGAGTCTCTTCAAACATTCATGAGGTTGTATCGTAATCAGACATCATTGGATCGGTTAATTCAGATCTGCTCACTTGAAGATATCCAACATCAGGATAACCGAAAGATTTCAGGCGGACAGAAACAGCGTCTCATGCTGGCCATTGCATTGGCAAACAATCCTGATTTAATTTTCCTTGATGAACCCACAACTGGCCTGGACCCACAATCTCGAAGGCATTTATGGGAAATTGTTGAAGCAATCAAACGAAAAGGCAAAACAATTGTATTGACGACCCACTATATGGAAGAAGCTCAGGTTTTGTGCGATGAAATCATTATTGTGGATAAGGGAAAAATTATTGCACAAGGGGCACCTGAAGACTTAATCTCTCGAAAATATGCAGGGCAGGTGATTCGTCTGCCCCAGGAAAATATTTCCGAACATGTTCGAAAGATACTGGATTCAAATCAACAATTTTCCTGGCATCTGGATTCAACACGCAAATTTATTTTAATTCAATCCCAGACAATCAATGATTGTATAGAAATGTTAATGAACAACCAGGTCGATCTTTCACGATTAGCCATTCGTCCACATAATCTGGAAGATCTTTTTTTACAACTGACCGGAAAAGCGCTTCGGCATTAAGGAAAGACAATGTCTCGATTTTGGTCAATTTTTATTGCAAGAAACAAAGAATACTATCGGGATCGGGCCAGTTTTGGATGGAATATCTTGTTTCCATTCCTGATCATTATTGGATTTGCCCTAATTTTTCAAAATGGTGGGCAGCGTCCATATAAAGTTGCCATACTGACTGATCAGGCAATTCATACAACCATTCAAAATCAGGTATGTTCCCATGAATTGTTTTCATGTATTCCTTATTCAGATAAAAACAATGCCATCGACAAATTAAATCATCATAAATTAGATATGGTCATGGAGAACACGCCCCAACCCTTTAAATATTGGATCAATACGTCCTCCCCCAAAGGAATCCTTTCTGAAGGCCTCTTAACACGTAAATCTATGTCCAAAGATGATCTAAACAAACATTTGATCAAACAAGCCATTCAGTCCAAACCTGTATACTACATTGAATGGCTTTTTCCAGGGATCATATCAATGGGGATGATGTTCAGTTCATTGTTTGGCATTGGTTTTTCAATTGTACGATACCGCCAGAATGGCGTATTAAAACGATTGAAAGCCACGCCTTTATCCGCATTCGAATATTTATGTGCTCAAATCATCTCACGTTTGTTAATGATTGTTGCAACCAATATCATACTTTATATTGGTTGCTCCTGGCTATTGGGGTTTCAGTGTAAAGGTTCTTTATTACATCTTCTCATTTTTTTCACTATTGGAACAATATCTGTCATATCTCTGGGATTAATTATCGCTGCACGTACTAAAACTGAAGAACTGGCGCATGGCCTTTTAAATATGATCACCTGGCCCATGATGTTTTTATCTGAGGTCTGGTTTTCAATTGAAGATGCCCCGCAGTGGATTAAGAATTTTGCATTGTGTCTGCCTTTGTCTCATGTTACTCAAGGGCTCAGACAAATTATGAATGATGGGGCCCATTTGCTTGATCTTTCTTCTGAAATATTTTATTTATCTGTTTTGACGCTCTTGTTTTTGTGTGTGGGATCTTTTTTGTTTAAATGGACCCAATGATAAAGGATGATCCTTGTTGTTTTTTTCATATTCACCATTTTTATATTGTTCACAACATGAGAAACAATTCCCCAACAATATCCATCAACATACTATCCTGCTCAACCGGCCCATATTCTGCAATGGGCGTATGATTGCTAGGATATAACGCCATGGCGAACACAAGGTTCGCCCCTACACGTTTTTGCCACATAAGTAAATGAGGAATTTATTTTTCGAGTTTTCCTTAAATAAACACTTCAAGTCCCGATAGGGACGACACAGGAATAGCCTGGAGTTTCAACTCCAGGCGGGCGAACATGTAAGGCTAAAGCCCATAGCCTGACGGCTATGGGCTTTAGCCCTACGCTGTTCTTGGGGTTGCCGAAATCGAGCATTCCTTGTATGAAATTCACTTCCCCTAAACTGTACATACGCCCTGTGTTTAATTACGACAATAGGTTTGATCTCGGTTTTTGCTCGAGGGCAAACACAAGGTTTGCCCCTATATTCGTTCTTAAACATATGTATATTCTCGGTTATTGAAAAATACCAAAACTTATAGACCTATGCGAATTCAGGATTTGTTATTGAAAAGTATTTTGGATACGACTTCTTGCTGATTGACCTTGCAATTACAATGAACGTTGTTTATACTTAGGAAATCTCTGATACTAAGTTTCCCATTTTCTTATTTGCCAACCCGATGTAGGGGCGAACCTTGTGTTCGCCCATCGTACATAGGAACGAAAACGTTATTCGTTCGAGGGCGAACATAAGGTTCGCCCATACATCGGGCTGGCACATAAGTAAATAAAAGGTAAAAAGACGATGAGAGAATTCAACACTTCAGGCCCCTGCAACCCTGAATTGCATTACACATTAAAAAGAGATTTCTTGATCGCGGATGCGATGGATAAAGTCATGAAAGGGCGATATTTTACAGTCTTTGCACCCAGGCAAACCGGAAAAACAACTCTGTTTCAACTATTATTTAATGAATTGGATGACTCCTGGATAAAACCAATTCATATCCGATTTGCCAGTTTGAAAAATTGTTCTCGAGAAGAATTTTACAATGCATTGATGCATAAAATAACGATAGAGTTACAAAAGCATGAGGTGCAAACCAATGTAATCATAACTTCCGCAAATAAGATAGAAGTATTCTTTCAGGATCTACATGATCAATACGCATTCAAACTATTGATTGTCATTGATGAATTTGAAGGTATTCCTTTATGTGTCCTCAATGAATTTATGCACGCATTAAGAGACATGTATCACCAAAAAGAATATCATGTCCTTCACAGTATGATGCTGGTTGGTGTCAGCACAATTGCAGAACTCGTTCACACAACAGCATCTCCTTTTAATGTCGCTGAGGAGATTGAAGTTTCTTATTTCACTGAAGCAGAAATCAATGAACTGATTGATCAATATGTTGTAGAAAGTCATCAAGACTTTGACAGACAGGTTCGAAAAGCCATCTATAAGAATACGAATGGCCAGCCTGGACTGGTTAATGCTTTGTGTAAATATTTAGTGGAAAAAGTCCCTGTAGAAAAGCAAAAATGTGTTGGCATGGACAGTTTTCTGCCAACATTGACACATTTTTTGACTGCAAAATATGACAAAAATATTATTAACATTGTCCAAAAAGCCTATGAAAAAAAAGAGTTCCTGATACGTCTCCTGTTTAAGGAAGAACGTATACCTTTTACAGTAGATCATCCAGATATTTCATATTTATATGCCAATGGCGTCCTAAACAATGTCAATGGAAGTGCAGAAATTATCGTTCCTTTGTATAAAAAACGCCTGATAAATGCACTGCGCCCCATATACAATGGTGAAACCACCTATTATCTGACAGGTATAAAAGAAAGTTTTGACGCTATTAAAACGATAGATGGTTTGAATATCAAGCTATTGCTTCAAAAATACACCGATTATATCAGGCGACGTGGCTTTTTAGCCTTTGATACAAAAAATCTCAAAGAATCCGCCTGGCATTATTCCCTGGATGGATATATCAATTTTGCAATAGAAGAATTACAGGGGAGTACATTTATTGAAGTACCCACCGGGCGCGGAAGAACTGATATTCTGATTATTTATCAGAAGCAAAAATATATTATTGAAACCAAAATTTATACAAACAATAAGCGCTACATGAATGGAAAAGTTCAACTGGCTCAATATCTCAAAACTGAAGGCTTAGCCGAAGGATTTTACGTGGTATTCAGTCAGAAACATACTGAAAATGATGTATTGTTTGAAGAAGACATCATTGATGACAAAAAAATTTATACCTTTGTTATTCGAACCGCATTTGATATCCCTTCGCGCATTGATGCCAGTCAATACAAAGCGTCATCCCTGACACCAGCAAACAAGATCGTATATACTCCTGATCATTTAAACTCTGAAAATAATTTGATATATATCTCCTACAGTTATGAAGACAGAGATTGGTTAAATCGTCTGCTTTACCATTTAATGCCGCTAAAACATGAAAATATCGATTTCTGGTTTGATCATCAGCCAGAAAAAAATAATTTTTGCGCAATTGAAAAATCTATCAATCGTTCACACATGATCATATGTTTAATAACACAACATTTTTTAAATTCAGAACCTGTTCGAACCAAAGAAATCCCGCTAATAAAAATCAGACAGGCAGGAAATATTCCAGTTGTGCCAATATTGTTAGAAAAATGTTTATGGACAATCAACAGTTGGCTGAAAAGCTTGACCATGTATCCAACAAATAAAAGGCCCATTTCAGAATATGCGCTGGATGACCAGGATAATTTGTTGATGGATATTGTGGGTGAATTGTTTCAAAGCTTATAAGAAAAGAATGTAAGGTCTAGCGCGCCAATTCTCTTGATTCAACATATGCCTAGAAAATTCACGCGCAACTATGCTGAACGACTTAATGAATACAGTGCGATTCATGTTAAAGAAGCTGCATATGGTGAGCAGAGCGCAAAACCTATGATCTTATCCTGATGGACATTCAAATGCCTAATATGAATGGATTTGAAGCCGCAAAGCGCATCCGCGCTACACAATCCAAGTGATATGTTACAAAAGCTTGAACAGGCAATCCATATTACGCAATTATCTCTTGAATCTATTGAAGAAAACAATGAAAGAAAAATTTGCAATATTATTTTGTTTTTATGAATTATTTATTGATTGATATTCAATTTGATGGTATTAATTTGATAAATTTGTTAGGAATTCTGGATTAATGGCGTTTTTAGTGAATCAATATACGCGAGATGACTTGTGTACAGCGAAAAATTACTGACAGCACAACCCACTTTGCTTTTTCGATTAAAATAGCGTTGTTAATAAAGAATCTGAAAATTTTATCATTATTATTAATTATTATGAAAGGAGTAAAAATGAACATTTCAAGACGTAAACAATTTCTAAAAATGTTAGCTGCATTAAGCCTGGCTGCAATCTTAATGATTGGCTGTTCTGAAAATGACCAAAAGGATTTTGAACTTTATTCAGGTCAGTTTAAAGATGGTGCTGTAGAAGGATTGAAATATAAAACTGAAACCAATGATGGTTTAACTGATGCATCTGGCACCTTTTATTATTGCACAGGAGAGACGATTACATTCTTTGTTGGTGATATCCAATTGGGTGAACCCGCGCCTGCAAAATCGTTGATGACACCAAAAGATTTGGTTCCAGAAGACACAGGGAACCCTGAAAAAAATAAACTCCTTATTGCGCGATTTTTACAAACTCTGGATAATGATGGAGACCTGGATAATGGGATTCAAATTAATGAAAAAGTTCATGACAGTGCGGTGAAAAAAGATACCTTTGATCCAGAAGAAATTATTTTTATCGCGGATGAAAATATTGCTTTGTCACAATGCGAAGAAAAAATTCATTCAGCGCTCATTCAATTTCATACAAGTGGGGTACCCAATGCTTTGACAACTCTTGTTGATGAAGCATCCGCTCAAGATCATTTAAACGATGCGGAAAATGAGCAAAATATAATTGAAAACGATTCAGCAGATCGTTCCAACAATAAAGACGATCAAATATCTGTCAGACGCGATAACATGGGCGTCTGGTTTATCAATGGCCCAGACAATGCCAGTTTATATGATATTTTTTATGAAGTAGGATATCAAATTGCTGTGGACCGATTATGGCAGCTTGAACAATACAAACGTGCAGCGACTGGAACATTGTCAGAATTGCTGGGAAGTAGTTATCTCACAAATGATTTATTCGTAAGAACATTGGGGTATTCTCAGGAAGAACTTGAAGCTGGATTTGAAGGCTTGGATGATGAATCTAAAAGTGTGATAGAAGGCTATGTTGCAGGTATTAATCAGCGAATTGATTATGTAATCGCAAATCGAAGCCAGATGCCGATGGAATATGTTGCTCTGGGATCTCAAAATGGTGTTGATCTTCAACCATCTAAATGGACGGTATACGACCTGCTGGCCTGGAATGTATTGCTCCAAAGACAATTTGATCCTGAAGCACTTGAAACCGATCATGGACAATTAGAAAATATCCTATTGCTCGGCCGATTGATGGCATATTATAGTACAGATATTTCGAGCCTGCTTGGTCAGGATCCGGGAACAACACTTATGGGACAGGTTATGTTTAAAGATTTACGCTGGACTGATGATACCGATGCTCAAACTTATATTCTTGACAAAGATGTTCCTGAAGCATGGAAACCAGATGAAACTCCGCAAAAAAGAATGAAAACAACCTATGCAATATCAAATATTCCTGACTATTCTAAAGTGATTACAAATATTCAACAATTCAGACGTGCGGTAAAAAATAATTTAGAACGAATCAATGCCAATGTCAAAATGGGCAGCTATGCATGGGTTGTAGGGCCAGAAAAAACAAGAGATCTCAAACCGATTATTTATGCAGGACCACAGATGGGCTTTGATTCTCCTTCCATCTGTATTGAATGTTCTATTGACGCAGGCGGCTTAAAAGTTTCAGGTATGATGATTCCTGGTATTCCTGGTGTTATATTGGGACGTACACCGCATCATGCATGGTCTATGCAAGTAGGTCATGTGCATTCCACTGATTTTTATTTTGATTTTGATAAAACGAAGCTCGAATTGGCAAGACAAGAAGTGATAAAGGTCGCAGGACAAGAAGATGTAACCATACCTGTTTTTAAAATTGCAGATCGTCCTATTATATCGCCGCTGCCATTAGACCCCAATTCATATACGCCTGCTGAAAATGATCCTATTGTTTCCTGGCGTTATTCCCATGTTGGGCATGAATTCAATATGGTTTCTGCGATGCTAGATTTAGCACGTGCAGAGAGTATCGCAGAATTTTCAGAAGGGATTACAAAACTCGGTCTGAGTCAGCATTTTTGCTATGCTGACAGGGATGGTAACATTGCGTATTGGATGTCCGGGCGCGATCCTGTTCGACCTGATGATCCGCTTGGACTGGGGTATCAATTACCCCAGGGATTCAAGCCATCAGATGTTCCGCAAATGGATTGGGATGATGATGTTTTAAAACCACGCTCCCATCTAGTAAATCCAACACGTCATTACTTTGCCGGCTGGAACAACAAATCTCATCCTTATTATTCTGGTTCACCCAATAATGTCGATTATTTTACCGGTCCTTTTCATCGTTCCCACATTCTCTATGAATATCTTGATAATCATAACGATCTCACCTATGAAGATGTTCGAGATCTGGCAATATCCATCTCAACGACAGAATCTATTGGAAAAGCTGGAAATCCTTGGACATTTGTAAAAGATATATTTTCAGATGCAGTTGCAGCAAACCCTTCAGATGAGAGAACAAATGCCCTGGCCATTCTCAATGCATGGGATGGTCATTTCGTTGATGGAGGTAAAGCCAAGTGGGCCAGTGGAATGGATCGTTCCGATGGCTGGATGTTAATGGATAAATGGGTTAGAAAGGTAATTGAAAAAACCTTTTCACAATATTTGCCTGTTTTTTCAAAAGCGGATAGTTCGGATGGTTCCAGCGGTGCGGAAGGAGACGATGAGGCAAATTTACTTTTTGGAAATGAATATCAACGCCGATTATTGAATGTCATTATTAGAAGCTTTAAGGGTAAATGTAATTATGATTGGTTTAACAATACCCTGTTGACACCAGCGCCTGAATCTGCTCAAGCAATGAAAGCTAAAGCATTTAGTTATATCGTTGAGGCTCTTGATGAAACGCTTGATGAACTGGGAGTGCAACCATGGGGTGTTGCTCAAAGAGGTTACATTGAAATCAGTAATGGTGTTTTAAGCATACTGGTCGGTGAAGCCATTCCTGGATGGAAAATATGGCGCATTCCTTTTGGTTCAAGATCTACTTATGCGCAATGTGTTCAGTTTGATAGCAATGGACCTGATCGAATCGAAAGTTTCTTTCCACTTGGACAGTCAACTCAAATCTATTGGAGTATCTTGTTGTCATCGGATGTAAATCGCTTTCTAAAACCTCATGAAACACATTTTTACCATGAGCACTTTTTTGATATGTCTACCAAATATTTCGACAAGTTTATTCACCGAGAATTTCCGCTATTCAGCAAATAACTAACTAACTAAATAATTAAATGTAATGGACGTAATGTCCATTACATTTAATTCGTTGCTTTTTGCAGTTTGTTTTACAATTTTAATTCCATCTAAATCAATTCTATGTACATAATAATTTCTTAAAAACCTTAGGAATGCAAAAAAAATAAGTTCCCCATTTACTTATGTGCCAGCACGATGTAGGGGCGAACCTTATGTTCGCCCTCGAACGAATAATGCTTTCGTTCCTACGGATAGGTCTATAAGTGTATACATTTTTTTTCTTAGCCCTGAAAGGGCGGCAACATACCAGCCCAGGGCAACGCCCTGGGGAAATATATAAAAAAATTTTAAGCCCTGTAAGGGCGTTACATTTT
>Ga0272440_1000317_pt1 | contig 40849 bp, 29 predicted proteins | sample SSMMMBAug17_FD_192440 | JGI IMG/M metagenome (GOLD analysis project Ga0272440, IMG submission 192440) | Marine sediment archaeal communities from Little Sippewissett salt marsh, Falmouth, MA, United States - SSM-MMB-Aug17 | ecosystem: Environmental > Aquatic > Marine > Wetlands > Sediment ...
AAATGTTTTTTCAAGGAAATTATGAATCAGTTATTCAATCTGATATCCAAAAAATGCCAACAATTCATCTTTCAGTTATTTTATTGAAATATTGTTTAATTATGTTATGATTGAAATATGAAATAAATTTCAGCTATAGACTTTAAGATAAAGATTTTGGCAAGGCGGCGCAAGGAGATAGTACTATAGTACATCGACGAAACGCCAACGCAGTCCAAAATCTTTATCTTAAAGTCTATATGAAAGGAACAATAAAATGCAACGATCAGTCATGATTATTGAAGATGACAACCTGACAGCATTTACCATTGCAGAACAGCTTAAAAGTCTTTCTTATAATGTTCAGGCTTCGTTTCCATCTGCTGAAGAGGCACTCACTTATCTTGAGCAAAATAAATATCTTCCTGAAATTATTTTGATGGATATTCATCTGGCTGGCCAAATGTCAGGCATTGAGGCTGCTCATAAAATTTCGAAAAGATGTGATTGCATCCTTATATATCTGACAAGCGGTTCGGATAATTCACTTCTGAATGAGGCCATTGCCACAAAACCTTATGGCTATCTTATTAAACCTGTGGATATGAGGCAGCTGAATGTTAGTATTCGGATGGCAATTAACCAAAAGACCTTAGAAACAAAGCTGTTAGAACAAAAAAAAAAGCATGAAGCCAGTCGTAAAAACCTTCAAACCCTGTTTGAAACCACTGATGATTTCATCATTATTACAAATACGCAAGGCAAGGTTCTAGATGCCAATCAAAGTGTGAAAAAACAATTACAGATTACTGACGATCAAATGGAAAAAATGAATTTAAATGATTTGATTCCAAAAGAGTACCTTCAAACAAATTCAGAACATTTTGAAAAGGCGCGATCTGGTCAAAATATCATATTTAAAATGTCGCTATTAAACAGTAATGGAAAGACCATCCCTGTCGAAACAAAAGTAACAAAAGGTCAATGGAATGGTTTGCCAGCGCTTTATCATATATCTAGAGATTGCTCAAAGGCATTGGATGTTGAAAAAGCCATTATAAAGGCGAAAGAAGCGGCTGAAGCCGCAAACAATGCGAAAAGTGAATTTCTTGCCAATATGTCTCATGAATTTCGAACGCCTATGCAAATGATCTTGCATTGTGCGAAATCAGGAGAAAAAAATATTGATTCCTTGCCAAAAGAAAAAATCTATGCTTATTTTAAAAATATTCATGAAGCAGGTAACCGCTTACTACCACTGCTTAATGACTTGTTGGAACTTTCCAGATTGGAATCTGGCAAACAAACGTATCAGTTCAAAACAGCAAACATTGAACCGGTTATTGATATTGCAATTTCTGAACTACAACAAATGTTCACAAAAAAAGATATCAAGCCAGTTGTGAAAATCCAACAACCGAAACTAACAGCTTGTTTTGATTACGATAAAATTATTCAAGTTTTACAAAATGTCATCAGCAATGCCATAAAGTACAGCCCGGAAAAAACAAAAATTATTATAAAAGTTGATCCTGTGGCCGCGGAAACTGAAAGCCAGGATATCGTTATTTCTATCATAGACCAGGGAATTGGTATCCCTGAAAATGAACATAAAAAAATCTTTGATAAATTTTACCTCAGTTCCCGAACGCGAAGTGGTTCTGGTGGCATTGGACTTGGACTTGCGATCAGTAAGCAGATAATTGATGATCATGGCGGAATGATCTGGGTCGAAAGTAATAGTGACAAAGGTTCCAATTTTCAGTTCATATTAAGATCCTCACATTCACGCATCATAAAATTTTTAGCATTAAACAAAAGGGAGAAATACAATGGACAAAACGAAAATATTGATTGTAGACGATGATTCAATGAATATTTTTGTGTTTCAAGATATATTCATGTCAGAAGATCAATATACGTGTAAGTATGTAGAAAGTGGTGAAGAAGCTTTGGAAGTCATACCCATATTTCGACCTGACATTATTTTGTTGGATATTATGATGCCAGGAATTTCTGGTTATGATGTTTGCCAAAATATTCGTCAAGAACCCAAATATCAGTTCATAAAAATTATCATGGTTTCTGGAAAAGGCATGCTTGATGAACGTCTCAAAGGCTATGAATATGGCGCTGATGACTACCTTGTTAAGCCATTTGATCAAGATGAATTATTGGCTAAAATTAATGTTTTTAAAAGACTTAAACGCGTTGAAGAGATTAAAAGCAACCAATCCAACTTGTTGGCATTGCTTTCGCATGAAACAAAAACACCCATGAGCGGCATCATGGGCGCCATTGAATTATTGTTGGCTGAAGATTTTTCTGAAGATCATATCAGTTTGCTTGAAATGGTGCAGGGGAGTGCAAGACAGTTATTGCAGTTTATTGAAAAGGTAACAATGTATTATCGGCTGTCGCAATCTAAAAAAATTGAAATGCAGCCTGTCAGCATTCTTTTATTATTTGACAGCCTGTTAGATGACCTAAACAAGCCATTGAATGATAAGGGACTTAAGATTACATGGCATAACAGACAGGATTTCAATATTCAAGCCGATTTTTACTATATACAGATTGCAGTGAAGAATGTTTTAGATAATGCGATTAAATTCTCACCTGAAAAAGGGGAAATATGCCTTAAGATTGAATGCGAGTCAAATTTGTGCAAAGTCTACATTTCAGACCAGGGACCTGGAATTCCAAATGAACATCAGTCAGGCATTTTTGAACCATTTGGTATTCAGGACATAAGACATCATCATAAAGGTTTGGGCTTGAGTCTTGCAACATCTCGCTTGATTCTTCAATTGCACAATGGAGATATTCATTGCAAAAGTGAGGCAAATAATGGCGCTTCATTTTGCTTTCAATTACCCATTTCTAATGAATAAGGCATGATTAACTGTGAAAAACGCATTTCAATATGGTATCTCTGCCCGAATACTCTTTTGGGTTTTTTTTGGGATGATCATTCTTGGCATTATTTACATGAATGTCCACTATGATACCTGCCAACAACTGCTCAAGGCAAAAAACAAACAATATTTATCGAATTTTATTGACCGCATCATCCATAAAAAGCAGATCATTGGTGCGGAATTGGTAAAACAAATCGATGTGGACATTGAATCGTTTCGATATATTGAAGCTTTTGAAACTGTTGATGAAATGGTTCAACAAGATGAATCCCTTTTAAATGCATACATTATTGATACCAATGGCTATGTGCATCATCAGACAAATTCTGAAAAATATATTAAAATCCAAAAAAAAGAGTTACATGCCAAAAAAATTCTTGCTGGTATTATTGAATCAAACCTCTTAACAGTAAACAAACAAACACTTTTAGAGTGTTCAGTACCAATAATGATTCAATATGATGTGTGGGGAATATTGAAATTGGTTTTTCATTTAAAAGCTGTTGATTTTGAAAGAAATCGGTTGAATGCACATCTTGGTTTGCTGCTGCTTTCTAACATGATATGGATTTTTGGCATATGGATCAGTGGCATTATTTCCATTGGAATCGCCATTTATATCATTTTGTCCCGCCATTCACAGCGGCTCATACAAATGGGCAATCATATCGAAACCTGTGGGTCGGATTCGGATAACATGTTCACTTCGCTTTCTTTAAGATCAGATGAAACAGGATTTCTGGCGAAACAAATCCACCACACCTATTTACAGATATTCAAGAAATTAAAAGAAACGCAATCTAAATACAATCAACTCCATGAAAGTTATGAAGATTCTTTTCAAATTACAGAAAAAACAAGAACGTCTTTGCAAGAAGTTCAGACCGGTCTGAAAGATTGGGAATATCAATGTCGAACCATTTTTGGATGCTGTCAGGAAGCACTCCTTTATATTAATTGTCAGGGAAATATTTTAGAGGCCAATCCCTCTTTTTTAAAGCATTGTGGTTACAGTATTAAAGATATTCATAATTTGGATTTGATTGAATTGATTCCCAAAGACTGGCAATCCATATACACGCAATCATTCATGCGTCAAATCCAAACACAAACACAAACAGAACCTGTTGAAATCGCATTTATTTGTAAGGATAAGACGTATCTTTATATGTCTATTGCAGGACGATTATTGTTTAGACACAATACAGAACCTTATAAAATACTCATTGCTGGAATTGAAATATCCTGGAAAAAACAAACCCAATATATGTTAAATGACCTGGATTTACTGCTTAAACACGACTTAAAGGATGCTTTGGGTCGTGTGATCGGTTTGTCCGAGCTGATGGCAGTAAAAACACAGGTCGGCAAAAAAGAACTCATAGACTGGTCCCAGATTATTCATCAAAATGCACGAAAAATGCTCGACATGCTTCAACAGGCCCTGGATCTTTTTAAAGTTGAGGCAGATGCTTATGCCCTTAACTGCCGACAATGCAATCTGAATCATATATTTCAAAAGCTAACCACTGACTTTTCTTCAATACTATTGGAAAGGTCTTTGGATATGCAATTTAACATGAGCAATGGCCCCATATCCTGGGATGAGGTATTTGAAATTTGGGGAGATTGTAACTTGCTATATGTGATGTTCAGTCTTTTGCTGGGAGATATTATCGAGAATTCGCCAGACCAGCAAAAGATTACAGTAACCTTGCAGCAAGAAACAGATTTACATATCAGCATTCAATGTCAGGATCCATTGCCCGAAACAACACTCAATAATTTTTTTGTTCGACCTGCCGATGCATCAAAACAGCACAAAGGGGCCTATACGGCCATGCTTATCGCAAAAGCCCACTGTGGCACATTAGGCATTCGTTCCAGTACAACAGATTCAACGCAGTTTATATTGATTTTACCAGATAATAAAGCCGCATTAATCAATGACACCAGTGCGTATACAAAAAAAATACTCATTGCTGATGACAGCCCAAACAGTCATTTGCTCTTGGAGTATTATCTGTCAGAATTTTCCGACTGGCTAAAAGTATTTGCCAACAATGGACAGGAAGCTGTTGAACGATTTCAGGAAATGGCATATGATGTCATTCTTATGGATATCGAAATGCCTGAACTGGATGGTATTTCAGCGATCAAAGCCATTCGGAAAATTGAAAAAAATTTATCCCAACGCACACAGACAAACGCTCAAATTCTGGTGATGACAGCGGATACATCAGAAGAAACCAAAACAAAGGTCATTCAGGCAGGCGCAAATGCATTGATTGAAAAACCAATTATCGCAGAGCAACTTATTGATATATTGAATAATAATTAACAAAACACCCCAACAAACGAACGTTTCAACAAGGAGGTGGCCTAAAAATGCTTAAAAAAAATGTAATAAGTCTTTTTATTGTACTGGTACTATTTTTGTTGAATAATGCCTATGCCGGTGGTTATGTGTGGGTATCTTCCATGAATGCGAAGCTAAAAAAAGAACGTGGGGCAGCATCTCACACCTTGAAAAAGCTTCCCAGACATACGCGCTTAGCTGTAAAATCCTATGTCAAACGCTGGTATTTCGTAGAAACAAACGCGGGAGAAAAAGGGTGGATTTATCGAGGTAAAGTGACCGATATTCCCCCTGAGCAGGAAATCAAAAAACCAGACTCAAGTGGCAATAACTTATTTGGCAATATTTTTGGTGATACGATGGAAAGTGATATTGCAAGTGATACCAATCATTCGGATAGAAGTATTCGCGGGTTATCTGCTGAAAACAGATATGAACGAAAAAAAGGGATATCTAAAGATGGAAAAGACTATGCGCAAATGTCTGCTGTGGATCAGAAATACCAAAAAGCCTTAGACACTCTTTTACAAATAAAAGTGACAGATAGCGAATTGGATTATTTTCTAAAACAAGGTAAAATAGGAGAATATTCAGAATGAACGCTGTTGATCATTCAGAGGCAAATCATAATATGGAAAGGCGTTTTTTTATCAAAAGCGCCTTTTCACTGGCAGGTCTTTTTTGGGCAAGCCCTTTGATGGCATTTGATCTTTTTGATATTATTGATCCTGATGGAAAATCAGAACAAATTCAAAAAGCCAAAAAGATTGCAAAAGGGGCTGGAAAATTCTTTTCAAGTTCCAGTGAGATTGATTACCAGTCAGAATTTGCCATTGGTGAAAGCCTTGCGCTTGAAGGTTTTCGAAGGTATGGACTTGCGGTCAAGGATAATAAACTTCAAAAGTATGTCAATCTTGTCGGTAACGCCATTGCCCTGAATTCTATCAGAAATAACATTCCTTTTTATTTTGTGGTCGTTAAATGCCATCTGCAAAATGCCTTTTCCTGCCCTGGAGGTATTATTTTTATTAGTTCTGATCTTTTCAAACTTATGGATGATGAGTCAGAGCTTGCCGGTGTGTTATCCCATGAAATTGAACATGTTTGCAGAAAACATGCACTCACCTCAATTCAAAGAGCCAGGGCGCTGGAAGGGCTTGGTGAAATTGCTGACGTCACATTAAAAAGCAAGGATAAGAAGAATTTCAAAAATGCTATTTCTGGTTTGCAGACCATACTTTTTGACAAGGGTCTTGATAAGAATATGGAATATGAGGCAGATAGGCGCGCCCTTAATCTTGCCTACCGAACAGGTTATGACCCGGAAGGTCTTATCAGGGTTCTCTATAAATTAAAAGCTAAAGAGGATCATAGTACAACAATGGGTTCATGGTTCTCAACGCACCCACCGATCAATTTGAGACTTGAGGAAACGCAATCTGAAATGTCAAAATATTCTGATTCACGCGCTATGGCCAGATCCAAAAAGCGATTTTTATGGTATAAAAAAAGATTGAAGGCTTAAGTTTTTTTCACTTTTATTGAAACGTGTAAAGGTAAAAATTGTCTTGAAAAAATTTTTCATCTTTATATCTGCTTGTTTTATTTTATTATGTTTGTTTATTCTTTTTATCGGTCCACTTGTTGTAAATCAGGTATGGTTTCAAGCTTTTGTTGAAAAACAAATCTGCAAAAATTTGATGACGCCCCTTGAGATCGAAAAAATAAATTTTAGCTGGTCTGAAGGGGTTTGCATCCATTCAATTAAACTATATCCTGAATTTTCAGCCGATCAACCCTTTATTCGTTTAGAAAAAATAAACGTTCATATACCCATCTATTCGCTTTTCAAGCGCAAACCCATGATAATTTTGAACCTGAAAAACATAAATGTGCAATATACACGTTACTCTGAAAAAAAGAACACCTTATCCAATTGGCTTGAACGATTAAATCAAAATCAAAATCAAAAAAAACAACATATTCATCATCCAAAAAGTACCCCAAAAAAGTCATTTTCTCTACCCTTTGACATTCAAAGCAATGTCTCTATTACAGGGTTATTCATTGATTATCAGGATCACTTGCTCAAAAAACAAATTTCCTTGACGCATACAAACCTGGACATAACAACCGATTCAATACGAACAAGACCGATTAACATACAATTGCAATCCAACATAGAGATTGATCATAAGGGCGGTTTTCCATTTGAATTCGGTCTTAATATCGGAAATATATTACAAAATGACAAAAATATAACACTTGAAAAAGGATTCTTATTCATTGCCCAAAACAGTAAGATTAATTGGCAGGGAGCGGTAAATAAGAACCTGTATTCCGATTTAAAAATTGGGCCTGTTGTTATTGATTGTGACGAAATTTATCCAAAAATTCAAGCATTCCTCCCCATAACGTTCTTGTCTAAATCTGATAAAATGCCGGTAATTAAGATAAATCAATTGTTTTTAAAGACAAATCCATCAACAAAAGAAAACTATATACAAGTAATTCAAGGCAGTGTGGGGAGTGATTATTTATCGTATGAAAACAATCAACTCCAACTATGTTCTAAAAAAATGTTACTAAATATTCCTGAATTCACACTCACTCAAAAATCGAGTACATGGATGGATATTGTTTTCAAAAATCTGTCTTTAAACATTCCAACGATTGAATTCACTCATGACAAACTCGGAACAATTACTGATAGCTTTCGACTAAGTGTCAGTGTTGAAAGAATGGGTGTCAACATGAAGGACATACTGTCTTCCTATATATCAGGAACTGGCGTATCTTTTCAATTGGGAGATGTTTTAAATTTTCATACAGAAAACATTGATATGAAAAATCAGCATGTTGACTTTGTGGGAAAAGCCATTATTGATCTTACAAATCTTTCCAACAAAGGCCTCTTATTTTTAAAACAAAATGATATAAAAATGAATGGGCAAACTGAAATATCGCTTCACATTAAGGGTGCTTTACCGAAAAAAGATCAAAAGATAATCATTCCAGAATTGTCAGATCTAAATATGCAGAAAAACATTCCTTTTCTTGAACAAGCAAAACTGGCAATTGCTTTGAAAAAGGTTTCCCTTGAGCGAAAACCGCAAAATGAATCAGGCTTTGAAATAGGACCACTGTCAACAAAAAAGGTGCTGTCTTATCTTTATCGCAAAAAACATGGAACAGGCAATCTGTCCGCACATTTAATGGTTGAAAATCTGGACAAGATATTAAAAATAAAACAGAATAAACCCCTTGATGCAGACATTCGTATAACTGCCAGTCACAAAGATTTAAAAAAATTGCGCATCTCTCAAGATGTGTTTATCAAAAATTGGGGGCTGAAACATACTGTGAAAGCGGATATTTCAGGTCTTCACCGGGTTATTGGCGTAAAAGAGCAGCTACGAATTCCTGACTTGGTTCGCTATCTGGGCGGTTCGATAAAGAATAATTTCATATTGACTGATGTATCAAAGCTTGAATCTTTTATTTCTGGCCTTCAATTAAAAGGGGCTTTGAATATTGGCAGTAATATATATCTTATCCCCAAAAAAAAGGTGAATATCAAATTGTTTTCCAATACTGATGGCATTGATGTTCACCTTGATCAAAGGCTTGATATCAATGAATTTAAAGCAGCACTGGATTTAAATAAAACCTTTCATCTGGCCCCATCTCATCAAACCCCAAAAAAACAATTCATGAAAACGCGCAGATATTTGTCATCAGAAGTAATGAACACCTCAAATGCGCGTTCGAATATTTTAAATTCGCAGCCTGAGAGAAATAACAGGTTCTTCGGTCAATTTCAAAAAGTGTATGGCGACAAACCTTCTTTGTCTTTTCGTTCTTTACATTTAAAAACAGATTTCTTACCCATTGAAATGAACGATGCCGCAATATATTTTGATTTGATTGATGGAATGCCTCATTTAGAGCGTTTTCAATTTGAAATATGGGAGGGGACTGTTATCACCTCGGCAATGGTCATAAAACAAGAAAACAAAGATGTTGTTCGCTTTCAAATGAATTTTTCAGGCATTGATTTTAACAAAATTTTGAAAAATGAGGGGCATGATTTTGGCACAGACAGTGAAATCAATGGCCAGTTATTTACTATGATTCCAATGACCTTTCAATTAAAAGAGGTTTTGAGCGGCCTGGATTTCAGATTAAGATTCAATCACATAGGGCGTCTGGCACTTGAAAGGCTTCTATATTCTCTTGATCCTTATGAAAACAATGAAGTCATTGTATCTCAGCGAACTTTATTGAAGACCGGTTCACCCATTTGGATAGAAATAGTTATCAGAGATGGTAACCTATCATTGACAGGAGAGTTCATTGTCGCTGGCCTCAGAATAAATTTACCCGCACTAAAAAGATTTAAGATTACAGGCATATCCGGTTTGGAACACTTTGAACAAAAGCAAATCGGTTTTGAATCGGCTTATAAAACAATATTGGAACGCTTTCGTGGGAATATTTTGCCCAAAAATTGATGATTGCTTTCTTACAATTCAATAAAACTCTTTAATTGCCTGCTTCTTGTTGGATGCCTTAGTTTTCGAAGTGCCTTGGCTTCTATTTGTCGAATACGTTCACGAGTTACAGCAAAATCTTTTCCGACTTCCTCAAGGGTATGATCTGCTTTTTCACCGATACCAAAACGCATACGAAGTACTTTTTCTTCTCTAGGTGTCAGTGTTGCTAGAACACGACGCGTTTGTTCGGCCAGATTCAGGCTGATTGCTGCATCAGCAGGCAGCACGAATTTTTTATCCTCAATAAAATCGCCTAAATGACTGTCTTCTTCCTCGCCAATTGGGGTTTCCAATGAAATCGGTTCTCTTGCAATTTTTAGTACACGTCGCACTTTATCCAGAGGAAATTCCATTTTTTCTGCAATTTCTTCAGGTGTGGGTTCTCGTCCCATTTCTTGAACCAGATATCTGGATGTTCGGATCAGCTTATTGATCGTTTCAATCATATGCACTGGAATTCGAATGGTCCTTGCCTGATCTGCAATCGCACGTGTAATGGCCTGACGAATCCACCAGGTGGCATAAGTGCTGAATTTATATCCGCGTCGGTATTCAAATTTGTCAACCGCTTTCATAAGTCCGATATTGCCTTCTTGAATGAGATCCAGGAATTGGAGGCCCCTGTTTGTATATTTTTTTGCAATACTGACGACCAATCGTAGATTGGCGCGAACCAGTTCTGATTTTGCCAATTTTGTGTGCTGACGACCTGAATTAACAGAGTTCATCACTCTTTTTAATATTTGACTGTTCGTTTTAAGAGCCAGCTCTCTTTCACGAACGACATCTTGAATTTGTTCTGCCTTAAAATAACAGGATCTTAAAGTGTCATGATTTTCTTGTTGCTTAAGAAGCCAATCTTCGAAGGAGGCTTCTTTTGCCCAAAAGATTCTCAATTCTGAAATTGTAATTTCCATTTCCTGGGCCAGTTCACTCAACGCTTTATTTTTTTTATCGAACCAGTTGATTTGTTGAACAATTTGCTGTTCAATGTTATCAATAACCTCACCTTCAAGACGCCATTCTTTAAGCCTTCGAAAAATCTTCTTGTTTCTTCGATTGATACATCGTCGCACACGTCGGCGTTCTTCACGTTCCATTGGCGGGCCAAAAAGAATTTCTCGAAATCGCTTGTTTTCATCATGAATTTTTTGGATATCCTTAATGGCTTCCATAAAATTTTCCACCTGAGTGGTTTCATCCATGTATGCATCGCCTTCGTCCACATCTCGAAGAATATTTTTCAAACGAAGTTCACCTTCAACCAGTTTGTTTCCCAAAGAGAGAATACTATCAACACCAATCGTAGTCTCTAACAGCGCTTTAATAACTTCCTGTTCACCTGTTTCAATTTTTTTCGCAATTTCAATTTCTCCTTCACGAGAAAGCAATGTAATAATCCCCATTTCTCGTAAATACATTTTTACAGGGTCTGGAACAGATCCATAATCAGACAATGATGCTGCCATTGAATCAGATGATTCCTGTTTGATAGTCTTCTTTAGCGTCGTGGGAGGTTTTACTTTTTTATTCTCATCAATTATGGAAATATTCATAGACTGCAACAACATGAGCGTTTCTTCAATTTTTTCTGGTGTCATCTCTTTAGGAAGCACGTCATTCACTTCTTTGTATGTCAGCATCCCATGAGCTTTTCCTTTATTCACCAGTGCCATGATTCCTTTTTTGACAGCTTCCCTACGTCGTGTTGTTTTTTTAATTTTTTTCTTGGCCATATGATTATGTCCTCCAGAAGGCATTATTAAAATTTTTTAAATAGACTTTTTTTTAAATTGAGTTCTATCCAATTACAATAAGCTGCAAAGTTGTTTTTGTAAATAGGCAATAAGTGGGTAATCTTTAATTTTTTCTGCTTTTGCAATTTCATCAAGTAAATAACGACGTTTATCTGTATTAACGCGTCTTTCAAATTGACGAATGATATTCATGCATTGCGTCTCTGTCCATTGTTGATCAATCATGGTTAACGAAGCAATAAGCGCCTGTTTTTCCTGTGCATCGACCCGATGCATAATCTGATTTGGATCAAAAGGAGCAGGTTGCTGAAGAATCAACGCTCCGATCGCTTGCAAATTTTCGTCTTTAAAAGCATCCAATATGCCATGCGCTTCGATAAAAGGATGTATTTCATTACAATGAAGCATCATCGCAATGATTTGTTTTTCAAGGCGTTGCCCGGTATTATTAACTGATATCGGTTGAAGCGGTTGTTGTTGATAAACAGGATGATTCAATTTTTGAACTTCAGTAAAAACAGATGATTCATCTACATTTAAACGTTTAGAAATTTCTTTAATATATAATGAACGTACAACAGCATCTTTTATCTCAGACAGTAATGGCTTGAGTTCATTGATCGCAGCAATTTTACCTTTAATGGTTTCACCATGCTTTTTTAGAGATGCATCTATTAAAAATACCATCATACCAAAGGCGTTTTTAGATTCCTCCAAAAATGCATCTGTTCCCCATTTGGCTAAAAATGTGTCTGGATCGTAACCCTCAGGTAAAACCATAATGTGCGCATTCACCTGTTCTTTTAAAAATAAGGCAACACTTCTTCTGGCTGCCTGAATGCCTGCCTGATCCGAATCAAAAACCAACGTAATATTTTTAACATATCCCTTTAACAATCGAATATGATGTGATGTCAATGCTGTACCCAGTGTCGCAACCACATTGGGTATATTATATTGATACATGGCCAACACATCCATGTATCCCTCTACAATAAAGACGTTTTCTTTATTTCGAAAATGTTCTCTGGCTTCACGTAAACCATATAGTATGCGACTCTTATGATAAATGGGCGATTCAGGTGAATTTAAATACTTGGGCATGCTGTCATCAAATACCCGGCCACCAAATCCGCAAACTTGATTATTAATATTTTTTATTGGAAATATCAGGCGGTTCCGAAATCTATCATAATACCCTTTTTGCTCTTTTTGGATGATCAAGCCAGATTTTTCTACCATATTCAGTGCGGTGCCCTCACGAGAAAACATGCGGATCACATGATCCCATCCATCAGGTGCAAATCCAAGCTGATATTTTTTTTGTGTATCTTCTGACAGGCCGCGTTTTGCAATATATTTTTGCGCATTTTTTCCAATGGGTAGATTGAGTTGTTCCTGAAAAAAAACAAGGGCTTTTTTATTGATTTCAAAGAGTTGATCTCTTTCGTTCAGTTGACGTTTTTGGTCGGCTGTCAAATGGTTGGTGGGAATTTGAATGCCATATCGCGTTCCCAAAAATTTCACTGCTTCAGGAAATGTTAAATTGTTTTGGCGCATCAAAAAGGTGTAAACATTACCGCCAACACCACAACCAAAACATTTAAACATTTGTTTTTGCTCATTGACTGAAAAAGAAGGGGTCTTTTCTGCGTGAAAGGGACATAAACCGACATGGTTGTTCCCCGATTTTTTTAGTTGAACATATTCACCAATTACATTGACAATATTTGCTGCCTGACGAATTTCTGTAACAATGCTTTCAGGGATAAATTGCGCCAATAGTCCCTCCAAATATGAACCCTAAGGGTGGTTTTGCTTTGAATACCCTTTGTTCAAGCATTCCTATAGACTTTAAGATAAAGATTTTGGCAAGGTCCAAAATCTTTATCTTAAAGTCTATAGGTTTGAGATTGTTCAGTTATTGCCACTGCTTCAGATAAATCCAAAGTGCCTTCATAAAGAGATCGTCCGCAAATCACTCCAACGATTCCAGATTCCGCAACTTCCAATAAATTCTTTATATCCTTAATAGTTGAAACGCCGCCTGATGCCACAATGGGTATTGAAATTGCCTCAGCAAGGGCTTTCGTGGCTTGAATATTCGGTCCAGTCTGCATGCCATCACGATGAATGTCTGTAAAATTTATTGCCGCAACACCTGTATTTTCAAATTGTTTGGCTAAATCAATGGCATTAACCGATGTTGTCTCGGTCCACCCTTCAACAGCAACTTTTCCATTCTTCGCATCAATACCAATCACGATTTGTTCAGGAAATGCTGTGCAAAATTTTGCAACTTGTTCTGGATTTCTGATGGCCTCTGTTCCCAGGACAACACGACTGACTCCCATATCCAGATACATTTGAATGGTGGACAGGGTACGAATGCCCCCACCAACCTGAATGGGGATATTAATTGAAGCGATGATGTCTTTTATAATATTGGTATTTTGCGGTTTCTTTTGAAATGCGCCATCCAGATCTACGATATGGAGCAAACGAACCCCATAATTGGCCCATTTTTGAGCCATTTCAACAGGATTTGAGGAAAAAATCGTTTCTTCATTCATTCGGCCCTGTTTCAGGCGAACGCATTTTCCATTTTTTATGTCTACTGCTGGAATAATATGCATTTTTGTTTCCTGTTAATATTGTGTTTTTGGATCGCAATTTTGCTTAGGAATGCTCGAAGCCATATTTTTCTGCTTTGGTCAATTAATAATTATGGAGATGAGGGGGATCGAACCCCTGGCCTCGGCATTGCGAACGCCGCGCTCTCCCATCTGAGCTACATCCCCAATTACTAAAAATTTTTCTATTTAGCAAAAAAAATAAGGTATGTCAATAATTTTATGATTTTTTATCAGTTTCCAATGAATGAATGGAATTATTTGCTGCCTGATAAACTGTTTCTTGAACTGTGGTATGAATTGAACGAAAGGTTTCATCAAATGAAGTTGGCGATACACGTCCTGTTTCGATAAATTTGATGATAATTTCTTTACTGATTTTTAAAATTTGTTCTTGCAAATTTGCCATGTTTTAAATGTTCCAAAAATCACAGTTGTAAGGTGATTTCAGAAATAATTGTAGAGACAAGGCGCGCCTTGTCTCTACAAATTAAAAATCAAGTTTCTTCAATAGTGATAGCATCCTCTTCGCATACCTCGACACAGCTTTCGCAGCCAAGGCATTCTTCAGCATTGACAGGTACTGATTTGCCATCTTGCATTTCAAAAACGTCTACCGGACATACTTCAACACATTCTTCACATCCGGCACATTTTCCATCATCAACGATTGGATTAAAAGCCATATTTTATCTCCTTTCTTAATGTTATAATAAATGAGAACCGACATTCAATGACTGCTCCCAAAAAAATCAGTTTATGGAAATGGGTTCTTAAATTTCTTTATATTGCATCCTTTATGAATCATAACGATTTCCAAAACGCTTCCCTACATCAAACACAGACATGAGTCAAGCAATTTAAACGAAAAAATATTTTTTATAAAATTCCTTTGGGCATTAGGGGCACTTTCTCTCCACCCAATACGTATCCGCCATCCAAACGAATAACGCTGCCAGTCATAAAAGGCGCATGATTTATCAAAAACATCACCGCCGAAACAATGTCAGACAATTTTCCCACACGGCCCAAAAGTGTATGATTCATCAAGGCCCGCTTTTGTGAATCCTTTAGATTTTGCCAACCACGTGTTTGCGGCCCATGTCTTGTTTCAAAGAAGCCAATCATCAGTTCATTCACTCGAACCTCAGGAGATGCCTCACGCGCCCATGTTTCAGTAAGCAAAGAGACACCTCTGTTCATTGCTGAATATGCATCAGGAAAAAAAGGTGCCGCTGGACCGGAACGCCCCACCAGACCGGCAATGGATGAAATATTGATAACCACACCATCACCAGATGCTTTTAACAGGGGTAAGGCCTCATGAAAAAGCCAGCGCTTGGCTCGAATCGTGGTCGCCACTTCCATATCCCATTGATCTTGATCATATTCACCATGAACCAGAGGCCATCCACCCCGCTCTATATTATTGATAAGTATGTTCAGTCCGCCAAATTCGGATTGAATATCAGCCATTAATAATTTAATTGCCTGGTTATCAAGAAGGTTTGTATGAATAATCAAATGCGGCATGCCAGTGGCCGCCAATTCTTTTTTCAAATCTGGCAAAAATTCAGGCCAATCCCAATACGTGGTGACCACTTGAACCCCATTGTTGGCCAGACTCAAAGCAATGGCTTTTCCGATTCCTTTGATACTTCCGACAACCAGTGCTGTTTTTTTGCGTTGATTCATTTGATCACATGCGCCACCAACCACTCTATGGCAAAAATGAGGCATTGAATATCGCCATCAAGTGAATGCGGGAAAGGTTGATCTTTTGTTAAATGTTTCTGTTGAATATATTTTCGGAAATCATCAATGTCGTAGCACCCTGTATAAATGAGATTTTTTTGATGTTCAGTTAATTGATTTAATCCAGATTTGTTTTTGGCTGAAATCAAATGAATCATTAAATCATTGTAATGATCGAAAGTAGAAAGGTCCTGTTCTTTCTGCCATTGATCAATATTTTGTTCACAGGCAGCTTCATGACCTCTACAGTGATCTTCCTTAATCAGAATGAATGATTCCTTTTTTAAACCTGTCTCTCTTGATTTTGAAAGCAATCTTCCCACTGGATAATATCGACACGTTGCAGGTCGGTTTGGATATACCATACATCCTTGATCAGAAACAAAAATGCAGTGTAAGTCACGATCTGATTTATTTTTTAGTTCAACGATCGGCAGCCCGGATTCAGGCCCTGTGTACGCTACTGTATATGTTTTCAAAAAAGTGGATGAATCACATTTTAGATGATGCTTTAGCCGAATAATATCATAAGGCGATAATGCCTGCTGAAGATTTTGGCAGCAGGCGTTAAAACAAGAAATCTTCGAATGGCATTTAAAATTAAATGATTGATTGGAATTCAATCTTATCATATGAGGAGTTTCCATAAAAAATAGTGTTTCTCCAATCTGGAATTTTAATTATGATCCAATAAAAAACTTATTCGTCTGGTAAGAAATATTACTTGACAAACATATTTCTTGATGGTACATTACGCCGAATAACGAATTGAACTGTTAATTTACATTAATTTTCAACACGTTATTAATTTTTGAACAGACTGTCTCAAAATTGAGCCAGCTTTAATATAAATTCGGATAAACGAATCTACAATAATGTAGAGTTAACATTAAAATTCCTGAATTTCAACAAAGTAATGAATCAGGAAAAAGAAAAACTTAGGAGGAAGAGTTAATGCCAAGTTTTGTCATTCAAGAAAAATGTGATGGTTGTAAAGGCGGGGACAAAACAGCCTGTATGTACATTTGCCCCAATGACCTGATGGTATTGGATGCAGATGCCATGAAAGCTTACAATCAAGAACCCGACCAATGTTGGGAATGCTTTTCATGCGTAAAAATTTGTCCTTCACAGGCTATTGAAGTACGTGGATATTCAGACTTTGTGCCATTAGGCAGCAGCGTAATGCCAATGTTGGGAACAGAAGATATCATGTGGACATGTAAGTTCCGCAATGGAACAGTCAAACGATTTAAGTTCCCTGTGAGAACAACAGCAGAAGGTTCAGCAAACGCTTATGCAGATCTGGTTGGAAAAGATCTGGATAGCGGACTTCTTTCTACTGAAGAAGTTGATGGTAAAGTATTACAGGGACCGAGTGCCACTGTTTAACGATATTTTTGTTTCATTAACAAAGTAAAGAATAATTTTTAGGAGGATATAAGATGGCATTACCAAATAAACCAAAGGGTGAAATCAAAGCGATTAGAGATCCCGAAGTCGAAGAACGCGAAGTTGATATTCTGATCGTCGGCGGTGGTATGGCTGCCTGCGGTACAGCATTTGAGGTAAAAAAATGGGCCGGCGACAAAAAAATCTTGCTCTGCGACAAAGCCGCTATGGAACGAAGTGGTGCTGTGGCACAAGGCCTTTCAGCAATCAATACATATGTTGGCGATAACACACCTGAAGACTATGTCCGCATGGTTCGTAACGACCTGATGGGACTTGTTCGTGAAGACCTTATTTTTGACCTGGGACGTCATGTTGATGATTCGGTTCATTTGTTTGAAGAATGGGGACTGCCCGTCTGGAAAAAAACCGATGACAACAAGAACCTTGATGGTAAAAAAGGTCAGAAATTGGGTACCTTGAAAGATGGTGCCAAGCCTGTTCGTACTGGAAAATGGCAGATAATGATCAATGGTGAATCATATAAGAGAATCGTTGCTGAAGCTGCCAAACTGGCTCTGGGCGAAGACAACATTCTGGAACGTGTTTTTATCGTTGAATTGTTGCTTGATGCCAATGTTGAAAATCAAATTGCCGGTGCAGTTGGATTCTCAACTCGTGAAAATAAAGTTTACATTATCAAAGCAAAAACCATGATGGTTGCTTGCGGTGGTGCTGTAAATATTTATCAACCACGTTCAGTGGGTGAAGGTAAAGGTCGTGCATGGTATCCAGTATGGAATGCAGGTTCTACCTACACCATGTGTATGAAAGTCGGTGCTGAACTTTCCATGATGGAAAATCGTTTCACCCCAGCGCGTTTTAAAGATGGTTATGGTCCTGTTGGCGCATGGTTCTTGCTGTTTAAAGCCAAAGCATTGAATGGTCTGGGTGAAATTTATGTTGCCAGCGATGCTGCAAAGAAAGAACTTGAAAGCTTTGCACCTTATGGAACAGCCGCTATTACACCGACATGCTTAAGAAACCACCTGATGCTGTTTGAAATGAAAGAAGGTCGCGGTCCAATTATTATGGATACAGTGACAGCTTTGGCCGAGCTTGGAAAGAGCATGGACAAAAAAGAATTGAAGCATCTCGAATCAGAAGCATGGGAAGACTTCCTGGATATGACCTGCGGTCAGGCAAATCTCTGGTGTGCTACTGACACAGAACCAGAAAAGAAAAATTCTGAAATTATGCCAACCGAACCTTATTTGTTAGGTTCTCATTCTGGTTGTTGTGGTATGTGGGTTTCTGGTCCAAATGAAGACTGGGTTCCGGCAGCTTACAAATGGGGTGATGGAGACAAAATTTACAACAGAATGACCACAGTTAAAGGCTTGTTTACAGCTGGTGATGGTGTTGGATGTTCTGGACATAAATTTTCTTCAGGTTCTCATGCTGAAGGACGTATTGCTGCTAAATCTATGGCACAGTATGTTCGTGATCATGCTGATTTTTCACCTGCATTGGCACAATCAAAAGAAGAATTGGTTGACCTTGTATACAAACCAGTTCGCCTGTTCCTGGATAACTGCGAATACACCACAGATATCGATATTAACCCAAGCTATGTAAAACCTTCAGGAATGGCGCTTCGATTGATGAAAGCAACCAATGAATATGGTGCAGGTACTTCAACATATTACTCAACCAGCAGCAAAAGCCTGGAAATCGTAATGGAACTTCTGTCTGTAATGCGTGAAGATAGCGAAAAAATGGCCGCTGGTGACCTTCATGAACTCATGAGAGTTTGGGAAATTTATCATCGAATCTGGACAGTTGAAGCGCATTTACGTCACATTCAGTACAGAAAAGAAACACGATATCCTGGATTCTACTATCAAGCTGACTATCCAAAACAGGATGATGAAAACTGGTTCTGTTTTGTGAATTCTAAATATGATCCCAAAGCTGCTACATGGGATGTTAAAAAAGAAGAATATATCAAAATTATCCCGGACTAAACCATACAGGGATTTTTTTGAATCATTCATGAGATAAACGTAATAAAACCTCCAGGCACTGAGTGTCTGGGGGTTTTTTTAAATATGATCCTAAAAACAGATTATTTATCTGTTAGCTTTTATAGACTTTAAGATAAAGATTTTGGCAAGGTCCAAAATCTTTATCTTAAAGTCTATAGCTGATTGCAATTACCGGGTGCGTAAATACATACCCTGTAATTGCTGTTCGCTAAAAGCTAACAATGAATAATCTTTATAATTAAGAAAGGGATAGCATGACAGACAAAGCGACGCCTCCAGTCAGTGCAAATATTCTGGTTGTCGGAGGTGGGATCAGCGGCCTGACAACCACCCTTGAAGCTGCTGAAGCCGGATATGATGTCATTTTACTGGAAAAGGAACCGTCATTAGGCGGTCGTGTTTCCCAGTTACGACAATACTTTCCCAAGCTTTGCCCACCCACGTGCGGTTTGGAGATTAATTATCGCCGCATAAAGGAAAACCCCAGAATAAAAGTGTATACATTGGCTGAAGTTGAAAATGTGGATGGTACACCCGGTGATTACACTGTGACTGTACGTATGAATCCACGATATGTTACAGACGATTGCACCTGCTGCGGAGACTGTGAAAAAGCCAGTAAAACAGATATTCCCAATGAATTTAACTTTGGCATGGATAAGACCAAAGGTGCTTATCTGCCACATAATATGGCATTTCCGCAAAAATTTGTGATTTCTCCGCAAATTATTGGAACACAGGATGCTGAAAGATGCAAGGAAGCCTGTAAATATAATGCCATTGATCTGAACATGGAATCCAAAACCCTTGATTTCAAAGTAGGGGCAATTGTTTGGGCAACCGGTTGGGAGCCCTATGATGCCACCCGCATTGACAATCTGGGATTTGGTCGGTTTGACAATATTGTGACCAATATGATGTTGGAACGACTGGCTGCCAAGAATGGCCCCACACAGGGCAAAATTGTCAGACCCTCTGATGATAAAGCGCCATCATCTGTTGCATTTGTTCAATGTGCCGGATCACGCGATGAAAACCATTTGCCCTATTGTTCTTATATCTGCTGTATGGCATCATTGAAACATGCCACATATATTCGGGAACAATATCCTGATACTGAAGTTTACATTTTCTATATTGATATCCGGTCACCCGGTCAGCGATATGAAAAATTTTACAATAAAATTAAAGAAGATGAGAAGGTCTTTTTGATCAAAGGCAAAGTGGCTGAAGTTTCGGAAGATGATGCCGGAAATATCACTGTGGTCGCAGAAAATGCTGTAACCGGTGAAAAAATCCGAAAAACTGTGGACATGGCAGTTCTGGCAACAGGCATGCAGCCCACAACCGCCAATGTCAAATTGCCAGCAGACCTGACATATACAGATGATGGGTTTATTGTCAATGATTTAGAAAAGGGCGGAATGTTTGCAACCGGTTGCGCCAATAAACCAGCTGATGTTGTTACTTCCAATCAGAATGCAACTGGTATGGCCCTCAAGGCTATTCAAACCCTGGTGAGGAGGTAATCAATGGATAAAAAATTTGGTTTTTATATCTGTTCAGGCTGTGGGATTGGTGAAGCGGTTAATACCGAATGGATCATGGACAATGTACCCAAAGAAGAGGGGTATTCAAATTGTTCAGTTCATCCTTTTTTATGCAGCAAGGAAGGCGTTGATCTTATAAAAAAGGATATCAAGGACAAAGGTGTTAATACCATTATTATTGGTGCTTGTTCTCGTCGGGTCAATTATGATGTATTCAAATTTGATGGCTGCATTGTTGATCGTGTCAATCTTAGAGAACAGGTTGTCTGGTCTCATTCCCGACCTGAGGGATGGACAATGCCTGAAGAAGTCAATGAGGAAGAACCCGATCATCTTCAAATGATGGCAGAAGATTATGTTCGCATGGGTATGGTCCGATGTGAAAAAGTCGCATTGCCCGAACCTTTTAAACTGGACTCCAAAAGCGATAAGATCTTAATCATTGGAGGTGGTGTCACCGGTATGCAGGCTGCTTTGGATGCCTCAAAGGCCGGTTATAAATGCACAATCGTTGAAAAAGAAGGCCAGTTAGGTGGTTATGCCGCCCAAATAAGAAAACAATTGCCAGTTAAAGCGCCTTATGAATCTTTGATCTCACCCATTGTTCAACAAAAAATTAATTCTGTTGAATCTGATGACAATATCGATATTAAAACAAGCACTATTGTTGCCCGAATTGCCGGTCAACCTGGTGATTTTACAGTAACTTTTAAAGCACCAGATGAAAAAATTGAGTTTGATGTTCCCCTTGCTGTTCCTCCTGAAATGCGTGTTGATGAAAAAGGCAAAGAATTGGAAAAAGAAAAGGTTGATGAGATATACAAAAAGCTCAATGAAGGCAGAGCAGATGTTCTTACCATAGATCCCAATGGCGAAAAATATGGTGCGGTCGTTCTTGCTGCTGGATGGCGTCCTTATGCGCCTGAAAAAGATGAATTCAGTCATCTGGGATATGGGACCATCAAGGATGTTGTTACCAACACAACCTTTGAAGAAATTGCCAAAAAAGGCAAAATTGTGCGGCCATCTGATGGTAAAGAAGCACGATCGGTATTGTTTGTGCAAAGTCCGGGACAGGGCAGTGATGCAGATTTCAAATACTGTGGTTCAGTAACATCAATGGTATCACTCAAACAATCTGCTTATGTGCGAGAGGATTACCCTGATGATGGTAAAGCGTTTGTGTTTTATCAACATATGCGCACCCCTGGATTGATTGAGAACTTTTATAAGTCCATGCAGCAAGATCCAGGCATTTTTCTGTCAAAGGGTGAAGTGACCGAAGTCAAACAAGATGGCGATACCTTGACTGTAACAGCCAAAGATACATTGTTAGGCGAATCTGTAACAGTAAAAGTGGATATGGTCGTATTGGCAACAGGTATGGTTCCTGCAACACATGATGATCCAGTGGTGAACCTGGCCTATCGTCAAGGACCTGGCTTTAGAGATATTGATTTGTTTGATGATTATGTGGATTCCAATTTTATTTGTTTTCCATATGAAACTCAGAGAACAGGCGTTTATGCGGCTGGTGCGGTACGACGCAGCATGACCATGGAAGAATCAATGGAAGATGCAACCGGTGCTGCCCTGAAAGCCATTCAATGTCTTAAATCTGTGGATCGTGGTGAAGCTGTTCATCCCAGATCTGGTGATCAAACGTTTCCAGATTTCTTTTTTCAACGATGTACACAATGTAAACGCTGTACCGAAGAGTGCCCCTTTGGCGCACTTGACGATGATGAAAAAGGGACACCGAAACCCAATCCCACGCGATGTCGTCGATGTGGAACATGTATGGGCGCCTGTCCTGAACGAATTATCGGTTTTGCAGACTACAGCATTGACAGCGTTGGCTCCATGATCAAATGCATCAAGGTGCCATCAGAAGATGACTACGATGAACCCCCATTACGAATTCTGGTATTTTTATGCGAGAACGATGCGTATCCCGCTATGGACATGGCTGGAATGAATCGCTTTCAATGGCATCATGATGTTCGATTCGTACCGGTTCGATGCCTGGGTTCTGTCAATACCATTTGGGTGAAGGATGCATTATCCACAGGTATGGATGGTGTTCTCTATGTGGGTTGTAAACATGGTGATGATTATCAATGTCATTTTGTCAAAGGAAGTGAATTGGCTGAAATTCGGAAATCCAAAATTAGTGATGCTTTAGCAAGTCTCGCATTGGAAGAAGAACGTGTTGCCATGCATGAAATTGCAATTGATGAATATGACAAGCTTCCAAAGATTATCAATGAATTTGTGGATGAAATCGAGGCCTTAGGTCCCAATCCATTCAAAGGTTTTTAATTATCCATTAACAAAGCGGATAAACATCTGAGTCATTCACGAACGACCTGGATGTTTATCCTAAAATAAAGAAAGGAATCAGGGGCATGTTGTTAGAACCTGATGTCAAATTTATTAAGGAGCTTGAAGGCATTGGCGGCGATTCAGTCAAGAAATGTTTTCAATGCGCTACCTGTTCAGTGGCCTGCCCCATATCCCCGGATAACAAACCCTTCCCTCGGAAAGAAATGATAGCAACAGCCTGGGGGTTGAAAGACAAGGTGGTCAAGAATATGGATATCTGGCTGTGCCACAATTGTGGTGACTGTTCCACCTTATGTCCACGAGGGGCAAAACCGGGCGATGTACTGGCCGCATTAAGAATGTACGCGATTAAAGATTACGCATATCCCAGGCAACTGGGAGACATGGTCAATGATCCATCAAAATTGCCAATTCTGTTGGCCATTCCAGCAATCATATTTTTGATTGTAGGTATGGTCTGTAATATGTTTGTTGATCCCAACTGGTTGAATTTCAGTCCAGGTGGACATGAAATCGCACATCATCACTTTTTTAGTTCATGGCTGGTGGATTTGATTTTTGTGCCACTTGCTTTATGCGTTGTGGGTGTTTTTGCACGAGGTGGCTATCTGTTCCTGAATGATATACATCAAAATGCAGTCACTGAAGGAAAAACAGACAAAACAGATCTGGATATAATGGGTATCATTAAAGGATTACCCCAGGTAATCCTGAGAATTCTCAAGCACGAAAAATTTGATCAATGTGGAGAAAATCAAGGTAGATCCACACCACACATGTTGGTATTGTTTGGATTTATCGGCCTGTTCATTGTCACAAATATATTCTTTGTAGTGCTTTATGGATTTGGTATTCATGGACCATATTCTCAGTTAAATCCTGTAAAATGGCTGGCAAATATTGGTGGTATTTGTCTGGTCATTGGTGGTCTGGTCATGCTCAAAGAACGTATTTCTCAAGATCCAGACAAACAAATATCAACATACAAAGATTGGGTATTGATTGGACTCGTTCTTGCCCTTGGACTTTCAGGTTTACTCACTGAAATGACACGATTGGGCGAACTGGCCACTTTGTCTTATTTATTGTATTATATCCACCTGATTTTTGTTTTTTGCTTGTTTGCTTATGTTCCTTACTCCAAGCTTGCACATTTGTTTTATCGGACGCTGGCAATGGCATATGCAGAATATGCCAATCGGGAATAATGATTGAATATCGTATTTGATGAAGGCGGCTTCATTTTGAAGCCGCTTTTTCTTTAAGACTTCCTTAACGTTTTAACCATAGTAATACAATTCCCTTTATCATTCCAATTCACCTGATCCATAAAGGATCGAATCAACATAAGTCCCCTGCCATGTGGCAACAACAATCCTTCAGTAGTCGTAGGATCAGGAACAATTAAAAGATCAAACCCCTGCCCTTGATCTTCAATTTCAAATTCAATCTGATGATCATCTCGTCTAAAATTTAGTGTTACCTTCCTATCGGCATACTCAGGTATTGATTCTCTTTCTTTAACAAGATCATCAAATTTATCCCAATTGTTTTGCTTTAAATGAGAAGGTACTTCTAAATTTCCATGTATGATTGCATTGGTAAGAGATTCAATTAATGAAATTTCAATATGGTATGTGTTCAGATTGTGCGTTTTGCAAATGCTTTGATAGCAATCCCCTAAAAAATGGATAACTTGATTTACAAATTTCATTTGGCTTGGAATAACAATTTGAAATTGCGTTACATACTTTTTGAGTTGCGATTTTTCTTTTGCAAGATGAAGCAGATTTGTAGTTTCCTGTAATTTTTCAGTACGTGTCTGTAACAGATCGTTCAGTTCCTTGTTGTTTTGCGTCATCTCAACAATTCGATTAATTCTGAATAAGAGTTCCTTTTGATTAAAGGGTTTGATCACATAATCGACAGCACCTAATTTTAATCCTTTGATGATATCTTCAGCTTCTGATTTTGATGTATTAAAAATAACAGGTATATCACGTGTCTCTGGCGCTTGTTTGAGATGCATGCATGTCTCAAAACCATCCATAAAAGGCATTACAACATCCAACAATATCAAATCCGGAGGATTATTCATAGCAATCTTAAGCGCCTCTTCTCCATTTGAAGCGGTTTCGATAGCATACTGATTCTCAATTATCAGTGAAATTATGTTAATATTCATCGCATCATCATCTACGACTAAAATAGTTTTTTTGTTTTGCATAAATCCTCCCTTTTTATGAGCATAATATAGAAATATACATCATTTTGCAATTCGCATCTATTTTTCAGTCCCCAATTTAACTCCAAAATAGTTTAATATTTTAGAAACAATCTTTTTAGGTATTTCTTCATTTTGGATATCTGAAGAATCCATATTTGCCAGAATAGATTGGTTCTTTTTCTTTCTTTGTGCCAGCACCGCACCCAATAATGAAGATATTTCTGGTTGTGCTTCAATAATAGGTGCAATGACTTCCTTGCTTATTTCCAAAAGATATGTTTCTGTTAAAGATAAAACATTTGCACTGCGCGGTTCACCTGTCAATAGTGCCATTTCTCCAAAAATGTTTTCTGCACCCAATCGGCCCAGCTCAATTTCTCTGCCATCCTGATTAATTGTAATGACAACAACACCTTCCACGATAATATACAAGGAGTCGCCATCATCGCCTTTCCTGACAATGGTTTGACCTGTTCTAAAATTATGATGTTTAATGCGTTGGCTGATGAAGGCTTGATCTTTTTCAGAAAAATGTTTGAACAGTTCGATCTCTTTTAGCAAATTGATTGATTGCGCAGTTTCATCTTCTTCAATGGGCACATCACTGGTCATATAGATACGATGTCGTTGCATGGCCAGATTAATTTTTGCACGTTTCAAATGGATAAAAACCCGGTTCCAGACAATCTCTTCTGTTTGCGTTTTTAATTGATAGTTTTCAGTACAGTAAAACACACCATACATGGTAGAAAATTCTGTTGTCCCTTTAAATCGAACAAATGGTAAAGGTTGTTGGTTGATTTCTTTGATAGACAATAAGGCATCTAAAATAATTTTTTTAACACGTTCGGGTGCATGTGATGGATCAATATGAATAATAAAATGATGCTCAAATATGTTATTTGGATAACTAAAGTTTGTAATTTCACTATCTGACACCAGACTATTTGGAATATTGTGGATACTGTTATCTCTGCACTGAATCCTGGTACACCGCCAATTGATATCCAATACCTTGCCTTCTTTCACTTCACCAATTTTTACCCAATCTCCGGTTCGAAATGTTTTTTCAACGTTCATTGCAATACCAGAAAAAATATTTGAGATATTCACTTGAACAGCGAGACCGATAATCATCGCAAATACCCCTGACGTTGCCAGAATACCTGTAATTCTTTCATCAAACACAAATGCAATAATGCCAAATATGGAAAGCAGAATAATAATAAACGCAATGAATCGTCTGGCAACTGTCGGTATTTTACGCTGTGTTTTGGTCTCAAGAGGCTGCCAGATAAACCGCTTGATTGCAAGATTCAAGCAAAAAGCAGGAATCAACCACCATAGTATATCAAAAAAACGTTTGAATATTCGAACATTATCCATGCTGGTTTTGTCAATCATACTGTTGAGTGCAAAGATTTCAAATGTGAGCAACACAACAAAAACACAACAGATTTGAACGATCCAAACAGAATTAGAATAGGTCTGAAAAACGATTTGTTTTCGAATCATTATAGCCAAACATAAAAGAACCAATGTGCTGATGATCAGTAATTTGACAGTAAAACCACCCGGAAATAGTTCATATAAAAGATTTACGCCAAATTTCGACCTTTTGATTCGAACCCCCATATTATATTGAGAATACTTTATCACACTGCTATTGATATCAATATATTCAGGTGCGCCCAATGCGCTTTTTTCAGAAACACTTTGAAAAAAATTAACCTGATCAGCACGCCAGCCATATGATGGATTCAAGACGTTGGCAGAGTTAATGTGAGAAAGCAAGGCTTCTTGATCATTTATTCGCATCCCAATCATGTCCACCACAAAAATTAACTGATTACGATGATACTTTTTATGATGAAACGTAATTCCCAACAAATGCTTTCCAAAAGGGAGCTTATAAGAAAAAGAATCTGCTTTGAATCTTCCTTTGAGATGATATAAGTGATAATTAATGCCATCTTTTGTAACCTGGTGGGAAATCTTTTTTAAAAGAACTGGCATCGCCGCATTATTGAAAACAATATCTTCAGTATCCAATTCCCCCCGAAATCGGAACCAGAGATAACAATCAATGGAAAACAAAAGATTATTGATATTAATATCTGACAATTCATTAATTTGAACACCTGTATAGATTACGCGTGTTTTCGTTAACAATTGATTATCAAACATTATTTGTTCTGCGTTAGATTGTTTGAATTGACTTGAAATTTTACCGGTTACCTGAAGCTGGTTCATTGCAGAAATAATTTTCCCATTCTTAAATACACCCACAGAAACTGGTTTTGGGGCATCTCCATTGACATCATAATAATTATAACCTGTTACACCTTTAATAGATTTATCAATACTTGAAATTTCGGCCAGTTCATCTTGAACAGCTTTACGTTCTTTATTTAGCGATTTTCTATTATCTGGATCAATAGAGCGTATGATGGTTTGATAAAGCACTTTTGCAGTATCATAAGCGAAAGCAGCGTGCCATCCAGGTTCTTTACCAAATTGATTGATGTACTGGTTCCAGAAGTGTTGGCCATCCTCATTGGCGGTATCATAAATAATTGGCGTGATTACATAAATTCCATTCGTATAATAGCCTGGATTTTCACGTTCTTTGGCAAATTGTTCAAATCCTTTTTGAAAGGTTTTCGATGCAAATGCATCTGGTGTAATGATGGGAATATCGATGCCATTGTCTTTGATTGTTTTAACAAATTTGATGCCTTCACTGGAATGCATGGCAAGAAATATAATATCAGCTTCTTTTTGTTTTTGTAATTCCTTTACAATGCGTTGAATATGTATGTTTTGATCTGGATCACTGACTCTAAATGTTCTTTTAAAGGCAATTGACAGACCGGATCGCCGGCATTCTTCCTCAAATACTTTGCCAAGGTAAGCGCCATAGTTTTCATCTTCTTGAATAATACAGACCTGACTTTTGTTCAAAACTTCTTTTACATAAATAGACAGGTAGATGCTTTGTAAGTAATCATTGAATATTGTTCTAAAATACCATTGGTTATTACGTGTTACGAGGATATTGGTTGATGCTGGAGAAATTGCAGGAATACCAATCTCTTTATAAATACTTCCTGCACGAATTGAACAAGAACTAAAATGATGACCAATAATTGCAACATGACGATTGGCATGTGCGATTTTTTTTGCAGTTTCGTATGCTTTATCTGCATTGTTCTGGTCATCAAAAACATCAATGTTTATTGAGATCTTTTTTGATGGGCACAGGCATTTCATATTTTGAAGGCATAATTGAATCCCTTGAACAAATGATTCGCCATTAACAGCATATTTGCCGGTCATTGGACCAACAACAGCGATTCTGATATCTATTTTTTCTGGTTTTGAATAAAAAAATCCACCCATCGTGGCGATCAAAACGAGAATTGATAAAACAATAAGTTTCTTTTTCATAATTTAGACCTGTCATTCCTTAGAATTGCTGATTGTTTAATTATCATATCACGTTATATAATTAAAGTAATAATGATAAAATATGTTTGCACCTTTTTAGGAAACAGAACTCACAGAACTTTCTGAATTTGTCTGGTATGTATGAACTAATTCTGTTAATTCTGATTCAGAAAATAAGTCCGCACCTTTTTAAGAATCAGAATTCACAGAATTTTTTTGAATTTTTAGAAATTGACTCAAGAGGCAAAAAATGACAAAAAAAAATAATTTATGCTATTATCAATTTTCGCACATAAAAAAAATCCAGAATGTCGTCCATGGAATTTTTTCCCGAAATGGCGGGTTCAGTAATTACGACTACCACAGCCTGAATATCAGTTTTAATGTGGGTGATGATCCGGTTCATGTACAAAAAAACATTCAGCTTATTTGTAACGAAATGGGGTTGTCTGAAAATAAATCATTGAATCAAACCCATAGTTGTATTATTCATAATATTGATTCAGTCAATCAAGATGTTTTGATTGGAGATGCGCTCATAACACAACGCCCTGATATCTTATTGATTATCAAAACAGCCGATTGCCAGCCAGTATTAGTAGCCGACCCTGAAAATGATCGGGTGGCAGCCATTCATTCTGGATGGCGGGGCAGTGTACAAAATATTATAGGCAAAACAATCGCAAAAATGGTTGATTTGGGTACAAAACCCCAAAACATCATTGCTGGAATTGGACCTTCATTGGGGCCGTGTTGTGCTGAATTTATTCATTATCAACAGGAACTTCCCAGATACATGTGGTCCTACGAAGCAAGGCCCAATCATTTTAATTTTTGGGAAATATCTAAAACACAATTACAAAATGCGGGTGTACAGGAAAAGAATATCGAAATTTCAGAAATCTGTACAAAATGCAGCCCGGACTTGTTTTATTCATATCGAAGAAAAAAAGTTTCCGGGCGATTTGGCAGTGTAATTGGTATCAATAAAAAGTAAAGATTATGAAATACAAAGCCATTGTGATAGGCGTTTCAGCAGGTGGATTAGAAGCACTCAAAAAGATATTGCCTGAGCTGCCTAAGGATTTTCCGGTTCCCATTATTGTGGTGCAGCACAGGCATCCATTTTCAGATGATTCCCTCGAAAGGGCGATGGATGATATTTGTCTGATCAACATACACCAGATTAATGATAAAACATCACTGGAGGCGGGTGCTGCTTATTTTGCCCCACCAAATTATCATGTTATGATTGAAGAAGATATGACTTGTTCTTTGACACTTGATCCACCGGTAAATTATTCTCGCCCTTCCATTGATGTTTTGTTTGAAAGTGCATCAGATATTTTTGGTGCGCATCTGGTTGGCATTGTTTTAACAGGCGCCAATAAAGATGGCAGTTTGGGCCTTTCAATTATTAAAAATAGAGGTGGCCTGGTCATTGTTCAGGACCCTGAAACAGCCTCTGTTGATGCCATGCCACTGGCTGCTATTGCTGCAACACAGGTAAATTATATTCTAAAATTAGAGGTGATTGCAGAAATGTTAATTCATTTATTTATTGAAAAACAATCAGGAGATTTTTTATGAACAATCCCCCCACAAAAATGGATCAGGCCGCACTGATCGTTGATTTTTTTCATCGTTTGATGATGCACCATGCACTGTGGTTTTCTGAGGTCAGACACCAATTGGGTGAAAATGAAGCCTATGAGGTATTAAAAAAAGTGTATGAAAAAAGCTATCCTTTACAAATAAAACGTCTGGCCAAAATACTTAATTTTGAATTGGATAATGATATCCCTAAGCCATTATTGGATCTGGATAACCAGACATTGGACAAATTTAAAGAAAGTGTGGCTGTTAATTGGCTGGCCAATGATGGAATCTGGTTTCAGGCGCTTGAGTTTTCCAGAGGTATGTTTGATGCCAAACGCGTTAATGATTCATGCTGGTCCAATTTTTCCCCATTTGAAGCCTGGTCAATAAAAAGGCTTCTAAATCTTCCAGAACAATCTGGTCTTGATGGCTTAAAGCAGGCACTGGAATTTCGGCTATATGCAACAATCAATACACAGTCGATTGTCAATGAAACAGATACCAGTTTTGAATTTCAGATGAATCAATGTCGTGTTCAGGCTGCTCGTAAAAGAAAAGGACTTGATGATTATCCTTGCAAATCTGGCGGCATGGCCGAATATCCACGATTTGCTGAATGCATTGATCCCCGAATTAAAACCACATGTATTGGGTGTCCACCTGATGATCACCCTGATGAATGGTTTTGTGCATGGCGTTTTTCGTTGCAAAAATCCTAAAGACAATGTATAGTGCAATTTTAACTGAATATATTTGCTGTTTTATTCAAAGCAAATAAAAGGAAATATTTTGAAAAGGAGATTTAATCGAATGTTACTCAATCCTAAAAAAGAAAAATATGAGCATTTGGATCCGCGATCCAGAGAAATCATGTTAAAAACAATTGAGTTTTTTGAATCCAAAGGTAAGGAAAAGTTAAAAAAATGCAGTCATGAGTGTATCTGGTATGATGATTTTATTGATTTTCTTAGAGAAAATAAAGTTTTTTCAACACTGTTGACACCAGATAAATATTCTGACGATCCTGACACACGATGGGACACATTTAGAAATTGTGATTTCAATGAAATCCTGGGTTTTTACAATCTCTCTCATTGGTATGCATGGCAGGTAACAATTCTTGGCTTGGGTCCAATTTTCATGGGCTATAACGAGGAAGTCAAAAAGAAAACTGCAAAATTGCTTGAAGAAGGTGGCATATTTGCATTTGGATTATCTGAAAAAGCGCATGGTGCTGATTTGTATTCCTCAGACATGTCATTGACGCCTTTGGATGAAAACAAATATGTTGCTGATGGTGGCAAATACTACATTGGAAATGGTAACCTCGCCGCTTTGGTATCAACCTTTGCTAAAAATACTGAAACCGACGAATATGTATTTTTTGTGGTAAAACCGGATCATCCCAATTATGATTTGATCAAAAACGTTGTTGAATGGGAAGGTTATGTTGCTGAATATGCACTGAACAGCTATCCAATTACTGATGATGACATCCTCGCTACTGGCAGAGATGCCTGGGATTGTGCATTGAATACCATCAATGTGGGCAAATTTAATCTTGGATGGGGTGCCATTGGAATTGCCACACATGCATTTTATGAAGCCTTAAATCATGCGTCACATAGAAATCTTTATGGTAAATATGTAACAGAGTTTCCCCATATCAAACAGTTGTTTACAGATTCTTATACCCGATTATCAGCCATGAAAATCTTTTCTCAACGTGCAACCGACTACATGAGGTCTGCATCAGCAGATGATCGTCGTTATCTGCTTTTCAATCCAATGGTAAAAATGAAAGTCACCACACAGGGAGAGGAAGTCATTAACCTTCTGTGGGATGTTATTGCTGCACGCGGATTTGAAAAAGACATGTATTTTGAGATGGCTGTCAAAGACATTCGTTCATTGCCCAAACTTGAAGGTACTGTTCATGTGAACATGGCTTTAATTATTAAATTTATGGCCAATTACTTTTTTAATCCTGCTGAATTTCCTGAAATCCCATTACGTCACGATCCTAAAAATGATGATTTTATGTTTAATCAAGGAGCAACCAAAGGATTGGGAAAAATTCAATTCCATGATTATAATCTGGCTTACAATGATGTTGATCTAAGGAATGTGCTTATTTTCAAAGAGCAAATTGAAGTATTAAAAGAATTTCTGATGACTGCCACACCCAGTGAAGCGCAGGCAAAAAACATTGATTTTCTGTTGTCATTGGGCGAATTGTTTACACTGGTAGCTTATGGCCAGCTTATTCTCGAAAAATATAAAATGGAAAAACTTGAGGATGACTTGATCGACCTCATTTTTGATTTTATGGTGCGCGATTTTTCAAAATTTGCTTTGCAGTTATACTCAAAACCAGACAGCACAGAAAAACAAATGGCACTTTGTCTGAAAATGCTCAAAAAACCTGTTGTAGATCATGAAAGATTTGAAAAATTCCTGGCATCACACGTCTATTCACTCAAAGATACTTACGAAATGAATGCCTGATTTATACAAAAAAGCCTGGCAAAGAATTGGCAGGCTTTTTATATAGTAAAATAGTTCACAATTCGCCTGAGACAATATAATATTAAGGAACATCATGTTATCCCATTTTGACAAACAAATAATTGCAGCAATCCAGGGTGATATTCCATTATGCAAACAGCCCTATAAAGAACTGGCCCGACAGATAGGGATTACAGAACAAGAATTCTGTAATCAATTACAATCGTTGAAAGATCGTGGATTTATTCGCAGATTTGGTGCTACATTAAAACATCAAAAATCGGGCTATACATCCAATGCAATGATTGCCTGGCGTGTTGATGAAAGCCAGGTTATCACTGTTGGTCAAAAAATGGCTGAATCCCCTCATATTTCACATTGTTACCGACGAAATCCTACGAATGACTGGCCTTACAATTTGTACACCATGATTCATGGGACATCTGACAATAACTGTAAAAATTTTGCATTGCATCTTTCCCAAATGACTGGAGTCACACAATATGAAATTCTATTTAGCAAACGTGAACTCAAAAAAACATCTATGCAATATTTTCCCGACCTTGCTCCCCAATTAACTGAAATCGAATAGCATGATCTCATCAAATGCACCCCATATCTTATTTGTAAATCCCTGGATTCATGATTTTGCTGCTTTTGATTTTTGGGCGCGTCCTATGGGTTTGATGCAGCTTGTGTCTATTGTTCGATCTCAGGGAATGCACGTTTCATATATTGATTGCTTGAATCGGTTTCATCCCAATGCGGACAATCTGCCATCAAAAAAATTCAGATATGGCCGGGGTGCGTATATCAAAACACAAATCCCCAAACCCAAAAAGCTGGCGTCTTTTCCAAGAAAATATTCAAGGTATGGTATTCTTCCTGAATGGTTTGTTCATGATTTAAAAGTGATGCATAAACCCGATGTTATCATGATTACCTCCATCATGACCTATTGGTATCCAGGCGTTCAGGAAACAATTCATTATATTCGAACAGTATTTAAAGATGTCCCCATCGTATTGGGCGGTATATATGTGAGATTGTGTTTATCGCATGCAAAAAAATACATGGATGCCGATATTCTTGTGTCAGATCCAGGAGAGTTGGTGATACTAAAGATTATTGAACAACAAACTGGCTTCCAATCGAAATTGCAATTTGATATTCAACAATTAGACACGTTCCCTTATCCTGCCTGGGATCTTCAAAACAAGATTCCTTTTGTACCTTTGCTGACAACACGCGGGTGCCCTTTTCGATGTGATTATTGCGCATCGGGTTTTCTCGAAAAACAAATACGCAGGCGTTCAATTGACCATGTGTGTGAAGAAATATTATACTGGTATCAGAAATTTCATGTACGTGATTTTGTTTTTTATGATGATGCATTATTGTATCAATCAGAAAAATTTGCCATTCCCCTATTGGAGAAAATTATAAGTCACAAATTACCCATTCGATTTCATACACCAAATGCCATTCATATTCGTGAAATAACAGAACCTGTTGCAAAGCTATTGCATGCTTCTGGATTTAAAAATTTGAGAATGGGGCTTGAAACTATGGATTTCAAGCATCGAATGGATCATAAATTAACATTTTCAGAGTTTGACAAAGCAATCAACAATCTTAAAAATGCTGGTTTTCAAAGTAAAGATTTGGGGGCATATTTGCTGATTGGTCTTCCAGAACAAAAACGAGAATCAATTAATGCATCCATTGATTGTGTAAAAGAAAGCGGTGTCAAGCCTATTCTGGCATATTATACCCCTATTCCTCATACAAAATTATGGACAAAAGCTGTTGAATTATCTCCTTTTGCTATTGCTCAAGATCCAATATATACCAACAATACCATTTTTCCATGTCAGCCAAAAGGATTAGACTGGAAAGAATTGTCAGAATATCAGTCTCGAACAAAAAGCATGAATGGAGTTTCCAAAAATGTCGTTTCAAATTAAGGATTATGATTACCATCTCCCTAAGGATCTGATCGCACAAATACCAGCTATTGAACGAGACCAATCTCGTTTGCTTGTATACGATCGTAAAACAAAAAAGATCAAACATTCTCAATTCAGTCATCTGACTGATTATCTTTCTTCAAACGATTTGTTGGTAGTAAACAATACGCGCGTCATACCTGCACGCCTATTAGGAAAAAAGGAAACCGGGGGGAAGATTGAGGTTTTTGTTTTGGATTACCATCAGGCAGTTATGGAAAAACAAAACAACAGCGTTCAATGTCTTTGTATGATTCGATCTTCAAAACCCCCAAAACCAGGGTCTACAATCTATTTTTCACCCACAGATCGGGGTGTAATTTTATCACTGCCTGTTAATGGAAAATGTAACATCCAATTCACGTGTGAAAACTTCCTGGATTTCTTAAATAAAATGGGACAGGTTCCTTTGCCGCCATATATTCAGAGATCCGCTGAAAATATAGATAAAAAACGTTATCAAACGATTTATTCAGCAAATGATGGCGCAGTTGCTGCCCCAACAGCAGGCCTTCATTTTACAGACGTATTGTTTGAGAAAATTCAATCAATAAAAGCGCAAATCGTTCCAATTACGCTACATGTTGGATATGGTACATTTATGCCTGTACGTGTATCTGATATTCGTCAACATGCCATGCATGCAGAATATGTTGAGATATCATCACAATCTGCAAAAATAATCCAAGGAGCAATGAACAATAAAAAAAGAATTATTGCGGTTGGAACCACATGTGTTCGAACATTAGAGTATGTATATCAATTGAAAAAAGAAATAACGCCTTACAAAGGATATTGTGATATCTTTATCTACCCACCCTTTTCATTTCAGGTTGTAGGTGCAATGATTACGAATTTTCATCTGCCACAGTCAACGTTACTCATGATGATTGCTTCATTTGTTGGACGCAAGGAAATATTATCTGTATATCAAGAAGCGATCTCTGAAAAATATCGATTTTTTAGTTATGGAGATGCGATGGCCATTATTTGATTCTTGAAATGAGGAAATTATTATTCGGGAAAACCTTACTTATAAAACCCTTGACAAAAAAAAATTATCTTTATACTATTTCAAGCATAATAAAGAAGGATCGAAAAATAACGCATCGTCTACAAGTTTTGATATTTTGCAATAACCTAGAATATACATACGTCCGAGGACGAGCGTAGGGGCAAACCTTGTGTTTGCCCTCGAACAAAAACCGAGATCAAACCTATGATCGTGCGTTTTCAGTATTCTATACATAATTAGCCTTCTAAATAAAAAAACTGGAGGGAATTGTGAAAACATTAATAAAAAAATTGATGAGTTATTCAATCATAATGTTGACAGGTTTTGTTTTGTGTGTAACGCTTTATGCTTCAGAAAGCCCAATTACATCTCCTGATGCACCTGTTTACAACCCACCCAATCCGGATGCGGACAAAAGAAGGCTTGAGGCTGGAGAATCAGATAGTGTAAATAGAGGTGTTAGAGTACGCGGGGTACGTATCAGAAGTTCTAACACACGTGGGGCAAACGCAATGTCATCAAGTCTTACTGATGATTTGTCAGACATGTTTGGCAAAGATATCAAGGAAAAAATTACAACTGAAGCCATGCCAATATCTTTTCCAAAGCGACTTGCACCAATTGCATCAGAACAAACAGGATTTACATCAAGCAATCAACCCAACCTGTATTGGTATATTTCTGACAAATATAAAGGAAACATGGAATTTAAACTCAACGCACCGCAAGTCAGTCAGCCTATTCTGGCTGTAAAGCTATCTGGTTCACCGGCTGAAGGTATATATGGTATCAAGCTCAGAGATTATAATATCACCTTAAAATCGGGTGTAGAATACGAATGGTTTATTACGATTATAACAGATCCTATTGAACGTTCAGGCGACATTTATGCAAGTGCAACAATTAAGTATGTAGAACCTTCAAACGATTTGAGTAATAAATTCAATATGGCCTCATTGGAGCGTAGATACTATGTATACGCGAAAAATGGGTATTGGTATGATTCCATAAGTTCATTATCTTCGTTAATAGAAAAATCCGCCACAAGCAAAAAATATAGATTACATCGGGCAGCTTTATTAAAACAGGTTAATTTATTTAAGGCGGCACGATATGATCTACATTTAGTCAATATTCCTTAGGAATGCTCGAATAATATACTTCCCCTTGTTCATCTTTAAAGACCAATGAAAGGGCGAATCCGCATGAAAATATGTCTTTTACATCTACCTGATTTAGCATTCCTAAGGAGGTTTACTATGTTTAGAGTAACGATATTTCATCGATTATCGTTGATTCTTTTTGTGATTTTTCTCTTCTTTTTAACATCAACAATTTTTTTTATTCTTCCAGATATTAAACAAAAATTGATCGGCCTGGAAAAAAAAATCGGTCAGTCAGGAATTCAAAAGATTGACTTACTGGTGGAAAACTTCAGTGATAGCCTGGAAGAGTTTGAGAATATCTCCTTAAACGCACACAAACAGAGGATAAAAACAAGCGTTGATACCTATGCTTTCCAAATCGAATCGATGAAAATTTTGGCAAACCAAAATCATTTTGATGAGAAAATTATCAAAAAGCATATTCTGGACTTAACGCGTAAATTCAGACATGCCAATAACGACTATATTTTTATTGCAGATTACGATTTCAATCTTATCTCTCATCCCGACCCTGAATTGAATCACCAGAATCTATCTGAAATCAAGGATATATATGGGTCATTGTTGATACCCGATATCGTGAAGAAAGCAAGGTCGCTGCAAGAAGGATTTTATACATACTGGTGGCAGCGTCTAGACAGTGATACGCCTTCTGAAAAACTGGTTTATTTTAAACATTTTCCACAATGGGAATGGGTCATTGTAACAGGTGTTTATATTGACGATATTAACGACGAAATCAGGGCAAGAAAAGATTTTTTTAATAAACAACTCAGAAAGATCCTGTCTGATACAAAAATTGGCGAGACAGGATATATGTATATCTTTGATTCGAAATGCAATATGATTATTCATCCCAGCAGCAATATTGAAGGAACTAATTTTTCAAGTCTACTGGATCCATATACGAAACAACCCATTTGTGGAGAACTCAAAGAGAAGGCACTTCAGGGGGATGGGGAGCTTTTTTACCTATGGGACAAACCTACAGATATGAATAATTATATTTATGAAAAGATCTCCTGGGTAAAGTATCATGATACGTTTGATTGGTTTCTGGCCTCATCCGCTTATTTCGATGAACTCGACCAAAGCAATATTTCTATCAGGAACAATATACTTTTCACCACTTTTGTAATCATTTTTTTATCCATGATTGTCGGATTCTTGTTCCTGAAAAAATGGATTATTGTGCCGCTGAGAAAACTATCTGAAGCTGCCATTCAGATTCAACAAGGAGATCTGGATGTTAAATGTCAGATTAAAACGTATGATGAACTGGGGGATTTGGGTCGGGTCTTTGATGAAATGGCAGAAAAACTAAAACTAACAATGGACGATATGACTGATACGATGAAAAGTCTTGAGATCGCTCAAAGAAAGGCCCTTAAGGCAAATGAATCGAAATCTTCCTTTTTAGCAAATATGAGCCATGAAATCAGGACGCCGATGAATGCGGTCATTGGAATATGTGCCCTCTTATTAAGGACAGACCTTACCGAAAAACAGCGGGATTATGGTGATAAAATTATCGGATCAGCGAAACTCCTTTTGGGGTTGATTAATGATATTTTAGATTTTTCAAAAATCGAAGCAGGCAAACTGGATATCGAAAAGATCCCTTTTGATTTAGATGTGTCATTGGAGAAAACAAAAAACATTTTTCTTTTTAGTGCGAATGAAAAAGGGCTGTCCTTAATTGTGAACAATAATTTTAATGAAAAGACACCTATGATTGGGGATCCTTTAAGATTGAACCAGATTTTTACGAATCTGCTGAGTAATGCAATCAAATTTACTGAACAAGGAAGTATCTTTTTAGATGTAGATGTTGAAAAGACTGACAACGACACCGCTGTTGTATTACAATTTTGTGTCAGGGATACAGGTAAAGGGATTTCCAAACAAAATTTGGACAAACTCTTTACCGACTTTGAACAACTGGACAGTTCAACGACCCGAAAGCATGGAGGAACAGGTCTGGGATTGACAATTACCAAAAAATTGGTGGAGTTGATGGGCGGTAAAATTTGGGTGCGAAGTGAACTCGGTAAGGGGAGTCAATTTTATTTTAAAATCCCATTTACAAAGACAGATAAGGATGCCTTAAATCGGCATATTTCTGTAGAAGATTTGAGAGGGACAAAGGTGTTAATTGTTGACAATAATGATTCTACTCTGGAACATTTGGAAGGTATTTTAAAACAATATCCCCTTACAATTTCCGCTTTTAACAATTCCAAAAAGGCTATCGAAGAATTGACAAAGCGTAAAGAAAAGTATGATCTTCTGATAATCGATTGGAAACTACCCGATATAAATGGACTGGATACGATACGTATGATTAATGAAAGCGATCAAGTCGTTAAGAAACCCAAATATGTTTTAATAAGTGATTACGATATGACTTCCCTGTCGGAAGAGGCAAACCAATTAGGTATTGACGTTTTAATGACAAAACCGATTGATCAATCGGAACTCCTCAATAATATTCTTTCAGTCCTGGGGGTGGAAAAATGCACAGAAAACGTTTCAAAGAATATATTAGAAGAAGAGACGTTGGACTTATCTGGCAAACGCGTTCTTCTGGTTGAGGATAATGACATCAATCAGGAAATCGCACTTGAATCCATTCAAATGACCCATGCAGCAGTCGAACTTGCTTTCAATGGAAAAGAAGCCGTGGAGATGGTTCAAAACAATCCAAAAAACTATTATGATCTGGTCTTTATGGATATTCAGATGCCTGTTATGGATGGTTATGAGGCTGTAAAATTGATTCGAAGCGATGAAGTGAATCAAAATTTACCAATTATTGCAATGACTGCGAATGCTTTTAAAAGTGATATTCAGAAATGTCTGGCTGTGGGTATGAATAGTCATATTTCAAAACCCTTTGATTTAGATGATCTTCATCATCAGTTAAGAAAATGGATCGGTCAAGGGGACTGTAAGCATGGTACAGGTGAAGCGCCTGAAGAACAAGGGGGAACAGCCAAGATTTTGGAGGCGGCAGCAGAAAATCATCCATTGAAAGTTATAAATCTAGATACTGCCTTGAATAATTTCCAGCAAAATAAAGATTTTTTGATAAAAATATTTTCAAAATTTGAAAAAAAGTATGGTGAATATGGGCAGGTTTTAAGAAATCATATTGCCAATGATGATTTAGAAATAGCGCAACGAGAAGCACATACCATAAAAGGACTCGCCGCAGGTTATGGGGCTGAGATTCTTAGTGAGGCAGCACTTGATCTGGAAAGGGCGATTAAAAATAGAGATCATTCAATTCATTTGAAGTTGGATAAATTTGAGGTGGAACTCAGTCAGTTTTTATGCCATTTTCCTGTCACTTTAAGGCAGTTAGGCGAATGAATAAGGCAGGAGCGTCCAGATATGGGTTCCCACGCTGGAGCGTGGGAACCAGAGTCTTTTACAACCTTTTCTTCCCCCAGTTATCTGTGAGAAAATGGATTTCCAGAAAATAATAGCATCAGAGATATTTAGATATTTTTTCTGATTTATCTTTTATATTCAATCTTTTCATCATCTCTTCTTTAAGAATTTTTTCATCTTTTG
>Ga0272440_1000318_pt1 | contig 40835 bp, 33 predicted proteins | sample SSMMMBAug17_FD_192440 | JGI IMG/M metagenome (GOLD analysis project Ga0272440, IMG submission 192440) | Marine sediment archaeal communities from Little Sippewissett salt marsh, Falmouth, MA, United States - SSM-MMB-Aug17 | ecosystem: Environmental > Aquatic > Marine > Wetlands > Sediment ...
AATTATTTCATATTGATCTACCTGTTGAGCCTGTTAGAGATCGTGATCCGGTTGTTGATTTTGTATACCATTGTGATAATTATCAACGCTGTATTTTTACTGTCGCCCTCATTAACAATACTGTTGTTCAATATGTTTATCGTGTTGACGTTCTCGAACAATAGTCGTCATATCACTATCGGCAAACGCCTTTGATTGTTCGTTTTGAGTTAAATGTACTGTAGAGACGTAGCATGCTATGTCTCTACACGTCCCTATTTTTTTGAACAATCCAGAAAAATGAGCATGTTATTTCCAGAGCATTCGTTAACTTATTTTGATGCGCAACCGATACCTTCATTATTTTCACCCTCGGATAATTTTAAAAAAAATTGTTAAATATCATGGGTGTCTTCATATTACGCCTGATCCTGGTTTTCCCTGCGCAACAATTCCTGATACCAGCAGGCAAAATCGAACATCCCCTTATAGCGTTCATCATCGTTAATCAATCCCAGACAAAGATCAAAAGCGCCGCGACCATAAGCATTGCTGTATTTTTGTGGATCACATCCGGAAAGAAACTCCTGAATCAATGTTTGTGATGTCCTTTTAGTTTTATCCTTTCGAATGTCAATGGGATCCTGAGGTTCGATAAACGGGTCCCATTCATCATACCCTTTTTTCAAAATGTGTTTTTGACGTCGTGGAGCCATGCTGTCAAAAATATATTGTTTTCGGTCTTTATCCGCCTGTGTCATCTGTCGCATTGTTCGGTTCCTTTATTATCAGGCTCTGGTTCTTTCAAGCCCAGATAAATATCGTCATAGTCAGTAATCAAAGCCATTGACAGGGGCACAAGGACTTCATGAAGTTTACTGAATCGTGTGCCAATTTTTGAAGTCCATTCCATTGAATGTTTTATCAGACGGTCATGAATTTGATCCATTTTAATTGTTGGATACGTTACACCTTCTTCAAAGTTTGTTTTGCCACAGGTATGGCTTTTATCACCAATTGCAGTGGGAAGGCCATAAATACGACAGGTAATGGGACGATGTTCATATAAAACACATTGATTGTCCTCAGTCAGCAATGGACAACCAATTTTTTCTCGTGCAATATCAATCATAATCTCGTTTTGGTCCCGACCACTTTGAGCGGCTTTAAACGCCTTTCTTTTGATCACATGTATCTGACGATCTACACTTTCCGCTTTGGCAAGAATTTGCTTTTGTTGTTGTTCATCCAAAGCAACAAATTTATCGTGAATGTACATGGCCTCGATTAATGTTAAATCAAACAATGCATAGCAACAATCTGCACACCCAAGATAGCAGGTAACACATTCTGAATATTTTTCTTTCATTTGTTGAAATACTTGATCCATATGTGAGACCAGTTGTTCATATTGTTGATAAAAAGGAATAATGTCTGTCCTCATAATAACTCCCTGTAATATAAAAATTTAAAAACTTATGATCAGTTACTTCTATTAACGCTTATTTGCCAATACAAAAAGTGGAAAAAATATCATCCAGAACATGCTCATGACAAACAGCATCTGTAATTTCTCCCAACGCATCTATAGCCAATCGAATATCAATCACTGCACAATCAACAGGCAAATTTTCATTTAAAGCGGTTTGCGCCTGGATGAGAGCCTCTCGCGCTTTTTCCAGACACTTTTTTTGTCTGAGATTAATCATGAATTCAGGATCAGGCACGCCTGAATTTTTTTGTGTGATATAATCTTTGATCGCCTTTTTAAGTGATGCCATTCCAATATCATGACGCGCAGATATGCATATCGGATCCGGCCATTGTGCGGGTAAATTGTTTATTTGAATACTTTTTACCCTGTCTATCTTATTGGCACACAATACCCATTGAAAATCTTTGATCATCTGGTACACATAAAAATCATCAGAAATTAAATCCCTATCAGCTTCAACAAGAAACATTATCAGGTCTGCCTGTTCAATCAAATCTTTTGCACGTGTGATGCCCTGTTGTTCAATCGTATCATCTGTCTGATGTATACCGGCAGTGTCATAGATTGTTATGGGAATGTTGTCAATATTCATTCGTGCATCAATTATATCGCGTGTTGTCCCCGGTTGTCGAGACACAATGGCCCTGTCCTTTGTTAACAAACAATTCAATAAGCTGGATTTGCCGACATTGGGACATCCCACAATAACAACGCGTATACCATCACGATAAATCGCTGTTTGATCATAACTTGCAATGAGTTGATCAATTTGATTGATCTGTGGCATCAAGAAAACAGAAACAGGTTCTTCATCAAACATTTCATCTGGAAAATCAATGGTTGCTTCAATCGCGGACAGGCATTTAAAAATGGTGTCTTGTAAACGGGTAATTTGGGCACGAAACTGGCCGCTTAAATGAGCAGATGTTAAAGGAAGCGCCTTTGGCGTTTGGGCAGAGATGATTTCTTTTAGTGCTTCTGCGTGTGTTAAATCCATTCGACCATTCAAGCAGGCGCGTTGTGTAAATTCACCTGGTTTTGCCAATCGAATATCTGGAAGCGATACAATGTTTTCGAGAATTGTTTCAAGCACTACATGACTGCCATGTGTATGAATTTCAGCAACATCTTCACCCGTGTAAGAATAAGGCTTTTTCATGCAAACCCAGAGGACTTCATCAATGATTTTTTCGCTGTTCTGATGTAATATCCATCCATGTATCATTTTATGAGAAACAACATTTTCCGGGTTGAGTGGGGTTTTGTTTTTTTTTCTGAAAAATCCAAGACTGGCCTTAATGGCTAAAGGCCCTGATATTTTGATAATTCCGATTCCTGCTTTTCCCATTGATGTTGCGATGGCAGCAATCGTATCTGAAACGATCATTCGTTGATCCTCTTTTCAACAAAACCTGTCAGATATTTGGTCTGCCCATTATCATCCCATTCGAACTTAAAAATTAAATTAATGGGTATCAACTCTCCTTGCTTATGACGAAATTTAGTCTCAATAGTAATCCAGTCCTTTTTTTCAAATGCTTTTTCAAGTGTTTTTTTCCGAATATCCGGATGCTCATACAATACATTGGCGATGGATGATTGATTGACTGTTTCAATTAATTCATTAGGCGTGTTATATCCAAACATATTTGCAAGGGCAGGGTTGGCATCAATGAATTTGCCTTCATGCGTTGTTTGAAAAATACCGACAGGGGCATTTTCAAAAATGCCGCGATAATGATTTTCCTTGGCCGCTAAAATCGTTTCTGTCTTTTTGTGTTTTTCTATTTCCTGCAACAGGCGATTATTGGACTTCTCAAGATCATCCGTTCGTTGTCGAATCTGTTCTTTGAGCAATTTTTCAAAGGCTTTTTTTTCTTTTTTCATTTTCGCCTGTTCAAAAGCTTTTGAAACAGCATGATCAAGAAGAACAAAATCTTGAATAGGCTTGAAAATAAAGTCCCATGCCCCAATTTTCAATGCCTTAACTGGATCCATCATGCAACCAGTACCTGAAACGACAATGATGACAGCATCAGCGTCTATTTCCAATAGTTTTTCAGTGAACTCAAGACCTGTCATTTCAGGCATAATAATGTCAACAAAAACAAGATCGGGCTTTTCAGAAACATATTGAGTGAGGCCATCAAATCCATTATCTGCCAGAAGGACTTGATAATTTTGTTTTTCAAGATATTCAGACAATACATCGCGAATACCTTTGTCATCGTCGATAAACAATATTTTTTTAGGTGTCTCCAATTTCATTAAACGACTCCTCTTTTGATCAGGCGGATGGCATCAATTCGAATGCGTGCTGATGAGGCGTATTCAATAAGATTTTTCTTTTCTTCAATCGCTGCTTTAATTTCTAAGTCTTTCACATTTGGATTCATTGATTTTAGTGTTTTCAATCGCGTAATTTCATTGCCCATTTGTTTTTCAATTTGCTGTAATGTATCAGCAATAATTCGATCTGCTTCTTTTTGAACCATTTGCTCTGATGTTGTAATCATCTTTGGAACAAGTTTGAATGCATCTTCGAATAAATTGGTGGAATACCTGGCATCTTCCAATCGCCTCTCAAAACCATCAGATTCAAAAAGTTTTTTGCAGCTTTTTAGCTGGTCATTCACAATCATACGAATGGGTGTTGATGGTAGAAATCGATCCAGATATAGGGTTTTAGGCGCAACACATTCCAGAATAAACAAGGATTCCAGATAAATACATGTTTTTCTGGTATCCTGCCAGATCGCCAGACTGCATTGACCATTGCCTTCACCAATCAATAATTCCATTGCATTGGTAATCATGGGGTGATCCCAGGAAAGAAATGTCACATTTTCAAGCATCAAAGATTTTTTACGATCAAAGGTGACACGCATCTTATTGCGAAGGCCTGAAAATTTTTCATTATAACGATGTGTCGCTCTTAAACGGTATGTGCGATGTCTGAGTTCATCTAACGAAATGCCAAAATAACCAAATATGCGTTGACAGTAAGGTTCGATATCAGAATCGCGATCCGCTTCAATAATGGCATCTTTAATTGTTTTTGCCACAGACATGTCAAATGAATTTCGCTCTAAAAGCCTGTCTCGACCACGATTGTATGCCTGTTCCATTTGTTGAGAGAGTTCTATTGTGTCTGAAATCAATTTTTCAAATTCTTCCAGTGTATCAGATGGCTCAAGTATTGTTTCAATCAGTCGATTTCTGCATATTTCATATACAGGTTGGGCATAGGGGATGATTTTTGTAAACGCATTCAAGCCCTTATGATACCATATAATTAATTCCATATGCGGGCTGTTTCTGGCGAAAGGAATATGAATATAAATCGATTTTTGCTGACCAATTCGGTCCAGTCTTCCGATACGTTGTTCCAGTAAGTCCGGCGATGCTGGCAAATCAAATAATATCAAATTTTGTACAAACTGAAAATTTCGACCTTCACTCCCCATTTCAGAACATATTAAAATCTGCGCGCCATCTGGATCTGCAAACCATGCGGCATTTTCATCACGCTGTCTCAAGGGGATATTTTCATGAAATACAGAAACCTGAACATTAATATGATGTTCAATTGCTTTTTGTATGCCAGCAACTTTTTCTGGATAGCAACAGATCAACAAGCATTTTCTGTCCTTATGCGTCTTGAGAAAGTCTACCAGCCACAGTATTCTGGGGTCGTTTTCAAGTTGAAAAATCGGTTTTTGTTCAGATAATCCCAGGTCCAGCAACAATTCCAAGCTATTTTGGGTATAAAGAATTTCATCCGTGATATCATCAAGAGGAACTAAATTGACCACGCGCTTTGGAAAACCTTTGACAATGGATCGGGTATTTCGAAACATGACTCTGCCTGTGCCGTGGGTATCTAATATTTGACGAATCAGTCTGGATTTACTTAATCTTTTTTGTGTCAGAATATCATCCAGATGCTTGATGGCCATATTGTCGAATACCGAACGAATTTTTTCAATACTTTCAAGGTTGATCGTATTTTCTTTTTCAATATCATCGACCAGAGCAGATATTTTTTGGTAATTGCTTGATTCATGAATAAATTTCTCATAATCAAAATAGCGATCCGGATCCAACAGGCGAAGGCGCGCAAAATGATGCTCCAAACCGAGTTGTTCAGGTGTTGCACTGAGTAATAATAATCCATGTGTTTGCTGGGAAAGTTGTTTGACTGTAGGATATATTGGACTGTTCATTTTTAAATGATGGGCTTCATCAATGACAATCATGTCCCATCCGGCATTAATAATCTGGCTTTTGCGAAGTGAATCGCTTTCAATTGTTTCAATGGCAGAAAGAATAAGCTGTGCTTCGGAAAATGGGTTGGCATTGCTTGACTCTTTTTCCACCGCTTTGAAATATTTGTCATCCGCAATACGAAATGTGATATTGAATCGACGATAAAATTCCACAAACCATTGATAAAGTAAAACTTGTGGAACCAAAATCAAAATTCGTTCCATTCGTCCAGATTGAACCAGCCGGTGGATAATTAGACAGGCTTCAATTGTTTTACCCAATCCCACTTCATCAGCAAGTAACACGCGCGGGATGTATCGATTTGTAACTTCATGCGCAATGTAAAGTTGATGCGGCAATAGATCTATACTTCCCCCAACAAACCCAAAAGCGGCCGATTTTCTAAACCGATGCCTGACAAATAAGGTTTCAATTCTTAACAAATAGGTTTGAAGATAATCCAATTGCCCGGCAGACAATTTGTCTTCAGGGGTATTGAGTACCAAAACGTGTGATATATCAGTTTCAGAATAGTATTGCTCGCCATCATAATAAGACAACAAATGGTCCTTTTCTTCAATTTCTTTCACAACAAAGGAATGGCCATTTTGAAGCGTAACCCGATCCCCAATTCTAAATGCTACGCGTCTGATCGGTGCGGTTTCAATTGAATACATGCGATGAATATCTGTTGCAGGAAAGTCAATTCCAATACGTCGCCGCTCAACAAACCGAATGATACCTACTCCCAATTCCGGTTCCATTTCGCTCATCCAGCGCTGCCCTGTTTGCATTTCATTAGATTTTGTACTTTTTTTCATAATTTTTTTACTCACAATCGTTTTTTTGGGATACCAACCTGAGTAATTCAGGCTATGTCCGAAAAGTGCTTTATATTCTAGCATATTCTGAAGACAACTTTCAACTGAAAAATTTGAAAACAAGATACGTTCATTGCTATTATGTTGATACCTGCGAAAAAACTTGACAAATACATTCCAGTCAAATATAATATTAAAATAGCTTTATACAGGAAATAAATTATTCACATGCAAAAAATGGTTCGGTTTATTATTTTTTGTAAGTGAAAAGATAACAAAGAAAAAGGAGAATAACGTACATGTCTAATTTGATACCTCCACATGGTGGAAAAGGACTGACCTGCTGCTTGCTTGAAGGCGCAGCGCTTGAAGCAGAAAAGAAAAAAGCGGAAGGTCTGAAAAAAATTGATATCAGCCAGCGAGAAAAGGGTGATCTCATTATGATGGGAATTGGTGGTTTCAGCCCATTGACTGGTTTTATGACCAAAGCAGACTGGAAAGGTGTTTGCGATAATTTCTTGATGGCTGATGGCACATTCTGGCCCATTCCAGTCACACTTTCAGCAGACAAAGCAGATGCCGATGCCGTGAACATTGGTGATGACATTGCTTTGTATGATCCTGAGGGCAAAGAAATCATGGCCACCATGAATGTCACTGAAAAATTTGAAATGACACAGGCAGACAAAGAATATGAATGTGAAAAAGTATTCATGGGCGAAGGCACAAAGACGACAAAGGAATTCTGGGAAGTTGCACGTGATGATCATCCTGGTGTGCAAATGGTCATGAATCAAAAAGATGTGAATCTGGCAGGATCAGTTAAAGTTTTGTCTGAAGGTGATTATCCCACAAAATATAAAGGCGTTTATCAACGTCCGGCTGAATCTCGAAAAATCTTTGACGATCGTGGATGGAAAGAAGTGGCCGCACTTCAATTAAGAAACCCCATGCATCGCTCTCATGAATACCTGGCAAAGATTGCAGTTGAAGTTTGTGATGGTGTTTTTATTCATTCATTGGTTGGTAATCTGAAACCTGGCGATATCCCTGCAGAAGTTCGGGTCCGATGTATTGACGCATTGGTTAAAAATTATTTTGTTGAAGACAAGGTCGTACAGGGTGGTTACCCATTAGATATGCGCTATGCCGGCCCGCGTGAAGGATTACTTCATGCCACATTTCGTCAGAACTATGGCTGCTCACGTATGATCATTGGTCGAGATCATGCAGGTGTTGGCGATTTTTATGGAATGTTTGAAGCGCAAACTATTTTCGACAAAATTCCTAAACCAGAAGCAGATGGTAAAGCATTGCTTTGCACTCCACTTAAAATAGACTGGACATTCTATTGCTACAAATGTGATGGTATGGCCTCATTGAGAACATGCCCCCATGATAAACAAGATCGTGTTCTGTTGAGTGGTACCATGCTTCGAAAAATGTTGTCTGAAGGCGGCGACCTGCCTGATCATTTTGGTCGTGATGAAGTTGTTGCAATTCTGCGTGAATATTATGAAGGCCTTACAGAAAAGGTCAAAATCAAAACGCACAAAGCAGCAACAGGCTAATTCATTGGGTTTATCAAAAAATGATTCTATAAGGGGGCCTAACAGTCCCCTTTTTTTATGATGGTATTCAGTTAGAATTATGAAAAAAAAACAGATTCATCATATAAAAGGCAATCTTACTTCTCGAAAAAAACAATATAATTATCCGGGGAAGCTTGTTATTGATGGAGATATTGAGGCTGGATGTCAGGTAAGTGCGGATGCCATTGAGGTCATTAATGTGGATCAGGCCGATATTCGTGTTCGTTCAGGAATGCGCGTTCATGAAAAGGTAACAGATTCAGACATTGTTTCAGGCGGCTATTTTGAAGCATCGCAAGTTGAACGTTCAGCCATTCGTGCTGCGGAAGAAATTAAAATTCATGAAAAAATATTACAATCTGATATTTTCACCAATACGCAATGTTACGTTACAAGTGGTTTGATTGAGCGATCCAACGTTATGGCATGTCAATTTATTGATGCGCATACGATTATCAGTACAGAGGAGACGCCAGGCACCTTGACAATTGGTTTATTATGTCCGGATGATCAGGATCACAAACTCAAATCCGAATTTCTGGCCTTGGAGCAAGAAAAAAAACAGTTAAATGAAGGGCTGGAACAAATAAAAAAGATCATTGATGATACATTTAAACTCAAAGAAAAACTCAGATCAATCAAGCCAACCCTTAAAGAAAAAATGGTTCAACTGAAAAATGAAAAAAATTATGATGCAATCAGGGATCTGGAACCATTTTTCAAGCAACTCAATGATCGAGTTGAATCTGCTTTTTCAAACTATCAAGAGGCGATTGCCGGTAAAGAAAAGCTGGAAAAAAAAATTGCATCTTTTGATCAGGAAAAATTAGATTTAATCAGAAAAGATTATTTGCTACGTAAAAAAGATCGCGTTGAGCGGTCTAAGCAAATGAATGAAAATATTTCGACATGTATTAATGTCCGGAATAGCATCAGTGAACACACGCGTATTCAAGGTTTGCATGCATACAAACGATTGCAGGAGACATTACATGATGTTCGTATTGAAGAGGTTAGAATTGAAGATGATGAACATGTCAGTTCTGGTGGACGATTTGAAATAAAGTGGGTTCAGGGCGTATTTACCGATTAGGAAAGCCCGAAAAAAAACATGTTAGAATTTTCTAACGACGATTTGTTAATCAATCAATGGAATCATTCAAATCATATCTCAGCCCAATTCTTGTAGGGGGTGGTTTATTATCGATCATCTCTATCATTCAGAAAGCTTCTTTGGGTTATCCATTCTATCCGGTATCATTTATTGTTCCATTCACAGCTGGTGGAATTGCCGGATTATTGTATCATTTACGTCGAAGACTGGAACAAAAACACTATAAAAAAACAGAACAATACAACAAAAGACTGGAAGCCATTCTTGATACAGTTCAGTCGGGCATAATAATCATTGATGCCAAAAGCCACACGATTAATTATATCAATACAACAGCTCAACTTTTATTTGGATATTTGGATACAGAGATTGTTGGAAAAAAATGTTATGATTATTTGTGTGATCTTGATCCAGCGGATTGCCCCATACAGAAACAAGATATTTCTATTGATAATGTTGATAAAATAGAGATAAAAACAACTGATCTTAATATTCCAATTATTCGCAAAGTGAAAAAAATTGCATTTGACGATCACCTGCATTTTATTATCAGTGTGATGGATATTTCACCCATTGTTGATTCTGAGGAAAAAATTCGTGCGGCCAACGAGCGGGTCCGCATTGCAGATCGTCTAAAAACAGAATTTCTGACCAATGTCGGACATGAAATTCGTACACCATTAAATGCAGTTATTGGTATATCCGAAATATTAATGAGTCTGGATCTATCAGATGAAATCATTGAAGATTTGAAACTCATCAAAAATTCAGGGATATCGTTGCTCAAAACAATGGAAAATATTATGGATTATTCCATGGTAAAATCTGGAAATTATGTATTGCAACAAAATCCATTTGATATATATCAGTCGCTATTTTTTATATCTGAATCATATCAAGTAAAGGCCACCCAAAAGGGGCTGGCATTTCATATGGACATAGAAAATTGTAAAGATATACAATATGTTGGAGATTATTCTGTTTTCAACAAAGTGATTGGCAATGTTTTAGATAATGCTGTCAAGTTTACATCATCAGGCAGCGTAACCATGAAAACAAATGTTATATCAGATCCATCAATGATTGATATTCAAATATCTGATACTGGAATTGGGATGCCTGGAGATAAGCAGGAATATATATTTGATGCCTTTTATCAAATCAATGGCTCAATGACCCGCGAATATGAAGGCACTGGAATGGGATTGGCATTGGTCGAGTTCTTTTCCAAAAAAATGGATGTTTCAATTGCGATTGAAAGTTCAATTGGCAAAGGATCGACATTTCATATTTATATACCGGTATAAACCAGATGAATCATTCAATTGCGAATTCATTGAACGTCCATGCGCCATATCGGAAAAAGTTTACGCCTTCAGTCTTTTTACCCACCACAAAAAAACAAATGTCCCAATTGGGATGGAATCAATGCGATATCATTATCGTAACAGGAGATGCTTATATTGATCATCCAGGTTTTGGCTGCGCCATTATTGGTCGTGTACTTGAGGCTCAAGGATTTCGCGTTGGGATTATACCTCAGCCGGATTGGCGAAATGTAGAATCCTTCAGAATTTTAGGCCCCGCAAAACTGTTTTTTGGGGTGACAGCCGGTAATATGGACTCAATGGTCAATCATTATACATCAGAACGACATGTCCGCAATACAGATGCCTATTCTCCCAATGGTGTGGCTGGCTTTCGCCCCAATCGTGCCGCAATTGTTTATGCACAAAAATGCAGAGAAGCCTATCCAAAAATTCCAATTATTCTTGGCGGTATTGAGGCCAGTTTACGAAGATTTTCCCATTATGATTTTTGGTCTGATAAAATGCGTCGTTCAATCCTTTTTGATGCCAAAGCGGATTTGTTAATCTATGGCAATGCGGAACGTGCCATTATAGATGTCGCATACTTTTTGGGTAAAGGCGGTGATATTGTTTCTGAAGATTTTCGAATGGGCATGCCAGGTGTCGCTTTTATCAGTGCTCATATACCAGATCAATATCAGATTCAGGATATTTCACAAAAGGGCTTTTCTTTGGATTTGAAAAACCACGCATCAGTGATTCAGCTCAATTCCTTTGAAAATACATTAGAAAGGCCGGCTTGCATATCAAAAAACACATTGAACGTTTATCAGGCCACGCGACCCAACGCACCGCCCATTATTCAACAACATGGTAATCGTTGGGTTTGGGTGAATGCACCCGTTACACCTTTGACAACAAAAGAAATGGATTACATTTATGATTTACCCTTTTCACGCTTACCACATCCCATGTATGGCAATGCCAGAATACCAGCTTTTGAGATGATCAAGGACTCGATTACATTGATGCGCGGCTGTTTTGGTGGTTGTTCTTTTTGTTCAATTACCATGCATGAGGGACGAACCATTCAAAGTCGTTCTGAAGAATCAGTAATCAGGGAAGTTAAGGCAATTGTAAATCATACGAAAAAAAAATCTGGATACATATCAGATCTGGGCGGCCCAACAGCCAATATGTATAAAATGTCATGTCGGAAACCAGAAAACCAACTGACATGCAAACGATTGTCATGTTTATTTCCAGCAATTTGCAAGCATTTGAACATAGATCATCAACCACTGATCAATCTTTATCAACGGGTGCGACAAATTCAAGGTGTAAAAGGGGCATGGGTGGCATCAGGTATCCGGTATGATCTGGCACTGAAAAGTCCCAGATATATTGAAATATTAGCAACGTATCATGTGGGAGGATATTTAAAAGTTGCGCCTGAGCATGTGGTTTCACATTGTTTAAAATTGATGTTGAAACCTGATATTCACATTTATGAATCATTTGAACGTCAATTCAAACAGATTTCAAAAAGGGCTGGCAAAAAGCAATACTTAATTCCATATATGATATGTGCTCATCCGGGCACAAATAAAAGGGATATGATTGAATTAAGCCAATGGCTGAAAAAGAAAAAGTTAAAGTTGGATCAGGTACAGATATTTTTGCCCACACCATTGACGTTATCCACAGCAATGTATGTGTCAGGAAGACATTACTCCCAACATAACAAAAAAATTTATGTTGCAAGGGGGGGGCGGGCAAGATCGCTTCAAAAAAAAATACTGCGCTATCATGAAAATGGTTAATTCGGAGTCGGTATACCAGGCTTAGACGATAAAGATAATGATTGACACAATTCCATCGATTTTATATATAATATAACAATAGAAGCCTACATTATCAATAACTATCCATTGCTTAATCATTTAACAAAATATGGATGCATTCCAATGCCTGACAGCTTATCAGAAACCCATGAGAATGTATCTCAAACAATTAAAAGGAGAACACTATGACAGTAAAAAAGACATTAATTGTTCTAACCTGTATTAGCTTTCTTGCAATTCCGGTACATGCCGGAAAAGTATACAAGCTGGGGTTATCCCTTGCCATTACAGGTCCAACATCAGATGCAGGAAATCCTTACTCCAAAGGCGTTGAAGATTATTTTCGATTTGTCAATGATATGAAATTAATTGGAAATGATACAATCCATTGTATGATCAAAGATGATCAATACAAAACTGCTGTTACAAAGCGCAATTTTGAAGAATTTCTTGATGAAGAAATTGTGCTGTATTTGAATTATTCAACAGGCAGTACACTGGCCTTAAAAAGAGATTTTGAGGAAGTTCAAATACCTGTGATTCCGGCATCATTTCATGCAGGAAATACTGTGAACTCAAAATATATCTTTTTGCCCATTGCATCATACTCCGAGCAAACATTGGGTTTGGCAGAATATATTGCCAGACGCAATCTCGGAAAGACAGTGAATGTGGCCATCTTTATCCATCCATCTGCTTTTGGTCGAGGGCCGGTTAAAGATGTTCAAAAAGCCATTAAAAAAGGGTTGAATTTAAATATTGTTGAAGTTGTCGAACATGGAAAAGATCTGGATAATACGCCCATGCTTAAAAGACTGATAAGCAAAAAAGTTCAGTTTGTCATATGTCAGACCATTCAGTCACCGGTAGCGATCATGCTCAAGGATGCCCAACGTTTAGGGATTGCGGCATCTACATTTGGCGAAAAAGGAAAAATTACTTTTCTGGGCGCACACTACACAGGCGGCAATGACCTGATTGCCCTGGCCGGAACAGCCGCAGAAAACTTTTTTTGGACAACCGCATACGCGCTGACCTCAGAAAAAAGTGAGGGAACTTCAGCACAACTGGCATTGGCCAAAAAATACAATCGCGATATCAAGGCCGCCAATTCTCACAACTATACCAATGGCATCATGGTTGCTCAAGTTGCCACTGAGGCCATTCGACGATTGAAAATAAAAGGAATGGCTGTAAATCGAAAAAATATTTACACTACACTTAATGCCATGAATGGCTTTAATGCATTTTATCCGGTAACCACGGTCGGGCCGGTCACCTTTTCTAAAAATGATCGGGCAGGTGTGGATTCATTGCAACTGTATACAGTTCATAAAGGACAATTCCGATCTGTGGGAACGCCTTTTCGATCTGAATTTATAAAAAAGATAAAATAATGCAAATAGAAAAATTTCTTCTACAGGTTAACAATATCGAAGTTGTTTACAATGATATTATTCAAGTACTGCGAGGGGTCAGTTTGAATATCCAAAAAGGAAGAATTGTTTCTTTACTGGGAACCAATGGCGCCGGAAAAACGACAACCTTACGCGCCATATCAGGACTTTTAAAGCCGGAAAATGGATTTATTCGTGAAGGAACCATTACCTTTATGGATGACAATATTACCAATCTTTTGGGTACACATATTGTAAAAAAGGGAGCGGTCATGGTACCTGAAGGTCGTCGCATTTTCAAACATCTGACTGTTGATGAAAATATTCGAGCAGGCGCTTTTACCAGAAAAGATGGTGCAAAAAATGTACGTACTGATATTGAGCGCATGTATGTTTTGTTTCCCCGCCTGACTGATGTTTCCAATCGCATGGCAGGTTATTGCTCTGGTGGTGAACAACAAATGATTGCTATTGCCAGAGCCATGATGACGTCACCAATCATGCTCATGCTTGATGAACCCTCTCTCGGCCTTGCCCCCCTGCTTGTGGATGAAATTTTTCAAAACATCCAGAAAATCAATCAAGAACTTGGCACCACTGTCCTAATCGTCGAACAAAATGCCAGAATTTCGCTGGCAATTTCTGATTATGCCTATATTATGGAATCTGGAAAAATTGTTTTGGAAGGTGATGCAGATTCAATTAAGAACAATCCTGATGTCAAAGAGTTTTATATGGGGCTGACAAAAGGAGGCGCTCGAAAATCATTCAAGAATGTCAAATCCTATAAACGACGAAAAAGGTGGATGTAAACATGAAAATTATGGTTGCATATAATGGAACAAAGGTTTCAAAATCAGCATTGAAGATTGCACGCGAGTATGCGCAAGTGTTTAACGCCGAAGTTGTTGTCTTGAATTCATCAGAAGGCGGTGCCAATGAAACAGCGAAAGAAATTATGAGTATTCAAGAGAACATGTCTTTTGCAAAAAAATTCATGGCAGAAAAAAATATTGATTGCCAAACACATCAGATGGCCAGAGGTCTCTCGCCCGGTGAAGATATTGTTCAATTTGCTGATGCGCATGATATTGATCAAATCTATGTCGGTATTAAAAAACGCTCAAGGGTTCAAAAATTGATAATGGGATCAACTGCCCAATATGTTATCCTTAAAGCCAAGTGCCCTGTGATTACTGTTAATTATGAATGATTTTAAATAATTGGAATATCAAATGAACGTACATCATTTTAATTTCTACAATTTAGTATGTCAAAACGCAACAACATTCACCAATGAAATAGCCTGGTTGATATCAGAAAGCAACACAGATATTTCATTTGCTGATTTCAAAAACACCACCCACTGCCTTGCACAAGGCCTTCAATTACAAGGTATCCAAAAAGGGGACGGCATTGGTATCATTGGCAAAAATTATTTTGAATTTTTTGTAATTTATGGCGCTGCTGCTGCAATCGGCGCTGTTGTGGTTCCAATTAATTTTCGGCTGTCAAAAAATGAAATATGCGATAATATCAATGATGCTTCGCCAAAAATTCTGTTTGTGGATAATGAATTTCAACATCTGATAAATGATATCAAAGACAGGCTTAAAGGGATTGATTATTATTACAATCTTGTGCCAAATGAAGGCAACTATTCAGAATTTTCCAACCTGATAGCAGATGCGCAAACGTTTGAACCAGCATCTGTTTCAGGTAACGATCCTTTCCTTATTATTCATACAGCCGCCATTGATGGAAAAGCCAGGGGCGCTGTATTGACGCACGAAAACATGCTACTATCAGCGTTACAGCTCAGTCAGATCATGACGCTTTCTCAGAATGATGTCCATTTAAATATTTTGCCTTTCTTTCATGTAGGGGGCCTCATGATTGCCATCAGTGCATTTATGTGTGGTGCCCGAAATATTGTTATGAAAAAATTCGATGCCAAAGAAGCATCTGCTATAATTGAAAAAAATGGCGTTTCTTTACTGTTTGATTTTTCTCCCATTCTTTCGGGCATTCTGGATGCTGCCCAAAATCAGGAAAATAATTTGAAATCATTGACAAAAATAATCGGTCTTGAAACACCCGAAACAATTGAAAGATATCAAGACACCACAAATGGTTGTTTTTATACAATATTTGGCCAGACCGAAACATCAGGCCTGGTAACATCGGGCAAATATAATGATTGTCCGGGCGCTGCCGGAAAAGTGGTCCCATTGTCTGAAGTTTGTATCGTTGATGACAACGATGCTCCCATTCAAGTCGGTCAGACAGGCGAAATTCTTGTGAGGGGTCCGCTTGTTTTTCGTGAATATATCAACCTGCCAGAAGAAACAACCCATACATTCAGAAATGAATGGCATCATACAGGTGATCTAGGGCAATTTGATGAGAATGGTTTCTTGTTTTACAAAGGCCGAAAACCAGAAAAAGAGTTAATTAAACCAGGCGGGGAAAATGTGTATCCGGCTGAAGTTGAAAAGGTTATTTTACTTCATCCGAATATCAAACATACGGTTGTTTTTGGTGTGCCTGACCCAAAATGGAAAGAAGGCATCAAGGCAGTATGTGAGCTTCATGAAGGTACCAGCCTGACAGCTCAGGAATTAATTGACTTTGTCGGACAACATATTGCCCGGTATAAAAAACCACAGTATGTTGAATTTGCAACTGATATTCCAAAGCTTCGTAATGGATCGCCTGATCGCATGGCAATAAAAAAACGTTTTTATAACGAACGAAAACAGAACTTCATATAACCTGGCATAGATAGTTGGGTGGAAGCAACAACATCTTACAAGTCGGAACAATCCGACCTGTAAGATTTGGATGCGCCCGATTGAACAAATTAGAAAAATGTTTGCTAATTATTGTATGCGCGGGTCCAGTTCACCATTTGCATAACGCTGATACATCATTTCCAAAGAAATCGGTTTAATTTTAGACGCCATCCCCGCACAGCCAAAGGCCTCATAGCGTTTTTTACAGATTCCTTTCATCCCCTTAGTCGCCTCTTTTAGATATTTTCTCGGATCAAATGCAGATGGTTTTTCATGCATGAACTTTCGAATGGAACCAGTTGATGCCATTCGCAAGTCTGTATCAATATTTACTTTACGAACCCCATGCTTGATCCCCTCAACAACTTCTTCCACGGGTACGCCATAGGTTTTGCCCATATCTCCACCATAGGTGTTGATAACTTCAAGCCAGTCCTGTGGCACAGCTGAAGACCCATGCATAACCAGGTGCGTGTCTGGAATGCGCGCATGAATTTCCTTGATACGATCAATGGCCAGAATATCTCCAGTTGGTGGTCGTGTAAATTTATATGCGCCATGACTGGTACCAATAGCGATTGCCAGGGCATCTACCCCTGTTTTTTTCACAAAATCAGCGGCTTGTTCAGGATCGGTCAACAGCTGATTCTTGTCCAATTTACCATCAGCACCAGAGCCATCTTCTTCAGCAGCCATTCCTGTCTCCAATGATCCCAGACATCCAAGTTCACCTTCAACCGAAACTCCGCCCGCATGCGCCATTTCCACAACCTGTTTGGTCACAGAGACATTGTAGTCATAGCTTGAAGGCGTTTTCATGTCTGGCATCAATGAACCATCCATCATAACAGAGCTAAATCCGCTCTGAATAGACCGCAGGCAGACCGATGGATCTCCACCATGATCTTGATGCATGGCCAAAGGCAGATGGGGATACATTTCTAAAGCACCCAAAATGAGATGACGTAAAAAAGGTTCTCCAGCGTATTTTCTTGCGCCGGCGGATGCCTGCACTATAATTGGACTGTCTGTTTCATCAGCAGCTTCCATGATTGCCTGGATTTGTTCCATGTTGTTGACATTGAAAGCGGGAATGCCATAATCATTTGATGCCGCATGATCAAGCAATTGCCTTAATGAAATAAGCATAAATTTTTTCCTTTCTTTGAAGAATATTTTGTTAGTTTGGAATAATTGTAATATATATGGGGAAATATGTTACTTGATGTTCAAGTTTTTTAGACTTGACTTCCAGCAAGCTACCGCAGCTCGTTCCCAGGCTATACCTGGGAAAGCATAACAGGTGGCAGGAGCTCATGGCCGTCAGTCTAAAAGCAAACTCGCACAACAACTCGTTCCCAGGCTCTGCCTGGAAACATATGCACGGAAGCGCTGCCGCCTATTCAATGTATAGTCTTCAGAGCCGCCATAGATGCGATCCCAGGCTTATCCTGGGATCAAGCTGCGGTAGTTTGTTATAAAAACTTGAACTTCAAGTTTATTTATCAATTTACCAATTCTGTGTCAAAGAAAATTGATGAAAATAAAGGTATGATATGAAATTGTCGTCAGACTATAATCAGTTTGATTTTTTTTTATTTTATGTTATTAAATACGTTCAATGCACAGGAAAAATGCAAACGCTTGTTTACAACTGCCTGGTCAAAAATCAATTATATCCTGGTAAACAAGGCTAAAATTGCATGCAATTACAAACGAAAGATAACTGTCTAAGGAGTCATAAAAAAACATGGACAATTTTTTAGATCAATTGGAACAAAATAATGAAATCCAAACCATTTTGGATGATCAAAGCATAGAAGCAAAAGAACGTAATGCATTTCATCCCCCGCTATGTGGAGTATTTCGCAAGCCATTTTCACAATTGCAGAATGGGGATCATCCTTTTTTCATTGATCCTGAAGCGAAAAATCAACTTCCAGACATGATTGATAATAAAGTTCAATATATTAATGAGGGAGATCCGGCAGATATTGAAGCAATGCAACAATTCAAAAAGATACAACGCATTGGTATCGCTTTTTCTGGCGGCCCTTCTCCTGGTGGACATAATGTAATTGCCGGTTTATTCGATGCTGCCAAACAGGCCAATCCAAAATCGGTCATTTTTGGCTTTTTAATGGGGCTTGATGGTGTAATGGAAAATGAATATGTGGAGTTAACAAAGGAAGGTGTGGATTATTATAGAAATATCGGAGGATTTACATTAATAAAAACAGGCCGCGCAAAAATTGATTCTCCCAAAAAAATTGAAAAAGCACGTCAAACCTGTAAAGACCTTAACCTTGATGCCCTGGTGATTGTGGGCGGTGATGACTCCAATACCAATGCCGCATTCCTTGCCCAGGAATTATACAAAGATGACGTTCAGGTCATTGGGGTGCCCAAAACCATTGATGGTGATGTTCAGGTTCGTGATGATAATGGGGAAGTGCTTTGTGCCATATCATTTGGATTCCATTCAGCGGCACGATTTTATGCCCAGCAAATCAGCCATCTGGGTTCTGATGGCAGTTCTGATGTCAAATATTGGCATGTTTGTAAGGTTATGGGGCGCGTTGCCAGTCATATTGCTTTGGAAGCCGCGTTGCAAACCCATGCAAATATGACACTCATTGGTGAAGATCTAATTGATTATGTGGATAAAATACGCCTGGCCGCAAGTGAGGAAAAAAATGAAATCGATTTTGATGCCTATGGTGTAAGCCTTCAACAATTATGCGCAATTGTTAGTCGCGCAATTGTTCGTCGGGCACGCTTTGGAAAAAATCATGGCATTTTGATCATTCCTGAAGGCATTCTGGAATTTATTAATGAAATACAAACATTTATCATAAAACTCAATATTGTCATCGCCCATTATAATATGACCAATGAAGTAGACTTTCATTCAGATTTGCCCTCCCTGGATGAAAAACTAGCATACTTGAAAAAAATTTCACAAAAAGGCGGTCGTTATTCAATATGGCGATCTCAAGACAATGATTTGTTTAATGAAATACCGGCTTTTTTTCGTGAAGACTTATTGATGGAGCGGGACAATCATGGCAATTTCCCATTTTCACTTGTTGAAACAGAAAGAGTTCTCATGGGACTGGTTGAAAAATATCTTGATGACCTGTTCCAAAAAGGTGAATACAAAATTGGGATTACGCATGCCTATTTTGAAAAAACACTTGAACAAAATGGATTATCCCCACAAATATATGGCCCGATACTGTTTCAAAATTTCAATGACACGAAAAAGCCCTTATTAATGAAAAAACATATCATTTCAGAGGGCACCCTTCGTCTGACACTGTTACAGGCAGGCAAGTTAAAAGAAACAGAAAATATTTCTCCGGCCCTTGTAAAAATTTTAAAAAAATCAATCCCAAATTTCAAAACCAGACTTCATTTCTACGGCTATGATGGTCGTGGAAGTAACCCCACACGTTTTGATTGTATGTACGCATATAACCTTGGATTTGCTGTGTTTAGTCTGATTGCAAATGGTTCCACCGGACAAATGGCAGCAATTAAAAATTTGGAAAAAGGGTTTAAACATTGGAAACCTATTGGAATTCCATTGGCACCTTTAATGCATCTTGAAGAACGAAAAGGTAAGCTCAGTCTAGTCATGGAAAAAAGTGTTGTAGATACAGCATCCCCCGCTTTCCAGGTTGTTAAACGTTTGCGCGAAAAATGGTTGGCAGCCAATGAATTACCAGAGTGCTATCGAAAGCCAGCACCCATCCGATTTATAGGTGACACTGAAGAAGATCGTCCAATGACCTTATTACTGAATGGTTCAGGTTATCTGAAATCTATTTTGAATCAATCTTGATTGAAAATATGAATTCTATTTATTTTTTTATTGCATGTATATTTACAAGCTTTTTTTTCTGTGGTACATAATCTTAATCTAATGTATTTCTTATCGAAAAGAACAAAATGATGCCAATTAAATGGGGGTATCAATGCCTTTAAAACGTATTGGGCTAAAAACAAAAATGATGATCGGTTCATGCGCACCACTGATATTGGTGATTATCCTGGGAATCGCCTGTATGTGGAGTATCCGCTTATTGCTGGTTACCAGTGCCAATGTGGATTACAGTCATCGTATTATGGGAAGCGCGCAAGAAATTGAAAAATTAATCGGTGATCTGGAAATCGGCGAACGTGGCTTTCTCATCGCAGGAAAAGACAAATTTTTAACCCCATATATAAAGGGTAAAAAAGAATTATCCCAACAAGTTGAGCAAACAAAAAAAATGGTCCAATCAGATGCATCACAGGTTAAACGTTTAACAAACATTGAATCCCTTGTCAGACAATGGTATGAAAAAGCTGCTACACCTGAAATTGTCGAAAGACGCAAAGTTGAAGAAGGTCTCAAAAATGCGGAATATTTGAAAGGTGTTTTGGCCAAAGGTATCGGTAAAGAAAAACAAACGGAACTTAAATCCACATTGGAAGGAATGGAAATTGACTTTTTAAACTCGGAAAACATGGCAGCAAATAATCTGGTTTTGGCCATATCCAAAGATCTTGCAGATATGAACAGTGGTGTTCGCGGGTTCTTAATTACTGGAAAAGATGAGTTTTTGTATCCCTACACAAGCGGAAATGAAGCTTTACTTCGTCATTTAAAATTTATTCGACAAAATGTTGATGCGACCTACAATCGGGATGATATGTCGGATAATGTTTCAAAGCTTCAAGAACTGATCAATACATGGCAAGATGAACATGCTAGCGCGCTACTCGAACTGAGAGAACAATTTAATGATGAGGACATTGAATTTTCTGATATGGTCGATTCATACATCGAAAATTCAGGCGGAGAAATTATTGAAGAATTAAATCAAGTAATTGATGCAATTATTGCTGATTTTGACAAGGAAATGAATGAAAGAGCGATGCGTATTGTTACTGGCATTGCAAAGAATATGTCTGATGTTCAAATGGGCATTCGCGGGTATCTCCTTTCTGGAGAAGAAGATGCGCTGATTCCTTACCAGACAGCAAAAGAAAATCTTGAAATGCAATTGATGGATTTGTCCGATCTCGTTTTTAATGCCTTTGATGTCAATTTTATGGTTGAAAACATAGATAAAGTTGAAAATCTTTCTGCCAAGTGGATCAAGGAAGATGCCCAGCCACAAATTGATTATCGCGTTCAAATGAATAAAAATACAGCGACAATGGCAGATGTCACAGCATTGATTCAGGCAGGAACTGGCAAAAAATTTATGGATGCTGTCCGAAAGGAACTTCAGGAATTTATCACGCGAGAAAGAACAATTATGAAGTCGCGTCAGACAATTGCCAAAAAAACAGCTAATTCAACCAAAAATTTGATTATTATTGGTACCTTGGTTATTATTCTCATCGCGTTGTTGATATCCTATCTGCTGACCAGATCCATAACCGGCCCATTTAAAGAAATTTTTCAAGGTCTGGAATCTTTCAGTCTTGTTGAGCTGAATAATGTTCAAACGCAGTTTGGCGAAATTACAGAAAGCCTGATCCAGAGCGGACAATTGGTAAACGAAGCCAGTCAAGAAATTGCTGATGGTGCAAATGTTCAGGCCGCCAGTCTGGAACAAACAGCATCATCTATGGAAGAAATTTCTTCCATGACGCGCATGAATAACAGCAATGCCAATGAAGCAAATCAGCTCATGAAGCATGCTGAACTTCTGGTTCAAAAAACCAATGAGGCCATGAAAGATCTGACTGACTCAATGAAAGCCATTTCTGATGCCAGTGATGAAACTGTTAAAATAGTAAAAAATATTGATGAAATTGCGTTTCAAACCAATTTATTATCTCTGAATGCCTCTATTGAAGCTGCCAATGCAGGAGAACATGGCGCTGGATTTGCTGTTGTTGCTGGTGAAGTCAGGAGTCTGGCCATGCGCTCTGCTGATGCCGCAAACTCTACTTCTAAGCTCATTCAGGGCAATGTCAGTAAAATTAATCATGGCAGCGACCTGGTTCGCAAGGCAGATGATGCTTTCTCTCAGGTGGCTGAAATCGCAGAAATGGTTGCTAAACTTGTTTATGAAATCTCAGCCGCATCTGATGAACAAACCCAGGGAATCGAACAAATAAACAAAGCGCTGACTGAAATGGAAGATGTCACCCAGCAAAATGCCAGCTCAACGCAAGATTTGTCTGAACAGGCGGCGCGTTTGAATGAACAGGTACAAATCATGCTTACCATTCTTGAGGGAAGAGAAAGTGATGACGAAGATGAAGATCAAGATCAAGATGAAAATCACGGGGATGAAGAAGAAGAGAATGTGATGGACGAAAACGATAATACCCTGTCTAATCAACAATATACATATGTTGATTCTGATAGTTATGAAGATTTTATTGAAGAAGGAAAAATGGATTTTTAATTCCAGACAATGACAAAAATTGCCGCAATCTTGATATCCAGACAGGGATTACATCCATGCCAGACAACGCCTTGGATCGTCCAGATAAAAAAAGCTTTTCATTGGCTTCAGAATAATCCATATCAATTGTATACCTCAGTTGGGCAACAAACCTGGGAGATACAAATATTTCTTGCCCAACAAACAAAACTTGATCAAATAATCGTTTTGCCAACCAATAATGCCATCCAATTTGAAAAACTCAGACAAACTGTAATGACTCAATTCTGTCTGAACAAAAACCAGACGCAATTTGAAAAAATTGATTCGACAGGTTCAAAATCATGGTTATATCAAAGGGATAAAAAAATTATCGCCAACAGTGATCTACTTATTCCCATTTCTATTCGTAAAAAAGGGCATATGGAAACATTGATCAGCGCAAAGCCCGCCAATAATAGCCTGCGAAGTGATTTTCAAATAGATTATCACCCTGAAAAAGCAAACATTGCGTATACAATTGATCAAACGCAATTATCAAAAAAATTGCTGACCATCTCATCACAATATCTCATTCATTGGACACGCGCCAGTAATGACCCCTGGCCGACAGAAAAAAAGTATGATTATTATCAGTCCATCATAAACAGCAATTCATATCCGAAAAGTGCATTCGCGGGCCTTGAAAACATGCTTGCACATGGTAAAATAAATGCCTCAGCACGTCATATGCCACAAAAGACACCAACTGTATCATTTTCAGGTTTGCCTCCACAGAAAGCGTTATCAATGATGTCTTGGCGAGCCAGATATCGTCAAATGTCTTTTGAACCATATGGAATTGGGATAGAAAAGGATTATGCAAAATCAATGGGAATTCAAGCGGTGACATATTATAAGTCCAACCAAAAACCTGATAATATGGCGTCATGGTTGTGTCAATCTATTGGCAAACGTTCAGATTGGCGGCTGGAAGATGAGTATCGATATTCAGGCGATATTGATCTTTGTTGTATTCCCAATGAGAAGAAAGTATGCTTTTGCTATAGACACAATGAAGCCAGAGATATTCAGAAACGTTTTGGGGTTAAAAGTATTGCGATAGTTGATGGGTGAGTCCAATGGAAAAAGCTATTTTTCGAATGTTCCCAAATAATGAGTATAATCAATCCCTAAGCTTTGTAAAATACTCTGTCCTTTATAAATTGTTTCATTGTATTCATTTTCAGGAATGGAATCATAAACAATACCGCCACCAACACGAAATGACATCAAATCATCTTTAATTGTCATGGTCCGAATGGCAATGTTTGAGTCAAAATACTGCCCAAAACTATGAAAAAAAATAGACCCGGTATAAATGCCGCGTGTTTCTTGTTCTATTTCAGAAATAATTTCCATTGAACGAATTTTTGGGCAGCCTGTAATAGATCCTCCTGGAAAAACTGCTTTGATAACATCTATAGGTAGAACCGATGATTCCATTAACGCATCCACAATGGCAATGAGATGATACACATTATTATATGGCTCCACCCGCTTGAATTCTTGAACTTTGACCGAACCTGGGCAAGAAATTTTCCCAAGGTCATTACGAAGTAAATCGACAATCATTGCGAGTTCTGCGGCATCTTTTATGGATTTTAATAATATTTTCCGATTGGAATGGTCTTCATCCAGGGATTTACCGCGTGAAATGGTTCCTTTGATCGGTCGGGTTTCAACATGGTTTCCATTGCATACAATAAATCGTTCGGGAGATGATGATATAATTTCGATCCCTACCACATTGAGATATGCAAAAAATGGCGCAGGATTGATTGAAAATAATCGTTTGAACAGATGATATCCATCAAATTCACCACGAATCGTAAATTTGTGCGAAATATTGGCCTGATAAATATCGCCCTCACGAATATAGTCAATGACTCGGTGCAATTTCTGGATATATTCTGAACGTTTTATGTGCTGATGGATGGATGAAATGGCTGTCTGTTTGTTTTTCGTTGCAGAGGATTGTGTAAAAGGTTGGACGTTCGTTTCAAAATCATATTGCGTTAACAATTGTTCGGATATTTGATAATCAAAAAAAGTTGAGTAAAAACAAACAACAATATCATCAATAGATTCATTATCAATACATTTGGGAAGCGTTTCGGTATAATGGCCGCATTCATAAGAAAAATATCCTATTGCGCCGGCATAATTCAAATTGAGATCATGATAGGTATGAAACAATTGTTTCAATAATTGAAAAACATCCATTTCCAATTGCGTGACGCGATCAGTTGTTTTAAGTGAAATCAGCTTATTTTTTACCTGAACAATCAGAAAAGGGTTGACCCCCCAAAAGATCCGATTGGCACAATCCAATTGCGTACCACTTAACAGACAGGCAAACGAATGCCACGATGACATCTCATCCATGCGTGTCATTATGGCATCCCAGTTCAGCTTTTGATATTTGGTATGGACATTCTTGATTTTAGGAATTATCATATGGATTCAGACTGTTTCTATTCATCATAAACAATTTCAATTTTTTCAAAATAGGTATCCAATGCATCAATCAGCGGAATGGCATTGCCAATTTCTTTTGCTTTGATTTCCCTGTTAATTTGTGCTGCCTGGTTGCCAAGATCTGAAAATCCGAATGGTTTGCCATAACCTTTTATACTATGAGAAATACGTTCCATTTCAAAAATATCATTATCAATGGCTGCTTGTTTCAATAGATCAATATCCTTTTTCGCATTTTCCATAAATTGGGGAATATATTTTTTTATTTTACTTTTGACAGTAATTTTATGTGTCATTGATCATTTCCTCAAATTTGCGATTGGCACAAGCCAATTCTCCTTCTGTATTCACATTATAAAAAGAAAGCAGGTCGGGATCCTTTTTACACAATGTGGATTCATGAATCGTTTTTATTTTTAATCCTTTTAAGCCTCTGATTATCTTATATTTGCCCAATTGTAAATGATTTTTAAAACAATTCAAGCATCGCTTGGAATAAATTGCAAACAGTGGTTCGTTTCCTTTGTCTGTCTGGGGGTAATACGCATCACAAGAGTCCTTGTATGTGTCACACATATATAAGATCAAGTCTTTTGAAATAAATGGCGTGTCACAGGCAACAACAAATGCTTGCGGATTACTTGCGTATCGTAATCCAGAATATATTCCATTAAGAGAACAATGTGCCGGATAGACATCCGGAACAATCATAATATCAAAATCAAGAAAGTCTTCCGGCCCTCGTGTGACAACGATTAAATCATCAAAAATTTCATTCATGACCGAATAGATACGCTCAAAAATTGTTTGTGAACCCACCTTAAATAAGGCTTTATTGAAACCATTTACGCGTGAATTTGTTCCACCTGCCAGAATGATACCGGAAATTGGATGAGCATTTTGCATGTTTTAAGTTGCCTTGAATTTTGTCTCCCTTACAGACATAGCCATAAGGCTAACGCTAATGTAAGTATTCCAACTGTCAGTGTTATGGCAAACCTTGTGTTTGCCTCAAAATAATAACTATGTTCGGAATCATATCTATTGTTTCGGACATAGGTTCGTTTTCGGTTGTTGTTCGGAAAGCAAACACAAGGTTTGCTTCATTTTTAAACCATTCAGCTAGTAACATATTTCTCAGATCGTATCAAGCGTATTGTGCTTTCACAAAAATTGGACATTTGTTCATTGTTTAATTCAAGATGCGATAAACCGGGTTGCAATTTTCCAAAATTTAAGGTATCTAAACAGGGATATAAACAGGTCTGGAAACAATATTACAATAAAATAGTTCATGAAAAAAAGGAGCTTTTTTGAACACACAACAAATCAACGTTGATATTTATATAACGCATGAAATATCTATACCAGAGGAACAATTGCCTTTTGAAGCAATTGAATCCTTGAAAGATCAACTCATTTTTACGAATCCACAATGGCTCGAAAACAAAAAACGTGGATACTGGAATGGTAAAACACCAGAAAAGCTTTATTTTCTTCAAACGCATAATAATTATTTGACCATGCCACGAGGGTTTATTCATCATTTAAAATCAATTCTAACTCCATTTGATTTAAATATTGTGATTCATGATCAAACCCGTATTCTGGATGACATTGATTTTGAATTCACCGGAAAACTATATGATTTTCAGGAACGTGCAGCCAACGTTATATTAAAAAGAAAATTCGGTGTATTCAACTGCCCCACAGGCGGCGGAAAAACAATTGTCGCGCTTTATTGTATTGCAAAAAGAAAACAACCCGCTCTGATAATTGTTCATACAAAAGAGCTATTGTATCAATGGCAAAATCGTGCGCAGGAATTTCTTAATCTCTCTCAAAGCCAGATTGGACTGGTTGGTGATGGACAGTTTCAAATTGGATCACATATAACCATTGCAATTGTTAACAGTCTGTATAAACGTGCGCATGAAGTGAAAGATCATATTGGCTTTTTTATTGTGGATGAATGCCATAGAACACCTTCTCGAACTTTTGTTGAGGCGTCATCAGCATTTGATTCGCGGTATATGTTAGGCCTTTCAGCCACGCCCTATCGACGTGATAAACTGACCCAGGTAATCAATTTCTATATGGGCGGACAATTAATCAACATTTCACCACAGGAATTGCAGATGAAGTCCAGAATTATGAAAGCCAGCGTGAATGTTCGTCGTACGCTTTTTGATTATGATTATGCCGTTGATGAAGATTATCAAGCCATGATGAGTGCGTTGACTGATGATTTCGCTCGCAATGAATTGATTGTTGAAGATGTGATCAGACATGCTCAAAAAAACAGTGGTGTTGGATTGGTCATTTCTGACAGAAAAGAGCACTGCAAGGTTCTTTATAATCGAATTGCTCAAAAAGATGTTATTGTAAAACTATTGACCGGAGATGTTCCCAATAAAGAGCGGAAAGAAATCACTGCGGAATTGTCTCGTGGTGGAGTTCAGGTTCTGGTTGCGACATCGCAATTAATTGGCGAAGGTTTTGATCTCAAACAACTATCTGCACTTTTTTTGACCATGCCTGTAAAGTTTACCGGAAGAATCAAGCAATACGTAGGAAGAATTCTTCGTACTGATAAAGACAAGCAGGATGCAGTTATTTACGATTATGTGGACCAACCCGGGGTATTGCAGGCATCGTTTATTTCCAGAAGAAAGGCATACATGGAGTTAGGTATTAAAGAGATGAATTGATATGATTATAAAGAAACATTTCAATATTTACTTTTCAGACATGACTTTTTTCAGCTTTTCACGTGCGCGATGCAATACAGTATGCGTCCTTTTGACAGGCAGTTTGATAACTTCAGCAACCTGTTCAACAGAAACACCATCAAAATAATGAAGTTTCAGAACAAGTTGATAGCGTGCAGGCAATTGTTTCATGAACTTAAGAATATCGTTCAAAGCCAACCTTGCATCCAATTGTTTTTCCGTGCTATAGCCCATTTTGGCCTGAATATCTTCCAATGGTAAGCGTGCGTATTGATTTCCAATGCCTGTTGGATCTTTACGTTCGATATAATTTATTGTTGTATGAACGGAAACGAGTTTAATCCAGGCTGTCAATCCCTGCCCCAGTTCTTCTTTGTATTGACGTAATTTCTTACATTTATTATCCAACAACTGAACAAAAACATCGTTGCGCAAGTTTTCCAAATCATGCTCACAAAAAGGGACGCGTTTATTCAATAATACTTTTCGTACAATGAAATAGACCATCTTCCAATACTCCTGAACCAGGGGCGTATGATTTTTATGTTTGAGGCTTTGTTCGAGTATATGACGATCTTTATTAATATCATTTGATTTCATTGTTTTGGGGTCACTTCTCCAATTGTATATTAAGGAATGCTCTGAAAATAAGTTCCCCATTTGAAAAAATGTTCATCGGGGCTTTTGTTCTGTAGAGACGTAGCATGCTACGTCTCTACGTGCCAATTGATTATATGTTAAAGATAAAAGGGGAAATTAATTTGCGAGCATTCCTAAGGAATTTTCTGAAAATCACTTCCCCAATCCAACAAGTCTGACATGTCCGATTGGAGAATATATTTTCAGAGCATCCCTTAATTAATTGAGCTTACACTTTTTTCGGCAAAACTCAAGATTTTATTCATTAGGTTTGACAATATACTAAAATGATGTAAAATTCCAGGCAAAATTACCCATAATTTAGGATAAATCAAATGATTGCCCCAACCAAAGCACATTTAGCATTCGATAAAAACCATATCTGGCACCCATACACCGGAATGATCAATCCACTTCCAGTTTACCCCATTGTTTCAGCATCAGGGGTAAAATTGAAACTTTCCGATGGCAGAGAACTGATCGACGGGATGTCATCATGGTGGGCGGTGATTCATGGCTATAATCATCCCATATTGAATAATGCGGTAAAAAATCAATTAGAAAGTATGTCACATGTTATGTTTGGAGGTCTGACACATTTGCCTGCCATTGAAGTCTCTCAACTGTTAATAGACATAACACCATCATCATTGGAAACAGTTTTTTTGTGTGATTCAGGCTCCATTTCAGTGGAAGTTGCAATAAAGATGGCCATACAGTATTGGTTTGCCAAAGGATTTCCCAACAAGAAAAAACTAGTAACGATTCGATCCGGTTATCATGGAGATTCCTTTGGCGCGATGTCTGTCTGTGATCCGATTACCGGAATGCATGAAATATTTCAAACGATTTTGCCAACCCAATATTTTGCCAAAGCCCCGACCTGCGATTACAATAATTATGATCCAGAGGACCTTGAATGTATGCAAAACATACTTGAAAAACATCATCAATCAATCGCGGCAGTTATTCTGGAACCTATTGTTCAGGGTGCTGGCGGCATGCGATTTTATTCACCCAAATATCTTCAAGCCGTGCGCTCTCTATGCAATTCTTACGACATTCTGCTTATTGCTGATGAAATTGCAACAGGTTTTGCGAGAACAGGCGAATTGTTTGCCTGTGAACACGCTAATATTTCACCGGATATTATGTGTCTGGGAAAAGCACTTACAGGTGGATATTTGACAATGGCCGCAACACTGACAACAAGAAAGATCAGTGATCAAATTTCATCCAGGCATCCGGGCGTATTTATGCACGGGCCAACCTTTATGGCAAACCCAATGGCCTGTGCAGTTGCTCTAGCCAGTATAAAATTGCTGTTATCGACATCATGGAAAAAAAAGATTATGGATATAGAAACGCAGTTGCATCAGGAATTGATGCCCCTGTCACATTCATCTGAAGTACTCGATGTCAGAGTGTTGGGAGCCATAGGGGTTGTTGAACTCAAAACGAATGTCAACATGGCAGATATTCAACAAAAATTTGTAGATTGCGGGGTCTGGTTAAGGCCATTTGGGCGGTTGGTTTATACCATGCCTCCTTATATCATTGCGTCTTCAGATTTGTCTCGAATAACATCGGCTATGAATGATATTATATTAAAATCCGCCTAAGGAATATGAGTATGTTATTTTCATAGATTTCCTAAGGAATGCTCGAAAAATAAGTTCCCCATTTGAAAAAATGTTCATCGGGGTTTTTGTTCTGTAGAGACGTAGCATGCTACGTCTCTACGTGCCAAAGGATTATATGTTAAAGATAAAAGGGGAAATTATTTTTCGAGCATTCCTAAGTTATCAGAAAGGACGCTCTTCTAAATACGAATTAATTAATGAGAGCCATTATGCCCAAAATTATTTTAGCAAGCGCCTGTGTGTTAGGTATCCAGAGCGCATACAATGGAAAACGAACCAGACGCCTGTTAAACAATCAATGGCAAACAGACCGCCACTATCGTTTCGTTCCATTTTGCCCCGAACAAATGGCGGGATTCGCAACTCCCAGACCACCTGTTGAAATCACTGGTGGTGATGGTTCTGATGTCTTATCAGGTAACGCCAGAGTCATTACGAAAAATGGAAATGATGTGACCAAACAATTTATGAATGCTTTGAATGACATTTTAATTGCTGTTCAGTGGATTCAACCAGACATGATTGTTTTGCAGCAACGCAGCCCTTCATGTTCTTGTGCTGGTATATATGATGGCACCTTTTCCCATACCTTAATTCCTGGAGATGGTATTATTGCCGCTTTTTTAAGAAATCATGGATATCAGTTAATTGATCTGATGGAATTTAATAGAAAAAACCAGATTAGGCCCAACAAAGCCTGATAAGAACGATAAAAGGCCCGCTTTTTTCGAATGCGCCCACTATAAAACTGTTACTTCACGTGTTAACATCTCACTGAGATCAAATCCATCCCAAACCGGATAAAAATCAAGCGCCTGTCCAACAGGCACGATTCGATCAATGCCATTTAAATTGTTTGCAACCCATTCAATCAAGACATTTTTTTCAAACCCATAATAAGAAACAGTCTGGAAATCTCTGTTCAAAAAAGGTGAAAGCGCATCAAGGCGATCAATATTTGATTCGAAAAAAAGACCTGAGCCACAATGTGAACAAGAACAAAAAGCAGTCTGTAAATCTGTACGAATAATCATCAAGTAGTTACTTTGAGTGGATCTAAACAGAATATCCCTTTCTATTGCCAGACTGTATGAAAAAACGATCTTGTTGATCATATTCATATCTGTCAGTTGATGGTCATAGGAATCAAGCTGTTTTTCAACAGCGTCCCAGAATCTTTTTTGAATCGCCTCTGTCCCATTCATCCATATCACGAATCTTGGAGAAGAACACGCCATCTGAGCAAAGGAATACGAATCGTTCACAAACTTAATTGCCAGAGAATCTATTTCCTTGTCATTTAAGGGGTCAATTTGTTTTCCATTTAAGAGAGTAAATGATAATTTATTGGCAAATTTAATATCAATGGCTTTTGGAGATATTGGTGTACTGCTGATCAGGCCAATTGTTTCATCTCCTCCCCAAATAACTCTTGCATCACATATGGCTGAAATTTTTTTTAAAATTTCAGTGTTATGCCCAAAGGATACGATTTGAATCTGTTCCTGTAAATGAGCAAAACGCTTTTCATCAAGCAAATCATTTAATGCATGAATCAGTAATTCTGTCTGCTGACCAGCCTGTGTTGATACGCGAACAATGTTTGAATTCCCCATTAATAACGAAATAAATAATGAATAAATAAAAATCGTATCAACGTTTGCCGGTGCAATATGAAAAACAGTTCCTCTTGCGAGTTTGATTTTTCCCTTATTTTTGATTTCAAATGTTTTCTGATAGTTTTGAATGGAACCTTTTCGCATCCAAAACCCTAAAGCAATCAATTCTTTATAGGCTTTTAAGCCAGGATCGGCGACAACTTTTGAAGAAAACTGACTCACAAAATCGACAACTGATCTGGAAAAGGGCAACAATGGTTTTGTTTTTCTAAACAAGTGTTTATGATCATTTTGCTTTGGTACGAAATACTGAATATCCATATTATCCTTATATATTAGACTTTTCTAATGCATCGTATCACTGCAACCACGTGTTTCGGCCTGTTTTAATCTGCCATGAATGATAAAATATTTTCCTTTTTTACCACATTTACAATCATCTTCACCAATAATCGATCCAATGTCCTCGGTGAGCAGTCGATGTCCTGGATAGCTGAGAGGTAATATAGATTCAACAGCAATAACTCCAGATTGATGGAAGGGCAATTCATTCATCGTTGCAGGATCAACAACTTTTATGTCGGAAAAAGCTGGTGCATGAAGATATCCTTTTTCACATTCAACATAAATCGCGCCAACCTGTTCAACCATACCATAAAAATTGTGTATATGTTTTATTCCTGTGATCTGTGTTGTTTTTGACTTAAACGTATTATTATCAACCGCTTCTTGTTGTAATTTTTTCCAGCCACCACTATGAAACAATATTGAATCCTGTAAATCGATACCTTTACCCATCGCTTCAAGCGATTGAATGAAATACTTCCAGACCATAAATGTAAATCCAAAAACAATTTTCTTTTGATGCTTGAATTTTTCACAAAATGCATCTATTGCATCATGATTGATTTGCATCTCATTATCCAGTGCATAAGTATGATTTCTCCCAAAAGTCCATAATCCACGAATACCTGCACCTCGTGCGGAAAAGGATGCGCTGTTGTGGATGACATCTGGATGATCAATAATTAGCATCGGTAACCTGGCCTTGCCCATGTAATGCTGGATAATTTTAACCAGCGCTTTCGTCTGGTTCGTTGCGGTAATCTTGTCAATATAAATTTTGGATACTTTTTGAGATGTTGTTCCTGATGACATCAGCGTTTTTAGTATTTGTTCGGATGAGATACTCATCAGTTCGAATTCTTTAAATAAGCGGACAGGAAGATATATCCCTGACGACTGTCCATCAAGCGCATCGACAATTCTTTTGTAAGGCGGACATTTGTTATAATGATATTTGTCCAGATCTTTCAGACAGGAATCCAGTGCAGTTCTTTTTTGTTCTTTTGCCAGATAATATGGAGATTCAAGGTTAAAAAAAAATTCAATATTTTGTATCATTGTTTCACGAATTTCTATGAAATAATTTTTGATAGTCTATCTTTCCAACCGATGTTCTTGGAAAGGTATTCACACAAAAGCTGCGAATGTTGTTAACATTTATTTTAAATGCAGTGCTTACGATGGCCTTGATATCAGACATCATTTCTTGATTGCCAGATATGGCAAGTTCCAACGTATCGTCCTGCCCACCAGCAATAACAGTATAGTCTTTTTTATTTAAATACCTTTCAATTTCATTTAAGCTGATCCGAGAACCGGTTATTTTAATAAATCGTTTTTTTCTTCCTGTTATATAAAAATAACGATCTTCATCAAAGTATCCCAAATCACCGGTTTTTAAAACGCTCTTTTGAACATCGCCTTTAACGAGATCTGCCTGGGATTGCGCATATCCAAGCATGACATTTTTGCCATGATAAACAAGTTCTCCTTCAGAATGGGGTTTTTTGATCACCCCCCCCTTTTTATCATGAAGGGTTATTTTTCCTGAAGGGATTGGAATGCCGATAGAGCCTGGTTTATTGTCAAACTGATGCGGCGGCAAATATGAAATCCTTGCAGTAGCTTCTGTTTGACCATACATTATAAAAAATTTCTGATCTCTTTGTGAACATTCAGAAACAAAATATTTCGCGGTATCAATATCCAGTGCCCCACCTGCCTGCGTTAGATATTTTATTGAATGGGTATCAAAACGCGCATATTTGAGTCGTTTCAATATCTGATATGTGTAAGGTACGCCTGAAAAAGTTGTTACAGCGTTATCTTTAATCGCATTCCAAAATTCTCTGCTGATGATACTTTTATTGTTCAATACAATACTTGCGCCGGCAAACAAATGACTATTAATGACAGAAAGCCCATATGAATAATACATTGGTAACGAGGTTATCGCCGTATCGTTTGATGTTATTTTCAGATATTTAATAATTGATTTTGCGTTTTCAATTAAATTTGCATGACTCAATTGAACAAATTTGGGCGACCCTGTTGAACCAGATGTTGGCATTAAAAGAGCGAGATCGGGATGTAAATCTATTTCGTTTTTTGACAATTCATTTATTTGAAGATCTTCTATAATAAGATTGGGTTGATAAAGACGCAATAAATTGTCCATCAATTCCTTATCTATCGTTTTCTCTAAAAGCAGTAAGGGATGATTATTGTTGAGGCCGACAAGATAAGCGATAATACTTTCGAAAGTATTATCACATTTGAGAAATATGAGTTTTTTTGATTGTCCTAGTTTTTTAGAAAAGATTTTTACCTGGTGATCCAGTGCATCATAAGAAATTTTTTGTCCATTTTCAGCGATAAGTGCTGTTTGAGCGTTATCCACTTGACTATATAAGCATTCCACCATCGACTCCAATAATCTGACCTGTCACATAAGATGAAAGCGCGGATGCCAAAAAAAGCGCGCAGTTGGCAACTTCTTCAGGATAACCTATTCGTTTCATTTTAATAGAATCAAGTCGTTCCTGAAACATTTTTTCAGGAATGGAACGTGCCATATCTGTATCGATAAATCCAGGGGCAATGGCGTTGACCCTTATATTTAAGTGAGCGACCTCTTTGGCAAGAGATTTTGTAATACCAATTAATGCTGCTTTAGAACCACTATATACCGCCTGTCCAGAATTTCCAGTGTTGCCAATAATTGAGGAAATATTAATTATTGCGCCTGATTTTTTTCGAGACATCAGCCTTATGGCATATTGAGACGTATATAACGCACCAAATGTATTAATTGAAAAGGTTTTTGCTATCTGATCTTTTTTAACCATTCCAATAAGGGCATCATCTAAAACACCTGCATTATTTACAAGAACATCCAATCTTTTTGATTGCTTATAAAATTGTTGAAAAGCATCTTTTACACAACGATCATCAGATACATCAAAAATCAAAGGTTTGGCCTGTTCATTTTCATTGTTGAGTTGATCAACAACTGCATACACTTGTTTTTCATCTCTACCATTGACATAAACTATCGCATCATGCGCTATGAACAGTTTTGCAATCGACAAACCAATTCCACGTGTGGCGCCAGTAATAATAGCAACTCTTCCGGACAGCAACATTTTTTAGAACTCCACATTATATTTTTTTAATATTTCACGTGCTTTGGCCACACTGCTCATATCAATGATATCATCCGTATCAAGCATGATATCAAAAGCCTCCTCCAAAGCAGCCACAAGCTGCATATGAGCTACGGAATCCCATTGTGGAATTGAGTTGTATTCCAGATCATCCGCCACAGTTTCTTCGGAAATACCCAATGCGTCTACAAAACATTTTATCATTATTTTATTGGACATTTCTTTCCTTTCATAGAATGAATCTATTTTTAATTGCCAGGTACTTTGATCGAGATGAAACAAACATTTTATCCTCTGTATCTGACTTTGCATACGAGTGAGAATCTATTGTAACCATGTTTCCTACTGAAATTCTAGGAAAGATAGTTGCTCTTGTACCCATAAAAGACATTTTTCCCAACCTTGCATTTCCATTGACAATCGCATATGGTGATAACACACTACTTTGTCCAATCTTTGATTTATGACCAATACTTCCATGAACATTAACCACAGCATTATCTTCAATGATTGCAAATGCATTTACTATTGAAAATGGACATATAATACATCCTTTACCTATTGTAGCGGTTGATGAAATTATCGCGCTCGAATGAATATATGTATAGAAATCACATGCATGATCCATAAATTTTTCATAAATTTTCTCTCGCATGTGCGCATTCCCAATGGTAATCAACAGGGTGTCATATTTTTTCGGCTGATACTGCTGTATCGTTCCCAGGTACTTGCAAAAATCGTGTCGAAGGTCCGGAGTATCATCTATAAAACCACTGATCTGAACATTATCCAAAACGCGATTATCAATATCTGTTTGAATATATTCAAACAGTTCCAGAAAAAATCCTCCGCCTCCTACAAATACAAGATTTTTCATATTAAATGCCTGTCGTTCAAAACTTTTCAGACAGATCCGATCACTCAGATCTGCCTGAACTGTCAAACAAAAATATCTAATGAGATAATTCGATTTATCAATTTATCCCATGCGAAACGATTATTTGGAATATTTCAACCGAATTCTTTCAGCAGTGCCATCAGAGTGTAATTCATCCAAAGCTGTCTGCAACTTCTTAAGGATAGCGGGATCTGTACTGTGATAGAATGCATAACCCATCGGTTTGGGCGGAAATGAAAAAATAATTTCAAATTTTGAAGGATCAATTCCAATTTCTTTCATTTTGGTTGAAGCAGTTGTAAAGGAATATGATATAATATCATATCGACCTTTATCCAATTTTTTAACCAGACTCTCCGGATTTGCAGTTTTATCCAGTTTTGCAGAATTGACCCCCGCGCCGACCAATAAACCTTCACCGACATCCCCTCGTATAACACCAAACTTTCCCTTATACTTTTTCAGGTCCTCAATGGAATCAAAAGAAATGTGTTTCCCTTTTTTTGCAATAACATGATTTTCCGGTTCTTCATTGACAAGGGGAATTGGATAAACAAATTTCCATCCCAAGACATCTTTTCGTTCACGTGTTAAGGTTGTGGCAAAAAGACAGGTTCCCGGTTTTGTTTTAATCATTTTAACGCCACGTGCCCAGGGAACGATTTTCATGTCCTTTGTTGTTTTATTCAGCCCAACTTTTTTCCAGACCTCAGAAAGTAAATCCACAGCTATTCCTTGTGTTTTACCATCTTTTTTAAAGTTATATGGCGGGTATTCTTCTGTATACCAGTTGATGTCTTCAAGCGTCTGAGCAATACTTACAGTTGAAAATAAAACAAGCGATAAAAACAAGATACTTTTTTTCATTATTCCTCCTAAGTTAACTCACATTTTTGAGTTTGTTATAAAGTACTATAAATGCCATGACAGTTCGTTTGCTCAAGAATGTTTTTCTTATTTATGCACTTACTGTCTAATGAATACCCGAAAAATAATGTCCCCTTTTATCTTTAACGTATAATCGTTTGGCACGTAGAGACGTAGCATGCTACGTCTCTACAGAACAAAAACCCCGATGAACATTTTTTCAAATGGGTAACTTATTTTCAGAGCATTCCTAAGTTAAAAATATATATTTAACGACATAAATCGTATTGTTTTTAATTGCGCAATACATCACAATTTTTTGTTGACATTAGTAAGAGGAATGGCTGAATCTCATTCAGTGACCTTGATTCCGGTGTGCAACCTTTCAATCAATTCCGAATAAGCAGCCAACGTTTCTGGCAACGCTTCCATATCAAAACTTTTTGCCTGATCAATCAATTGTTGTCCCCATGATCGTACCATATTTGCATCGAATTTTTCTCCCATGGCAATCATTGTCTGACCAAAGGCTTCAATATCAGTAAAAATAAATTGCTCGCTGGTCTGTTTCCAGGTATCGTAGAGATCCCCTTTTAACTCCTTGATTAACGCTTTTATCTGTTCTTGTGATAAATCATCTGAAACGTTTGACACTGAATCATCTGATGCATCCATTGGCTTTGTATGAATATCCTTATTTAACTCTGATAAGTAATGATAGTCAAGATATTTCATCAGCATCCGAATAACATCCTCGGAACCAACTGGTTTTTGAAGTAAATCATTGCAGCCAGCATCCTCTATTTCATGAAGATTGTCTTTCATGACCGAAGCTGTTAATGCGATGATTGGAATTTCTGCCAATTCTTTATCTGCCTTAATATGTCTGGTTGCGGTATATCCATCCATTACAGGCATTTTCATATCCATGAATATCAGTTGCGGTCGAACTTTTCTGGCCATTTCTATTGCCTGCTCACCATTTTCTGCATCAATTACATTTAACGAATAAGGCGATAGAAAATCTTTCAGTAACATCCGATTGGTTTCAACATCATCAACACTCAATATGGTTGAAGGGACAAACTTAATATCTGCCAGCTCAAGCACAGGTCGGGTCATTTTAGGCACGACTGATGCCACAGCAACATCCTTGAGCAGTATTGAAAATGTGCTTCCTTTTTCAAGCTCGCTTGATAATTGAATCTGGCCGTCCATCATCTCCACCAACCGGCGCGTAATGGCCAGCCCCAAACCCGTTCCTCCATATTGCGCATGACTTTGCCCGACCTGTTGACGAAATGCATCAAAAATAATTTTTTGCTGATCTTCACGTATGCCAATGCCTGTATCTTCGACAGAAAATATAAGATCCAATGCACTTTTATCTGGTTTTGAGTACTGTTGTCGGACAGATAATCGAATATAGCCCTTTTCTGTGAACTTTACTGCATTGCCAACAATATTAAATAATATTTGACGCAATCGGGTTTCATCCAAAACCAGACTCTCATTCAAATCTGATGCGACTTCTGTTTCAAAAGACAGTTGCTTTTTTTCACATTTTGTTTTGAAAATGTTAATAATATCATTAAAAATGGAACGTGGATTGACAGGTCGATAATCCAAAACCATTCGTCCGGCCTCAATTTTAGATAAATCCAGAATATCGTTGATCAAACTTAACAATGTTCTTCCACTGGATGAAATGGATTGCAGCCATCGTTTTTGTTCATCACCCAAAACCTTTTTTCCAAGTAATTCAGTAAATCCAAGGATTGCATTCATAGGGGTACGAATTTCATGGCTCATATTTGCCAAAAATTCACTTTTTGCCTGATTGGCGTCATCAGCTTCTTTTCTTGCGCGTTCCAAGTCTCTATTTAGCGCGAGCAATTCCGATGTTCGCTGAGACACCTTTTCTTCTAGGTGTTGTCTATGGGATTCTAGTTCCTGATCGCGAACATGTATTTCATGAAGCATACAATTGAAAGACTCTATCAGCCTACCCAGTTCATCATCATCACATTTTGTTGCACGAATCGAATAATTCTTATCTTGCGATATGGTACGCGCCACATCTACCAGATGAACAATTGGCCCTGAAATAACTTCCATGTAATGACGAGATATCAGTATAGATAGAAAAAAAGCAATCCCAATAACCCCTAAGGCAAAGGCCAGACACATGAGTGTTAAATAAATCGTATCGTTCATGTCAATATGGACATACAACATACCGATTTGTTTATTTTTCAGTTCCACAGGCTGGAATATATGCATTCGAAGCTTGTAATCACTACAATCAACAAATTTAATCAAATTCTTTTTCAAAAGCGCTTTAGAAAATAAATCCGGATCATTTGGATTTTGATCATCTCTGTTATATCTTGCAAATAATTGATTTTGTTTATTGATCACGCAAGCGGATATGACATCTTTGGCAGCTTTTAATGATTTCAGTCTGTTAGTGGCGGCATCGGCATCACCAAAATACAAAGGTGCGCCACAATTCATAGCGACCAGTTCTGCCATTGTAATGCTAAATTCATGAATGCCTTTGTGAAACAATATGTATTCCAGCATAATAAAAGAAAAGGCAGCAAATACCACCGCTATGGTACTTGTTGACACAATGGCTAACATAATTTTAGAAGAAATGGATCTATTTTTGACCAATCTGAGAAATATTTTATCAAAAATCATATGTCTGATCCTTTATCAATTTTCGAATCTGGCAGTACAGACAAAGCCGACCTGTAAGATTAGCAATAATGTTAGAACGGTATGTACAAGTTTGGGAAAAATATTTAATTAATGACTACCTTTTTTTTGAATCAGAATTTTCAGAATTAAAAAAAAATTAGAGGTGTTATACATTCATTAATGACACTATTCTTAATTCTGAAAATTCTTAAAATTTTGTGAACTCTGATTCTAATAAAAAGGAATAACTGTTTTATTAGATTTTTCCTAACTTGTACATATGCCCATAATGCTATTTATTATGAACACGGGTTGCAAGCTGAAGTAGATCCGAACATATTTTTAATCCAGCGCGCTTTTCTGATACCCGATTGATTTCAAAACCAATACGTTTGCCCTTTTTTACAAATACAATTGTTCCACCATATCGAATAAACTCTGGTGTATCGCTAATGGTTAAAATACCCTTTGTATCCAATTGCTCGAATATTGCCTTAAAGTGAGGGAGCTCAGAGCGTGAAACAAACAGTATTTGTAAATTTGAAACAGATGAAAGCTCATGCATGCCTTTGAAATGCCGAATCATAAATGAACGTCCCTGAATGAGTTTTCCGACAAATGGATTAAACAGATTTTGGAAAACATCTCTGCCCAAAATGCCCAATATAAAGTGATCTGGATTTTTAGA
>Ga0272440_1000319_pt1 | contig 40740 bp, 18 predicted proteins | sample SSMMMBAug17_FD_192440 | JGI IMG/M metagenome (GOLD analysis project Ga0272440, IMG submission 192440) | Marine sediment archaeal communities from Little Sippewissett salt marsh, Falmouth, MA, United States - SSM-MMB-Aug17 | ecosystem: Environmental > Aquatic > Marine > Wetlands > Sediment ...
CAGATGGCTTGGGGTTAAAGCAATAATGCAGTATTTAAAATGGAAAGAATAAGTTCCTCATTTATTAAATTGCATTCCTTTTTTTTGAACCAGGACATAACGCTGAAGAAGATGAGTAACTTATTTTCAGAGACTTCCTACTAAGTGGTCTGATTAATCGACTGAACAAAAAAACAAATTGACAATATGCCACTGAATTTGTAAAGATAATCCGAATTTAGGAATATGTCTTTACAAATTAGACACATTCATCCTGTATTATCATGCCAATTATTAATTAGCGAATGCGTAAGGAGTTATTATGAAAATCGTCAAACATGCTTACACTCTATTGTTTTGCATTATATGGATTTTGACTGGCCAGGCATGGTCCAACGAAGCACCTAAAATATTTGTGCAATCAAAAGTCAAACATATTGTTGCCGGTGGACATCATTCCCTGGCAATTGACGAGAATGGCAATTTGTGGGCCTGGGGAAACAATGGTTCAGGACGACTTGGAAATGCAGATGCGGGTTTGAAAGCATCAATTCCAGTACCGGTCAATACCACTGATGGAGCGGGACAATTATCCAATGTCATATCAGTTGATGGTGGTTTTTCTCACACCATCGCCTTGCTTTCAGATGGCTGCGTTATGGCCTGGGGCAATAACAATATGAAACAATTGGGAAATTCCAGTATTAGCCAATCTTCATATCTTCCGGTTTATGTCAATGGGCCTGGTGAAGAAGCGTATCTAAAAAATGTTATTGCTGTCGCGGCTGGAAATTATCATTCTGCGGCTCTTTGTTCGGATGGAACTGTCTGGACATGGGGTACGAATACACATGGACAATTGGGAAACAATACCCAAATTGAACGCAGTCAAAGCCGCCCAATGCAGGTAACCAATTCAGATGGCACAGGCTTTCTATCGGATATTGCTGCCATTTCTGCTGGTGCATATCATACACTCGCTTTAAGCAAAAGTGGCATTGTTTATGCCTGGGGAAATAATGAATCTGGTCAATTGGGGCTGGGTTCAGATGCCATGTATTTGATGATGCCCTTTCCAATTAATGAATTAACCGATATCACACATATCAGTGCTGGCGCATCTCACAGCCTTGCACGAAAATCCAATGGAACAGTCTGGGCCTGGGGAAAAAATGAATCCGGTCAATTGGGGTATCCAACGAACAATAGTTCAAATTCTCGCTCCCCACATCAGGTTTTGGATTCAGATGGTGTTAATAATCTAATAAATGTTGTAAACATTTCAGCAGGCGGTTCACATAGCCTTGCATTGAAAGATGACAGCACCATGATGGCATGGGGAAACAATAGTTATGGACAGATCGGTGATGGATCTGAAACCTCAACCCTATATCCAACAAGTGTTAAACGCACAAATGGATTGGATTTACTTGAAAATATTGTTGATATTAACTCAGGTGCCAATTTTTCCCTTGCACGACTCAAGGATGGTCATCTCATGGCGTGGGGTGAGAACAATGAAGGCCAATTAGGAAACAATGGTAAAAATGCCATTTTACCCGCTTATGTTCTTGATGAAAATGCTCAGAGTTCACTTACACTGGGCTTGCAATACTTTTATGTTTACGTGAACGAAGATCAGGTATCTGATGAAATACCATTTATTCTAAGAGATACAGATGGTCAACAAGTAACATTATCGGCAATATCATCCAATGCGGATTTGATGATCCCATCAAATTTTGAATTCAATCATAATAATCAGCCTTTTACATTACCCACACCTTCTGAAGAAAGTGTGGATGTTTTATTTTCGTTCAAAACAGTGGCTGATAAATATGGCTCAGGACAAATTTCCATTGTTGCGACTGATTCACTGGGCGCGAGTGATACTGCATACCTGATGATTATCGTTTTGCCTATAAACGATCCTCCTATTATATCCAATGTTGAGGATGTACAACTGAATGAAGATACCATTAGCGGCTTAATTCCTTTCACAATATTAGATGTTGATGGAGACGATTTGACTGTATCTGCGCAATCGTTAAATACCCTGTTAATCCCCAAAGAGGGGCTTGTTTTATCGGGTAGTTCGAGCAATCGATATATCCAGATTTATCCAACGCCAAATCAATCTGGTGCATCTGATATTTTGTTGTCAGTGAGTGATCCATTTGGAATGACCAGTCAGACGCATTTTTATGTGAATGTAAATCCTATAAATGATATCCCTGAAATGCAAATTCTGCCGGGAATTTGTCAGATAGATTGCGGTTATTTTCACAACATTGCCATTCAGAATGACTGGACTGTTTGGGCCTGGGGTTATAATGGCTCAGGGCAATTGGGTGATGGTACAGATACCCCGCATAATTTACCCATTCAGGTAAAAGGCCCCGATGGCATGGGATGGTTAACTGATGTTATTGCTGTCGCTGGCGGAAATCAGCATAGTGCCGCTTTAACAGGCGATGGTCATGTGTTGACCTGGGGTGGCAATTCAAATGGGCAATTGGGAAATGGCACTTTTGAACCATCGTTTGTTCCTACTTATGTGTTGAATGATTATGATGATGTATTTGCAGATGTGACTGATATTGCAAGTGGCGCCAACCATTTGCTATTGCTTACTGAAGAAAACGAACTCTTTGCCTGGGGCAAGAATGAAAATGGTCAACTCGCCGATAATTCCCCAGCATCTTATAATCGTCCCATACGTATTAATGGCCTTCCATCTGATCGAATCATTCAAATTGCAGCAGGAGATACTCACAGTATGGTATTGCTTGATAATGGCGAAATCTGGTCATGGGGAGATAATTCATTCGGACAGCTAGGTATTGGAAATGCTATAGCAGCTATGGTTCCAACCCGGGTACTTCAAGAAAATGGTTCCCCATTATCAAATATAATCTTCATTGCTGCCGGTTCTTATCATTCACTTGCGCTCTCGAATGAAGGATTTATTTGGGCGTTTGGTAAAAATTCTGATGGTCAATTGGGGATCGGCAGTAATGTAAACATTTCCAAACCTGTAAAAGTACAACATCCAGACAATGGCATTTCGCTGTCAGATGTTGTGTACATTGCAGCCGGTGGATCGCATTCATTGGCAATTCAGAACAGTGGTTTGATCTGGTCATGGGGTAACAATAAATATGGTCAGCTTGGAATTGGAACAAAAGAAAATCAAGCCTTACCCCAAATAATCAATCATCAGGATATTCCATCAGATCAAATATTTATAATTGATGCCGGCACACAGCATACTGTCCTCCATGCCAAAAATATCTGGGCTTGGGGAGCAAATTATTCTTTACAGTTAGGAACAGGCACATCAAATGGAAGTCTGGTGCCCATTCAGACACGTTCTTCTGATGGCAGTGATGTTTTTTCACCTGGCGTTTTCCCATTGGAATTTTATACTGTGGATGGTGTACCAGCAAAACCAGTACTTGTTTCACTCCATGATTTGGAAACATCTGCTAAAGATCTTGTTTTAACTGTAACCTCTTATGATACACAGATTCTACCGCAAGATAATATAGTCATTCAAGGCAATGGTGCCAATCGCCAAGTCATTTTAACTCCGGATAATGAACGAACCGGAAAGGTCGTTGTTGAATTGAGCGTATCTGACAACACAGATCAATATTCAAAAAATTTGACACTGGGGGTTAATAAATTTTCTGTGGCTCCAACCATAACAAACATTGATAATCTGGTGATCAATGAAGATCAAACTATTACAGATATTTTGTTTACCATTGATGATCCTGATACCCCAATTGATCAATTAACAGTTCAGGTCACATCCAGTAATATTGAGCTGGTCCCCAATCATCCAGAAAAAATTATTTTATCAGGTATCGACAAAGATAAAAATCTTACAATAACACCACTTGACAATAAATATGGTGAGACACTCATTAGTATTCGCGTATCTGATGGTATCAATATCACAAAATTAAATTTTAAGCTGACTGTGTTGTCAATCAATGATCCGCCCAGTATTTCATCCATTGAAGAACAGGAGATTCTTTCAGAAGAATTCAGTATCGCAGTTGGTTTTACCATATTGGATTTCGAGACCGAACCTGAACAATTAACCACCTGGGCCATATCTTCGGACCCGGCCATTGTTCCAAACGATTCACTTCATTTAATCATATCAGGAGATGCATCTCAAAGAACTCTGGCAATCACACCTTCAAAAGAAGAAGCCGGCGCACTGACAATTACTGTTTATGTTAGTGATGGCGTTGAAACCCGATCTACAAGTTTTAAGCTGACTGTACAAAGCTACAGAAAAAGCCCACAATTATCTGAAATTGAAAATCAAACAATGATGGAAGATTCTGAAATATCAGTGGACTTTGTTGTCACTGATGCGGATTCAGATCTCAGTGAATTGACATTTCAAGTTGTTTCATCAAATAAATACGTGATTCCGAATAGTTCTGAAAATCTTTCTTTGAGCGGCGAAGGTTCAAATCGAACATTATATATTAAGCCCAAAGCCGATCAAGCAGGTTCTGTTCGCATATCAATTGAAGTCAGAGACCTGGACGATTTATATGATCAAACGTCATTTATGATCAATGTACAAAATATCAACGATCCGCCAACCCTATCCAATATTGAAGATATGGAAATTAAAGAAAATGAATCCACACCACCCATTGAATTTACCATTTATGATCCAGATCTTGCCGCTTCGAATTTAGATTTAACTGTTACCAGTAATAATAAATTGCTGGTGCCCAATGATCGTTTTCATCTGGATTTGAGTGGTGATGGCGAAAATCGTACGTTGATTATCACGCCATTAGAAAATACAACCGGTGAAACCACCATTAGACTTCAATTAACTGATGGCATCATACCTGTTTGGGAGTCCTTTGTATTACGTGTTTCACCACAAAATTTTCCACCCGAATTTTCTCCCATTGGGCTACAGTCTACAGAGGTGAACACTGAACTTGAAATTCGCTTTGACGTCACTGATGCAGAAATGCCATCATATTTGCTTCAACTGTCAGCAACATCTTCAGATCCAGATGTTGTACCCAATGATTCAGCGCATTTGAAACTTGAAACAGGCGCAGATAATGAAAGAATCCTGACCATTACCCCGCTTGAGAACGAATCCGGCCAATTAACAATCACCTTAATGCTTCAAGATGATCTTTCAACAGTGCCCCTGGCTTTTACTCTGGTTGTTAATCATCCGCCAAGTATCTCAAGTGTTTCAGAGCAAGAGACTGATGAGGATGTACCTTTATACCCTCACGTTTTATTTACTGTCAGTGATGCGGATACAAATGTGAATCAATTACAACTCACAGCACGTTCAGCAAATGAGGAACTCATTCCCAATGATGATGACCATTTAGTATTTCAGAATAATGGCTATTATCAATATCTATCTGTCGTCCCAGCACCCAATCAGTGTGGTACGACGCATATTACAGTTTCCATCACTGATGGTTATTCTGTCCGAACAACAGGCTTTGATATCACTGTCAGGCCCATTAATGATCCCCCATTCATTTTACCTGTTGCACCAGTGATTACTTATGAGGATACTGCCATTTCATCATTAAAAATAACAATCGGAGATCTGGAAACATCTGCTGATTTACTGGCCTTATCCTTTTTATCAGATAATGAATCATTGCTGCCCATACAAAACATTCAAGTCACCGGTCAATCTGCAACACGATATTTAAGCCTGACCCCAACATCAAACCAATATGGAAGCGCCAAAGTTACCTTGAAAGTGAGTGATACAGAAGGATTATCTGCTGACAGGGAATTTTTATTTCAAGTCAAGTCGGTCAATGATGCGCCAGCGCCGCAAAATCAATCCTTTGAAACTCGAATTAACGTGCCATTTACAGGTATTGTTCATGCCAATGATGTTGATGGCGACCCTTTAACCTATGTTATTTCTGCAAAACCAGAAAAAGGTAATGTGACATTATTGAATGCTTCAACAGGCGCGTTTACATATCAGCCTTTGTATGAAATATATGGATCAGATTCCTTTTTGTTTGTTGCAAGTGATGGTTTTGAAACCTCTGTTGAAGGTACTGTAACCATTCAAATTCATGATGACATGCCACCAGAAATCATTCTGGATGGCCTGAATCCGGATTATATCATGAAAGGGAATATCTTTGTGGATCGCGGTGTGAAAAGTGCCTATGACAAAGCGGATGGAAATCTTAAAGATGAAGTTGAAACCATTGGCGTGGTGAATACATCAGTGACAGGAACCTATCACCTGATGTATCGTGTTATGGACAAAAGCGGCAATATGGCACAGGCGACGCGCGAAATAGTAGTGATGGAAGATTCTGGAAAACTTTTGGGTACTGTCGAAAATATTCCTGATCTGATAACAGATCCTGACGATGATATTCGTGTTCAGCTTTTGGATGCCATTTCAAATCAAGTTCTTAGAGAAGCACAATTAACCATTGATTATCAAAAAGTTCGTTTTTCCTTTGTATACTTACCTTACCAGACATATGTGCTTCGATTGATCGTGTCAGACCATAATGATGTGCCATCCTACCTTACTGAAATTGAAGATAAAATCCTATTGTTTCAAAATAACAATCAGGAAGTGGTTTTAAATGTGCCTGAATTAACTGAAACAGATCAAAGCAACCAGCTTGTGGTATCACTTGTGGGCGATTATAAACGATATGATACATATCAATATACCCTGATTGATTACTTAAGCGGTAAAACAATTATTGAAAAACAAGCAAATGACGATCAGTTTCATACATACTTAACAGATGGCAGTTATCGTTTGATCATCATTGCAAAGGGATATGAACCCTTTGAATATGAGCATATTAATGGAAATCCATATGTTCGTCTGTATCAGGAAGATGTAACAATTTCTGCGGTATTGAAAGAATCGCCGCAATATCATCCGGATGATGTTCGCATGGATATCTCTCATACCTTGTTTGAAACAGATACTGAAAGTGGCTTTAATATGTGGTTTGTTCGTAAAGCATACAATAGTGACGCAGACTTTCGAATCACCATTCAATCTGATACGGATGAAATAACAATGGATTATTTGGATGGTATCGATTTGATTGATAATCATCCATATATTTACACATGGTCGATTGAAGATGCAGAAACACAACCCCCTTTGTATGCAAAAAAAGAACCGATGGGGATGGATACACGATATACAGTTATCTTTCATTTTTATCAGGGAACAGATTTGATTCAAGATTATACCATTCACTACATTTTGCAGGCACCAGGCTCCACACAAATTGCGCCAGAGAAAGACAGTTTGCAAGATTTTGTTAATGATACAGTGCGTTATGAAACTATCAGTGAAACAAAATTCTACCCTTTGGCAGGGGTTGATTTTAATATTTCGGTTAAAGACAGTACTGGAACAATCAAGCACAAAGGGGTTTCTATTCCTCCCATCCCATTGGATTATTTAGAAATATCAGATTCACAAAAGGATTTATCTGCATCAGATGAAATCATTGCAAATGTAAAATATTATACTTTTGGCGGAGATGGTGTTAGTGATGGCATCAGCATTGATTTTAAAACTTTGGATGGTGACAGCGTGTTATTTAATTCCAAAGACAACCGCAATGTAAATGCGCCAATAATCACACTGCCATTACATTTGAACCGGAATTCATCTTATTATGAAGGCATCCAGCAAAATAACTTCTCTTATGCACAAGAAATGCTTCATGTTGTTGTAAAGGACAGCTCTGATCCCTCAGCAGGTTTTCAAAGTGAAGACCTTCCATTTGTTATTCAGGATGATGGGTTTGTGCTGGTTAAAATTAAACATCTAAGTACCATTACCCTTAAAATCAACGATAACTGGAATGCTTTTAAAAACAAAGACTTAGATAATGGAAGATGTTTTATAAACACCTTATATCTCCAAAATCAATTGAATATTGCCATTCTATGGTTTATTCTGTTCATTTGTGGTCTGAATTCCATCAGAAAAAGAAAAGGAAAACAATCATGAATGTCGCAATATTCATCATCCGCTTGATATTGGGCCTGGCATTTTCGGTCATTATTTCTCGTATGTTTTTTAATGAAATACGTCCGGTTAATGTTGCCGGGCTGACAATCTTTTTGGTAGGAATGGCGTATGTCATGAATTATTTTCACAATAAAAGGGGAGATTAGTACAGATGAAAAGCATCCCTAAAATTTTATGCTGGATATGTTGCATTATCTGGTTGTGTTATTCAAATTTATTTTCTGCAGACATTGATAAAGTAAGTGGTTTACATTCAATTACCCATGTAAGCCATCAGGTATCAAACAATACACAAATTACTGTGATCTGGGAACCCCCCATTACAGGTTTACACAATATTACCGGGTATTATTATCAATTTAATGACAACAGCGCATATGTATTAACAATGGACAACACATCCTATGGACAGGCCATCTATGTTTCTAAAGAGGCCCCGCGTTCAGCAGTCAGCCCAAATTATTCAAACCTTGATGACAAACCCATCTATTGCCATGTGGCCGCGGTGAATGAAATAGATGAAATTATTGGCCCCACACAAACAGTTGGACCCTATCGTATAGATGATATTCCCCCCTTCCCAGCTTCAGTCATTGCACCATCAATAACATCGGAAAGTGTTATTTCATTGAGAATGGGGGCACAACATGCCTCTGAAATGAATATCAGCAGTCATGCCTATGGCCGGGGTATTTGGGAGCCCTTTCAAGAAGTCAGAACATGGCAGTTGGACGAATATGTCGGCACTCAAATATTATATGTCTGTTTTAGGGATGCTGCTGGCAATATGTCCCAAACTCAAACAGCAGTATGGTACGACAGTGTTCGTGCAAAAGTTATTTTGCAGGCAAAGGTGATTCAAACCATTATTACAGACCCGATTCCGGTCACTGTCACTTTTGATGAAAACATTGTCAATTTTGGCATGTCTGATATTGTTGTAGAAAATGGTCAACTGGCAAATTTTTCTTTTGAGCCAAATGATGATGGCTTTGCATCAGTTTTTAACATGACTGTTCAGCCAATAAACCAGGGCAATGTGACACTGTCTGTGCCAGAAAATGCAGCCAACGATCTGGCTCAAAATGGGAATGTGCCCTCTGAGACATTAACCCTTTTATATGACAGTATTCGCCCAACAGTTTCATTATCCAGCGCTGTGCCACAATTTACGCAATCTGTTGAAATCCCAATTACTGTAACATTCAGCGAGCCGGTCTATGATTTTTCATTGAGTGGTATTTCCACGTATAACGCCATCCCCAAACAATTGCTCGGCCTGGGAGAAAGCGCCCCTTATTCCATTTATACCTTTATATTAGAATCATCGGGTGAGGGGTTAATTAATGCGCAGGTATCAGCAGGTAAAGCAAAAGATCGTGTTGGCAACACAAACAATGCCTCCCCAATGATTGCCTTTACGCATGATATCACAAATCCAGAGGCTGTCATTGAAAGTTCCTATACATATACAGCCCTGTCACCGATTTCTGTCACCATTGTTTTCAATGAATTATGCCGCCTGATTTCTGAAGATGCGATCCAACTTACCAATGCCACTCTGACCAACATGGCGAATACCAGTGCCTATTATACACAATTTTGTTTTCAATTGACGCCACAATTACCTGAAAATATTGAAATATCACTTAGAGCCAACACATTTTATGATCAGGCGATGAATTACAATACAGCACCTGCATTGAAAACAATTCCTTTTGACAGCTTCAAACCGACTGTATTAATTGGATCCGAGATTTCCGATCCCACGTATTTGCCCCAAATTCCAGTATGGATTCAATTCAATAGGCCGGTCAGCAATTTTGAATCCACTGATATCACCCTTACCAATGCACAAGTCAGTAACTTTACAAAAATGTCATCAACCAGATATGAAATTGATATTGCTTTCGATTCCCCTGGAAAAACGCAGATATTTATACCTCAGGGGGTTGCTCAGGATGTGAGCGGAAATACCAATTTTCCCTCAGCCATTTATGAAATTACCTATGAACCGAATACATCGCAGATTTTAGAACCCATTCAGAAAGTATTTTGCTATGAAGATCACACCGCCGGGCCCATTTCAACAGGCATTTCTGATGCTGAGGGCGGAACCTACACTGTTTATGTTCAAACCTCAGATCTGCTATCTGTAACATCTGGAGCGCTAACCATTTGCGTTGATGATGACTGTCAGGACATGCCTTATAAAGAACTGGCGCTGACCGCAAATGAATTAAAAAATATTCAATTGTTTCTCAAGCCGCTGCCCAATGTTAATGGATCGGCCAGTGTGACAATCAGTGTGATGGATAAAATTTACACAGTATCTCAATCCTTTACTCTTGGAATAACACCGGTTAATGATCCACCAGAGATTGAAATCCAGCAAAATCCAATAATCTACACCGAAAATGACCCACCAACAATCATTGCCAGTGCAGCCTCAGTGACTGATCTGGATTCCTCAAATTTCAAAGGCGGACAGTTGATTGTGGATTTTGTTGAACCGCATGCAGACAATTTGTTAGGTATCCGAAGTCAGGGCTCTGATCCGGGTATGATTTCAGAAACATTCGAAGAGCTTTTTTGGGGAAATCAATATTTTGCAAGTTATACCGGTGGTAATGGTACAACGCCAATGATTGTTTATTTTGAAAATACATTGGCTGATGCAGACGCCATTGCAACCTTGATTGAATGCATCACTTATGAAAATATGTCGGAACTGCCCATGGCTGGATCTACTGCGGTGCGTTTTCAATTAATTGATGGCGCTGGCGGCGTATCTGAGCCAAAAAACACAACTTTTTCAATCATTCCTGTTAACGATCCCCCCCAAATCACCCTGTCCAGTAAATCTGTGGCATATACCGAAAATCAAACACCTGTGCCTGTCAGTGAATATGCCCGAATTGAGGACCTGGATGTTCTCAGCTATCAGGCCTATGAACTTCGTATTGAGATTACAGAAAATGGCACCCCTTTTGATCGCCTTATGATTCAGGATCAGGGGGATTCATATGGCGCCATTGGAATCAATGGCATTGATGTCAAGCACAGCGGAAAACGTGTGGGGCAATGGGCGGGTGGTTCCAGTATTGATGCGCCGCTCATTGTTGTTTTTAATGATCTGGCAACATACATATCCATTTTTAAAGTGATTCAGGCGGTCACCTATCATACTGAATCGGATACACCTTCAACACTAGAGCGAACCATCACAATTACCTTGACTGAACCTGATGGTACGTCCAGCGGGCCGCTTATTCGTAAAATAGCGGTAACATCAGATAATGATCCACCGGAGCATCATGTTCCAACAACAAGCATTCCTGGAAATGAAGATACGCCCCTGATTCTTTCTGGCAGCCGAGGCATCTATGTTACAGATCCTGATGTATTAGATAATGATCTGCGTATGACAATTACTTTAGATAATGGAATTTTAAGCCTGGGTACCACTGACAATCTTGATTTTTTGACTGGTGATGGGTTTCAGGATAGTGTGGTGGTGATCAATGGAAAATTAAGTGATATCAATCAAGCAATTGATGAAATCACCTACATTCCAGACCCGGACTTTTCTGGCACTGCAATAATGAACTTTCGTACCAGTGATCAAGGATTTACAGGCTCAAATGGTATTCCCAGAAATGATGATGACATGATTATTATTGAAGTTCGGGAAGTCCCGGATGCACCACAGATGAGTGATCCCGGATTCGTTACCTTTGAGGAAGATACAACTGCGGATGTCAGTCTGAATCTCACAGATGTTGATGGCGGCATTATTGATATATCTGTGGTATCTGGAAATACTGAGCTGATACCATCCAGCCAGATCAATTTAACAGGAACAAATCTTTCTCAAATGGATGGCGGCTATACCATTCTTACATCAAAGGGAACAGTTTATTCCCTGGCCATGAGCATTAAATCAGCATCTGATCAATTCGGTGAAACAGATATTACAGTCATACTTACCGATGCTTCTGGACTGTCATTTACAAGAAATATTCATATAAATGTATTACCAGTCAACGATATGCCATCAATTTCAAATATTGAAAATCAAGAAACCATTGAAGATGTTCCCTCTGCCCCAATCCCATTGACAATTAATGATCTTGAATCAGCGCCAGAGTCGATTTCATGTTCAGTCAATACTTCTGATCCTTCAAAAATTGAATCAGTCACCTTTGAAGGCCAGGGGTTTTCCCGAACCATGATTGTTCACCCTGCCCTGAATGCCTTTGGTGCGGTACAGATAACTGTGACTGTCTGGGATCATCAAGAAGGATTTTCGCAAACATCATTTAATTTCAATATTATACCGGTTAATGATACACCTGAGATTAATCTACAGATCACAGCCGGAGGCCTGGAAGATCACTCAACGATTATTTCCTGGTCGTTGATCGAAAGGGATGGCGATTATCTGCGTATTTCAGCTATCAGCACCAACGAAAATTGTGTACCTGATGAAAATATCATTATTGATGGCCCCAATATACAGAATCAAAATGATACATTTACTTTACAAACCAGTGTGGGCGCACCTTCAAATCTGACATTGATTATCACTCCCTTAGAAAATCAAAATGGCGATGTGAATGTCATTATGACAATCACAGATGCCGGTGGAATTCCAACAATGGCCAAATGTTTACTTCATATTACACCTGTCAATGATCCCCCGGAAATAGCACCTATTGAAACTCAAAGCACTGATGAAGATATGTACACTTTTCCGATACCCATTCAAATCTCAGACATTGATAATGCCACAAATGATTTAGTTATTACAGCACACTCATTGAATCTCACACGTGTTTCTGATGAAGGCTTTTTAATTGAAGGTCAGGGAGATAACAGTCGTTTAATCATCACCCCCCAGGAAAATCAGAATGGAATCGCACCCATAACAGTTATTGTTCACGATCCTGATGGCCTGACAGCGTCCACACAATTTGATCTCAATATATTGCCTGTAAACGATCCGCCCTCAATTACAGACATTGATGATCAAATTACAGCAATCAATATCCCCATTGATCCAATTCCATTTATGATTCATGATTATGAAACCGCTGCCAGCGCATTGACATTAACAGCAAAACCTTCAATTAATATTGATATGTATTTTTCGGGTACTGACAATAACCGATTGCTCCACATAATTAACCCGCAAACATACATTGGTTTAATATTCGTTGATATCATTGTTGCCGACAGTGCGCATCTGACCAGCAGCACATCATTTACCCTCACCATTACTGAACATAATGATCCTCCAGAAATCAGTGAATTAAATGATCAGGTAATACAGGAAGATGGTGTATTACAAGACCTTGAATTCACAATTTTCGACATTCAAACTGATGCTGTTGATCTTGAATTAAGCATCCAATCCATGAATGAATACCTGGTGCCCCAACAAAATATTTCACTGGAAGGTATCGGAGCCATGCGGCGCCTGACAATCAAACCTGTCAGAAATCGCTCTGGTGATGCGGTGATTCAAATCAGGGTTAAAGATCCCTATGGTCTGGTAACACGATCTGAATTTACCCTGACTGTGCTTGCGGACAATGATACCCCCATTCTATCATTGAGCCCCCTGGGTGCGTGTGGCAATCGTTTTACATTGATTCACGATCTGGCGGGCAGGTCGGTTGTTTTTGGTTTGAATGACCTGGGGCAATTGGGCATTGGACGACCCGACAATCAGTTCTCACCTGTTCCCATGATGAATCATGTCAGCCGATTGTATGCAGGTGAACTTCATGCCGCAGCATTGACTGTTGATGGCAGCATTTATGTTTGGGGAAGTAACGATTTTAATCAACTGGGTATTGAAGATATTGTTTCTGCCAATACGCCCCAATTACTTGAAAATTCAATAAATAATCCACAAAGCATGGCCTTGGGTCAACATCACAGCATGGTCATGGATGCAGAAGGAAATGTATGGGTTTGGGGTGACAACACATTCGGCCAAACCGGTACAGGTAGTTTGGATCCGGTAAACACACCCATTCAGTTAACTCATAACAGTGACAATCAACCATTGAACCCCATGACAGCCATTGCAGCAGGAAAGTTCCATTCTGTTTCACTTGATCGTTCAGGCACAGTCTGGGCTTGGGGACGCAATGATTTGGGGCAATTAAGTGATGGCACCCAGACCATGCACACGCGTCCTATGCAAGTATTGGATTCTGATGGCGGGCCTTTTCAGGGAGTGGTTGCCATTGCATCAGGCGAAAATTTTGTATTGGCCTTGACCAATGATGGTCTGGTCTGGGCATGGGGAGAGAATTCTTCCGGCCAATTGGGCTTGCCCCGAGAAGAAACATCGCGCCAGTATCCGCATCTGATAGAAATGGAAACACCATGCATTGCCATTGCAGCAGGACATCAACATGCACTGGCGTTAACCTCTGATGGTCACATTATGGCATGGGGAAACAATATCTATGGTCAGTTGGGTGTGGGTACAAATGAGTCAACACATATTCCTTCGCAGGTGATATTGGATCATGACAAATTGCCGCTGGATCATGTTCAGTCCATTGCTGCGGGCGATGACCACAGCATGGCGATTTTGGATAATGGGCATGTCATGCTGTGGGGCAAGAACAGTTCCGGGCAGTTGGGAGACAGTACTCCCACAGACCGGACATATCCTGTTTTCTTGCCTGGTAACGATCCTGATGGTCTGTATAATGCGTTTACATTTTTAGAAGATCACGATTCCATTCCATTTGCCTGGAAAAACGCTGATGCTGAAACCGAAAGTCAGTTTCTGACATCCACAGCGCAATCTTTCGATCTTTCTATGGTGGGCCAGGAAAATATATCCATCACCCATGTCAATGGCGAATCTGTTTTTCAATTAACGCCTGTTCCTGATGCTCAGGGCATGGCCCATATGTGTTTTTCACTTTCAGATCCGCAAAAAATGTCAGTCACATCATGTTTACAATTATATATTGAAAATATTAACGACCCCCCCCAAATTGCAGCAGTTCCAGAACAGAAAACCAGTGAAAATGATATGCTTGGCCCAATTGTTTTGACAATCAGTGATCTTGAAAGTCTGCCAAAAAATCTGACAATTACAGGGTACTCCTTAACACCTGAAATGGTCAGTGAATCGGATTTAACCATTGTGGGCTCAGGAGATTCTCGGTTATTGTTTATTGAAACCCAGAAGCAAACTTATGGCACTGTTATCATTGTATTGACTGTTCACGATCCACAGGGTTTGACGCAATCTGTTCAATTTCCGCTGTTTATCAATGACCGACCGGATATCACTGCCCCATCAATTATCAATCTAGTTGAAGATCAATCCTTTTCTCTTAACTTTACAGTTGCAGATAAAGAATCCGCTCCCTGTTCTCTGACCCCGGTGATTATTTCTGAAGATCAATCTTTAATTAATCCCGATGCAATTACTTTTACCTGCAATAATAATCAATTTGAAGCGATAATTGTTCCCCAAACAAATGAAAGCGGCACCTGCATGATGACCCTGATTGTATCTGATGACATGGCTGATAGCGAAAAAAGTGTCACTGCGATCATCCAACCAGTGAATGATCCCCCTGAAATTCAGGTGGCACAACCCTCTAAAACATATACTGAAAATGCCGATCCACTTCTGATTTGCGCTGATGCTGAAATTATTGATGTGGATTCCTTAAATTTTGATCAGGGATACCTGTCAGTGCAAATAATTGAAAATGCAGAAAAACAGGATCGCCTGTTTATCCAGAATTCCAATGAGACCAATGCCATCCAGGTGATTGAGGTCAGTGGCAATCTCAATGTTTTTTACAGTGGTATTCCACTGGGAACCATTACAGGCGGACAAACAGGATACTCGCCCTTAGTTATTCGATTGAGTAATAATGTGTCCAGACAGTCAATGTCTATATTAGTTCAGCAAATTGCCTATATTCATGGATCTGAAAGGCCTGAAGCATCAGATCGTCATATTCAGGTGGTTTTAACTGAAAGCGATAACACAGCAGGGATTCCTGCATCATTGACAATTCCTGTTGCAGCAATTAACGATGCACCCCTGTTATATTTAGACGATACTGTCATTGCCAATGCTTTCGAAATTTCATCTTTGTATGAAAAAGAACAATTAATCTTTGATACATCACATACAGGACAGTTAAGTATTAAAGATCCAGATATTCTGACAAATGACCTGTCTGTGGAAATCAAAACAGAAAAAGGCATCATTACTTTGAATGCAAATACTGATGCCCAAATTACACAGCATTCAAACACACATATTGCAGTTTCCGGTTCGTTGACCTCTGTCAATACTGCTTTGGAAAGTATGGTATATTCAGCTTTTGCTGATGTTCAGGGCAAAGAAGTTCTTTATTTTGCAATCAATGATCATGGTGCAAATGGCTTAGGCAGCGGACAATGGCACATATTTGAACTGAACACACTGATAATAAGTGATAATGATCCACCTCAAATTCAACAAATACCTGATCAATATTTTGATGAAGATACAGAAATAAGCATCCCTTTTACAATTACTGATGTTGATGGTGATGATATTGTTTTGACAATTGCGTCGTTTGCATCAGATATCATTCAACCCGACAGGATATCTCTGACAGGACCAGCCATTGTTCAGGGCTCAGATAATCAATACACCATTCGAGTGGGGGTGGATGCCTCCGCTGCACTCACATTGGTATGCCGGCCAGAAACGAATCAAGCGGGTGAAGTTCCCTTCATTCTGACCGCTTTAGATCCAGAGCAATACAGTCATGTGTATCATTTTTCAATTCATGTCCGACAGATTAACGATCCTCCACATCTAAGCGGCATTTTTACGCCAATGACCTATATTGAAAACAGCACACCGATGTCTTTTTGTAAAGGAATCACTCTTTTTGATCCGGATCATGATGAGATGGTTCAAGCGGTCGTTCGCATTGTTAACAATTATCAATATGGTGATAAGCTTTCACAAACACTTTATGGAAATATCATTGCTGTGGCTGAAGGTGATAGTGTCACCTTCCTGGGGATGTCAACTTGGACAGATTATGAGTCAGTCTTAGATAGCCTCACGTTCGAACATTCTACTGACAACCCTGATGAAAACATACGAAGTGTTGTAATTACAGTCAGTGATGGCGTGGATAACAGCCAGGCACTTACCCGAACTATTTATGTCAATGCCACGAATGATCGACCCGGGTTGTGGCTTGATAATGAACAGGTCAAAGATTTTCAAACAATGCCTGATATTCTTGAAGAAAGCCAGCTGCGTTTTAATTTTGAAGAAAATTTTCTTGAAATACGTGATCCAGACGTTCGTGAAGGAAAAATGACCATTCGCATATCTGCGGACAAAGGATTACTCACCTTAAATGCACAGGCAACGCAAAACCTGACCCTTATTCAGGGAACATTTCAGGATTTTGATTCTGTTGTTTTTCAGGGGCTGCTTTCTGATATTAATAATGCTTTGAATGGCATGTATTACTGGGCATCACCAGATCAACTGGGTGATGCGCACATTGTGGTTCAAATGAACGATAATGGATTTAGTGGTGATGGCCCCGGCATTGATGTTATCCAGATGCTCTCTTTTAAAATTAATGCTGTGAACGATCCGCCAGTTATTTCCAAAATTAATGGAAAGGTAACCCTTGAAGATACAGCGGTATCTGTACCGGTTGCCTTATCTGATCAGGAATCTGATCCGCTCACAATATGGCTGGAATCTGATAACGTCCTGGTAGTGGATCCATCAGATTGTAAATTTGTGGGCGATACAATTTTGTTGGTCAATAAAAATAAATATGTCATTGATACCAGCGGCAATGCAGCCCAGATTACCGCAGTCATCAATCCATCAGAAGACAGCTATGGCCAAACCATGCTGACAGTTTTTGCCACTGATGGTCAGTTAACCGAAACCCGACGATTTTCATTTTCTGTTCTTTCAGTGAATGATCCACCCAAATTTACTGTGATTCCATCGGAAAGCTATCCTGAAGCGCTGACAGTATATTATCTGGATCTCAACCCATATGTTCTGGATATTGATCATCCTGATGATCAGCTTCAATGGACAGCAACCAGCAATACCTTAGATGTCAGTATATCAAAAGGATTGTTGTCAATGTATCCGCCAGACTCAGATTGGTATGGTAATGCATCTGTTTCTGTAACGATTACTGATCCTGAGGGCGCATCCCTTACCGGCACAATATCTATTGAAATTACACCTGTTCCTGATGCGCCTGTTATTTCTCAGATTCCTGATCAAGTATTTGCATTGGGCGCCAGTATTCCTGTTCTGCCATTTACAGTCACTGATGCAGAAGGCGGTGAACTATATATTTCAATTCAATCATTTAATGAAAATGTTATTCCCAATACTAACAGTGCCTTATCAATTAATGGAAATGGGCAAAACCATCAGCTCGTAATTGAACCAGGTTCAACAGCCAGCCTTTCATTATCAATCATACCCATTGAAAACAATGGTGGCGCAGCAGATATCTGCATGACAGTAACAGATGATACGCAATTATCCACTACCCGTTGTTTTAATGTTCATATGGCCCCTTATTTGATCACAGCGATTTCAGGCAGTCATGGTAAAATAGATCCAGAAGGGGTGATTGCGATAGATACAGAAGGAGCCTATCTGCCATTCTACTTTGTACCCGATCCCACCTATCAGGTGGACATGGTTATTGTTGATGGCAAATCTGTGGGGCCGGTATCTGAGTATATCTTTTTTGATATTCGGGACAACCATAGCATTCGGGTTTCTTTCCGAACAGCAGACACCTTCACGATCACACCAAAAGCCGGTTCAGGGGGATCTATTGATCCATCTGAAAATCAAACAGTTTTTGCAGGACAAGACGTTACATTTTCGATTGTGCCCGATGCAGGTCATGCAGTTGCTGATGTTCGTATTGATAACGAATCTGTGGGCGCTGTAACAGAATATTTATTTGAAAATATTTCACAAGATCATGAAATCGCTGCATATTTTAAAACTGTCGCGTCCCCAGTTCCCCAATTTGATGCCAATCCAACAACAGGTTACGCTCCTTTGACAGTTCAACTGGTCAATCAATCTCAAGGCGATATTGAAACATATTATTGGGATTTTGGGGATAATTCAGGAAGCGGGCTGCCATCACCCGTGCATACCTATGCCGCACCAGGTTCGTATTCTGTCAGCCTGACAGTCAGCGGGCCTGGCGGAACTGAGATTCTTGTTAAAGAAGATTTTATATCAGTCCAACGCATGCCAGTACAAATAGATTTTCAGGCAGATCAAAGATTGGGTGTTGCGCCGCTCATGGTTCAGTTTATTGAAACCAGTGAAGACAGCATTATCAGCCGACGCTGGAAATTTGGTGATGGGCAAACCTCTCACTACATTAATCCTTCACACACCTATGAGGAACCGGGGAATTATTCTGTAAGTCTGACAGTCACTGCTGATGCCGGCACTCGGGTCATTGAAAAGAAAAATTATATTCAGGTTTTGGGAAGAACAATATCTGGTAATGTGACTGGAAACGATATTGGGAATACAGGCCTTGAAGGATACAATATTTCTGTATGGCAAGATAGCACTGTTATCGGTGAGACAACAACAGACATTAATGGCAGCTATACTGTAATTCATTTGCCAGTTCATGAATCTTTACGTGTCTCTGCCTGTCCGCCTGATGGCGAAAGTACGTATTTTTGCCAATATTTCAATCAACAAGATTCATTGGAACAGGCGCAATATGTATCAACACTTCATGATGATGCAAAAAATATTGATTTTATCCTGGAACCAGCACCAGAAAATGGAATTGCTGGAGAAATTATTGATCAAACAGGATTTAATGAAACCTATGTGGTTGAAATCTGGTCAGAAAGTATTGGTATGGGTCGTTCTGTCACTGTCGATGGCAACAATCAATTTGCACTGAATGGATTGCGGCCAGCATTAGATTATCGCGTGTATGTGTGGTCTCCAGAATTGCAGCAATTTTTTTATTTCACAATTCCATCAGGAGAGACACCAGGAACCTATGTACCAACAACCAGTGCCAGTGCCTGGCAGGCTGCAACTAAGGTGCCGGTTGGTATGGAAAAACTGAATCATATTAATATATTTATCCATTCTGATCCTTTTATTCGGGGGACAGTTCTGGTTGATGGCGCACCATTGGCAAACCAGTGGGTCAATGCATGGTCCAGTGCATTACTGGCAGGTTTTGGCGCTTTTACCGATTCTCTGGGTGCTTATGAAATTGTCGGCTTGTTGCCAGAGCATGAAGGAGCGCCTGTGAGCTATATTGTTGAAGTTCAGGACAGTCCATATCCCTACCAGGTGTATGACAATCAAACACAAAGGGAAAATGCCACTCTGGTTTATGTAAATACCGATCATGTGGATTTCAATTTGCAGGGCGGGGCAACCATTTCGGGTACAGTAACAGATTTCAATGGACTTCCATTAAATCAGGTCACTGTTTCAGCGCAGTCTCAAAGTACCGGTGGCAGGGGTTCTACTGTCACAGATGTCAATGGGGATTATTTAATTGAGGGCCTTTCACCAGCCTCTGATTATGTTGTTGCAGTATATCCAGTTTACTATCCACTGACCTATTATTCTAACAAAAGCACAAAAGAAACAGCCAATCTGGTGAATGTATCTGGATCTGGTGCAGCAAACATTGATTTTATTCTTCAAAAAGGGGCCATCATTCGGGGGTATCTATTTCTCGAAACATCAGAAGAACCCGCACCTTCAGGAATCTGGGTGAACGTCTGGTCTGAATCGACCCAGACCGGTAGCGATGTTCCTACAGATGCCACTGGCCGCTTTGAAATAACTGGTCTTATAGCGGATGCCACTGACTATGTTATTTCAGTAATAACGCCCGATTATGTACCCTCATTTTATGCTGAAGATGCACCCAATCAAACAGTGCATACCTGGGAATTAGCCAAAGGCGTGCAGCCATCACGAACCATTCAGCGCAATTTAATTCTAATCAAGGGCGGACAGCTTTCTGGACGTGTGACATTTAATAATGAGGCTATTGATGGCGTTTATATTGAGGCATGGTCAACAGATACACAGGCATGGCGCTCAACTTTGAGTACAGGTAACACATCGGGTTCAAACTATTTTATTGAAGGGCTTTTACCTGGAAGTTATCAGGTGCGGTTCAATCATTCTCAATACATTGATGTCAGCAAAGCGGTCATGTTATCTGATGGCAATAACACGTTGAATATGACATTGGAAAAACCAAACCGCCAGATTTCTGGAACAATTCTCGGCCTTGAAATTGGCACTGATGCCACAATCACCGCCTGGTCAACAGAAATGAATGTTGCGGAATCCATCCATCTTAAAGGGAATGGATCGCCAATTACTTATCGTTTTGATAACCTGAAACCCGGCAATGATTATCGTGTGGAATTTCGATCCACCTACTATCCATTTATCGTGTTCGATAATGCCAGTCATTGGACTGATGCGCAAATGATTGACATTTCTAATGGAAACGCCGGTAACATTGACTTTGATTTGCCGCCGCCAGGAAGATCATCCATTTCAGGCACCATCACCCTGCCAGAGATGCCGCAATCAAACATATCAATATGGATTGATGCCTATTCTGATGAATTTCAAACAGGTAAGGGGGTTGAACTGGTTGTTTCAAACACACAAACTGACTATCAATTACATGGCCTGCAAAGCGCCAGCGATTATATTGTAAGCATATGGTCTGCCCAATACCAGGACCTTTTTTACAATCAGACCAGCAAACGCATTGAAGCGACCCTTGTGGACACCAATGATGCCGAACATATTGATTTCATTCTATCATCAGGTGGAAGAATATCGGGTTATGTAACAGATACATCAAATAAGCCGGTTTATGGAATGATCATTGAAGCACAGTCTGAACAAACAGGTATTTATCATGGCGTTGTGACTGATGATTTGGGGTATTTTCAGATAGATGGTTTGAGTCAGGCATCAGATTACATTGTTGCAGCCCATAATCCAGGTGAATCCATTCAGTATTATTCTGATGATGGTATGACAATCAATCTTAATAATGCCACTTATCTGAATATAAACAATAATAGTATCTCCTTGCAATTATCACTGATTCAAACAGGTTGGATTAAAGGAAAGGTTACTGATGAAACTGGTAAGGCTATTACTGGAATTTGGGTATCTGCCTGGTCAGAAACTGCTGGTACAGGCAGCAGTGCGCATACAGATAATGATGGCCAATTTACAATTTCTGGTTTACCTGATGCACTGGATTTTCAGGTAAGTGTTCAATCTGTTGATGGGGCCTATATTGATCAAACACGCGGTCCAATTGGGGTTTATGCTGAAAACGTTTTGTTTGTGATGATCAAAGGCTTTACATTCAGTGGTCGGATTGAAGACATGGATAATAATGGACAAAAGAATGCCAGTGTCGTGTTATGGTCTGGCATGTCAAATATTTTTAGAAGTGTACTGACCAACAGTGCAGGAGATTTTATTATTCAAGGTCTGAAAGCATCTGATGATTATATTATTCGGGTAACCCCACAATCTGATGTTAACCTGGCAATCTTTCAGGAAAAAGGCATTCAGTTAACTGGTTCGAAAACCCGCACCATTGTATTAACTGAAGGAATTCGTGTACAAGGTAATGTCCAGGTGCTTGACCGCAATTCTGGCGCATGGGTCAATTACACGAAAAGCACCAGCATTTCAGTCTATGGCATAGATAATTCATTTTTGGTATCCGGTCAGAGCAAAGTGGATGGCACGTATGCCATATCAAATATTCCCAGACAGTCTACCATTATATTGCGCGTGAATGCTCCAGGATTTACACCCCTTGAGATATCTTTGGACACCCAGGCTCAAACCAATGAACAGGATTTAAAACTGGTCTCAGGTGCGATGATTAATGGATGTATCAAGGATCAATCCGGGCGTCTGATCAAGAATGCCCGAATCATGATTCGATCAACTGAAGCCCAGATGGCGGTCACAGGGATCAGCGACAGCCAGGGGTGTTTTGAAATTGCGGGTTTACTTGACTCTGTTTATGATTACGAAATTACTGTTCAGGCAGATGGCTATATATCTCAAAGCAAAGGCGGAAAACAGGCGGGTGATACAGTTCATTTTACCTTGAACCAGACAAGCCCCCATGCCATTACAGGTCGAATTCTAGATCGTTATCATAATATACCGCCAGAAAGTGTTTCTGTGGTGGTGAAATTGTTCAAAAAAACAGAGGAAGATTTTGGTGGATATATCGGTAAGACCCAAATTGATGAAAATGGATACTTCTCGTTTATCGGTCTTGAAGCAGAACAGGCGTATCACATTCAATGTATTGCAAGATTAGCTGATGGTAGCGAAATTACACAATGGGCCTTGGATGACAATGGTTTGGGAAGAGAAGGTGCGGATAATTATCTGCCCGGGGATTATTTTGAGATGATTGTGGATGTTGTTTGGGATTAGAAAAATCGACAATTGACATAGACTTTTTTGAAAAATTCATCAAGCAAGTCAGACAGAAAAATCACTGAAACAATGAAAGGTTCCTAATTTTTCGTTGCTTATTCAACTATTATCTTGAAAAGTAAAATAGTTAATGATATGTAATTGTAAAATTTGAAATTAATCAGGCAATGGTAATCAAAAACAGGTTGAATTAATCATAATTTTTATAAGGGGAAAAAATGAGCATCTATAGAGAATTATTCAAAAAAAAGCATTTATTATTGGGTTGTATGTTCTTTCTGGCTTTTAGTATCTTGATCATGCCGCAATCGGTTTTGGCAAAAAAGAAAAAATTTCTTCTAAAATGTGGAACAAATATTTTTGCCCCATTTGGCTTCATTGAAAATGGAAAAATAAAAGGGATTGAGGCAGAATTAATGTATGAAGTGGGCCGCCGGTTGGGAATTGATATTGAAATAAATGTATTCAAATGGGCGACCCTACTGGAAAGCATGCGGTTTGGTACATTAGATTGCATGTTTGCTGCATTTAAGACCGATGATCGGCTGGAGTTTATGCACTATACCAATGTTCCTGTTCATATATCCTCATTGGTTTTTTATGTGCATGAAGATAAAAAAATGGATTTCAAGGGAAATATTAAAGATTTGACAAACAAACGTATCGGTATTGTTCAGGGATTTAAAAATCCATATCAATTTGAAAAAGGTGAGCGGCGCCAAATGTATCAAGTCTTTCGATTGCGTGATCTGGAAATCAATTTCAAAATATTACAAAAGCATTGTATTGATGCTGTTCTTGTCAATCGACATGTAGGTGAGTATACATTGGGTCAATTGAAAATGGAAGGCGTCTATCCGCTATCCATACCTTTGACTGCAACCCCAGCTTATATTACCTTTTCCAAATTTGTAGAAACAAAAGACAAAAAATTGGTCAAAGATCTGTCGTATCTTGTGCCCCAATTTGATGCTGTTTTGTTTGAAATATTTACTGATGGAACCTACCAGCGTATTTTTAACAAATATATGAATCAATAAACGCCATTCATGAAAAGCAGGTTAACATGAGTCAAGATAAATATCGTGTCACATTTAAAGGTGAAATTCAAGAAGGTGTCAGCCCGGAAGAAGTCAAAACAAAACTGGCCAAAATATTAAAGTTATCTGATGAAAAGGCTGCGAAATTATTTTCAGGCAAACCGATTATAATCAAAAAAAACGCCAGTAAACAGACCTGTATTAAAATTCAAAATGCATTGAAAAAAGCAGGAGCGAAATGCAAGGTCAAAAAAGAAGCCCCAACGCCTGAAGAAGAACCTGAATTCAAAATTGATGGATTTCAGCCAACAGGTACAGCTTCGGTCAAACTGCAAAAACAACCTGAAGTTTTACCTGGCATTCCTGCTACGAAAACAACAGTGATATTATTGGCCCTGTTTTTTGGTATTTTCGGAATGCACAAATTTTACACCAGCAGGAATAAAATGGGCTATCTGTATGTTATTCTGAGCTGGACACTTGTTCCGATTATTTTTTCGTTGCTTGATATTTTGTTCTATTTGCTCATAAAAAAAGAAAAATTTGAAAAAAAATTTCGCGTCATTGGAAATCAGAAACATATGATGTTGGGATTATTGCTTGCATTATCTCTAATAGGTACTGAAGTTTACTTAGGAATAACAATCGGTATCCCTAAATATATCGAATATCGGGACAAACGTTTTCACATTGCTGTGGACCATGAACTTCACTATTTCAGAGTCAGGCAGGAAGTTTACATGATTGATAATAAACGCTATGCAAGCTCATTAAAAGAAATGGATTATAAACCCAAATATCCTGATATACGTATGACCCTCATAGAAAGCAGTCCGCAATGCTACAAAGCAGAAGGGAAACATCCACAATTGAACTACCCACGAACCATTGATTGTCATGGCAACATTGAAGATGGCTTTGTATTATTGGAGTAAATGCGTCAGCATTTGCGCCGATCCATAAAAAAACAACTTCCGGGCGTGGACTTTGCCACTTTTTTTACCTCAGCACAAATATCGTTCACTTCAATGTACTGAGTAAATGATCGTTTTGAAAGATCTACGCCTGATAAACTGAGGCTCATGATTGGAAAAAATTGTTGTTCTCCAGCACGATTTACTGAAACAATACCATTTTTTTCAATATCCTGGTCATCATAGAACTGATTTATTCCTTTATCAAAATCTTGAATGATTTTATCGGCAACCCTTTGGCAATCTGATGATGATGTTATCAACACAAAATCATCACCTCCTATATGACCAATAAACATGTTTTCATTGTTGTTTTCCATTAATATGCGTTTGAGGGTATCTGATGTAAATCGGATTACGTCATCACCACGTGCAAAGCCATATTTATCATTGTATGCCTTAAAATGATCCAGATCGGCATGAATAACACAAACATCACGTTGATTGTCAAGTGCATGCGTGATTGCCTCTGCAATACTATTATTTCCAGGAAGCCCTGTACTGGGATTGGCATCAAATGCGAGCTTGTTTAATCGTTCAAGTTCCTTTAATGCTAAATATCGTTCAATGTGATTTTTTACACGCGCCCTGACAATTGCCGGCCGAATGGGTTTGGTAATATAATCAATGGCACCCATTCCCAACCCTTTAAATTCATCATCATCATCGCGCATCGCTGTTACAAATATTATTGGAATATCTTGAGTTTTGCGATTGGATTTTAAAATCCGGCACACTTCATATCCATCCATTTCAGGCATAATTATATCTAACAGAATTAAATCAGGTGGTTGACTGGACAAGGCCAATTTAATCGCCTTTTTTCCTGAAAGGGAAACCATAAGATCGTAATTATTTTTTAACAAATTGACCAGTAAATCAATGTTATTTTTTTCATCGTCAACAATTAAAATTGATTGTTTTTGCGAGATTATCATGTCATATATCTCCAGTATTATCCCAAGACAGTTATAACTGTCGAAAAAAGGAGGCGCTCTTGGATACAATATTTTATGAGTATATCATTCATTTTCCTGATAAAACAGTTCGACGTTATCGTGTAGAAATCAATAAAAAAAACAGGCGCATCATTCAGTCTGGCAATCAGAAAAAAGATAATGTCGAATGGACGAATCTGGACTTTTGCAAATGTTCAAACTGTCCATTAATCCTGGTAAATTATCCAAAATGCCCTATTGCTTATAACCTGCATTCCCTTGTTGAGGTGTTTAAAGACCGCATTTCATATGAGGAAGTCTCTGTTGAAATTAAAAGTAACCTGCGAAGCTATAATAAAGAGACGACCCTTCAAATTGCATTGCAATCATTATTTGGTATCCTGATGGCTGCCAGTGACTGCCCAAATATGAAATTTTTATCGTCAATGGTCATTTTTCATTTACCTTTTGCCAGTTTCGAAGAAACCATTCTTAGAGCAGCATCCTTTTATCTATTAAAGCAGTATTTCCAAAAAGCCAGCAATCAAAATTATGATTTCAGCATGGATGGCTTGAAAAAGCAATATGAAGCAGTTGAAATTGTGAATCAGGGACTTTTGGAACGTATTCAATCCATTGAAACTGAAGGTGATGCCAGCTTGAATGCGATTACCACATTAAACGCATTTGCTCAAATGTTTTCATTACAGTATGAACTGGATTTGGCTTCATTACAATATGTTTTTGCAGATCCGGATAAAAACTAATCATGATTCAGCATCATTGTGATTGTTTAAATGGAATCTACTAATTATGCTTGACTTTTATTATGGTTTTTCGTACAAAAAAATAACTGTAAGATTTGATTACCAATCAAGTATTTATTGTGCAGCAATGAGTATGCCAGAAATTGTAAGAATTGGAATTTAATTGACAATTCTTATGTAAAAATCAACAAACGAGCTATAGACTTTAAGATAAAGATTTTGGCAAGGCGCAAGGAGATAGTACTATAGTACATCGCCGAAGCGCCAACGCAGTCCAAAATCTTTATCTTAAAGTCTATAAAAGATGGCTCATATGACGCAATTGTGAGAGAACAAACCTTATAATTGCCGAAAATTTGAAAAGCAATATATGGACATACCAGAACAATCCTTTCTTTTATTGTTTTTTATTGTACTATCTGCTTTTTTTTCGGGCGTTGAAACAGCATTTGTTTCACTTTCAGACATACGTCTTAATCATCTTTGTGAAAAAGAAAATAAAAAAAGCATATTGCGCGTAAAGCGCCTTAAAGAAAAAAGTGAACGATTAATCATTACCATTCTCATTGGTAATAATCTCGTCAATATTGCAGCCTCATCATTTGCAACCAAGGTTGCCATTGATATTTTTCAATCCAGAGGTATTGGGATTGCCATTGGATTGATGACATTGATTATACTCATATTTGGTGAGATCATACCCAAAAATATTGCAATGGCCAAAAATGAACTGATTGCAGTATTGGCGGCGCCCATCATCCAGATGTTACAGTTTATTTTGTTTCCTGCAATCTTTTTTTTGGAAAAAATTACCATTTTTATGGCCAAACCCATAAATGCAGATATGGCAGATCCTGTGATTACAGAAGCAGAAATTAAAAGTGTGGTCAATCTGGGTGAAGAAGTTGGCGAAATCGAAAAAGATGAACGCATTATGATTCATAATATTTTTCGATTCAGTGAACTTCAAGCCAATGAAATTATGACAGATCGAACACAAATATTTTCCCTGGATTCTGATTCTTACCTGAAAGATGTGTCTGAAGACATGTTATCTCGGGGTTTTTCACGTGTACCTGTATATGAAGATCAAACAGACAATATCAAAGGCATACTTTACGCAAAAGATATTCTTCAACACTTGCTCTCAAAGGGTGAAGACAGAACGCTCAGGGATTTGATCCGCCCCGCCATGATTATCCCTGAAACCATGCTTATTGATAATTTATTACGAGAATTCAAGAAAGAAAAAGTTCATATTGCAATGGTTGTTGATGAGCATGGGGGAATCAGTGGCCTGATTACCATTGAAGACATTCTTGAGGAAATCGTAGGTGACATATATGATGAAACAGATAAAGATGAAGAGTTGATTCGTATAATTGATAATCAAAAGTGTTATGTTAAAGGTGAAACTGAAATTGAGGAAGTGAATCGCGTACTGGAACTAAAGCTTAGCGAAGAAGAGGATTACGAAACAATTTCAGGTTATATTCTATCTCAGCTTCGTCATATTCCTGAGGTGGGTGAAGAATTGTCTGTTGATGGCATCATTATTCGGGTAACCCAGGCAGACCCGCAGCGTATTATTGAAGTTGAAATAGAAAAACAAAATCTGATATTAGAAGATGATTCAGCCGGTCAAAGAATCTGATTCATACGAAAAAAATTTTTAACTTCCCATATCTTGGCCAATTAATTGCAATGTTATCAGGTGATTTTAGTCTAGGAAATCTCGAAAAAAAAGACTCCTATTGGATCGGGAAACATTTTTTAGTATTTCTTCAATAACAAAAAAAAGGAAATAAAATGCAAGAAAACACATTAAATCAGCCCATTGATGCTGATATTGAAACAACTGACAAAAAAGAAATCTTTCCAGTGGAATTCACAGAAAAAAGCCTTGTTTCACCAAAACAGAAATTACAATTTGAATACAATGGTTCTGGCGCAGAATTGTTTGGCATTTATTTAAAAACAATTTTTTTAACAATAATAACCCTCGGTATTTATAGATTTTGGGGAAAAGTTGAAATAACGAAGTTCTTTTATGCAAGCACCAGGGTAGGGGATCATTGCTTTGCATATCACGCAACTGGAAAAGAAAAATTGATTGCCTTTATTAAAGGAATATTTTTTGTGGGATTGTTCTTGTTCATTATGTTTTTGATTAATGTCTTGTTTACTACTGTTCTAGGCCCAATTGTCGGATCCATTATTGTTGGGATTGTTTATATCGCCACATTTTTTATTATACAACCCTTGCTTATATTTGGCAGTCATCGTTTTTGGTTGAGCAGATCATCATACTGTAATGTTAGATTTCGATATCAATTTGATCTAATGCGTTTTACAAAAATATATTTAAAAGATTTTTTATTGGTGTTGCTCACCCTGGGAATATATTTTCCATGGTTTTTGAATAAACTGTTCTTCAACCTTATTTCCAACACATATTTGGGAGATAAAAAATTCAGCTATCATGGAAATTCCAAAGATATTTTTAAAATCTATGCAGTAGGTTTTCTATTAACGATCCTTACCCTGGGCATATATTCATTCTGGTTTAGGGCCAATTTAACAAGATATATATGTAATAACACAGAGTTAGACAATAATCCCATCCATTCAGAAATAACTGGTTTGGATTATTTTTTAGTCACGCTGTATTCAATCGTTTTAGTCTTATTCACTTTAGGAATTGGTTTTTCATGGGCAGTCAATAATGCATTTCGCGTATTCATAACCAGGATGTCAATTACTATTGATCCTGCCGAATTAGCAAATTTTGTGAATTATAGCGATACGCAAGCATCTGCATTTGCTGATGGTGTCGGAGAAGCAGCCGAAGCCATAGATGTCATATCGGATATTTTTTGATTTTGGAACTCAAATATGTTTGAAACGACAGCGCGCTGTTATGATGGACGTAGTTCAGAACAGCAGGACGTTAACATTCTTATTGATAAAGAAAAACTTTGTGTTGTCAATACATTGACTGGAGAAAAAAATAATATTTCTCTGAACACAATTTCTAGTATTGAACGTTACAATGATGAATTCCGCATTGAACTAAAAAGTATTGATGCGTCCATACCATCAGCCCTGTTCTTTTTTAAGAATGAACGCTTTTTTCAAGAGATTCATTCAAAATGGAATCAACGCAACAATCTGATACTCTTTTTTATCAATTTTTTTTCAACAGTGCCTATATATAAAAGAATTGCGATAACTTCAGTCGCTACTTGTATTTGCATTGTATTATTCTATATCGCTTTAACAAATTTTTACAGGTTGATTCCTGTAAAATATGATCAATATCTTGGCAAAAAAATTGATAAACAATTGGAACAGTTTTTTGATATCAGCAATTCAGATAAAATGGACGCGTTCATTCATAAAGCCAAAATAACGCTATCTGATACAGAAGATATCTTTGATTACAAAATAAAAATTATTCATTCACCAATTGTTAATGCCATCGCACTTCCAGGTGGTTATATTTATCTTTTTTCAGGTTTAATTAAAAATAGTAAAAATCCGGAGGAAGTGCTTGGTATTATTGCTCATGAAATGGGGCATGTACAGAAAAGGCACGGCATTCAGCAGTTAGTTCGAAATATTGGAATGGCCTTTATAACAACGATTATTATTGGAATCACTGTTGAAGGCGTTGAAATATTTGAAAATATTGAATTGATTTCTGAGATTACATCTTTTTTGGTACTATTAAAATATTCTCGCAGCTTTGAGGCAGAGGCAGATCAAATTGCAGCTAAAAAATTAGACCAAAAGAAAATTTCAGTACAAGGAATAATTGATTTTTTTTCAAGATTGAGTAAAGACGAAGACTTAATTCACCCGAACAAGAAATCACATAAAAAATCCAATAATACATCAGAAGAAAAGGAGTCGTTTTTCACCATTCCTGACTACCTCAGTACTCATCCTTCCAATAAAAATAGAATCCATTTTTTTATGGACATGAAACGCAAGCAACAATCAGCCCCTTCGAAACTGTTCGATTATGAAAAAAGGAATTGGAATCTCATTAAAGATTCACTACCTGAAACTGAGTAAGCCTAAGGTAACCTAAACCGAACGAAGGGTAAGGAATTCTCGAACCAAACCTTCAAATTCAAAAATAGAAACAACATCCTCAAAAACGCGTTTTTCAGATTGGCCAGCATTGACAATAATAAACCGATCTGGCTCGTTTTTTGCTAAATCAAGATACCCTTGTCGAACTTCTTGATGAAAATGAATGGATTCTTTTTCAAATCGATTTTCATTTTGTTCGGTTTGGTCTGCATGAATACGTTTCCATGCGCGCTCAAGTCCTTGCTCAACAGGTAAATCAAACAAAAGTGTTTTTGTTGGTCTTAAACCATCTAAAACAATATTGTGGAGTTTAATGATAGTTTCCATGTCAATCTGACGTGCAATTCCCTGATAAACTGTGGTTGCATCAAAAAAACGATCACAAAGTATTATTTTGTTGTGTGCCATTTCAGGTCGTATCAATTCAGAAAGGTGTTGGGCACGATCCGCCATATAAAGAAGCAGCTCTGTCATGGGGCTCATTGCGGTATTGTTGGGATCTAATAATATGCGTCGAATATGCGCACCAATATCTGTACCACCGGGTTCTCGGGTTAAAACACATGGAATGTTCTGGTGTTGCAACCAATCTTTCAGACATTTTACCTGCGTACTTTTTCCAGAACCTTCAATGCCTTCAAATGTGATCAGCATAATGTATTTCCTTTAAAAAAATGTCGTTCCATAGGATAAAAATATGGCGTCCATTGTGTCGTATCATCTGATTTTTCTATATAATCACGAATGCCCATAATTTTTGAGTCCAGATTATCCAAAAAATGCAAAATAATGGCTTCCAGTGTTTTGGGCGGTTCAGGTGATCCAAATTCACGTATACCATGATGACTGATGATCAGATGCCTCAACAACTGTGCAGTATCTTTTGGAAAATTGCGAATGGAAGCAATTTTTTCATCCAGCATGCGAACACCAATAATAATGTGATTCAATAAACGCCCTTCAGTTGAATAGTCTATCATGGTGGTATACTCATATTCATCAATTTTGCCAATATCATGCAAAATTGCGCCAGTCAGCAACAAATCTCTATCAATACCCCGATAATGGCATTTAATTAGGCGATCTACTAAAATGGCTACAGACAGGGTATGTTCCAACAGTCCCCCCAGATATGCATGATGCATTGATTTTGCTGCTGGTGCAGTGCAAAATTTTTCAACAAAGATGGAATCATCCCAAAATCTCTGAAGAACTGATTTCAAATCTGTATTGACTAAGGTTTGAGATTGCTTTAATAATTGTTGAAACATTTGTCCTGTATCCCGTGTTGTCTTGGGAAGAAAATCGCATGGATCAATTTGTTCTATCGTCATCCGCTGGACAGAAAAAACAGTCAACTGTAGTTTTTCCCGATAGGTTGTCACACGTGCTTGAATTTTTACATAATCGCCATGATCAAAGTGGGTTCTCACTGTTTCAACATTATCCCAGATTACACCGCGAATACTTCCAGTGCGATCTGTAAAACGTACCTGAATAAATGGTTTCCCATCTTTTTTTTGCGACATGTTTTTTTCAGATACAATAAATATATCCTGTATGGCCTGACCATCAGCGAGAGATTCAATAAATAACGTCTTCACTTGTCCCAATCCCAATGTTTCATCTGGTTTAAAAAATCGTAATCTGTTGTGTCAATCGTCAGTGGAGAAATGGTAATGTATTTATTTTCAATAGCCCCAATATCTGTAATACATTCCTGTGTCACTGGAATTTGTTCATCGCCAATCCAGTAATAATTGACAAGTCTGGGATCTTGCCGCTCTTCATATTTTTCATACAAATGATAAATGGCCTGGTTTACAAATTTCAAACCTTTTGATTCATGGACAGGACAGGCGGGAAAATTGACATTCAATAAAGTACCCGCAGGCAATATTTGATTGGAACATCGATCTAATAATTGACTGACATATTCAGCAGCACCTTCATAATCAATGGATGTTTCAATGCCAATAGAAACAGCCATTGATGGAATCCACATTGATGCCGCTTCTCGTGCGGCTGCGACAGTTCCTGAATAGAATACATTAAAACCTGTATTGACACCAGGATTGATCCCAGATACGATCCAATCTGGCTTTTGGGGAAGTAATTGTGAAACACCCAACTTAACACAATCAACAGGAGCGCCATTAACTGCAAATCCTTCCAGGCCATCATGAACAGGAAAGGCTCGCAAAGGATCATGTATGGTTAGCCGATGACTGGTTGCGCTTTGTTCTCGATCAGGAGCAACAACAGATACCCTATTTTTTTTTCTTAATGCATGATACAGGGCTTTCAAGCCGGGTGCATTGATACCATCATCATTTGTAAGTAATATATTCATAATAAAAATTTTTTAATAAATAAAAAGAATAGAATTAACTCTTTCTAAAATGAGGAACTTATTATCAGAGATTTCCTTATTTTACTAATTTATTGAATAAATAAACCGCATCATCTAAGCCGATATTCCCGATAGCATTTGTATGCAAAACAAAGTAATCCAATGTCTTAACATCACTTAGAACCTGAAGGATTCGCACCAAATCTTTAATATCTGCAATCTGATCTCCATTCATATCGCCTTTGATATGAATAACATTTTCAGGTATTACTTGAACAGCATTGGAAAATAAACTCTCAAACGAATTAAGTTCTGATCTGAGTTTGTACACATATAATTGCCCATTGATTACATTGGGATCAATAAAATAATCTTGTATAAGAATTCGATTCTCATCAACTGGTGTTGAATGAATACATTTAAACATCCCATTTAATTCTGTACTTCGATAAATATTATACCTTACCCCATATGGATTTTTAATAATATCCCAGGCTAATTGAATATAACCAGAGTTGGTTACAGCATGAAGCCCTGTAGGTTGTGGTGGCGTATCTTCAGATGGAAGCACTGTAATGGTAAAAACAGATTGCGTACTTAATACCTCTTTTTTTACAATCAATGTAATTTCAGTATCGCCCACATGGTTCTGAACTGATGTTACATGCAACAACCGATTTTTGCCTTCTCCATTAATGGTTAAATTTTCCAAAGGAATTAAACCTGTATTCGATGATTGCACCTCAATTTCCAAAGAATCGGCAGATACAATATCATCACTGATGGAAAATGGAATATCAAGTTGGGAGTCTTGAAGCATGGTCTGGTCTGATATGTCAGAAATCCAGGGGAGATGAAGTGCGTAGATTACTGTAATAACAGGTGAGAACAAACTGGTCAATGCATTTTTATTATTGGCATGCGCCTGGGTACAGGTTCGAATACGAAAAAAATACTGTTCATTTTGATTGAGGTCTGTCAATAAAAGACTTGAAACAGATTTATCAGATGTTGAATGGTATAACTGAAAAGGGCCATCCGCTGAAATAGACTGCTCAATTTCATAATATCCCGAATCTACACTATAAGAAATCGGTGACCATAACATCTCCAATCCTTCAGTCAGAGCCAGTCCTTGTCTCAGATTTGTGGGCGGAATATTTTGTGTTTTGGTCCAATCAGCATCATAGCGTTGGCGTTCATTTAAGAAGTCAATGAGATTTTGATTCGTTGTATACAGGCCATTCCAACGAAAATCACACGTTCCATATTCCAGATATTTCAATTGAAGCAATTCGTCTGGTATTTGACCCATTAACTGATTGCTATGAACACGAATTTTTTCAAGATAATCCAATAAAGCGAGTTCTTTTGGAAGATTTCCTGATAAATGATTCTTTTCCAGATAAAGTCGTTTTAATGAAGCAGCAAGCCCTAAAGACGTTGGAATGACTCCCGATAATTGATTATCATATAAAATAAGCGATTCAAGAGCATTTAACTGTTCGAAACAATCTGGAATATTGCCTGACAAGCTGTTTGCAGATAAATCCAGATGTTTTAAATTTGTTAAATTACTTATAATTTCGGGTATTTGACCACTTAATTGATTGTTGCGTAAATCCATCCGCTCCAGATGAGAAAGAATTTGAATATTTTGGGGTAGTTCATTTTTCAAATTATTATTGGGCAGATTAATTGAAATAACATGATTTTTTTCAGAATTACATTCAATGCCAAACCAACCACATTCTGAACCCGCAGTACCCATCCAACCATTCTGATTTGTCCAATTAAGACCATCTGTAGCATCATATAGGGCAATTAAAGCCTCACGTTCAATTTGTGGAAAATTAGACAGGATGCTGATCGGAATCTTCTCACTAAATGTAGAGTCTACACGATTGTCATTATTGTTATGCGGCAAAACAATTGTTTTCATTTTAAAGTAATAGGATACACCGCTTTCAATATTATTCAGAGTAAAGGTCTGTGTTTGAAGCCCATTTACAGTCACAAATAGATGAAATGTGCCACTGATTTGATGTGCATAGTAAATTTCGTAAGACCCCTCGTTACTGCTCAATGTTTGGGGTTCCCAGGACAAAACAATCGAGTTCTCTGATGCTTTTTCTGCATATAGTGATATGGGTGCCAGTGTTTGTGTTTGCAGCCAATCTCCATTTTGTTTGCTGTCGATAAAGGCTTGAAGTGAAGTATTGTTTGTCCAAAGCGCATTCCATCGAAACTCGCAAGCATCATCTTGTAATGCGGTCATAGATAAAAATTCTTCTGGAATAGGGCCCTGGAGTTTATTGGATGATATAAACAATAATTTTAATTGTGTACATTGACCTAATTGAGATGGCAGGGTTTCTGACAACGCATTGTCATTCAGATACAAACGCTCAAGTTGATTCAGATTGCCCAGAGTTCCCGGAATTTTCCCGGTAAAACGATTATGACTTAAGTCCATCAGTTTTAATTGATAAAGATACCCAATTTCATCAGGAATTGTTCCTGAGAGCATGTTATAACTTAAACGAAAGTATTGGAGTGAATTGAGTTCTCCTAAGGTTGTAGGAATGTCACCTTCAAGCTTATTATGATCCAAATACAAATAATTCAAGTTTTGGAGTTGTGATAAATTGGAGGGAATTTCGCCAGAGAACTGGTTATCCGACAAATACAATCCAGACAAAGTTGTTATTTGACCGAGACAATCGGGAATCGTTCCAGTAAAAGCATTGTTGCTGATATTGAATATTTGCAGCGGGGCAACAGGATTGCAAGAAGATTGCAGTTCTCCTGACAGTTGATTGTTTGAAAGGTTTAAATGGATCAGATTAGCAGATTTCCAGATATCAGTGGGCAAGGTGCCAGAAAGATAATTTCCAGAAAAATCCAAATATGCCAACTGTTCAAGATTGGCAATTGCAGAAGGAATCCCACCCGAAATAATATTATTGACCAAAATCAGGGTGTTGAGTTCTGACAGATTTTTTAAGCTTTCAGGTAATTTCCCCTGCAAATTGTTACCAAACAGATTGATACCAACCACGTGGGAATGATCAGTATTACACGTCACACCAAAACGATTACAGGCATCGCTGTCATTCCAGTGATCGTTTTGATTCCAATTATCTCCATTTGTGTATTGATATAGATCATCCAGGGCGGCTAATTCTTCAGAAGGTATTTCAGCCTGTGCTGTTGTTAAAAACAGCATTATAATGAATGGTAAACATATTAATTTTTTCATTGTTTTCTCCTAAGGAATTATCGAAAAATAAGTTCCTCATTTCGAACAACTGTTTTTCTTGATCAAGAAAGAATGAGGAACTTATTATTCAAGTACTCCTAAGTGATTTAAGATAAGGGCCAATCGCACCAATACCATCCTTTTCCATCATCTTGATGGTTTGCGTTCCAACTACTGCGATATCTACTTTTCCTGTCAAAAAAACAATATCAGAACGATCTTTAACGCCAAATCCCAATGCAATGGGTAAATCAGTTGCAGCGCGACATCGTTTGAGATAGATATCCAGATCCCTGGAAAATTTTGTATTGGCCCCGGTCACGCCTTTTCTGGCCACACAATAGATAAATCCTGATGCGTGGCTTGCAATGTATTTCATTCGTTCATCTGATGTTGTTGGTCCATAGATAAAGATTAAGTTTTTATCTTTTTCCTTGAATTTTTCAATATAATCCATTCCCTCTTCTGGCGGCAGGTCTGGAATAATTGCTCCGGATATACCGATATCAAGCATGTGCGAAAGAAAATTATCCACACCATGTTTATGGATAATATTGACATAAGTCATGTAAAAAAATGGTATAAAATATTTGCGTTTTATTCGAGCAGCAAAATCCAGGCAGTCCTGAACACTGACACCCTTTTCAAGGGCCATTTGATTGGCGCGCAATATAACCGGGCCATCAGCAATGGGCTCGGAAAAAGGGATTTGTAATTCAATCAAATCTACTCCAGCAGCAACCATTTCATCGACAATTCTTTCGGAGTCTTCAATTGATGGATATCCAACAACAATGTGGGTCATCAATAAAATATCTTTTTTTTGTTTTTGTTCGGCAACATATTTCTTAAACATAATATTCCCCCGCTTTTGTTCTAATGAATGACTTCCATTCTTCATCTTCAAATGCTTCAGCAATGTTAAAAATATCTTTATCTCCCCTTCCAGACATGTTGATGATGATGCTATCATCTGATGCCATATTGGGTGCATCTTTGAACGCCTGAACAAAGGCGTGTGCAGATTCCAACGCAGGTATAAGCCCCTCCTTTTCAATAAGCAAGACTGCGGCATCTAAAACTTCTGAGTCTTTGGCTGATGTAAACTGAATGCGGCCAGATTTTTGAAAAGAAGATAAAATGGGGGAAACGCCAATATAATCCAAGCCAGCGGCTACACTATGGGTTTCGCGCATTTGGCCTTCATCATTTTGTAAAAAATATGTTTTATAGCCCTGCGCAATCCCTATGGATGAATGCGATGAGCTGAGTCGTGATGCATGATGTGATGATTCAGACCCCAGACCACCGGCCTCAACGCCAACCAGTTCAACTTCAGGATCATTAATAAATCCTAAAAATACCCCCAGTGCATTGGATCCACCACCCACGCATGCGTAAATGCGTTTGGGTCGTTTTTTTATTTGATCCTGTATCTGATTTCGGGTTTCAAAACCAATTATTGATTGAAAACATGATACCATTTCAGGAAAAGGATGCGGCCCGCATGCTGTTCCCAAAACATAGTGGGTATTATCCATATTTGTTACCCAGTCTCTAAAGGAGGCATTGATTGCATCTTTTAATATGCGTGTACCATCCCGAACAGAAACAACTTCAGCGCCTAATCGCTGCATCCAAAATACATTAGGCCGCTGCCTGATAACATCCATTTCTCCCATATAGATGGTACAATCAAAACCAAATTTAGCAGCCATTGTCGCAGTGGCAACACCATGTTGGCCAGCGCCGGTTTCTGCAATGACTCTTTTTTTTCCCATGCGTTTGACTAAAAGCCCCTGTCCCATTACATTATTGGCTTTATGGGCACCTGTATGATTTAAATCCTCACGTTTAATATATATGGATGGGCCGCCAAAATGACGTGTCAGATTTTCAGCAAACGTCAGTGGTGTGGGACGACAGGAATAATTTTGCATCAATCCAGTATATTCGTTCCAGAATTGAGGATCATCACGAACCCCATAAAATTCTGCATTGAGTTCATCAAATGTAGCAGTTAATATTTCGGGTACAAATGCACCACCAAATGCATTGTAATAGCCTTTGCTATTAAAAATTGTTGATAAAAGCTTAGGAATGAACGTTTCTCCAAACGCCTTGTAAGCATCATTGTGATTCATATTGAAATCTCCCATTTCTTTTGGCTGATTGTTTTTCGTTTATGCTTTGAAGCCAGGACACCTATCAATGGATTCCTTCAAAGTATCGCTATCAGAATGAACATACCTTGATGTGGTAGACAAATTGGAGTGACCCAGCAAATATTGAATGGTTTTTATATCCTCTCCCTGCTTTAAGTAAAGCGTTGCCCCGCTGTGACGTAACAGATGCGGCCCTTTCTTTCTCTTGTTGATAGAGGCTTTCTTTAATGCATCACTGACCACATTTCGTGCCTGACGAATCGTCATTTGCTGACCCCTTGTTGAAAGAAACACCCAGGGAACATGATCTGCATTTTTAAAGCTTTCACGCATTTCAAACCAGTTTGTAAAACGATCTACCAGGTCTAGGTTTAAGGGCAGTTGTGCAATCTTACCGCCTTTTCGCTTCACCCATACCTGTTTTTTATCCAGGTTCACATCGGATTGTTGAAGTTGAATGGCTTCTGCAACTCGCATACACAGTACTGTAAATAAAGATAACAAAAGTAAATTCCGATCAACCAGTTGTTCTTTGCAGTTTTGAGCTTCAGCATAAAACATGCGATTAATTTCATCCAGACTTAAAAAATCCCCCTCAGGAAGAAACGTTCGGGGTTTTTTTACATTGGCCAAAAGATTATCCAATACCAGATTTTCAGTCACAAGATAATCAAAAAAAGCAGCCAGGATCATCATAATTGTTTTTTTGGTATTGTTTTGAACATTTAATTCACTCAGATAGGCAATGACAACTTGTTTATTCATATCATTTACCCATTTGAGTTCTCTGTTATGACAATATCGCATAAAACGTGTCAGCTCAAAACGACGATTAAAAACAGATGTATCACTCAAGGTGCCAATGGATTTATTATAGAGCAAATATTCCTCAATGGCATCTTCAATGGAAATCTGTCTATCAGGAATAAATGGAATAATTATTGACATAGAAAGAACCCTACATTGATTGATCCAGAGTAATATGCAATGGCACAAGATGCATATTTTGTTCAATTGGCAGGGTGGGTTGAAGTTTCCATGAAAGAACGTTAACATTGCCAATAGTTGCCTGAATCTGTTTGACAATATTTTCAGTGTCAATAATTCGGTGTTTGCTAAAAACCTGCGGAAGGCCGTAAGTCACACTGCATACCAGGCATTTTTCTGGTCTTTGGGTTAATTCAAAAGCAAAATGCAGTATATGCGCATTTATTCCCTGAAAAATTAAACGAATATCATATGCCCCTTCAGAGGCATCACCAAACATGGCCTCAAAAAAGGCATCTGTTTTTTCTGGAGGAAATATCTTATTTAAAGTTTCTTGCGAGAATTTTTGTGATATATCCTGATCTGTCATTTGATGCTCCTTTTATCATATAACAACACCAAGCTCTAAAAGCTTTTTGCGATATAATTCAGACTTGCTTTTTTCAATATCAAGCAGCTTTATATTGTCATCAGCAAGTTTTTTTAAATCATCAGCACGTTTTTTTAAATCATC
>Ga0272440_1000320_pt1 | contig 40602 bp, 36 predicted proteins | sample SSMMMBAug17_FD_192440 | JGI IMG/M metagenome (GOLD analysis project Ga0272440, IMG submission 192440) | Marine sediment archaeal communities from Little Sippewissett salt marsh, Falmouth, MA, United States - SSM-MMB-Aug17 | ecosystem: Environmental > Aquatic > Marine > Wetlands > Sediment ...
GGAATGTACATTTTTCCAGAATTTTCCAATGTTTGAACCATATTTTTTTCTGCTTCAAGTATATCTGCCATTTCACGTTCAATATTGAAAACAATATCGTCATTTTTCATAATTGAATGCCCTCTCTGTCTATATAAATTTTGAAATTTGATGAATATGCAAGAGAATCCTGCGCTGAAAGGATTAACATCATACTGATTTTTTTAAATTTTTTCAATAAAAAATTGTGAAGGAATGATAAAAAAAAATTGAAAGAGTTTTAAGGCTGTATTTGATAGATAGCTTTCATTAAGATTGTCACTTAACAAACCTGTCTCATCTGATAATGAGACAGGTTCTTTGGAACAAAGAGGTTACAATTGTTTATTAATGTGCATAAATGTACAGAGCACTATTTGCTGGGAAAGTAAGCCCAACAGAAAGGTTATTAAGGCTTAATGTTCCCATTTCTTTTGCTGAGCCACCTGTACTTTGATTCGATAGACACAGTTTTCCTTCATCAGCCATATTTACTGATAATACCAGGTCAGGTACTCCCAGTTTGATGAAGCTTGTGCTAACGGGAACAACATCTGTGCCATCGACTTTGATAGGGTTGGTTGAATTGGTTGTACCAACATCCAAAGTCATTTTGGACAAATGTTTGATTTTGATGCTTAAAGTTGTATCCATTGGTGCACCAGTGTCTGCATCTTGACCATCCATTGTAAAATAACCAGCTAATGAATCTCCGCCAATACCATCGGTGTCACCCCATGCCAGACCTCTCAAAGAAACATCGATTGACAATGCACCTTCTGCTGTATTACCAGCAAATACTATTGTAATACCAGATTGACCGGTTACATTGTCCATTTCGCTGTCTGTAATTGTTTGCATAGCAAAAGCAGTAAAAGGGATCATGCAAATAACAGTTGCTAAAAGTTTAAGTAATTTTTTCATTGTTGTTTTCCTCTATTTTTTGGTTGAAACAAAAAAATTATGATTAAAAGTCAGCCATGAGAAAAAGAAACATTTCTTTTTTCTCCTACCTCTTTGTTCTTCTCAATATTTTATGTAAAAAAATTACATTTTGTTTTAAGTACTATTCTTATAAAAGTCTGATTCATTGTGAATTGATTAATTGCATGGAATTGTCTGTTGTTTTTTATTAATTTTTCACACAGCAATTTTCTTGCCAAGTATAATAAAAATATTTTTCTTTGATAAATATTTTTTGATTTTTCTATTTATCTTAGAATTTATTTCTAATAATAAGGTGATTTCCGGAAATATTACACCCATTTTTTAAATGTTAATTTCCGGTAGCTTGACTGTAGAGACAAGGTATGCCTTGTTTCTACGTAATTGTACTCCGGTATTTGGATTATACCGGGTATATTTATTATCATAAATCGCCAAAGGCATATTTCTTTTGATAGATATCATTGGAGTAGAGATAAGGGGAGGATGGTTATACGAAGAAATAAAAAAAACCTGCCTCATCTGACAATGAGACAGGTTTTTAAGAACAAAGAGGTTATAATTTATTATTAATGAGCATAAATATAAAGAGCACTGTTTGCTGGGAAAGTAAGACCAACAGCAAGATTGTTAAGGCTTAAGGTACCCATTTCTTTTGATGTTCCACCTGTGCTTTGATTCGCAAGACAGAGTCTTCCTTCATCAGCCATATTCACAGATAATACCAGATCAGGTACTCCCAGTTTAATAAAGCTTGTGTCAACAGGAACAACGTCTGTTCCATCAACTTTGATTGGATTTGTTGAATTAGTTGTTCCAACGTCCAAAGTCATTTTTGACAAATGTTTAATTTTGATACTTAATGTTGTATCCATGGGAGCTTGTGTATCTGCATCCTGGCCATCCATTGTAAAATATCCAGCCAGAGTATCACCACCAGTACCATCGGTGTCGCCCCATGCCAAACCTCTTAATGAAACATCGATTGACAGCGCGCCTTCAGCTGAATTCCCAGCAAAAACAATTGTAATACCAGATTGACCGGTTACATTGTCCATTTCGTTGTCTGAAATTGTTTGCATTGCAAAAGCTGTAAAAGGGATCATGCAAATAACGGTTGTTACGGCTAAAAATTTAATTAATCTTTTCATTCTTGTTTTCCTCCATTTTTTTTTGAAACTTAATAAAAAAAACTTTATGATTAAAAGTCAGACTTGAGAAATTAAAGAACTATTTCTTTTTTTCTCATACCTCCTTGTTCTTCTCAAACTTAATAAAAGTAAATAATCATTTTGTATTGAATTCTGATCTATAATAAATTGAGTTCTTTGCAGATAGCTGAATTTAATTAAATTGACTTTCGAATTTCTAATAGTTTTGTCTTAATGCAATTCGCTTGCCACGATAAAAAAATAATTATTCTTTGTTTTTTTGTTTATATTTATATTGATCAGACAAAAAGATTTTTTTTAAAATAGAATGGTTATGAGGTATCACACTTTTTTAGCAGGAATTATTATATTGTATTACTTATCTATTTGAATTAAATAGATTTTTAAAATATTAAAAGAGTTAATTAATAATGAATAATTTTGTGTTCAGCAGAATACTTTCCTTTACTTTGTGAAAATCAACAGTCTTTGTGTGAAAAAACCTGAAATACAATAAAGGATTGCGCTTTCATAAAAGAATGGAATAGGTTTATTGGAAAAATTAATTATTTACCGTTAACTTATTGATAATTATTCATTGGTCATTGACATTTTTAGGGAATCTCAATATAAAAGACGTTTTATCATTTGCCCAATGGCATCAGATTATTAACCAGGAGGAACCTGTTATGGAATATAAAAAAACCTTAAATCTTCCCAAAACCAAATTTCCGATGAAAGCTAACCTTCCAAACAAAGAGCCGGAACATTTGAAAAATTGGGAAACAAAACAAATTTATGAAAAATTAAGAAAAGAATCCAAAGAAAAAAAACGATTCATTTTGCACGATGGCCCCCCTTATGCCAATGGGCACATTCATATTGGTACTGCACTCAATAAAATATTAAAAGATATCATTGTCCGATCTCGCCAAATGGCAGGTTTTGATGCTATTTACGTACCGGGATGGGACTGTCATGGTCTTCCCATTGAACATAATGTAGACAAAGAACTGGGGAAAAAGAAAAAAGATTTGACCAAGGTGGATATTCGTAAACGATGCAGAGCTTATGCTGAACGTTTTATTGATATTCAACGCAATGAATTTAAACGTTTGGGAGTAATGGGTGAGTGGTTGAATCCTTATTTGACAATGAACTATCGATTTGAATCCATTATTGCACGTGAATGTGGAAAATTTGCACTTGATAAAAGTTTATATCGCCGAAACAAACCGGTTCATTGGTGTTGTCAATGTCAGACCGCACTGGCTGAGGCTGAAATAGAATATGAAGACGAAAAGTCACCATCTATTTATGTAAAATTTCTTTTAAAATCTGATCTGAGTGATGTTTATCCACAATTAAAAGATAAGACAACTTATGTGGTTATCTGGACAACCACACCGTGGACAATTCCTTCAAATATGGGAATCGCATTTCATCCGGATTTTGAATATGTCGCCGTTTCAACTCCAAATGATGGAATTCTTATTCTTGCAAAGAGTCTTCTCGAAAACTGCATGGAAAAATTTGGCATTCAAGAATATGATATTGTATGTGATATTTCAGCCAAAGATCTTGAAAGAAAAGAATGCACACATCCATTATATGATCGTTCATCTTTAATTGTTTTGGGTAGCCATGTGACTTTAGATGCTGGCACAGGATGTGTTCATACGGCACCAGGTCATGGACGAGAAGACTATGAATGTGCTTTGGAATATGACCTGGATGTTTTTTCTCCTGTAAATGCTTCAGGTTGTTTTACCGATGAAAATCCTCTTTTTGAAGGTCAATTTGTGTTCAAGTCCAATGATGCTATTATTGCAAAACTTTCTGAGAACAAAGCGTTGATGGCTCAAGAAACCATTAAACATTCTTATCCACATTGTTGGCGATGTAAAAAACCGGTTATTTTTCGTTCAACGCCCCAATGGTTTATTTCAATGGAAAAAACCGGACTTCGTCAAAAAGCGCTTACTGAAATTGATAATGTACAATGGATACCTCATTGGGGACGAGAAAGAATATATGGAATGATTGAAAATCGTCCTGACTGGTGCGTATCCCGTCAACGATCATGGGGGGTTCCCATTGTTGTTTTTTATTGCAGTCAATGCGATTCTGTGGTGATCAATCAAGAAATTATCGACAACGTTTGTGATTTGTTTGAAAAACATGGTGCTGATATCTGGTTTGAGCCTGATAATGAAAAAGATATGTTACCGGACACCACACGATGCCCAGAATGTGGACACGACCATTTTATTAAAGGAATGGATATTCTGGATGTCTGGTTTGATTCTGGCGTTACCCACGCTGCTGTACTTGAAGATCGGGACTACCTGGATTGGCCGGCTGATCTTTATCTTGAAGGAAGCGATCAACATCGAGGATGGTTCCACAGTTCATTATTAACTGCAGTGGGGACACGTGGAAAAGCTCCTTATAAAGCGGTGTTGACACATGGCTTTGTTGTGGACGAACATGGAAAAAAAATGTCCAAATCTGTGGGGAATATTATTGCGCCAGAAAAAGTGATTAAAAAATATGGCGCAGAAATTTTAAGACTTTGGGTATCAGCTGCTGACTATCGAGATGACATTCGTATTTCTGACAATATTTTACGGCAATTATCTGATGCATATCGAAGAATTAGAAATACCTGCCGGTATATTTTGGGCAATATTCATGATTTTGATCCTGATAAAGACAGGGTTTCTGTCTCTGACATGACAGAACTCGACCGATATATTTGCCATCGACTCCAACATATCATCCAACGATGTCAACGTGCGTATGATCAATACGAGTTTCATACCATTTATCACAGCCTGAACAATTTTTGTACATTGGATTTATCGGCTTTTTACCTGGATATCCTAAAAGATCGATTGTATGTAAATCCTCCAAAATCATTGATTCGCCGTTCAGCTCAAACAGTGATGTTTGACGTTTTGGATGCAATGGTTCGTTTGATGGCTCCAATTTTGGTTTTTACTTCAGAAGAAATTTCGTCGTACATGCCCAAACAATCGGATTCTATAAAGAGTGTTCATGAATTGGCATTTCCAAATGCAGATTCATCTCAAATAGACGATACCCTGGCAGATCGATGGGAAAAATTTATTTCAATCAGAAGCGAGATTTCAAAAGCACTTGAGCTTGCCAGAAATCAAAAACAAGTTGGACACTCTCTTGATGCTCATGTTATTATTAGTGCTCAAGATGATATTTATGAGTTATTGAAAAACTTACCCGATGATTTACGCTCTTTGCTTATTGTCTCAAAAGTGTCTTTGGTCAAGGAGCAACTGGATAATGCGTATTGCAGTGAAAGTATAAAGAATTTGTATATTCAGATAAAACCAGCTGATGGTGAAAAGTGTGAACGTTGTTGGATTTATGATCCATCTGTAGGTTCCAGTGAAAAATTTCCCAACACATGCAAGCGGTGCCAGAATGCATTATTTGAAATAGTGGAATCAGAATGAAAGAAGTCTTAAAAAAATATCGTATTTTAATCTTTGTGAGTTTCATTGTAATTGTGCTTGATCAGGTTACCAAGTGGCTCATTCTTGAAAATATGATGCTGTATGATTCAATTCAAATTATACCAGATTTTTTTAATCTTACCCATATACACAATACTGGCGGTGCTTTTGGATTTATGGCGGATCAGTCACCTCTGATCCGTCAGTTTTTATTTCATGGCGTTTCCATGATATCATTGGGCGTTATTATCTATTTTTATCATCAATCACCTGATGAATACCCACTGTTGCTGACTGCCCTCAGCTTGATATTTGGTGGGGCTATTGGTAATTTAATTGATCGTTTTCGATTGGGCGAAGTTGTTGATTTTTTAGATGTTTATTATGGAACATGGCATTGGCCTGCGTTCAATGTTGCTGATAGCGCTGTTTCTGTTGGTGTCACTATATTAATGTACTATATGATTTTTAAAAAGGTGCCTTGAATATGTATCCTGTTTTATTTAAATTAGGGCCACTGACTATCCACACTTATGGTTTTTGCATTGCCATAGGTTTTGTTTTTGCTTTAGCTTATGTTTCAAGAACAGCCCAAAAGAAGCAACTCAATTCCGATGTGATTATCGATTTATGTTTTTATGCATTGATTTCAGGTATGCTTGGTGGTCGTCTCATGTATGTTATTTTAGAATGGGAAACCTTTGAAAATAATTGGATTGAAATTTTTCGAATATGGAACGGTGGGCTTGTTTTTTATGGTGGATTTATAGCCGCCTTTATATTTTCATGGCGTTACATGGCTGCTAAGCAATTACCGATACTCAAAACCTTAGACATCTTAGCACCTGCCGTTGCTTTAGCGCATGCATTCGGTCGCATTGGATGTTTTTTTGCGGGATGCTGTTATGGTGCTCATTGTGACTTACCTTGGGCCGTTACTTTTACTCATCCACTGACATTGGCTCGTCCGGACATTCCATTACACCCAACACAATTGTATTCATCAGCAATGAATTTTATCATTTTTACCATACTGGTTATTTTTTCAAAAAAAGAACCTAAAGAAGGCGCTGTTGCTATTGGATATTTGTTTATTTATGGATTGGGGAGATTCTGTGTTGAATTTTTTCGAGGAGATGACCGAGGCGCAGTTTTTTTCTATAGCCTGTCACCTGCCCAGGCCATCGGTTTACTTATGATGTTTATTTCCTGCGTGTTGTACCCGGTAATTATCAAAAAGAGTTCATCGCAATAAGGAACCACAATTTAATAATTTTCCCATTATGGCGTTCATATTCAGGTTGAATTGGTTCGATGGAAAATTAAAAAAGCTGAAGGAATCGTTATTCTATTTCGAAGTTTTTTCGATTTTACATCGGACAAATTCAGTCTGAATATGGAATACCATGATGGGAAATTTATTAAAATGTGGTTCCTCATTAGTTCTATTAAGAATTTTCTCTTTTTGGTTTAAACCATTTGGGTGGGGCTTCGTTTTGACTGTTCGATTCCCTCAGGGTTTTAAATTTTGTCATAACTTCATTTAGCTTGTCAGCTAATTCTTGCAGCTCATCACCTTTTCTAAGATATATTAATGGAGGATCATCACCGGCCAGTAGTTTTTCCAGTTTATTTTCCATATTATACACTGGTCCGGCAATTTTATGTGTAAAAACAATACAACAAGCCATAATGACGGCTAATAATGGAAGACTGAAATAAAATAACCGTTTAAAAATGAGTCCTTTAAGCTGATTGATTAAAGCTAAAGGAACAAAACCTGATACAACTGGCCATATTGTATGATAAACCAAAACGCCAATAACCAAACAAAAAGATACGGTTAAGACAATGAACTTAAATGTCAGCCTAAGTTGCATTTTTCGATCAATTAAATAATTTCGAACTTTCCTTTTCATCCAACCTCCATGAATTAAACGTTCATGTGCATCGTGGTGATGATCATAAACTGTTGTGAAGAAAGTATTTTATAACTAATAAGATTTGAAAACAACAAAAAAATAAACACATATATAAAATTTTGTAAATAAATAAAAAAGGAGAATCATGAATCGAATTCTATTTGATCAAGAAACAATTAAGCGTCGTGTGCAAGAATTAGGCCGTGAGGTATCCTCGGACTATTCAGGTAAAGAAATATGTGTACTGATATTATTAAAGGGTGCATTTATGTTTGCATCAGATCTCGTCCGCTTTCTAACAACAAAAGTTAGCATTGAATTTATGAAGTTGTCCAGTTATAAAGGAAAATTGAGCACTGGTCAGGTAATAATTGAGCAGGATATTGATTGTGATATTCAGAATAAACATGTTCTTATTGTTGAAGATATTGTGGATACTGGGCTGACATTAAATAAATTAATTGAATTATTAAAAAAAAGACTGCCTGCTTCAATTGAAATATGCAGTTTTTTAAATAAACCATCAAAGCGTAAAGCATTCGTTGACGTTAAATACATAGGCTTTGAAATTGAAGACGTATTTGTTGTTGGATATGGGATGGACTATTGTCAAATGTGGCGTCAAAGTCCCGATATTCTCATTATAGATTCCGATGGTTGACACATTGTTGGCAAGGTGATAAACCCTTATGCAGATGAACCAATAAAGGGTTAGACTGTCAGTCATTAACCCTTATCGTTAAATACGCCTGGCAGGATTCGAACCTGCGACCTACGGATTAGAAGTCCGTTGCTCTATCCATCTGAGCTACAGGCGCATAATCGAATTTAATTATCATATTATTTTTCAGATGTCTATATATTTAATAAAAAATTTGACTGAAATGATGATAATATATTAATGGTAGATTGAACAATTGATATCAGGAAAAATAATAACCAATACCAGAGTGTAAAAAAGTGAAAAAAAAGATGAATCAATCAAATAAAACGCAAACAAAAGAGAAAACGCAAACAAAAGATCTGGTCGTTAAAAAAAAGGGGGATACCGCCCTTGTTCCATATGATCCGCTTCAGCGGTATTTATTGGAAATTTCGAAATATGAACTTCTTACGCGTCAAGAAGAAATAGAATTAGCCACTCGTGTTCAGGAAACAGGAGATCCTGATGCTGCCTATCGCCTTACAACCTCTAATCTACGATTGGTTGTCAAAATTGCCATGGAATTCCAGCGTGTCTGGATGCAAAATTTACTGGATTTGATTCAAGAAGGTAATATAGGCTTGATGCAAGCTGTCAAGAAATTTGATCCTTATAAAAATGTAAAATTTTCATATTATGCTTCGTTTTGGATAAAGGCTTACATCTTAAAATTTATCATGGATAACTGGAGATTGGTAAAAATTGGTACGACCCAGGCTCAACGCAAACTTTTTTTTAAACTCAAAAAAGAAAAACAGAAACTGATTGAACAAGGCTTTGATCCTAAACCCAAACTACTATCCGAGAGATTAGGCGTTACAGAACGAGAAATTGTCGATATGGATCAACGACTCAATAGTAATGATTTGTCGTTAGACGCCCCTCTGAAGGACGATTCTGATACTGAACGAATTGATTTTCTTACCACTCCGGATCAATCAGCAGAAAATAAAGTTGCGAAAAAAGAAATGGAAACGCTGTTGCGTGGAAAAGTTACTGACTTTCGTTTGAAATTAAACGAACGTGAAAAGCTGATATTTGACGAACGTATTTTTTCAGATACGCCCATCACACTTCAAGAAATTGGCGACAAATATGGTATTTCTCGTGAGCGGGTACGGCAGGTTGAAAAAAATGTCATCAAAAAACTGAAAGACTTTTTTGTAAAAGAAATAAAAGATTTTAATTCATTTAATGATAATTACGAATCAGATTATTAAAGGAGATTCATTGTGATCCACCGAAATCTATTGATGAGAATCTGCTTGTTTAGCATATTCATCTTTATGTTTTCATCTTGTGCAAATCAACCACTGATTATATCAGAAAAAGAATCGGTTTCAAATAGTGGTTTAGATGAACAGGAAATTTTTCTTCCTGGAAATGCATATTATCATTACATGGAAGCGCAGTTGATGAAACAGCAGAAAAAAATGGATTTATATATTGACCATTTGGAAAAAGCCATTGAAAATGATAATACTACTTTTCTTCAAAAAGAATTGGCCAATGCCTACATCAAAGTAAAAGACTATAAAAAAGCATTGAACATACTTGAGTTGATAACCATTAATGAACCTGATAATTTTGATACCTGGTTACTGATGGGAGGTATCCATCAGGCATTAAACCAGATGGATTTAGCCATTAAATCCTATGAAACTGCACTAAAATTAGAACCTGAAAAAGACAATATCTATTTACTGATTGCTGAATTGTATTTGAAAAATAATAAGCTTGAAAAAGCCAAAGATGTCTATCGAAGGCTGATCCAATTAAACCCAAAATCACACATAGCATATTATTTTTTAGGCCGAATATTCAAAAAACAAGAAAGATTTGATGATGCCATCAAAAACTACAAAAAAGTTATTGAATTAGCTCCTAAAACGTTTCAAGCTCAGTTTGAGTTAGCAGAAATATACCAGAAAAAAAATAATCATGCTAAGGTTGTCAGTATATACAAAAAGATTCTCAACAATGACCCAGACAACGTTCAGGCCATTGTTGAACTGGGCGCTTGGTATTTCACGAAAAACCATATCAAAAAAGCGCGGAAAACCTTTCTTAAGCTTTTGGATAAACTCAATAAATATCCATTGATAATCAAAAAAATTGCGTCTCATTTTTATGAAAAAAATCAAAATAACATCGCAATTTTTGTTTTTGAAACGCTTCAAAAAAAGGTATCAAAAGCAGGTGGTATTAATTATTATCTGGGAATTCATTACGAGGAAAACAAGCAAGAAGAAAAAGCACTTGAAGCCTATAAACGTGTCGAGGAGCACTCCGAATTTTTCGAAAATGCCGTACTCCGTATTGCCTATCTTTATCAAAAAAAAGGACAATTTGAAGACGCAGCCGTTTTAATAGAGGACTTACTTCTGGTTTCTCCTGAGGATGCTGAATTATATCTGTTTTTAGGATCAATATATGAAGAAGCCAAAGCTTATGATAAAGCTGAAAAAACATTTCTCGATGGTCTATTGGTTGATAAAAACAATAATAGAATGCTATTCAGATTGGGTGTTGTGTATGATAAATGGGGCAAAAAACAAGCATCTATTGAGCAGATGAAAAAAGTTATTGCGTTAAATCCCGAAAATTCGAATGCACTCAATTATCTGGGATACACCTATGCCGATACAGGGATTCAATTAGATGAAGCTGAAGTCCTTATCCGAAAGGCATTAATGCATAAGCCCAATGATGGTTATATTATTGATAGTCTTGGGTGGGTTTATTATAAAAGAGGCCTTTATGACGAGGCAGCAAACTATTTGAAACAGGCTGTCAGTATTGTCCCAGATGATCCAATTATTCTTGAACATGTTGGTGATGTTCATGTGAAACTCAATCAGTTGCAAACAGCAATGACCTATTACCAAAAAGCACTCGAGTTTCAAAAAGAAGCAGATAGTCGGCAAATTATTGAAAACAAAATACAAGAAATTCTGACGGGAAGTTCTTCCACTAATGAAAAAGATATTCAAGTAAATGGAATTAATACACATTCGAATTAGTATTTCTTTTATTATTGTATTGTCAATCTTACAGGGATGTACATTTTTAGGGCCAATGTGGAAACAAAGCGAAACTCCTGCTTCACAATGTCTGTCGGAACTTCTTAACAAAAACAGTGCTATAAAAAGATGTAAGGGAATTGCTAAAATTAGTGCTTATGGTTTCGATATTCAAGTCAATGAAAGAGTTGCATTTATCAGTGAATATCCTCATTGTTTAAGAGCTGAAATGTTAAGCCCTTTTGGCGGAATTGGCTCTCCATTTACTCTTGTTTGTAATGAAAATCAGATTTATATCACCGGCCGCATTTTACCTGAGCCATATGCTTTTAAACCCGATGGTTTTTTATTAAAAAAAATACTTCCTATCAAGTTAATGCCAAATGAATTAATTTCCTGTCTGAATGGTCAATTGCCTATTGATAAAGGAATGCGTGCGAGATTCGATCATCATTCATCTCAACAAATATTATGGTTGACCAAGGGATTCATCTGGAAAAAAAAACATAAAATTGTCTTTTATTCAAAATCAAATGATGTTCAGTCATTTGAAACCTATGATCGTTTTAACGCTTTGATTTATAGACTATATTTTGATGATTATAGAAAGATTGGACAATTTTTAATACCGTTTAAAATACGATTCTCAAATGATTCTAACCAATCAATTGTTATTGACATGCAATCCTATTGGGTCAATAAACCCATCAACAATATGCCTTTTCAAACTGAAATCTTAGATGAAACATCCCAAAAAGGAAAATTTTCATGTATAAATTTTATTATAACAAGACTGTTTTATTAGTTGTTTACGTTTATATATTATCAGGCCTGATTGCCTGTCAGAACCAAAGTGAATTTTTAATATCTGGCAAAACAATGGGCACTTCTTATCACATTAAATATTGTGCTGGCATTCTGTTTAGCCACAAAGATTTAAAACTGGCTATTGAAAAAAAATTATCAGAAATTAATAAAAGTATGTCAACTTTCGATCCATCAAGTGAAATATCTGTTTTTAACAGCACAAAAGATACAACAATACAAATGCCCATATCAGATGAATTTTTTCAAGTACTTACTCAGGCTAAAACATTGTACAATTTGACTGAAGGTGCATGGGATGGGACTGTTAAACCATTGGTAAATTTATGGGGATTTGGCCATACCCAATATCAAAAACAAAAACCTTCTCCCGAAGATATTAAAAAATGTCTGAAATCGGTTGGCTTTCAACATATTCAACTCAAAGATCATTCCATTTTAAAAAAAATTCCTGAAGTTCAAATGAATCTGGCATCCATAGCCAAGGGCTTTGGAGTGGATATGGTGGCTATAGTTTTGGATCAATTTGAAATCAACAACTATCTGGTTGAAATTGGAGGTGAAGTTTTTGCCAGAGGGAAGAAGATTAATGGAAAACCCTGGCGTGTTGGAATTAATCGACCCGATATTCAGTCTGCTGCAAATGAGGTTTATTTTGCTTTACCTCTTGAAAACAAAGCCATTGCCACCAGCGGAGACTATCGAAACTATTTTTTATCAGATCAAAAACGATATTCACATGTAATTGATCCCCAAACAGGCCAACCCGTAAAAAATGGTGTTGTCAGCGTGTCAGTTATTTCAAATAATTGCACATTTGCAGATGGCCTTGCAACAGCATTAATGGTCATGGGAGTTGAAAAAGGCTTGTCTCTAGTCAATCAGCTACCTGAAACTGAATGCTTTTTAATTCAGGAAAAACAATCTGAAAAGGGCTTTAATCACTTTTATTCTGATGGCTTTCCACGGGATGAATAATTTGTTGTTAGTTCATTATTAATTATAATTAGGAATGTTCTGAAAATACATTCCCCATTCTGAATTTACATTTTCGGTTCTTATTTGTAGAGACAAGGCATGCTTTGTCTCTACGATCTATTGCCACGAAACGTACAATTGTAAATGGGAACCTTATTTTTCAATTGTTCCTTAGGAATTGATCAACATAATGCCCCCAAAAAAGAAAATGTATAAAATGCTTGATAGTTCAAAATTTAAAGAAAGAATAATTGAAAAAGCCCAAAAACTGGGGGCATCCATTGCTGGAATTACCTGCTTGGATGCGTTAAAAAATTCGCCTTCTTATGAGTTATATTCAAAAATTAATAAGTGCTCTGAAGCCAATTCTGATATTCGTCAGAAGGGCGATGTTGCTGATAAAAACAAATGGCCATCAGATGCTGTTTCTATAGTGATAATTGGTGTTGAACATAATATTAATAATCCAGAATTAGACTGGTGGGATGGTAAAGGGACCCCCGGTAATCGATTGCTTATTAAGATCACCAAAGAATTGTCTGAATGGATTAATCACACTTTTTCTGTTAGAACTTACCAATTACCTTACTTTGTAGAAAAAGGGGGTATTTTTTTAAAAGACGCAGCTGTGCTGGCCGGGCTTGGATGTATTGGGAAAAATAATTTGGTTATTACTCCTGAATATGGACCTCGCATACGTTTTAGAGCAATTTTGTTAAATTGTGAAGTAGAGCCTGCAAATCCAATTGATTTTAATCCATGTGATGATTGTCATCAGCCTTGCCGAAAATCTTGCCCTGAAAAAGTATTTCAAAACGATCTTTATTCTGGTAATGCATCAGGACAAGTATTATTACCTGGCACTGATGGAACCTATGACCGAACGACATGCAATATTAAAATGCAAAAAGATATTGAAGATGCACTAAAGGCAATATATACCAATGAAAAAGATTATAATGTCATTCAACAGCACATTAATGAATTTGAAGATTCAAATATAATGCCTAAACCAGGCAACAAGCTATCAAATTTTTGGGTTAAATATTGCAGGCGATGTGAACTTAGTTGTATGGTCGGTCAATAATATAATTTGTATTTCATCCTTGACCTAAAAAAATATAAACTTGGAGGCAAGTATCAAAAGATGTAACAATTTTTTTTGTCGGTTTTATTTAGAATATCGAATATTCATTGCATATCCGATCAATCACCTTATTTCACGAATTATATGTCAATATCACGTTTAGCAAAGAGGCAAATGAAGGATACCAATAATTCTTGATGAAGCGCACAAGGAATTACTTAATGAATTCAAAGTAAAGAAGATTTTTTTGAAAGAATATATATTATATATTACTGAATTGGCGTATTCAAAGATTAAATACAAAAGCTTAGGAAGAATTGAAAAAAAAAGTTCCCCATTTACAATTATACGTTTCGTGGCTATAGATCGTAGAGACAATTCATGCCTTGTCTCTACAAACAAGAACTGAAAATGTAAATTAAGAATGGGGAATTTATTTTCAGAGCATTCCTTAACAGTTACGCCTTTTCCAATAAGGAGGAAAAAATGACCTTAGAAAATTCAATTAATGTTATTGCCAAAGCCGCAAGGCAATCTGCACGAAAAATGGCGGTTTGTTCTACAACAAACAAAAATCAAGTTCTTGAAACAATCGCTAAAAAATTGGCTTCTCAAAAAATGACGATTCAAACGGAAAATCAAAAAGATTTGGAGTATGGCCGGGAAAAAGGACTATCAAATGCAATGATTGACCGCCTTACACTGTCTGATAAAGTTATTGACAGTATGATTCAGGGACTAAAAGAAGTTGCCCAGTTACCTGATCCTGTAGGGTCTGTTAAAGACTCTTTTATCAGACCCAATGGACTTCAAGTTTCTCGAGTTCGAATCCCTTTAGGCGTTATTGGCATCATCTATGAATCTCGCCCCAATGTAACCATTGATGCCGCAGCATTATGTTTAAAAGCAGGGAATGCGATTGTTTTACGAGGTGGATCAGAAGCCTATCATTCGAATATGTGCCTGTCATCACTAATCCATGAAGCTCTGGAAGAATGTGGATTGCCAGGTGAAGCTGTTCAGTATATTCCCACACGAGATCGGGCTGCAATTAAAATTATGCTTACACAAGAAGAATATATTGATTTAATTATTCCAAGAGGCGGTGAAGGGCTCATTCGATTTGTTGTTCAAAATTCTTCAATTCCAGTTTTAAAACATTACAAAGGCGTCTGTCATGTTTATGTTGATGAAGGTGCTGATCTGTCAATGTCTGAAAATATTTGTTTTAACGCAAAAGTCCAACGACCTGGTGTCTGTAATGCAATGGAAACCATGCTGGTTCATAAATCAATAGCACCAACTTTTCTTCCAGCAATGGCACGCCATTTTGTAGATGAAGGAGTAGAATTACGCGGATGTACAAAAACGTGTGAAATATTTCCAGAAACGCGTCCTGCCAAAGATGAGGACTGGGGTGCAGAATTTTTAGATTTGATTTTGGCGGTTAAAGTCGTTGATTCAATGGATGAAGCCATTGCTCATATTGATCAATACAGTTCCAATCATACTGAAGCCATAGTGACATCCGATTATACACGTGCAATGAAATTTATTCGTGAAGTTGACTCTTCAGTTGTACTGGTTAATGCATCAACGAGATTTAATGATGGAGGTCAGCTTGGGTTAGGGGCTGAGATAGGCATCAGCACATCAAAACTTCATGCCTTTGGTCCAATGGGAGCAGAAGAACTGACTGGAACAAAATTTATTGTCCTGGGAGATGGTCAAATTCGTGAGTAATATGAAACGATTGGGAATATTTGGTGGTACATTCAATCCAATTCATTTTGGCCATCTGAGAGTTGCGGTAGAAGTGAGGGAATTGTTTTTTTTGGATGCTGTCTTGTTTATTCCCTCAGCTCAACCGCCACATAAAGAACAGTCAGATATTGCACCAGCAAACGATCGGCGTCATATGACACAACTGGCAATCCAGTCTTATCCTTTTTTTCATTTATCCACTATAGAAATTGATCGAAAAGGCCTGTCATATACGATCGATACAATAAAAAAGCTTCAACAACTATATACCGAAGATAACATTCAATTGTTTTATATGATTGGACTGGATGCCTTTTTAGCCATTCATACATGGAAATATTTCCAAAAACTTTTCGATGAAATCCCATTTATTGTTATGTCACGACCGGTAAGTGGGGAACAATCAAATAGTATGAATGTTTTAACAAATACACTCTATGAATATGTTCAAAAAACCATTTCAAATGATTATTCTTTGGATAATGCCTGTCATTGTATTTCTCATATGAGAAAACAAAGCATACATTGTTGTCAGGTAACTTCATTGGATATTTCTGCAAGTCAAATCAGGCGTTTACTAATAAAGAATCAGTCGATTCATTTTTTATTACCAGATGATGTTATCGATTATATCAATCACAAACAATTATATAGAGGAAAACAATCAATATGATGACGATTTCAGGTGAATTGGAAATTTTTTTAAAACCATACATTCATGCACTTCTCGAAAAAAAATGTATTGAACCTGTTATGCTGGATATTCGTGGCGTAACATCATATGCCGATGCATTGCTGATTAGCAGTGCTAAATCCAACAGGCAGGTGAAAGCCATAGCTGAGCATATCCAGCGAACATTAAAAAAACAACGTATCAAGGCGTATCACATCGAGGGCTTGCAAGAAGGTCACTGGGTGTTGATGGATTATGGCGATGTGATCATTCATATTTTTTATGAGCCTCAAAGAAAATTTTATGATTTGGAAGGATTGTGGAATGATGTGGATGCGGTAGAACTTCTTTAGAGGACGTCTTTATTAAGAATGGAGAATAGAATATATTTTGTCAAATCAGTCGCTTCATTCTTAATCCATCATCTTTTCCAGAGTAATAACCTGGTTCAATAGCGTCTATTTGAAACCCATACTTTGTATAAAAATTGATCGCTATTTTATTTTGAGCGGAAACAATCAAAAAAGAATTTATTGCATTCTTTTTTTGGGCAATAAACAATCCATTTTTTAGGAGACGTCCACCGATTCCCTTTCGTCTAAAGGAAAGATCCACAATGATTCTATCAATATGCATGTCATGAATGGAAATACGAAATAGCATGGATCCAACAGTAATATCATTCATTCGAGCAATATAAGAATAAAAATGGGGTGATGTTAGCGATTTGATATAATACCGAAGGGGCCATTGAGAATGATTTTTATGGTCAATCTTAAGAATAGCCATCACATCTTGAAAACGCAATGGTTGTATGGAAAATTTTTTCAAAAGTTTGTTATTCATTTTTGTTATCAGTGATAATTAAACTGGACCAACAAACTTAATTAGATCATTTGATTAAATACTGTCATCTACTTCATCAATAATTTTATAGAATTCATCAACATCTTTTGCTTTCATTAATTTTTGTTTGAACATTTCATTTCTTAACATTCTGGATATATGTGCCAACAATTTTAAATGCATACCCGTTGAATTCTCAGGTGTTACCAGAAGAAAAAAGATATGTGTTGGTCGTCCATCAATTGAACCAAAATCAATCCCATGCCGGCTGATACCTAAAGACAATGCTAATTTTTTAAGACTTTTCATTTTTCCATGAGGAATACCAATACCATTGCCGATTCCTGTACTTCCCAGACGTTCTCTTTCAATGAGCACTTTCATTAGATCATCCTGTTTCACATTGACTAATTCAGCAACTGGTTGAGATAACTCTCTTAAAACACCCTCTTTGTCTGTTGATTTCAAGTCGGGAATAATCGCTTTTTTATCTAAAACGTCAACAATTCTCATTGAACACCTCTCTTTGAGATTCAAAATATGCAACTTGTACGCCACATACGCTTTCAAAATGAAAACCTTGTGTATCAATAAAAAAGATACACAAGGTTAATTTATTTTTTATCTTATTAAATAGTATTATTAGGTTATACTGGCTGAATTAATCCATAATTACCATCATTTTTTCGATAAAGGACATTGACACGATTACTTTTTGCATTTGTAAAGACCAGAAATGCATTTTCAATAATTTTCATTTGTTCAATAGCTTCTTCTTCGCTCATGGGTTTGTATTCAATGCTCATAATTTCAACATCTGGTTCATTATCAAAATCAGGTATTTCTGATGGTAAAACGGACATATCCAAATTTTTTCGATTCTGGTTACGCCGGTTTTTTTGTTTGCCTTTGCTCTTTTTTATTTGCTTTTCTAATTTGTCAAGAACAATATCAATGGCAGAATACATATCTTCCTGTTCTTCACGACCATTGATATTCAAACGATCACCAATAATGGTAACTTCAGTAATGTGTCGAAACTTTTCGATAGAAAAAACAACATTTGCCTCGGCTGGATTGTCTAAATAACGATCAAATCGGTCCAGCTTTGAACCAATGTAATTTTTTAAATCGTCCGATGGTTTCAAATTTTTAAAGGTCACTGATGTTTGCATACACATTCTCCTATAGTTGTTTGCGTTTGCTTGATGGCAGCACACCGAGCATTTCTCGATATTTGGCTACTGTCCGCCTTGCAATTTCAATATTAGATTGTTTCAAAATTTGTGCAATCTTATCATCACTGTATGGTTTTCGTTTATCTTCGTTTTGAATAATCTGACGGATACGTTCCTTTACAGTTGCAGATGCGATGGCTTCCCCATAAACGCGTTTAATTGAGCTGTTAAAAAAATATTTCAACTCAAAAATCCCCTGAGGGGTGTGAACATATTTGTTTGTTGTTACGCGGCTAATGGTTGATTCATGCATATCAATATCTTCCGCCACATCTCTAAGAACCATTGGTTTTAAGTAAGCTATCCCTTTTTCAAAAAATTCACGCTGAAATCTGACAATACTCTCCATTACTTTATAAATGGTTCGTTGGCGCTGGTGAATACTTTTGATCAACCATGTCGCTGACCTCAGTTTGTCCTGAATATAATTTTTTGCTTGTCCGGACACACTGCTTTCCTGTCGTAAAGCATCCCTGTAAAAAGGACTGACTTTAAGACGAGGCATACCATCATCGTTTTGAACGATGACAAATTCTTCACCTTCTTTATAAACAAAAATATCTGGGCTAATATATTGAGATTCATCATTGTTAAATTGATGGCACGGTCTTGGCTCCAAACTCTTAATGATGTCTGCTGCAATAATGACATCTTTTAAATCTTTTTTCAATGCTCTGCAAATAGCATTATAATTCTTGTTTTGTAAATGTGTCAAATGATTGGATATGATATCAGTTACAATGGTGTTATCCAATCCCAAAGTTTTTGCCTGAATATACAAACATTCTTCGAGATTTCTCGCGCACACACCAATGGGATCAAATGTCTGCATTAAAACAAGAACCGTCTCAACTTCCTCAATATCATAACCACTTGAAGCAGCAATGTCTTCGGTCGTTATTGTTAAAAAACCGTTATCATCTATATTTCCAACGATAAGGCTCCCGATAGCTTCTTCCTCTTTTGAAGGAAACGTCATTAAAAGCTGCCATAACAAATGTTCATCAAGAGATTTTCGTTTTGCTACAAATGCCTCATATTGAGGAAGTTCTCTTTCTTCTGGCTCATAACTAACATTTCCAGAAGTATTGTATTCTTCAATATAGTTATTCCAATCTATGTCATGTTGCAAATTATCTTCAACGGTTACTTCTTTAACTTCTGGAGTTGCAATATCAACTTCGGGAGTTTCATCATCAGGCTCTCCTGAAGACAATTCAGCGACTTCATCAATGGTTGGATTTTCTTCCATCTCTTGATAAATCATTTCCATTAATTCAAGACGTGAAAGCTGCAATAATTTAATCGCCATCTGCAATTGTGGTGTCATTATAAGTTGTTGCGTCAGGCGGAGTTGCTGTTGGAGTTCCAATGCCATTTTTTTTCGTTTCTTCTTTCAAACCTCAATAAATATTGTGGTTCCTTTGTCTAAAAAATACTGATACAAAAATAAATTTTAATATGTCTACAGACGAAAAGATTCGCCCAGATAGATCTTTCGAGCGATTTCACTCGATGTTATATGCTCCGGTGATCCAGATTCTAAAATTTTTCCTTGTGACAAAATATATGCATGATCACACACGCCCAAAGTTTCACGCACGTTATGATCCGATATTAGTATACCAATTCCTCGTTGGGTCAATTGTTTAATGATATTTTGAATATCAACAACTGCTAAGGGATCAACCCCTGCAAAAGGTTCATCCAGCAGAATAAACAAAGGATTTGTAGCCAGGGCTCGCGATATCTCTAATCGTCGTCTTTCTCCACCTGATAACATATATCCTTTATTTTTACGAATATGAGAAATTCCCAGTTCGTCCAATAGTTGTTCGGTACGGTTTAGCTGTTCTGTTCTCGTCAGGGGCATTGTTTCCAAAATAGCAAGAATGTTTTCTTCAACAGATAATTTACGAAAAACTGAAGCCTCTTGCGGTAGATATCCTAATCCTTTTCGTGACCTGATATACATTGGAGCGTTTGTAATATCTTCACCATTCACAAATACCTGACCACTGGTTGGACGAATCAGACCAATAGTCATATAAAAAGTTGTGGTTTTGCCTGCACCATTTGGCCCGAGTAATCCCACAACTTTACCATTATCCAGACTAAGGTTGACCGAATCTACAGTACGTTTCCTGTAATACGCTTTCGTTAGATTATGTACGGATAAGGTGGCCATGAATTATTGTTTTTTTCCTGTTTTTTTTAAAGACTGTATTTCATTATCTGTAAATTCATAAATAGCCTCAATTTGTTCGCCTTTTTTACTTTCAATCTCAATTTGATCAGTGTTCATATATAATGTAATAATTGCGCCGGCGATTGTATTTTTTCCCTGGTACAATGTGGCTTTATCACCAGATATCACTAATTTGTTTTCAGGCGCAACATAAACCGCTGTGTCTGCTTCAACACGATAATTGTTCCATGTAATGTTGACATTTCCGTTTGCATTTATTTTCTCAACAGATTCTCTGGTGATTGATGAACCTTTTTTCGAAGAATTCATATGAACCAATAACGTATCTGCAATTAATAACATCTCGTCCTGTTTAACTCGAACATTACCCTGAAATTCAACATATTGTTTTTGGGGTTTAACAACCATTTTGTCTGCTTGAATGTTAATAGGGTGGTTAGCAGAATGTTTATACATAACGCCATTTATCGAAGATGAAAAGAGAACGATACTGAGTAAGATAACAAAAAAGCATTTTGTCATTGGAACTGCTTTTTGTTGATACGAATAAATGCTCATGTAGCTCCAATCAAATCATCAATGGTTTAACGTTGGGTGTTGGATGACAGTTAATGAAACTGCTTCCTGAATGATTAACGATCCTGTGTTTAAATTATAATTCACTGAATTTGCACTTAATACCATTTCAGGCCCTGTTAATGAAATATCTTTTTTTGCTGTTATGGAATGATCTGTGTAAGAATAAAAAACTTCCTCACAAGATATTGTCCAGGGTGATTGTTTAATAGTTATGTGATCTGTAATTTCAATATTTTTATTATCGCTTACGCATCCTTTTTTACTGAAAAGCTTAATAGGTTCACTATTGTTTGGAAAAAAAGTTAATGTTAATGGAGAAAAAAAACTTTCACCAGATATACGTTGAACAGTTTCAGATTGAAGTTCCCATTGTTTTTTTCCGTTTTTTACAGCAACATGGTGAACTTCTTGGAGACCAATATCAACTGTTGATGTAATTTTAGTCAGGTTCATTTTTTCTGGTTTCGACAAATATCGATAACTGGTCAAAACAAAAACAATTCCACCGACTACTGTAAAAATGACAACAATTAATATAATACGAACATGAATACGCCACATAATCAGCCTGAACAATGAATCGTTCGATGGATTGTGTTCATCTGTAATAACATCGGTTCTAATTGATTTAGAAACACAGAATTCGCACCATCACATCGGGCTTTTTCAGGATCAGGGTATACTTCCATAAAGATACCGTCAACACCTGCAGCAACGGCTGCTCTTGCTAACAAAGGGACATATTCTCGCTGCCCTCCTGAGCAAGTACCAGATCCTCCTGGAAGTTGAACACTGTGAGTCGCATCAAATACAACTGGAAAACCAAAATTTTTCATTATTTGAAGACTTCGCATATCAACAACCAGATTGTTATAGCCAAAGCTGGTGCCTCGTTCTGTTAATATAATATTATGATTGCCGTTATCTGTTATTTTTTTTATGACCTGTTCCATATCCCAAGGTGCTAAAAATTGGCCTTTTTTCACATTAATACAGACATCTGCTTTAGCAACTTTCGTCAATAAATCCGTCTGTCGACAAAGAAAAGCTGGAATTTGTAAAATATCCAAAATTTCAGCAGCGGGTTCTACCTGAGATACATCATGAATGTCAGATAAAACAGGAATGTTTAAACGTGATTTTATCTGTCCAAGTATGGAAAGCCCTTTATCCATTCCAGGTCCTCGAAAAGAATGAATCGATGTGCGGTTGGCTTTATCAAAAGACGCCTTAAAAATAAATGGCATCTCAATTTTTTGAGTCAATTCTTTTAAAAAAGAAGCAATATCTAATGCCAATTCTTGATCTTCAAGAACACATGGCCCTCCAATAAATGTTAATGGCCTTCCATGACCAATAGCCCAATTATCTTTGCCAACCACCTGAGCCATAAATCCTCCTCATTTTCCCTGTTTGAAATTATTTTAAATTTATATTTATCAAAACGGCATCAATTTTGAAAGGGAAAAAAAAATTTTTAAGATTTTGATTTTATTAAATTTTGAAAAAAAAGATTTGAATTTGATATTACAAATAATATCAACAAGTTAAAAAAATGGATTATTTACTTATCCTGATAACTGCATAGATTTAATAACGAAGTTTAAACAATCCATAACTATTGTTTTAATTATTTAACCCTCTTCTGAATAAATGTCAAGAAACGAAAAACCCCCTTGATTCCTCTTGATCAAACTGATATATTGCTTCGGATTAATTAAAAAATAATATATAGAAACTAACTAAACCATTTGAAATTAAAGTAAAAAAAATAGACAATGACGATTATGAGGAAAAAACAGACAAGATTTCAACAATTGAAGGCAAGGTTTTTTATTGTATTGGCACTTGCCATTGTATGCTTGGCAACATGGGCGTTGATAATAAGATTTGAAGGTGAATCCCCTCAAATTAATATTTTGAATTGCCCAAAATTTTTGGGAATAAATACAAACATTTCAATTAAGGTAAACGACCAAAAGTGTGGCCTTCGAAAGGTATGGGTTGGATTTTCTGCAGGTGGTAAAGAAAAAGTTCTTTATGAAAAGAATTTTCCTGTTGATTGGTGGAAAGGAAAAGGTTCAGAAAACGAGCACACTATTAATGTATCTTTTAATCCAAAAAAAAATTTTTTCCCCGATGGGGATGGTTTATTAAGAATTGCTATTTGGGATCATTCCTGGAAACAATATTTAAAAGGTAATAATGCTTATTTGGAAAAAAAGGTTATCATTGATACAGCCCCTCCAAAAATTGAAATAATGTCTCGAAAGCATTATTTTAATCAAGGTGGAGCCGGCCTGGTTATTTATCGTGTTTCAGAAAATGAAACCGTGAATGGGGTTCAAGTCGGAAATAAATTTTTTACAGGAATGTCTGGCATGTTCAAAGATCCTTTGGTTTATACAGCTTTTTTGGCAGTGTCTCATAATCAGGAAGCTGAGACAGGAATGTATATTCGTGCGGAAGATCATGCTCATAATCTGGCAAGAGCACCATTTTCATATCATATCCGAAAAAAAAGATTTAAACAGGATATTATTCGAATTACCGATCGTTTTTTGCGTAAAAAGTTACCAGAATTAGATCCTGATCCTGATCCCCAGCAAAGCCTTTTGGATCGGTTTCTAAAAATTAACAGGGGCATGCGAGAGGCAAATTTTAAAACAATCTATACAGCTTGCCAAAATCCAAAACACGTTTTATTTTGGAAAGACACATTTATTCGATTGCCCAAGTCAGCCACACGTTCCACTTTTGCCGACAGACGAACCTATCGTTACCAGGGAAAAGTTGTTGATCATCAAATTCATCTGGGAATTGATCTGGCATCAACCTTTCATTCCGAAGTGCCTGCTGCAAATTATGGCCAAATAATATTTGCCGAAAAATTAGGCATTTATGGGCGTGTAGCAATCATTGATCATGGATTTGGTTTGTTCTCACTTTATTCTCATTTAAATCGATTTTCAATTGAAGCCGGGCAAACAGTAAATAAGGGTGAAATCATTGGAAATACAGGAACAACAGGATTGGCAGGGGGGGATCATCTGCATTTTAGCATTCTTGTTCAAGGTGAATTTACAAACCCAATTGAATGGTGGGATAAAAACTGGATACAGTACAATATATCCGATAAAATTGATTCTGTACGTCAGTTGATAAAAGATGGCTTATAACATTATGTGAGATAATACTGTCATGAAAAAGTTTAAAGTCCAAAAAACATACGAAGAGATTAACGAAAAAATAAAAAGAGGTGACGTTGTTGTTGTAACTGCTGAAGAAATGATTGATATCGTTAAAGAAAATGGCGCTGAAAATGCTGCTCATGAGGTTGATGTCGTTACAACCGGGACTTTTGCTCCCATGTGTTCATCAGGTGCTTTTATTAATTTTGGTCATACGAAACCACCCATAAAAGCTTCTCAGGTCACTTTAAATAATGTACCCGCTTACGGTGGTATTGCAGCTGTTGATTGTTATCTCGGCGCTACACAACCATGCAATGATGATCCCCTGAATAAAGCATATCCTGGTGAATTTAACTATGGTGGAGGTCATGTTATTCAAGATCTGGTTGCTGGAAAAAAATTAACATTAAAAGCAACTGGCTATGGTACAGATTGTTATCCCAATCGTTTTGCTGAAAAAAAGGTGACATTAGCAGACTTGCCTATGGTTACATTGTGTAATCCCAGAAATGCTTATCAAAATTATAATTGTGCTATTAATACCGGAAAACGAACGATTTACACGTATATGGGAGTCTTAAAACCAAATATCAGTAATGCAAATTATTGTTCAGCAGGACAACTCAGTCCATTGTTAAATGACCCTCTGTTTAAAACCATTGGAATTGGAACACGAATTTTTTTGGGAGGTGGGATAGGTTATGTTACTTTTTATGGAACTCAACATAATCCTGAAATTGAAAGAGCCTCAAATGATACCCCCATGAGACCATCGGGGACCCTTTTTGTTATGGGCAATCTTAAGCAAATGAGTGAACGATGGTTGGTTGGAATCAGCATTTTAGGGTATGGATGTTCTCTTTCTGTTGGATTGGGAATACCGATTCCTATTCTCAATGAAAAAATGGCAGAATATACATCTGTATCCGATGAACAATTATACACTCATATCATTGATTACTGCCAGGAAAACAACCAAAATACCAATAACTATGGTCGCATCAGTTATGCAGAATTAAGAAGCGGTGAAATAACTGTTGATGGAAAAAAAGTTCAAACCGTTCCTTTGTCATCAATGGTCAGAGCACGGGAAATTGCAGATACATTAAAACAATGGATTAAGAATGGTTCATTTTTGCTGGGTGTCCCTCAGGAGACACTACCGTCTGATGGATAATAGGTTATGTTACATAATATCCCCATTGATTCATCAATTTTCAAATAAATAAAACTATGTAATACTTATTTAAGGAATTTGTAACTTGAAAAAAAAAGCTGCTTTAGAAAATGTTGTCAATGCAGACCTCGCAAAGAACAATCCTTCAAAAGAAAAGCCAGAAAAAGGTAAACTTCGTGAAAATATTGAAGCGATTATCATTGCGATTATTCTTGCCTTATTCATTCGAACATTTATTGTACAGGCTTTTAAAATACCATCAGGATCAATGATCCCAACACTTTTGGTGGGAGATCACATCTTGGTTAGTAAATTTATTTATGGGGTAAAAATTCCATACTTGAATATGACCATTATTCCAGGTGCAGATCCCAAATATGATGATATTGTGGTATTTGAGTATCCTAAAGATCCTCAAAAAGATTATATAAAACGAGTTGTTGGATTACCTGGAGACATTGTTGAAATAAAAAATAAGCAAGTATATATCAATCAAAATAAAGTTGAGGATATCCATGCGTATTTTGATGATGAAATTAATTCTCCTTTATTAAATCGTCCACGAGATAATTATGGTCCTGTCAAAGTACCTGAAAATAGTATTTTTGTTATGGGTGATAATAGAGATCACAGTTACGATAGTCGTTTTTGGGGATTTGTTGGGATGGACGCATTAAAAGGAAAAGCTTTTATTGTCTATTTTTCCTGGGATACCAGCGCATTTGACTGGACTTTTTCAGATTTTTTTAATATCAAGGTTCGCTGGAATCGATTGGGTCATTTGTTAAAATAGTTACTCTCAAAGCATAAGAGAAAGAATGAAACGATTTCATAAAAAGCATATTTTGGATATGGCGTCACTTAATGCTGAAGAAATAGATCATATCCTTAATACCGCCAGTGCGCTTAAAGAAATATCGGAACGGCCTATCAAAAAAGTACCGACGCTTCGCGGAAAATCGATTATCCATTTTTTCCATGAACCCAGCACGAGAACGCGATCCTCATTTGAAGTTGCTGCCAAAAGAATGAGTGCTGATACTTTTTCAATATCAGCCTCAACCAGTAGTATGACCAAAGGCGAAACATTGCTGGATACTGTTACCAACTTACAGGCCATGAATCCGGATATCATTGTGATGAGGCATTCTGCGTCGGGAGCTCCTCACTTTGTTGCCAAACATATCAATGCATCTGTTATTAATGCCGGTGATGGTATGCATGCACATCCAACCCAATGTTTATTGGATTTATTGACGGTTCGAGATGCATTTGGAAAAATTGATGGCCTGAAACTGACCATTATTGGCGACGTTTTTCACAGCCGCGTCGCACGTTCAAATATTATTGGATTTACAAAAATGGGTGCTGATGTTACCATTACAGGACCGTGCACAATGATTCCAAAAGGTATTGATTCCCTTGGGGCTCATGTGACATATTCATTGGAAGAAGCGTTTTCCGATGCAGACATCATAATGGCACTCAGAATTCAAAAAGAAAGACAAAATAATTTTTTCTTTCCTTCTGAACGTGAATACGCAACAATATTTGGTTTATCATATGATCGTCTTAAATCAATTAATAAAAAAGCGCTTATTATGCATCCAGGTCCTATCAATCGTGGGGTTGAGTTATCATCAGATGTTGCTGACAGCACTGAATCATTGATATTAAAACAGGTGGCCAATGGTGTCGCTATTCGTATGGCACTGATTTATTTGCTCATGGGAGGTACGCGGGATGCGCATTCGAATTGATAACGGCACAGTGATTGATCCATCGCAAAATTTAAATGACAAACGAACTGTTTTCATAAGTGATGGAAAGATTATTGCGGTATTAGAATCTGACAATCTCTCTCAATCTCCTTTTAAATCTGAAGAGGCCGATTATGTCCATGATGCATCGGGTCAACTCATTTGTCCAGGATTTATGGATATGCATGTTCACTTTCGAGATCCTGGTGAAACGTATAAAGAAACTATAGAAACCGGTTGCAAAGCAGCTGCATATGGTGGTTTTACTGATGTTTGCTGTATGCCAGATACCCGGCCAGTGAATGATCTACCTGAAATAACGAGATATATAATTGAAAAAGCTCATTCGTGCAAAGGAACGTACGTTCATCCGATTGCCGCTATAAGTCCTGGCTGCGCTGGAAAAGCCTTAACTGAAATGGGGCTTTTGCTTCAAGCAGGGGCATGTGCTTTTTCTGATGATTGTTATCCCATCAGCGATCCTCAACTGATGAGACGAGCAATGGAGTATGCCCGTAGTTTTGATGCATTGATTATCTCACATTGCGAAGAATTAAGACTTTCCGGTGGCGTTATGAATGAAGGCACTGTTTCTACACAAATGGGACTTTCTGGAATTCCCAAAGCAGCGGAAACGATTATGGTGATGCGAGATATTGCTCTTTCTGAATTGACTGGTGCTCGCCTCCATATTGCCCATGTTACAACTGAGCAATCTGTTGAAGCTATTCGACGAGCAAAAGAAAAAGGGCTACCCGTATCAGCAGAAACAGCACCTCAGTATTTTTCACTAACAGATTCTGCTGTATTAGAATATGATACAAATTCAAAAATGAATCCTCCGCTTCGAACAGAAAGTGATCGTGATGCCATTCGGAAAGGTTTAGCGGATGGTACAATCGATGTTATTGCAACGAACCATGAACCTCAGACCGATCTGGAAAAAAATATCGAATTTGATCGGGCAGCTTCGGGAGTTATTGGCCTTGAAACCAGCATTCCAATCAGTTTACAACTGGTTCATGAGGGCATTTTAACGGCTACACAGCTTGTTGAAAAAATGTCTGTCAATCCAAATACTATTTTAAAAATGTCGCCCAAAAAAATTGCTACAAATTATCCTGCAGATTTAACGATTATTGATCCTCAGATTGATCATATCATTTCAAAAACAATGTTTCATTCAAAAAGCAAAAATACTCCGTTTGAAGGATGGCATTGTCGTGGAAAGGCTGCACTGACTGTTGTTTGTGGAAAAATTGTCAATCAAAAGATCGAAAAAGTGCGAAAATAATATGTAAAATTGGTGATATCAAAGCTATGCCAACCAATTTTTTTATTCACCATTAATAAGTGGTTCAGAGAAATAAATTGTTAACACCTTGTATGAACTATTATGATAAGTAACTTAATTTTTATTATATAAAATTGTTGCCAACAATAATGATAAATACATTATTTAATACCATTAAAAAATAATTTACAGGAGTTCTTAATGAAACAACGCTATAGAATTTCAATTAATGATAAAAAAGATCAGGTACTGATTACAGAATATATGGAATGGGAAGGTCGTTTTATAGACATGACCGAAGAAAAGTATCCGATCGAAAAATTTACCACCATTTTAGACAAGGATATTGAAGAAGTTATTAGTGCCGTTCGCACCAATAATTTGTTTCCACCCTATGAACTTTCAGCATCCATAGCCACGACACTGATACAGTTATTACAAGAAACCGATGAATCAATCACCGAACTTTTTGTTGACTGGGAAGACATTGAGGAAATTCCTGTGGAAAAAGATGAAGCAGAAGATGAAGAGCTAATTGACGATGAACTTTCTGATCTGACAGATGATCTTACTGATGAAGATATGGATGATGGCTTTTTGGAAGAAAATAATGAAATTGAGAGTATTGTTCCTAAATCCACTACTCCGGTTGATGAAGAGGACAAAGATAGTGAAGACATCTAATTATCACATACCCATCGAAATATTATTTTTAATAATTAGCGTTTCGTAGAATCTGGGGACACCTGAATACTATCCTCTCTGGTGTCCCTGGCATCCAGCCATAATCAATTCAATAATTCTTGATCCTCATTCTTTTGGGCAGATACCCATTTTACTATAATCATTTCAGTTTTAACCTTTTCATATGTTAGCACAAATCTTGCTTTTATATCAGCATATGAAAAGAATTAAACATAACATTATTCTCATATTTTTAGGCGTATTTGCCATTTCACTTGTTTTTTTTCAGATCAGGCATGATGAAATTAACACTATTTATATTGCAATGGTTGCCCCTTTATCAGGCGCAGATCATTCCACTGGTAAATCTTTTTTAAAAGGCATTAATCTTTATCTGGATAAAATTAACCACCAAGGCGGCGTTAATGGTAAACGTATTTTACTGGATATCTATGATGATGAAAACAATCCCCAAAAAGCGGAACAACAGGCTATGGATATTGCCCGATTAAATCGGAATGTTGCTGTAATTGGCCATCATTATAGTTCCTGCTCTATAAAAGCTGGGAAAATATATCAACGATATCATATTCCTGCAATCACTCCTACATCAACAAACGTAAAAGTTACAAAGGATAATCCCTGGTATTTTAGAACGGTTGTGAGTGATAAACTGCAAACCCGTTTTTTAGCCATGTATGCCAAAAATATTTTTCCAGGTAAAACTCGTGTCAGCATCATTCATGAAAATATGGAATATGGGAAATATCTGGCCAGAGTTTTCAAACAATCGGCTAAAAAAATGGGAATCAGGGTGAAGTATCGGTGGGAATTTGATAATCATCAGAAAGAACTTGATAAACGTCTCGAAAGCATTGTTCGTCAACTCAAACATAAAAAAAATGCCGGCATTGTTTTTCTGGCAACTCATGCAACTGAAGGAGCAAAATTGCTCCAGTTAATAAAGAAATACCATATTGAAAACCCGATTCTGGCACCGGATTCGTTTACATCAAAATCTTTCAGACATTCCGTGAGTCAACTCCCCAAAGAAAAAGAAAATCCTGGATATTATACCAATGGTCTCTATGTCACCACCCCCATGATTATTGATATGCTTAATGAAAAAGGCCAATTATTTAAACATGAATTTGAAAATACATTTCATGAAGCACCTGATTGGCACGCTGCTTTTGCGTATGATACGATTTCATTACTCGTTGGTGCAATGAAGAAAAAACCATTTAATGGTGATATCAGCACACTGAATCAAGACCGAAATCAAATTCGACAATCATTGTCATCATTAAATTCTATTCATAATGCCATGGAAGGTGTTACAGGATATGTATATTTTGATGATAATGGTGACTCCCAGAAATCAGTTTTCACAGGAATTTATAAACATCAGCAGATTGTATCTACATTTACACAGTTTCAGGTTGTGCCCAATATATACGAAGTTCCCAATTATACTTCAGAAATTAAACAAAAGAGGATTATACCATTTGATGATCAATACATGTTCAAAATTAGCACAGTTTATACTGGTATAGAGATTAAAAAAATTTTCGATATTGATATGCGAAACATGACCTATGGCCTGGATTTTTATCTGTGGTTTCGATACAAAGGCAATATTCATCCAGAAAATATCACGTTTCTTAATGCTGCAGAAAAAATTGACATTGGAGAACCAGTAGATCAAGAACATAACGATGATGTTTCCTATAAGGCTTATCATATCCGAGGACGATTTAAAGCTGATTTCATTCCTGGTGCTTATGCCTATAAAGAGCGTCTGGTTGGCGTGAGCTTCTGTCATAAAGATTTAACACGAAACAATTTGATTTATGCAGCTGATGTGCTTGGAATGAAGCTGGATAGGCGCTCTCGGATGGTTGAAAAACTTAAAAAAGCAAAAGTTTTAACACCAGAAGCTGGTTATTCCATTAATGATTTCTGGGTTTTTCAAAATATATCTGAAAAAGCGTCTTTGGGTGCTCCCCGATATTTAAAAATTCAGGAAGGTAAAGTTAAATTTTCACAATTTAATATTGGTATTCGTATCCGAAAAAATGAATTCAGCCTGCGCAGCATGATTCGATACGAATTTGTGGATAATCTATTAATATCGAATTTGGTTATCCTTTTGTTTGTGAGTATTTTTTATCGGGGCGAACGTCTCCGACGTCGTTGTCGAATCATATGGGTTATCCAAATAATGGCAGCAATAACTGCTTTAATTTCCAGTGAATCATTGGTGGTGGATCGTTTGATGTATCAGGTTGAACCGTATCAGGCAAAAATTATTAAGTATACATTTGATGTTTTATGGTGGATGATCCCTGCATTTTTTGTTGATTTAGCATTAAAACGTTTTGTCTGGATTCCTATTGAAGATAAAACCGGCAGAGATATACCAGATATTGTGGTTGGATTTTTTTCATTTATTATTATAGCATTAGCATTATGCGGTGTTTGTGCCTATGTGTTTGAACAAAAAATAACCAGCATCATGGCAGCATCAGGTGTCGTGGCGATGATCATTGGGCTTGCAATCCAAATTAATATATCCAACGTTTTTTCTGGAATTGCTTTGAATATTGAGCGTCCTTTTTTAATGGGTGACTGGGTCAAGATTGCTGAAATTGATGAAGGACGAGTATTAGATGTTACCTGGCGAACCACTCGGATTCAAACACGAGATAATTGCATCATCAGTGTTCCCAATAGTATGGCATCTGAATCCATTATCAGGAATTATCATTATCCCAATGATACGTTCAGGTATTGGTTTAAAGTAAACATTGATCCGGGTCAGCAACCAGAGTCAGTCGAAAAAATATTGTTGGATGCTGTATTATCATCACCATTTGTGTTATCCCAATCACCTCCAACAGTAAGTTTCAGCGGACTAACCCAATGGTCTGCCGAATATACCATTTCATATTCTACAAAAGATTATGCTGGAAAAGTTAAAGCCAAAAATGCCGTTTGGAATCGGGTATGGAATCATCTGAAACGCGCAGGCATATCACCTGTTTTTCAACGTCTTGACGTACCACAGTTTAGAAATGAAATTTTTTCAAGAGCAAGTTTAGACGATCCCATTGAATGCTTAAATGACATTCAAATATTTCATACACTTTCTGATAAAAATAAACGAAAATTATCCAAACGAATGGTTAGGAAAACATTTAAACAAGACGATATCATTATTCAACAAGACGATTCTGGTAAATCTGTATTCATTATTATTGAAGGATCTGTAAGTGTTCGTATTAAAATCTCTGATGGTCCGGAATTCGAAGTTGCTCGGTTGGGAGCTGGAGATTTTTTTGGCGAATTAGCATTATTAACCGGAGAACCACGAAAAGCAACCATTATTACCCAAAGCCACACTATTGTTTTTGAAATACCAGAAAATACATTCATTTCGATTCTTCATGATGAACCTGAAGTTGAACGGAGATTTCGTGATAAAATATACCATCAACCTCGTATGGAAATTCCAAAAGAAATTATTTCTCCATCAAAAAAGAAGAAAGAGGGCTTATATTCACAGATGATGTCTGGATTTAAAAATATTTGGGGAAATAATGGAGAAGATGAAGAATAAAAAAGGAATCGTCCATATATTATAACTGTTAACTACTTTTTAGAGAATATAAAGGATGTCCAATTTTCATAAATCATCCAAGGGGTTCAAGACGCAATGACCTCCTTGCTCCAATATGTGTGCATAAATCATTGTCGTTGATACGTTTTTATGACCTAACAGAGCTTGAACTGTAATATCTTGGTATCAAAAACGAGAAAGAACAATTTTTCCGCCATCTGTTGGATACGCCAGTTCCAAACCCTCAAATATTGCCTTATTCTTTCATTATTTCAACAACCCTTTTGTCCAGACAGGACCGCATGAATGCATTCATCGGCCATTGCTCCCCTGATTGATAAAAATCCAGCATCAGCTCGTTAAATTCCAATTGTCTTCTTGCTGGAAGGTTAATTGCAGGAAAGCCATTGTTTAACAAATGTCCATTCATCATGAATCGGCCCATACGTTTATTGACATCGTAAAAAAATTGAGATCTGGCCATTGTCAAAAAAAGATAAATGGCCTGATCGTAAATATCGTTATAATCAAAAATATTATTTGTCATTAATGTGAATACGTTATTTAATTCTTTTGCATGAGGAGGTAAATAATCTGTTCCAGCAATGGTCACACGACCCGATCGAAATTCTCCCCAGGTTAAGGCATCCTCTTTTGCAGCAACTGCGTGCAGCAGACATGCATTATTGATTGATATTTCAAATTGATCATTTTCCAACCAATCAAATAGCTTATGCCAGGCATTGGCCTGATTTACTGCGATTTGCTGATCTTTGAGTTTATGTCCACCCACAGTGATGCCATCAAGTAAGGTTTGAATTTCCGGTAGTGTAAAATTGATACCTTCCAGGTTCACTGCATCACAAACAAATGATGCCAATTCACGCTTTGCAAGCATAATGGCTTTGGGTTTGTTGGGCATCATTTTCCATTGATGGTCTTTGTTTTGAGTTATTTCGTTTTTCATTTTTTTCTGATGATATTCGAAATATTGTCTTCAATTATTTCTTTACTTTTTTTGGCATCCTTCATATTCCAGTTAACACTTTTTCGAGTACAATTTGTCGTACTTAGAGACGAACGGCTGTGCGTCTACTATCGAAAAAAGGATAAACAATTTTTTGTTCTAAATTTTCAATGAATTGATCGACCTTCCTTCGCCCAGAGACGCACAGCCGTGCGTCTCTACAATCGGAAACACAATCATAATTTAGGAAAAGTGTTAAATGGAGGCAGTAGATTTAATATGCTTTTATAATATCATGTTCCAAATTTATTTTTCCTCCACCCTGAGACAGAACAAAAAAACCATTATCAAAAGCTAATTTTTTAGTATCATCAGGGATACAGAAGCCTGCAATAACAATATAAAGTTTATAATCTTTTTTATCCGGAAATAACTTCTTAAAAGTGGGAATTTTTTTATTGAGAACTTTATCAATATCATTTGGATGAAATTTATACTTTACTTCGATAATTGCGATACTTTCTGAATTGGTTAAAATGATATCATATTCTCCCTCAAGATTTTGACGTCGATTGATTCGTTTAACATTTTTTTCAATAAAATCAAAATCAAGGTTTCCAATTTTCATGGTATTAGCAAGTGTTTCATAAAAGTATGATTCAGCAACATCGCCATTATTCCTACCAATTCCTCCGACATATTCTTTAAGCTCAGAAAATTTTTCTTTTAAGTGCCTGTCAGTTTCTTTGAGCTGCTCTTTGAGTTGCCTGTCAGTTTCTTTGAGCTGCTCTTTGAGCTGTCTGTCAGTTTCTTTGAGCTGTCTGTCTGTTTCTTTAAGTTGCTCCTTGAACTGTCTGTCTGTTTCTTTTTGACTTAACGTTAGTTCATGTATTACAGCCCATACATCATCAATTCCAATTTTTTTACGTGTGGTGTCCATTTTAATCTCCTGAATTTGAGTTGCTAATTTTCTTCATATCTTAGAGGTATATCTCGAATATCCTAATCAAAGTCATATAGATTAAATAAATATGCTCTAATAGTATCATGCGCCAATTTAATAATCAATTTTGAATGTAAAAAATTCTGTACTATACTACAAATAAATAGCCAAACCAGCCACTTCTTCCACGAAAAAATTCTTTTTGAATCCTTTTTTGAACGACCTGATGTTGATATCAACATCAGGTGAGAGGCGCAGAATCCTGTAACAAATTTAATCATTGATTGTATGTTTATTTTATATTTTTTAAATTTCCTGGCATAAAATATGCTTCTTTGCTATATTTTTCAACGATTAACAGATAGTGTCCCCATTATGAAAACAAAACAATTACCACTCAATAGACGTCAATTTTTAAAACAGTCCTGTATGGCTGGAGCAACAATTGCACTTTCAGGAATGATCCCCGGATGTGCTGGAATAGCTTTGCAAAAATTACCTGATATCAACTATACCAATGGAATTAATTTACGCAATTGTAATATCGTAGATGTGATTAATGGAAAAATTATTTCAAATGGAACCATAATGATCCGAAATGGTATCATTGATTTAATTATTGATCACAATCCATATCATAACTACGGCGCTGCAGAAATAGACATACAAAACCATTATGTATTACCTGGCTTAATTGATGCTCATTGTCATACAACAATGCCATCAACATCAAGTTTCAGCTTATCCCAGATCATGACCAATTACAGACAAATACAACGAAACTATATTCAGCAATTACAAAGCGGTGTTACCACCGTTCGTGATATGGGTGCCCTTCCATTACTTCTACACAAAATGATTCAAAAAATTGAATCAAGACAAATGCCAGGCCCGAATGTTCAATTTTGTAATGCTATCACCAATGCTTATGGCGCTCACCCGGATATTGATCTCAAGGATGTTTCATTTTTAGCACCTTATTTTGCATCCTTTACGGGATATTCAAATCTTTGGTATAGAAATACCAGTGATCTGGTTACAAAATTCAAAGATAACGTTAAAAAAGCTTCATTTGTCAAACTGACAATGGATAAAAAATCTATTCTTTGTGGTAAAGGAACCATTCCAACCTATACCCAGGAAGATTTAAGAATTATTTTTCGATTGGCAGATGAATATAACATTCCCATTGCCGGTCACATGTTAACCAAATATGGATTTGATCGCGCCCTGGATTTCGGCATACATTCAATGGAACATACCATCGGAGATGCTATCATTAATGACCATGATATTTCTCTCATGGCTGAAAAAGGATGTGCCATTGTTCCGACTATGTCAATGGCTCAAATTTTTGCTACAGAAGAAGCCATAACTGATCTGCCTCAGGATTATCAAAATGATTTTATATTAAATGAATTAACGTTGAGACGACATTACATTAATCAATTTCATGATGCTTACGTTGAACCCTCGATTCATAGTGCAAACCAGAAAACCCTTTCATTGTATCGTCAATATGGCTGTGATAACCTTCATCGTTTGGGATATATTCAATCAAATCCCCGCTTATTTTTCGGTATTTTAAAATATGGACCCAATCATCTGAAAAAAATGTATAATGCGGGTGTGATCATCGGATGTGGCACTGATGCTGGTGTTCCTTTTATTTACCATGGGATGTTATGGCGTGAAATGGAAATGCTAACCAGAATTGGATTCTCAACAATTGATGTTATTCGATTTGCAACTATCAACAATGCTAAAATACTCAGAATGAATTCAGAAATTGGTAGCATCGAATTAGAAAAAAAGGCTGATTTCATGGTCGTAAAAGAAAACCCTTTTCATAACTTAAAAACCTTACGTAAACCTTCACTGGTGATAAAAGGGGGTCGAATTGAATTTGCTCAAAAACATTATCTTAAATTTATGGATACACATCCCACTACATAAAAAAAAATATTTTGCGTTAAGACATATTTTTATTTTGGGATGTCTATTGTTAGCGGCTTGTTCAACAGTTGACCCTCAGTTATTATATAAAAGTGTATCGGTTCAAACCCCACTAAAAAGTAAATATTACCATGTAACCATACCATCATTCGATGGTGTAAAGCTTCGAGCAACAGTTTATCAGCCAGAACTTGCAGCCAACGAAACAGTACCATTAATCATACAGACTCATGGCTTTGGCGCTTTTAGAACCAGCAGCCCAAGAAGTTTTTTTGCCAGGCATGTGATTAGCGGACAAATCGCTATTCATGCCTGGAAGCAAGGGTATTGGGTCTTGAGTTATGATCAGAGAGCTTTTGGGGGAAGTGGCGGAAAAATTCACGTTATGGATCCAGAATTCGAGGTCCGAGATGCCAGCGTTGTCTTAGATTGGGCTGTGGCAAATTTGCCTAAAATTAAAATGGATGGTAACGATCCTAAAGTAGGAATGGTTGGTGAAAGTTATGGAGGCGCTGTTCAATTACTGGCATCAGTAATGGATGATCGTATTGATGCCATCATCCCCATAACAACATGGTATGACTTGTCTCAGGGACTGGGACAAAATGGATATGTAAAAACTGGCTGGGGATCAGTTCTTTTTCCCATTGGACTTTTTAGCAGCGGATTTGACTTTAATGTACTGTTTACAAAACGCTATATGAAAATGTTTAGTGGATATATGAACGATGAGGCCGTTAAAGAATTTTATGAGCACAGCCTATCGTATTTTTGTGATCACAATCAATATCCACATGCAGACGCTTTTTTAATCAATGGCTTTCGAGATTTTATATTTCCGCTAAATCATGCACTTAAAACAAAAGCATGTTTTGAAAAAGCGGGTCAGGATGTTAGAATGATAGAAGTACAAGGTGGACATTTACTTCCTACACAGCGATGGACAGGTATGCCCCTGTATAATATGGAACATGAAATTCATTGTGACACGACCACCTTTAATTTACTGGAGTTGTCTGTGGATTGGTGGAATGAAAAATTAAAAGATATCCCCAATGCAGCCAGTCATATACCTTCAGCTTGCTATACACTTGACTATGATTCCGGCACTACGCAACCACCTGGTCTTTATGGGCATAAGTCAATAAAAATTTCCCAAACAATGGTCGTTTCATTAACATCTGGTTTATTTGAATGGTTTCTCAGACCTATTGATCGATTGACCGCATTGCCATTCAGAGATATTCCTGCAACAAACATCAGTCAAACAAAGAAGCATGGTGGATGGTTTCGACCGGCTTTTATTCCACTCCATGTGGTTGATCAGGAAAAATTTATTATTGGTATACCCAAAGGAACATTTTCTATAAACACTAACAACTACTTTATTACACCTGTTCTTTATGCTGGTATTGCAATAAAACGATTGAGGAGTCGCTTGGTAACTGTTCTTAGTGAACAGGTCGTTCCCATTCCAGAAGGTGAACATGAGATTGAATTTCCAGGAATTTCGTCTGGCTTGACAAAAGGTGATATCATTGGACTGATTGTTCAAGGGGGACATTCTCAATACTTTTGGAATGGTAATTGGATTCCTGCACGAATTTGGATCAGTGGAGAGATCGTCTTACCCGAAATTTAAATAGGAATTATTGCTTCGCTGTTGAAATTACGTTTTAGAAAATTCTTTCACCTGATCATTTAAAACTTTTATTTTATTACCTTCCTGAGTAAAAACAAAAAAACCCATTTTTTTGGCGGTTTCAATGGTTTCGTTTGACATGGTCAATCCAGCAATGCCACCAAATATTGTGTAATTTTTATATATTGGATATAATATTCTGAAATTGTCTATTTTTTTACATACTGTTTTTACATCATTGTAATGGAAGTTATATTTGACTTCAATAATAACCAGCACTTTAGAATTTGTCAGAACAATATCAAACTCATCTTCAATTCCTTTGCTATTTCGACGCCAATTTCGATCAATAGAGTCAAATGTCATGTTTCCAATAGTCATATTTTTTGAAAAACTATTAAAGAATAAATCTTCAGCAACATAACCATTGCTGTTGGCGATACCACCGACATATTTTTTTAGGCCATCAATACCTTTGAGCGTTTTATCAATTTTATCATCAAGCCGGCGATCAGTTTCTTTAAGCTGACGATCAGTTTCTTTAAGCTGACGATCAGTTTCTTTTTTCTGTTCTTTGAGCTGTCGATCATTTTCTTTAATGATTCGATCATTTTCTTTTTTCTGTTCTTTGAGCTGACGATCATTTTCTTTTTTCTGTTCTTTGAGCTGACGATCATTTTCTTTTTTCTGTTCTTTGAGCTGACGATCATTTTCTTTGACAGCCTCAATATATTCATGAAGCAAATTCCAAACGTCCTGAGGATCAATAGATTTCTTTTTCATTGTAAGCTTCTCCTTTGATTGAACTGAAATAGTCTTCCAATGTTAGTTTGCCAGATATATTTTATTACTAAGCTTAGTTATTGACTTAGGAATCACAATTATTAAATTGTGGTTCCTAAGTCAATAAAAAATGATCTGAATTAAAGATTCGGCAATACTCAGCCGTATTCAACTTCATGTTTATTTGAGAAATCTTTCCACTTCCCAGGGCGTTGCAGCAGGGATTTATCAACGTCTATCGATTTGATGAGATAAATTGTTCACACCTGCATCATATATTGTTTGTTGTATATCATCAGGTATTCTTTCCTTGATCTATCACCTTGCTATATTAGGATAATAAATCCCTATAAAAGCATCGAAATCGTTTGATGAACGCAATAAATCTTTTACAGATACAACAAAAAATGATACATATTGTATTAAAAATGATTTGGCAGCACAAATAGTCAATGCTGTCAAATCATCAGCACCTTACAGAATGCACTGAAACAATTTTCAGAAATAAAAATCATAACGCTTTTTGGCTCTGCTGCCAGCAATCGTCTGATGCCCCAAATTGTGTTTTCAATTCTTTGTAATCATGTGGATGATTTCAAGGATTATGCAAAAGAAATATTTCAATGGGTTGAAACAAAACCAGATAAAGAAAAACTCTTATCGATGGTATCAATTTTTTGAAAGCTTTAACATTAAAAATAACACTATGAACACACAACAAGTATTTACACCCAAAAGTATTTTAAAAAATTCATACTTACAATCTATTCTGGCCTCAAAACGTCCAGGAGGAAAATTTTCAAACCTTCTGAAATCATCAACACAAAACATCATATTGACATGCGCTGACAACGTCAAACTTTCAGCATATTTTTCCGCTCAACGATCAGAACGTCAAAAGGGATGTTTCATATTACTACATGGATGGGAAGGCGGTTATAATTCGAGATATATGAAAAGCGCGACAACATATTTATTTCAAAATGAATATTCCATTTTTAGACTGAATTTAAGAGATCATGGTGATACCTATCATTTAAATGAGGGGTTGTTTTTTGTTACACTTTTTGATGAAATTTTTCAGGCAATAAAACTGATTTCTGAAATGGTTAACACTCCCAT
>Ga0272440_1000321_pt1 | contig 40600 bp, 31 predicted proteins | sample SSMMMBAug17_FD_192440 | JGI IMG/M metagenome (GOLD analysis project Ga0272440, IMG submission 192440) | Marine sediment archaeal communities from Little Sippewissett salt marsh, Falmouth, MA, United States - SSM-MMB-Aug17 | ecosystem: Environmental > Aquatic > Marine > Wetlands > Sediment ...
TAGGGGGGTGTTCGTACGAGGCAGAAACACGAACACCCCCCTAACCCCCCTCAAGGGGGGAACTTGAGACGTTGAAATTGAACTGTTTGCTCTTAACCTGACGGCTATGGGCTAAAGCCCAACGCTGAATTGAGAAAGGACGCTAAAGCGCCCTCAATACCATTAAGCAAATTATCAATAAATTGGTTGATCTTTTCAATATGGAAAAAATTCGTCTGCAACCAGTTCAGTACCTATGTAACTTGAGGGCGCTTTAGCGTCCTTTTTCCATTCAGCGTTGGGCTTTAGCCCTACGCTGTTCTTGGGGTTGCCGAAATCGAGCATTCCTTGTATGAAATTCACTTCCCCTAAACTGTACATACGCCCCCTTCATTCTTTTTCTTTCTGCATTCATCATAAAAGCAATATAGCAAAATTAAGAGAGATAGACGAAACGATTATAAAGGCTGAAATGATTCAGTCATATCATATGTAAGTTCATTTTCGTTTTTTTTCACTTGGAAAAAAAAACGTTATACGATAGTATTGTCATACGAGGAAATCATCGAAAAATAAGTTCCCCATTTATCTTGAACGTATAAGATTTCGGCACGTAGAGACGTAGCATGCTACGTCTCTACAGTACAAAAACCCCGATGAACATATTTTTTCAAATGGGGGAACTTATTTTCAGAGCATTCCTAAACATGATTACCTTTTAGCAAAAGAAGGAAAATAAAATGAACCCAATATGCCAGAGTATACTCGGTATAATTATTTTTTTATCAATTGCCTGGATAATCAGTGAGAATCGCAATAGAGTTAATTTAACCTTTGTTATCAAAGGACTCATAATCCAAATGATTATCGCTGTCCTGCTATTAAAACTACCTTATTTAAAAATTGTCTTTCTGTCGTTGAACAAATTTGTTGGTGCACTTGAAGAATCGACAGTTGCGGGAACATCAGTTGTATTCGGATATTTGGGCGGTGCAGATCTTCCTTATGTAGAAAAGGTTCCTGGCGCAAGTTTTATTTTGGCTTTTCGTGCACTTCCTTTATTAATTGTAATCAGTGCATTGTCATCATTGCTTTTTTACTGGAATATACTCCCCAGAATTGTTCATTTATTTTCATTAATTTTTCAAAAAACCATGAATGTTGGAGGGGCTGAGGGCGTTGGATTATCTGCCAATATCTTCGTGGGTATGGTTGAAGCGCCTCTATTAATCCGCCCCTATCTTAATAAAATGACACGAAGTGAAATATTTTCTCTGATGACATGTGGCATGGCAACAATTGCCGGAACTGTTATGGTGTTGTATGCCAGCATCTTAAGTACGATACTTTCTGATGCTTTGGGGCATTTGTTGATTGCCTCCATTATCAGCGCACCGGCGGCCATTACCATTGCCAAAATTATGATTCCTGAAACTGAGCCTGTCACATCGGTTGATATTACGATATCCAGTGAGTCTCTCAGTACGATGGATGCCATAACCCATGGTACAATTCAGGGCGTTCAATTGTTTCTCAATATTGTGGCCATGTTGATATCACTTGTTGCTGTTGTTCATCTGATAAATATATTTCTTGGCATATTGCCTAAAATGTGGGGTGAACCTGTTTCTCTTCAACGTTTCTTGGGCTTTATTATGGCGCCCATTGTATGGCTGATGGGCATTCCCTGGAGTGAAGCCCCTGTTGCCGGCGCATTGATGGGTTCAAAAACCATTTTAAATGAATTTATCGCATATATGGATTTAAGCCATTTGCCTGAAAACACCTTGCAACCCAGAAGCATCATTATTATGAGCTATGCATTATGCGGATTTGCCAATCCTGGCAGCCTTGGCATCATGATTGGAGGATTGGGAACCATTGCAAATGAACGAAAAAATGAAATTGTGGACATGGGATTACGTTCCATTATTGCCGGAACGTTGGCAACTTGCATGACAGGGGCTGTTGTGGGGATGATTATATAATTTATGAACCTTATTTTAAGGCATACTGTCTTTTATAGACTTGACACGAAAGGTCGTTATGTCAAAATAAGGCCGAAAATGACTTGTTTTCAGAGCATTCCTAAGTTATTTTTAGAGTATTCCTTAGGACTTCTATGAAAACAAGTTCCCCATTTTAAAAAATGTTCATCGGGGTTTTTGCTCTGTAGAGACGTAGCATGCTACGTCTCTACGTGCCAAACGATTATACGTTCAAGATAAATGGGGAACTTATTTTTTGATGATTCCTTAGGAATACTTAAATAATAAGTTCCTCATTTCTGAAAGAGTCAATTCTATTCATTTTGAACCTGGATTACGCTGAAAAAGATGAATAAGATGAATAAGATGAAATCAAACACTTTTAATTCATCTTATTCATCTTCTTCAGCGTAATCCAGGTTCAAAAATAGGAATTCAATATATTAAATGGGGAACTTATTTTTAGAGTATTCCTTAAATTAACAATGTCATGTCAGACGAATGGATTATTTTAATGAATCTGATATGAACAACAAGGAAAGGAGTTACAAATAATGAAACAAGATAATATAGAAAAAATAGCAATCAGCATCAGGTCAAAAAAAATGTTGCAACAATTACTTGAGAATAATCCACGACTTGAAAAAATTTTGCGACAATCCAATTCTGTGGCCGATGTGTTAACACAAATGAAGGAATGGATGGATGCGTCCATTCAAAACAGACCCCTTTTGCAGGAATATTACAAAGAACAAAATAAGAATAATTTCGATAAATTGCAATGGTCAGATGTTGCAGCCATGCGTATTGGTGATTACATTACCCATGCGGGTCGAAAATTTGAAGATTTAAACAGGCGTGGGGCAATAATTGAAAGTAATCCTTTTAAATTGCTATGGCTAGCCGTCCAAAAGGGAACAGGTGGCGCCAGGCCTGCATTTTTTGAAGATATGATTCATCTTTTCAATCAATTTTCACAGGAAGGAAAGAAAACACAACTTTCTTCAGAAACAGTCGCTTTAAACATGAAACGTTTTCCTCATGGTCTGGACCCCGAGATTATGAAATTGCGTGAGAAAAATCGAGATCGTATTATTGGCGTAATTATTGACAAAATTGATAAGGGCATCATTGATGACAAACATTTTACCTTTGATCCGGATATGTCAAAGGAAGAAAAACATGCACGGGTATTGGAATGGTGGCAAACAAAACGATTTCATTTACGTTTTGCTGTTCGCAACCCTGATGACTTGAATGAAATGCTGGGATTTTCATTAAGTTCAGAAATGATGCAGATTCTTTATGATGCCAAAGCAGCCGGTATTCCGACTTTTGTGAATCCTTATTATCTTTCACTGGTCACTGTTTGCCCGCCGGATTATGCGCTTGGTGCGGATCAGGGCATTCGGGATTACATTTTGTATAGCCGGGAATTAATTAATGAATTTGGTCATATTGTTGCCTGGGAAAAGGAAGATCAGGTTGAGCCTGGTAAGCCCAACGCTGCGGGATGGATATTGCCTTTTCATCACAGTATTCATCGACGATATCCTGAAGTAGCAATTATTATTCCCGACACAATGGGGCGTGCCTGTGGCGGGTTATGCAGTTCCTGCCAGCGCATGTACGATTTTCAAAGTGGACATCTTAATTTTGATCTGGATAAACTCAAACCCGCTGTCAAATGGAAGGACAAACTCAAGCAAATCATGGATTATTTTGAAAATGATGCGCAACTTCGGGACATTTTGATCACCGGCGGGGATGCCTTGATGAGTTCAGATGCATCAATGAAACAATTGCTTGATGCCATATATGATATGGCAGTCCGCAAACATGAAGCCAACAAAAACCGAAAACCTGGAGAAAAGTATGCGCAAATTTTACGTATTCGACTGGGCACCAGGTTGCTGGCATATCTGCCGCAACGTGTGACACCGGAATTAATTCAGGTTTTGGCAGATTTCAAAAAAAAGGCATCTGAAATTGGTATCAGACAGTTTGTTATTCAAACCCATTTTGAATCCCCAATGGAAATTACACCAGAGTCGAGAAAAGCCATTACAGGTTTGCTGTCTGCCGGATGGATTGTCACCAATCAACTGGTTTTTTCCGCCGCCGCATCCCGACGCGGTCATACAGCGCAATTAAGACGTGTTTTGAATGATGTTGGCGTATTGCCCTATTACACTTTTTGTGTCAAAGGATATATGGAAAACTATCATAACTTTGCACCCCTTGCCAGATTGCTTCAAGAACAATTCCAGGAAAAGCATGCTGGCATTCCGCCTGAAAAATATCATGAGACCATTTCCAAAATTCCTGAAAATGCAGAATCGGCTGTTCAGGTAATGAAAAATGTGTGCGAAGAAGCCAATCTGTTATTTCTTGCCACAGATCGAAGTGTGTTGAACTTGCCGGGTGTTGGTAAAAGTTTTACATTTCGTGTGATCGGTATTACTGACGATGGGCGAAGAATTCTGGAATTTGATCACGATTCAACCCGGCGTCACAGCCCAATTATCAATAAAATGGGAAAAGTTATCATTATTGAATCCAAAACGATTCGTGAATATCTGGACCAACTTGTTGAAATGGGTGAAAATGAAAAGGACTATGAATCCATATATGGTTTTTCAGCTGGCATCACTGAACAGCGTATGCCTTTGTATGAATATCCGGACTATGATTTTGAGATTACTGATGAAATGACCAACCTGGAAATATAGAAAGATCTGATTGTGCCAAATCCTAAAATGCGTTTTAGAATTTTTTCAGATATTTTAAAGTGCGTTTTAGGATTTTTTTATTAAGAATGCTCGGAAAATAAGGTCGTGTAGAGATGAAGCATGCTACGTCTCTACAGTACATTTACCTTAAAACGAACAATATCAATAATGGGGAAGTTATTTTCAGAGAATTCCTTATCATATTCATTATTAAGCCGGACATACTTTGGGAGGAGGATTCAAAAAACTACAAAAATATGTTGTTCAATGCCTTGCAAAAAATTATCAATAAAGATATACCCTCATATAAAAAAAATTGAATATGGGCATATCAGCCTTTTTAAGAAATTGATTGCAAAATTAATTGCTTCAAAATTCAATCTTTCATTATCTGCTCAACAGCATAATCCAGTGCAAATGGCAGCCTGTTGAACTTGCAAGGTAACAACACAAGGAAAACAATGAAAAAATCTACAATATATTTAATTGATGGCAGTGCGTATGTATACAGAGCCTATCATGCGATCAGTCATTTATCCAATTCATCAGGACTCCCCACCAATGCAGTTTTTGGTTTTACGCGAATGCTGATCAAACTGATTGAAGATAAAAATCCGCAATACCTGGTCATGGTGTTTGATAGCAAGGGGCCAACCTTTCGTCATGAAAAATATGCCCAATACAAAGCCAATCGTCCACCAATGCCTGATGATCTGGTCGTGCAGCAGCCCTATATCCGACAAGTGGTTGAGGCTTTCAATATTCCCATTGTTGAAAAGCAGGGATTTGAGGCTGATGATCTCATTGCGAGTCTGGCACATAAAGCGGAAGCCAAAGGGTTTCGTTCGGTGATGGTCACCGGCGATAAAGATTTTTTGCAACTGGTCACATCAGATTCTACGATCTGGGACCCCATGAAAGATCGTATCTGGACCGAACAAAATATTATTGAAAAATATAAATTTAAACCATCACAAATAATAGATATGATGGGTTTTTGGGGGGATACCTCGGATAATGTTCCGGGTGTTCCTGGCATTGGCGAAAAAACAGCCATGACATTGATTCAACAATTCGGGTCAATGGATGCGGTTTATGCACAAATCGACACCATCACGAAAAAAAAGCAAAAAGAGAATCTTATCAATTTTAAGGACCAGGCGTATTTGAGCCGTGAGCTTGTTCAAATTGACCGCAATGCACCTGTTGAGTTGGATTTGGCAAACTTTAAGTTTCAGGATGCTGATACAAAAAAATTGTTCGAATTATTTCAATTATTGGAATTCAGAAATTTACAGCAAAAATATCAGCCACCGCCAGACAATCCGACCAAAAACTATCAAACTGTTCTAACAAAAGATCAATGTCTGGATATTATCAGGCAAATCTATGATAAAAAGTGCTTTGCAGTTGACACTGAAACAACAGATATTGATCCCATGCGTGCAAAACTCGTGGGCATTTCTGTTTCTTTTACACCTCATACCGCCTTTTATATTCCAGTGGCCCATTCTGGACTGGATGCCAGAAAACAATTGCCCAGAGACTGGGTATTGGCTGAATTCAAGCCTTTGCTTGAAGATCCGTCCATTCAAAAAATTGGGCAGAATCTCAAATACGATTGGCTCGTATTTCAGCAATATGGGATCAAGTTATCAGACAATTTCTTTGATACCATGATTGCATCCTATGTGCTTGATCCTTCAGATGTCTCCCATGCCCTTGACAGAATTGCATTAAATCGCCTCAATTATAAAATGATCAAATATAAAGATGTTGTGGGAACCGGCAAAAAAGAGCGCTGTTTCAGTGAAATCGATCTGGCGCTGGCGACTGAATATGCATGTGAAGATGCGGATATTACATTCATATTGGCAGAACTCTTTCAAAAAGAATTAAAGGATAACGATCTCTGGAAACTGTTTGATACCATTGAAATGCCGCTGTTACCTGTATTGGTCGATATGGAATATACAGGTATCAAGGTCGATCAAGCTGTACTGAAACAATTATCAAGCTATTTTACGAAAAAACTGTCAGAACTGGAATCACAAATTTATGATCTGGCAGGTGAAAGATTTAATATTCGATCCACCCAACAATTGGGCGAAATATTGTTTGATAAGCTAAAACTGCCCGCCAAAAAAAAGACCCGAAAAAAAACAAGCTATTCCACCGATGTCAACGTATTGACACAATTGGCCGAAATCCATGAATTACCTGCTATTCTGTTGAAACATCGCTCTCTGGATAAACTTCGCTCAACCTATGTTGATGCACTCATGACATTAATACATCCTGATACGAAACGAATTCATACGTCATTCAATCAGGCCGCCACAGCCACTGGACGATTGAGCAGCCGAGACCCCAACCTTCAAAATATTCCTATCCGCACAGAACAGGGCCGAAAAATTCGACAGGCCTTTGTTCCTGAAAAGGGAAATGTATTGTTATCGGCTGATTATTCTCAAATTGAACTGCGAATCATGGCCCATTGTGCCAATGATCCTATTTTGATCGAATCTTTTTGTAATGATGAAGATATTCATTCACGCACAGCCAGTGAGATATTTCAACGGCCATTATCTGATATTACTGATTCGCTCAGATATCAAGCCAAAGCGATCAATTTTGGTATCATTTATGGGATGGGGGCTTTTCGATTGTCAAAAGAATTGCATATCTCTCGAAAAATGGCACAGGCATACATTAATCAATATTTTGATCGCTATCAAGGGGTTCGCAAATTTATTGATGAAACAGTTGCTGATGCCCAACGTTCAGGGAAAACAACCACCCTTTGTGGTCGCATTCGGCATATACCGGATATCAACAGTAAAAATAAAAATGTTCAGGCCGGAGCACGTCGAATTGCAGTCAATACACCCATTCAAGGAACGGCTGCGGATTTTATCAAATTTGCCATGATCCGAACAAATCAAATGATTCAGGAAGAAAAATTGTCCACGCGCATGATTTTATCAGTTCATGATGAAATTGTGCTTGAAGTGCCTGAACATGAGATGGAAAACGTTCGCTTAAAGATACGACATATTATGGAAAATGTTTGGGATTTGAAGGTTCCTTTAAAGGTAAATATGGATGTCGGAAAAAATTGGGCTGAGGCACATTGACAAAAAAGTACGTGAATTTTTAAAATGAAATGAAAATCAAGTTGCTTCTTGCATTTTTTTAGAATCATGCTTAAAGTATTTATATTGAATCAACCAATAATATGTCAATAAGGGATGCAACCATGCCAATCTATGAATTTTATTGCAACGATTGTCATACAGTCTATCGTTTCTTTTCAAAAACGATCAATACCACAAAAATTCCTCAATGCCCGGGGTGTAAACAACCAAAACTGATCCGGCAGCTATCAACTTTTTCCATATCAAAAAACTTGCAGGAAGCCGATACAGATGATATTCCCATTGATGAAGACAAAATGGACAGGGCAATGAATATGCTTGCTCAAGAAGTGGATGCCATTGATGACAATGATCCAAAACAGGCAGCCGGATTGATGCAAAAAATGTCGGATATAACCGGCATGCCCTTGAAAAAAAGCATGAAAGACGCCATTGAACGTATGGCAGCTGGAGAAGATCCCGATAAGGTTGAGGCGGACATGGGAGATATTCTGGACAACGAAGAGCCTTTCGAGTTGCCATCAAAACGATTGATCAAAACAACTTTTTTAAAACAACCCCGAATTGATGAAAAATTATATGATTTATAACCATAGCCTAAATTAAAGGAAGGAGGTTATTATGAAAAAAAGAACAATAATGACAGTATGTTCAGTCTTATCGCTATTTCTGCTTATACAAATGGCAAATGCCGGTGAGCAGGGTTTATTTCTTGATATATCAGAATCTTCACCCATTGCTGATCGAACAATACCGATTAATGCAACAACCAATCCCATTTCTTTTACTGTATCAGACTCTGATGGCGGCCCATTGATTGTCCAGTGCATATCCAGCAATCCAGAGTTGATCCCCAATGATAATACTCATATCAACATTGAGGGAAAGGGACCGCACTTAACAGTTGATGCTGGAAAAAACGAAAAAAAACATTTAACCGCCCGAATCATTCCTGTTCTGAATCAATCTGGAAGCGCCAACATTACATTCAAGGTGACTGATTCTGGCGGATTGTTTGCAACAAAATCAATGAACCTGACTGTCACGACACAAGCAATCCATCCTACTTATGATCATTATGCCTTTGTGCCATCTCGTATGATCGAAAAGATTCAACGATGGCTGTTTGCTTCAGAGCAACGTAATGTTATAACATTGTCAGTGCTTGGCAATGGTTATATTCGAATGGATGATCAGATTTTCGATGTTTACCAGCAGATCATGGTTGATCCAGATCAGCACATTCAAATTGAAGCGCAGCCTGATGAAAACTGGCAATTTGCTTATTGGTCTGGCGATCTGGTTGACACCCAGAATCCATTAAATTTGACACCTCAAGATCAACTGAACGTACAGGCTGTTTTTATCTCTAATGAAGAAAACCTGAAGCAGGATTTTCAAAGATGGCGACTGCATCTTTTTCTTTCAGACAAACAAACACCAAATGTCCCAATTTCTAAAATATCATTGGGTGTGTCAGAGAGTACGCATATCATGCCATGTGATCAAGAAAATCCGATGCTGTCAATCGTAACAGATTCGGGAATAACGCCGCTTTCTGATCAAATAACAACAGAAGGCAACGAACAGTTCAGGCTCATTCGAATCGCACAGGGCACACCAAAAGTTCTTTACTGGGAATTTGACCAGCTGAGTGCCGGTACCTTTGAAATTCTTGATGCGACAACGCATAACGTTTATGTATCTGATATGCAGGAAATAAATCAGTGGCAGGTTCCAGAACTTTTGGAACCAATGGATCTATTGATTCACTATTTGCCTTAGGAATGCTCTGAAAATAAGTTCCCCATTTGAAAAAATGTTCATCGGGGTTTTTGTTCTGTAGAGACGTAGCATGCTACGTCTCTACGTGCCAATCGATTATATGTTAAAGATAAAAGGGGAAATTAATTTTCGATCATTCCTTAGGAGTGGTAGAAAAATAATGTCCCCCCGTCCGACAATTCGCACATACATAGTGATCGGACGAGTGTAAATGGGTAAGTTTTTTTCATAGAAATCCTTAAGAGCGAATCAAAGCATTAAAAAATCATGTCGAAAAAAAGTAGGCATTCGACACAAGATATGAGAGGAACATAAGAATGGCAAATCATGTCTGTCCCTTTTGGGTCGGCTATTTACTGGCAAGTCCTATCCGTGCATATTTTCAAAACCCGAAAAAAATACTCAAACCATATATTGAAAAAGGCATGACAGTTTTGGATATCGGATGCGCCATGGGCTTTTTTACCATCCCAATGGCGCATATGGTAAAATATAATGGCCAGGTTATCTGTCTGGATGTTCAGGATAAAATGTTAATGGCTTTAAAAAAACGCGCCTTAAAAAACGATGTTTTTGAAAGACTTGATCCAAGAGTGACCACAAATGATAACCTGGGCATTAGTGATTTAAACAATCAAATTGATTTCGCACTGGCTTTTGCTGTTGTGCATGAAATGCCCGATATAAAAAGTTTTTTCTCTCAGGTCTATCCCGTGTTAAAACCGGATACCAAATTCCTTGTGGCAGAGCCCAAAGGGCATGTCTCGGAAAATGATTTTGCGAACACCATTTCAATTGCACAAAATGCAGGTTTTGTTGAATTGGATAGGCCTGCCATTTTTAGAAGTAGAACCATTCTATTGCAAAAGAAACGCGCAGAAAAGCAGGTAGACTAATGGGGCATTCCCCAAAAATTCGGGAGATCTGGTTTAATAATATTTCATTTTTTGCCATGTTGATTTTCATTTCTCCAGATCTCATCTAATTTCACACGAATCGTATCAAGATACGCTGCTGATATGTTTGCTATCAATATGAACGCGTTTCCAGTGAAGACCATCTGGTAATTTTTGATCAGCAAAAACGTCAACTCTGGAAAGAAAAAATGGTTGTGCGAAAAGAATAATAGAATGAGAGTGATATTATATTTTGGGGCATGTGAGTCAAAATCTTCAAAATTAAATGAATGTGTAGACTATTTTACCCATAGCTTAAAAGCTCTTCCCCAATTATAGTCAGGATAATCGTTGGACAGACTGCAACATCCCCCACTTCCACCATTATTGTCGCTTCCCCAAAAACTCAGCGCAGATCGATAATCATTGTCAACATTGTTCCTGGGCCACGAGTACTCACTGCCCCCCAGTCCTGTCGCATCATACTTAGGTTGAATAAAAGGTCCGGAGGGTGTTGAATGCCATAAGTGATTCTCCGAGCTGATCAACATCCTTTCAAAAGACACCCCTGAACGCGGCATAAAAAAATCTTTTACATTGCCCATATTGACACGCATGACCTGAACCACCCCATTAAATTGAGATGCTGGCAAAATCCAGTTTCCAGTATTTATATTCTCAAGATCCGGACTTAAACGCCCCTGTTGATAATCAGCAATCGAAATCTGACCGATATCCTGTGGTGCATTGATTGATGCATACAACATCCATCCCCCATCATCCTTTGTCATGTCACAATAAATCTGTGTCGGCATTGTCAAGTCCTTTTGATCAAGATCTATCCAATAAATCCCATCTCCCCAGGATAAATTTTTATTCTGAATATACGCACAGGAGTGGCCCGCATTTGCTTGTGACTTGCCATCAAGGTGTTCTATTGAACGTGATGTAAATTCAATGGAAATTGTAAAATTATTTTCATCCGATCCCAGGACAATCAATGGGGACACTTCGATATTGGTTGAGCCGATGTCTTGTTGATGATCTGTATCATAATTACAGACATATCCCATAACTGCACCATCTGATTCGGAACGAATATTCATACTGGCTTTATAGGATGGGTCAATGGGATCAAGCCCATAAGCTTCAGTATCCGGACGAAAATAATCCCCAAGCATCTGAAAATAAATAAAATCATTGATATTGTTTTTTTCAAGTATTGATTGCTGGTCCGGTATCCATTCATTAGAATCATTTATTCTTAGTTTTTCCATCCAGCCTGTGTCGCCAGAAATATTGGCAGAAGCGGACTGATGCTTCAAGGGCAATAATAAAATATCATTTAAATACAGGCTTTTAATTTTATACAAATATAGGTGATCATACAAAATTTCGTCTGCCACTGAAATCCCCATTTGTCCGGTGGCAGAGATCTGATGTAATGACGTATCATAAGAAAAAAACATTTCCATACTCCAGAGGCCAGCACCTTGATTTGCACCTCTGGATATCTCTCCCATTGTTTTAATGCTGATACCATCCTGATATATGAGCGGCGAACTAGTTGTCGTATGACCCAGAATTGCACCAGAAAAATATGGCTGAGCAAACCAGATACTTCCGGAATCTGTCAATGTTGTACCTGGATGCGGATGAATTTCAAGTACGCCATTGGTGTTCGTCAGCGTAAGAAAATAATTGTCTCCATAGTAAAATCTCATCTCTATTGTATTATTATGCTCGTTTATTTCGACATCATACGAAGATACCAGGGGGGTATTGTCGTCATTTGCACCACCTGGGCCACATGCATTCAAAACCGATAATAATACAATACATACAAACACATTAAATGGATCACATAATTTCATGAAAACCTCTTCTTTTTGTTTTATGCCATTGCAATTTCTATGACATGGTTTAATATATCCCCTAAAACTATTGACATTTTAATATTATTTTATTATTACAAAAACGATACAGTAAGCCTAACAAAAGAGAATCTGTTGAAATGATAACGATCTCAACGTTATTTGTTTGAAATGATAAAGATTTTCAAAAATAAGGAAGTAAATTATTGGTTGATGACATCAAACAACCTTTAACTCTGATCATCATTATCAGTTTATTGTGTATTGGTGTAGACATGAGAAATGGTCATGCACAAACACCGGTCATTGAATCCCATGAGCAGGGGTATATCAACTGGACAACTCAGGCTGTTATTTCAACAGGTACCGGCATACCATCAGAAAAATTTCATGGCAACCCCATTGGCCGAAAGATTGCAGAAGAAAATGCATTGAAACGTGCATTTGATAATTTATATCTGACAGTATTACACGTTTGCATTGATGCAAAAACGTATGCAGTTGATATTCAAAAAGAAAACAAGCAGTTTCAATCGCAAATTCAACAAATAACTGAAAATGCCCGGGTGTTGAAAAAAGAATATCTATCTGATGGAACAGTCGAAATTACTGTTCAGATGTCGATGAGCGGTGGTTTTTCTCAACTTGTTTTACCTGATGACATTCGTTATATCGAATCAATTGCCAGTATCACGCCTCAAACACAGATGACCTGGCATAAAGAAAAAAAATATACAGGTTTAATTGTTGATGCCAGAGGTTTGGAAATTGCATCATGTCTTGCACCAATCATTGTCAGTAAGAGCGGTGATGAAGTCTATGGACCCAAATATATCAGCAGGGAATATGCTGTTCAGTCTGGTACCTGCATTTATATGAACAGCTTTGATAGTGCAATCAAACATCATCGAATTGGGAACAAACCATTTGTTGTAAAAGGCATTGGTGTCAGCGGAGATAAGTTGAATAATATTGTCATAAGCAATACAGAAACAGCACGAATTAAAAGTCTGGTCGAACATTTAACCATTTTGAAACATTGCCGGGTGATTATTGTTGTTGATCAATCGGATTGGAGGTAAACGAGTATATGTGGTATAAAACGCTATCAGTATTAATGATTCTCTTATTTGCAGGATGTGGCCATTTTTTTATTGAACGCCAATCCACTCCAAAAAAAGAAATCCTTCCCCAAAAAACTGTTATTAAAGAAAAACAAAAAAAAATAATTCAAAAACCACTGGATACAGTTCATCAACAGACAAAAAAAATGGTTCAAACTGCTGATACATTATTTTTTGAAGGAAAATATCATCAGGCTTATTCAACCTACGCAAAGACCTTGCGTATTGATCCTGATAACATTCCAGCCACAATCGGATTAGCAAAATGTTTTTTAAAAGAAAAAAAATATAAGCAGGCTTTTTCAACACTTGTATCAATCGAAAACAGAGTTAGGTGCACACGATATTCCCCTGAATATTATTATTTATATGTTCAAACCAGAACGACCCGGTCATGGTGGGACAACATACAATTAAAAAAAATTGAAGACGCTTATTACCATGCATTGCCTGCTTATCGAAAACACCCCGATTTGTATTATTATATGGGACTGATTTATAAAAAAATTTATAAATTCAATCAGGCAAAAACATATTTCAGTAAAGTGGTATCCTATGGCGGTCACTATAAAGAAAGTGCGTATGAAAATATCTGTAAGATAAAAGAACTTGAGCAATGCGATTCATGCGGATATCAACAAAAATTACCGATTATTCCCCAGATATCTCGAGCCGATATGTGTTATATTCTTCACCATGATCTTGATATTCATGAACTATTTCAAAAGAATACAAATTATGAATTTAAACCGCAACCGCTTGTCGCAATGGATATTGCCAATCATTCACTCAAACAGGAAATTGAGGCGGTGCTTTTAACCAATTTATTGGGTCTGTCTTTATTTCCAAATAATAGCTTTGAGCCAGAAATGCCATTAACCCGGGCTGATTTTGCGCAAATTATTTTTGAGATTGTGAATCGAATTGATCCACAGGCCGTTGATTCAGTTGATTTTAAAAATATTTCAGGTGGTCTTTCGGATGTTCATCCATCACAACGTTTTTTTCGTGCGATTCTATTTTGCACCAGTCAGTTGATCATGTCCCCACTTGAAACCGGTGAATTTGATCCTTATGGCCCGGTTTCAGGCGCTGATGCGCTCATGAGTATTCGGACGTTGAAGCAATTATTTGTTCAACATTATTAAATAAAATATCTTGCATGGAGCAAACTTCATGGAAAGCAAGAATGTTAATCAAAGGATTCAAAAGGCTTATCAGGCCAAAGAGACCGTGTTGGAACTTTTCAATATGGAACTGACGAATCTACCAGATGAAATCTTACAATTGACACATTTAGAAGAACTTTATCTTGAAAACAATCAATTTACACAAATTCCAGAAAATCTGAAACAGTTGCCTTCACTCAACGTTTTATCCCTGGAATATAATCAAATCAAGATGTTACCCAATGAGATTGGAAACCTGAAATATCTCAAAAAATTAAATCTGTCCAACAACAATATTGAATCATTATCTGATTCCATCGGACAATTTACAGCTTTGGAAATTTTGGATTTGCGGGTGAATGCATTGTCTGGATTACCTGATAGTATTGCCAACTTGAAAAATCTTGAAATATTATTGTTGGGACGAAATCATTTTCAACAATTACCCGAAATATTGTGCCAAATGTCTCAATTAAAAGACCTTGGCGCAGGCGGGAATCAAATAGCTCAAATTCCGCAATGGATTGAACAATTGCAAAACTTAAAATTTCTGTCATTCAGTCGAAATGATATTGCCAATATTCCTGAATCCATTCAGTCACTGGAATTTTTGGAGCATTTGATTTTGCGTGAGAACAAACTGGAAACGTTTCCATCTGTGTTAAAAAATCTAAAAAGGCTGACCTTACTGGATTTACGAGGCAATCTCTTTATGGACACAGACAATGTTTTGAAAAATGTGCATTCCCCGGAAGAAATAATTCGGAAATACTCACAGTGACTATGAACCTTCATGCTGAAAAAATCAGTCTGTCTGATATGGTATACCAGATCGCAGATGAAATGAATATTCATCACGCAATTGATGCCATGGATGTGCCGCATGGCAATATTGAAAATGAACATGTGCCTGAAAAAGGGCCTTCTCATCAATATTATGCCAGTGCAAGTCTGGATGCGCATCGAGAGAAAGCACATATACATACGATTCTGGAAAGAAAAAACAGATCTTGTTTAACGCACATTGATCCCGGATTATCTGAAGAATGCCCTATAACAATGATTTGTCTATGGGATCACTTATATCAGGATGATCCCAAATGTCTTGCTGAGTTTAATGAGTACGTAAAATTATCCCAACAGTATTCAATTCAATTAAGGATTGTCATCATATTGCTACATCCTGATCTGGATCTTACCAATCAAATACCCGAAAACACACTTTGTCTCCCGGGCTTTGATCGGGTTTCCAGGGAACTGGCAATATTCAAAATTGTACAGGAAGAATCATAACGATTACTTGATGTTCAATTTTTTTTCGCAAAATGACAGTTAGCTCGTTCTCAAGTTCTGCCTGGGAACGTCTTATAAGTGGCTCTGCCACCTGTTCAATGCATAGGCGGTAGAACCGCCCAAACTACGTTCCCAGGCAGAGCCTGGGAACGAGCAGTAACAGTTTTTCAAAAGTTAAGGAATCATCAAAAAAATAAGTTCCCCATTTATCTTGAACGTATAATTGTTTGGCACGTAGAGACGTAGCATGCTACGTCTCTACAGAACAAAAATCCCGATGAACATTTTTTAAAATGGGGGAACTGGTTTTCAGAGCATTCCTAAGACAAACAAACTTGAACATCGCGTATTATAATAAACGATTTAAAGACCTGACAGCCTGTCAGGAATGGAGGAATTATGGCTTTTTTAGAGTGGGACCCCGGATTACAGTTTAAAGTCGCTGATATAGAATTGGCGGAACTGGGATTCAAAGAAATGCGACTTTCAGAAAACGAAATGCCCGGATTAATGGCAATTCGTAAAAAATATGGCAATTCAAAACCTCTGAAAGGACTGAAAATTACCGGCAGTCTTCACATGACAATTCAAACCGCCATGTTAATTGAAACCTTGTATAAGCTGGGTGCTGATATTCGTTGGGCATCATGCAATATTTTTTCAACCCAAGACCATGCCGCCGCGGCCATAGCAAAATCAGGTATGGCCGCAGTATTTGCCTGGAAAGGCGAAAATCTTGATGAATACTGGTGGTGTACCGAGCAGGCACTCAGATGGCCTGATGGCTCTGGGCCCAATTTGATTGTTGATGATGGCGGTGATGCCACATTATTTGTTCACGAAGCTGTCAAGGCTGAAAAAGAACCTGCAGTTCTCGACAAACAATATGATAATGCCGAGTTTCAGATTGTCATCAATCGAATTAAAGCCGGCTATCAAAAGAATCCATCCTATTGGACACAACTTGCCAGGGATATTCGGGGCGTTTCTGAAGAAACAACGACCGGCGTTAACAGGCTCTATAAAATGAATGCATCAAAAGAACTTTTGTTTCCGGCAATGAATGTCAATGACTCTGTTACAAAGTCCAAGTTTGATAATTTGTATGGATGTCAGGAATCGCTGGCTGATGGTATCAAGCGGGCAACCGATATTATGCTGGCAGGAAAAGTGGTTGTTGTATGTGGTTATGGTGATGTGGGAAAAGGATGTGCGCAATCCATGAAAGGATTTGGGGCACGTGTCATTGTTACAGAAATTGACCCCATATGTGCACTTCAGGCTGCCATGGAGGGCTTTGAAGTCACTACACTGGAAAAAGCCCTTGCGATCGGCGATATTTATGTCACCACAACAGGTTGTTGCAATGTGATTCGTGGTGCGCATATGGAAGAAATGAAAAATGAAGCCATTGTTTGCAACATCGGCCATTTTGATCATGAAATTGACATGCGCTACCTTGAAACATCATCTGAATGCAAAAAAGAAAATATTAAACCTCAGGTAGATAAATGGACTTTGAAATCGGGTCGATCTATTATCGTTCTGGCTGAGGGACGTCTCGTCAATCTGGGCTGTGCTACCGGACATCCGAGCTTTGTCATGAGTTCCAGCTTTACCAATCAAGTTCTGGCACAAATTGAACTGGCCCAAAACGATCATGAAATTGGGGTGTATACGCTTCCCAAAAAACTGGATGAAGAAGTTGCCAGGTTACATCTCGGACGCCTAGGTGTATCTTTGACAACCTTGACCCAGGAACAGGCGGATTATCTGGGCGTTCCTGTTGAAGGTCCATATAAATCAGATCATTATCGCTATTGATTAGTTCGACACAAAAATCTGACACTTTTTTTCTTGACGAATCACCCATTATATTATAAATATACCTCAAACGCTTTAACAAAACACTATAAAATGAATTGGATTCATGATTATGGGTATAAAAGAAAGAAAAGAACGTGAGAAAGAACGACGTCGGCAACAAATCATGGTTGCAGCAAGGCGTGTTTTTTCTGATAAAGGTTTCAGTCGGGCCACCATGGAAGATATTGCCAATGAGGCAGAGCTGAGCGCGGGAACAATTTATCTTTATTTTAAAAATAAAGATGAGTTGTGCGCATCGCTGACATTGCGGATTTTGCAATATCTTCAAATGCGTGTTGAGCATGTATATAACGAAAAGGAACTGAATATCAGTGAAAAGATCAATTCCTTAAAAACAGCCTTATATGATGTGTATGAATTTGATCCACTGATTTTAAGAAATATGTTTCATCTACATTCCAGTGAAACATTTAAAAACCTGTCATCAGAACTGCTTGATGAAATCAACCGCCTGTCACGAAAAGCCATTCGGACAATCGGGACAATCTTTAAAGATTCCCTCAAGGATGGCGTTTTTGCAGACCGAGATGCCACTGAAATCGCATATGTAGTATGGGCTGTTTTTTCTGGACTGGCGCTGTGGGAAGAGAGTCGCAAAACATTTGCTTATGATGTTGATTTAAAAGAGACCCTAAGCCTGGCTTTTGATATTATTCAAATGGGATTGTTCAATTACTCTGAAAACGCATAATCATACGACATTCAAAACGTACTTTTCAAACAGGATTGACTTGTGACCGAAAGACACATGTCAATAAGGATATAAGCAAACATGCCATTTGATCAGGTAATAAAAGAACTGCAATGCCAAATCAATCAAACCTCCCAAAACAATCTTCGAAAACAAAAAAAAAGAAAATATACCTCTTTTATCAATAACAGTGATAAAAAAGAAATCATTTTAACACAAAATGTCGGCAGAGAAATGGGACACCCGCAACAAAATTCTCTGGCATTTATTGTCTGGACAGAAGATGCCGTCGCAAAAGATCAGATTACATTAATTGGCAAAGATCTTTCAGAAGTATCCGATATTCATATGGATTTTGGAAAAGTGATTCTATTGACTGTAACCGGATTTGAGCCAGAAAACACATATGACCGATATCAGGAATTAGATCTATTAAGATTCAAGTTAAACTTACATGGTTATATGATGCGTGCGGCATCTCAGCAAATGCGTGAATGGAGCCGGATCAGTCAGGATGCATTGAAAAAAGGCTTATCTTTGTTCGATCTGGGCAGTGCATGGATTGATTTGTATGGGCAATTACCCTATGTCACAGCTGTTGAAGTCGTTCTGACCACTGATAATAATTTTATCAACCTGTTACATCCCATATCACAACATGTGTTTCAATATGTCCGTGCCATGATGAAAATGCATGAAGAAGTCAGCCTGGACTGTGCCTCATGTGAATACCAGAGCGTTTGTAATGAAGTACAATCATTGCGCACAATGCGAAAAAATATTCTTGATAAACGAGAATAAATAATAGATAATCATTGAACGTGATTAAAACGCAGTTAATGAATAATTAAGCATGCCCATCCAAAGGAGGTTCATATGAAAATAGTTGTAAAAAATTGTTCAATTGCCATACTTTTATGCTTATCTTTTGTTTCAATATTAAATGCAGCAAACGAACAAGACAATAAGGAAATCACCAATAGAATGCTACTGGAAAAGATAGAATTATACCATTCTATTACCAATACAAAGTTTGAGTTACTTATTCAGCATATGAATGAACGTTTTAAACAGGTTGAAAAACGTATTGAACAGGTTGAGAAACGTATTGTACTTCTTGAAAATCATGCGAAAGAGGTAAAAATTCGTTTTGAAATGATTGATAAACGTTTTGAAATGATTGATAAACGTTTTGAAGATCTGTTAGCATATATGAATAAACGATTTGATGACGTTGGAAATCGATTGAATTTTCTAGAAATCTTGTTTGTAGCATTACTTGCTGCAACGATTGGCACGCCAATAATAATTGAAGTCAGACGTGAAAAAAAAATGAAGCAAATGATCAGTGAAAGCCAGGATATACAAAAACTGATCGAAACTTTTCGAGAACTTGCAAAAAAGGATGAGAGCGTGCATGACGTTTTGAAAAAAATTGATGAAAAATTTTATTTCTATGGGTATAATTAATATAACAGTGATAAAAAAGATTAGATCTATTAAGATTCAATTTAAACTCAAATGGTTATAGATAATCATTGAACGTGATTAAAACGCAGTTGATGAATAATTAAGGGCTACTCGAAAAATAATTTCCCCTTTTATCTTTAACAGATAATCGTTTGGCACGTAGAGACGTAGCATACAGAACAAAAATCCCGATGAACATTTTTAAAAAGGGGAACTTATTTTCAGAGAATTCCTAAGCATGCCTATCCAAAGGAGGTTTATATGAAAATAGTTGTAAAAAATTGTTCAATTGCCATACTTTTATGCTTATCTTTTGTTTCAATATTAAATGCAGCAAACGAACAAGACAATAAGGAAATCACCAATAGAATGCTGCTGGAAAAGATAGAATTATACCATTCTATTACCAATACAAAGTTTGAGTTACTTATTCAGCATATGAATGAACGTTTTAAACAGGTTGAAAAACGTATTGAACAGGTTGAGAAACGTATTGAACAGGTTGAGAAACGTATTGAACAGGTTGAGAAACGTATTGGACTTCTTGAAAATCATGCGAAAGAGGTAAACATTCGTTTTGAAATGATTGATAAACGTTTTGAAATGATTGACAAACGTTTTGAAATGATTGATAAACGTTTTGAAGATCTGTTAGCATATATGAATAAACGATTTGATGACGTCGGTAATCGATTGAATTTTCTAGAAATCTTGTTTGTAGCATTACTTGCTGCAACGATTGGCACGCCAATAATAATTGAAGTCAGACGTGAAAAAAAAATGAAGCAAATGATCAATGAAAGCCAGGATATACAAAAACTGATCGAAACTTTTCGAGAACTTGCAAAAAAGGATGAGAGCGTGCATGACGTTTTGAAAAAAATTGATGAAAAATTTTATTTCTATGGGTATAATTAATTTTGTTGAACATTTGATTCTACATAAATGAAACAGAGACCAGGAGGTTAAATGTCGAAAAAAGAACAGGCACAAACTCAAAAAAAAGCTGCAATTACAATTTTCAAACTTTTATCAATTTGCAATATGGATTAACATCTGATAAATATAAAAGTTACAAAAATCAGGATATCGGTCTATCTATGACAGACAGACCACTTCCAAAACTTTGAGGTGAAAAAATGATAAAAAAAGGACTGACAGCACTTACCAATACCATGGGTCGATCGGTATCATTGATCCAGAAAGCCGAGCAACGTATGCGCGAAGAATTGGTTCGCTCAACCGAATTGATGCCTGAGGTGCTTCAAAAGGTATTCGTATCCGATGAGATCAAAAAATTGGTCCAAATGATGCCCAAAAACATTGGAGATCATGGATATGATCCCTGGGGGTATAATCAGAACACTGCTGAAATCGGGCTGGCAGTGTTAAAATCAATTTATGATTATTATTTTCGAGTAGAAAGTTATGGATTGGAGAATGTGCCGAAAGATGGCAGCGCTTTTGTTATTTCAAATCATAGCGGACAGCTTCCCATTGATGGCACTCTCATTGCAACAGCATTGGCAACCAATCCCAATGGACCGCGGGCCCCTCGTGTTATGATTGAACGTTTTTTTCCTACAGTTCCCTTTGTATACACATTTCTTACACAGGTTGGCGCCATTATCGGTGATCCCATTAATTGTATAAAAATGCTTGAAAATGGGGAAATCATTATTGTTTTTCCTGAAGGCGTGCGTGGTTCCGGAAAACCCTATCGCATGCGATATCAATTGCAATATATGGGAACTGGCTTTGTTCGAATTGCTGTACAGACAAAAAGTCCGATTATCCCGGTGGGGGTTGTCGGATGTGAAGAAACCATGCCATCATTAGGTTCTGTTGATCCACTGGCACGTTTACTTTCAATACCATATGTTCCCATTGCCGTTCCCTTTCCATTTCCTGCTAAAGTGCTTATTAATTTTGGTGAACCTATCTACCTGGATGGTGACATTGATGATGAAGACGAGATGATCAAAAAAGTAGAGTATGTTAAGGAAAAAATTAACCATCTTATTCAAAAAGGCTTAAAACAAAGAGGAAAGAGGTTTTTGTAATGGACAATCAAAAGAAAAAAAAAGTGTTGGTTACTGGTGCAGGGGGCGCATTGGCCCAACGTGTTATCAATAAACTCAAATTGCGAAGAAAATATGAGATTATTGGCGTGGGCTTTAAAGAAAGCAGCTATTATGATGATACCATTATCAACTACCGCATTGATTTTTCAAAACGTGGGTTTGAAATGGTATTTCGGAAGCATCAACTCGATAGTGTCATTCACCTCGGCAGGATACTCCTGTATGATGATACCCCGAGTCGTCGTTACAATGTCAACGTGACAGGCAGCAAAAAAATCTTTGATCTGAGTCTGAAATATGGTGTGAAAAATACGATTGTTTTATCCACATTTTATGTATATGGGGCACATCCATATAATCCATCATTGATTGATGAAATGTTTCCCTTGAAAGCCTCAAATAATTCATCACATCTGGCTGATGCAGTTGAACTGGAATATTTGTCATCATTATATATGTTGAAATATCCAGAACTGAACACAACAATTCTCAGACCCTGTAATATATTGGGGCCAGGTATTCAGAACTCTGTTAGTCTGTTGCTCAACCGCAAATATGTTCCATGCCTGCTTGGTTTTTCACCCATTATGCAGTTTATTCATGTGGATGATCTGGCTGAGGCGATTGTTCTGGCATATGAAACACCAAAACCAGGCGTTTATAATATTGTGACTGAAGACTGGTTGCCTTATCAAAAAGCCATAAAAATGGCTGGTGGCGTACCTGTTCCAATTCCACCCTTTCCGCCATCACTGTCAAGGCAGATTGTTCGCAGGATGAATATTAAAGAATTCCCTGATTATCTCCTCAACTATTATAAATATCCTGTGGTTTTGGATGGGAGTCTGTTCAAAAATACATATGCATTCAAGGCAAAGTATTCGCTGACTGATATTTTTGATTATTATAAAGATCAGAAAAATCTTCGGGTTTTCTAATTGTCAGGCGATAAACAGGATTTTTCATGCGCTATCGTTTTTTAATCATTCATCATGCGACAGTAATTCTCAAAATTATACAGAAATTTTTGTTAAAAATGCATGATTCGGCTGAAATTGATATATGTCATCCTGATGATCAGGCATTAAAGCATATTTCAGAAGAAAAATATCATTTGATATATTCTGGGCTTGAAATGGCAGGGCTTAATGGTTTCGACATTTTTGATCAGATACATGTTTCCAAAGTTAATTCAAATACGCCTTTTGTAATGATGTCGGCGACAGAATCACTTCGTCAAAAAGACCGATATAAACACAGAGGCATTCAATATTATTTAACCATACCCTGTACATTTCAACAATTTAAAAAGATTACACAGGTTGTCCTAAACCCGGATTTGCCGGATAAGCATATCCGGTATGTTATTCCAAAAACAACAGCAGATATTCAAGTGGGCAATCAAAGCTACCGGGCCAATTTAATCAATGTGGGAATGGATAGTATGGATTGTGAGTTACTATGCCCGGATGAAACAGCACAATTAATTCGAGATTGCGGCATCAGCATTCAGTTTCCAGAACAATATGGCAATGTACACATCAAAAATATCAGTGCTTCATTATTGCGGATGTCAACAAAAGCACGTTTGACAGATACCATGCCCCAAAGACTTCGGACCACATGGAAATTTTCGTTTACCGGTCTGGATAATCAATCCACTCTGGCTCAGGTAATCAGCAAGGCACCGCGATCTCAACTGGATATGTATGAAGATCTTGAAAATATTTATGAGATCAACGATCAACTGACACAGGCAAATGAGACACTTCAGGAAAAACTCGCGCATGTGCAAATGGATAATGAACGCCTACTTTCCAAAATTCAGATGCTTGAGAAAAGTCTTTCTGAGAAGCAATATGCAGGTAATGTTGTCCCAAAAAATATCCCCTTGAGTGCATTGATTAATGAAACAGCGAAAGCAGCAAAGGATCCCAAAAAACTTAAAATTTTTAAACGCATCATTGATGACAATGTTCAGATAAGAAGTCATACAAATTTAGATGCTGTTAATTAAAATATCACCTATGATCAACAAACATTCATTGATTTTTATCAGCCGCACAGGAATTATTGTTTTATTGTTTCTGTTTTTCATGGCATTTCAGTCAATTGCCAATACTGAGTTATTACCTGTTACCTGTGAAAATGATACCCTGATTTGTACGGCTGATGAATTATTGATCAGCGAGCTCGAAAATCTCTTGTTACAAGAATGCGGGATTCGCATTATCGGATTGAAAGCACCGGAAGATCAACGCATTACTTATAAGTCCAGCGGCCCCATACTGGTTTCTATCAAGCGATTGTTAAGATTTTTAAATGCTGAAAGTTACGTTTTTGAGTTCAATGGCGATCAATTAACACATGTTTTAATATATTCCAGAGGCAAAACACAATACAGGCGACCAGGGCACTATTCCCATTTTTCACAATCAAAAAGTGCAGGGAATAAAGTAAATGCAGTTAAGGTGCTGGATATTGTGTCTGGAAGTCAGGCTGAAGTGCATGGCTTTCAAAAAAATGATATTATTGTGGAATATGATTCTGTGCCAATAAAATCGGCCTCACAATTGGTATCAGTGGTGAAAAAAAAGAAGAAAGAAAAACAGCGGGTGGAATTGGTGCTGTTTCGGGATGGATCTCGGTATAGCTATGTTTTGGACAGTGGATTGATTGGGGTTCGTATTCAGACAGTGCGTGTTTCGCCGGATGAGATCAGGTAAGGATCGAATAAATGGAGTTTTCATGAAAAAAAGTTTCTTCATTATTTTATTGACAATAAGTCCAATAATCGCATGGGGACAAACAACTGTTTATGTCGGAAGCATTTCAGGAGATGTTGAACCCGCAATGGCCGCTTATGTTGAAAGAATGATTGAAATGACCGATAAACCCGATGCGGTATTAATTCTCAAAATGGATACCTTTGGCGGTCGTGTTGATGCTGCCCTAAATATTGTCGATATATTGACGCGCACCCAAAATGTAAAAACAATTGCCTATGTAACTGATAAAGCCATTTCCGCCGGTGCACTTATTGCCCTTGCCTGCCAATCCCTTTATATGAAACCCCACACAACGATTGGAGACTGTGCGCCAATTATCTATGATTCCAGCGGTCCACAAATGCTGGGTGAAAAATTTCAATCCCCCTTGCGTGCAAAATTTCGCGCACTGGCGAAAAAAAATGGCTATCCACCACTGTTGGCTGAAGCAATGGTGTCTTCTGAAAAAGCGGTTTATGAGATTATTTATGATTCCAATGATGTTCAGTATATGGATCAACATACCTATAACGACTTGACAGACAGACAAAAAGAAAAAATCAAGCAAAAAAGAACATTGGTACCCGAAAATGAACTGCTTACCATGGACGATACTGAAGCTTGTCAACTGGGGTTTTCAAAGAAAACAGCAGAAAATATGAATGACATTTTCTCTGATTTATCATTGACAGATCAATCTGTGATAAACATTGAAGAATCGTGGTCCGAGCAGATGGTCCGATGGATTTATTCTGTTTCATCCATATTATTGTTAATTGGTATGGCTGCAATGTATATGGAACTGAAATCTCCTGGTTTTGGCATGTTTGGTATTATAGGCATTATCTTTTTAGGCATTGTATTTTTTGCGCAGTATTTTGTCGGTTTATCAGATCATCTGGAGTTACTTCTGATTGCCATGGCCATAATTTTAATGGGATTTGAAATATTTGTATTTCCAGGTTTTGGATTTTCAGGTTTAAGTGCCATTGGATGTATCGCTCTGGCATTAATTTTCAGTTTTCAGGATTTTGTCATTCCCAGCCCGAATATGCCCTGGGAAGGTCAATTGATGATAAATAACAGTATTAATGTCCTGGGGTCAGCGATTCTTGCATGGATCTTTTCTATTGTATTGTTTCGATTGATTCTACCGAAAACATCTCATCTTGTATCCGGACCCTATCTGGATACAAATCTTGCTGATGCCCATGTGACAGATCAATCAACCATGCGCCTGGATATTGGAGACACAGGGATTGCCAAAACACTTTTAAGACCATCTGGAAAAATGGCAATTGGAAAAGATATTTATGATGTTGTTACGCAGGGAGAATTTATCCAGCAGGGAAGTGAGATACGTGTTTTAAATATCAAAGGTGCAAGAATAATTGTGAAACAAATATGAATGCAATACTTTTTTCCATACTACTGCAACTATCGGCAGGCATAGTTGTACTGGCAGAAATATTTATTCCATCAGGCGGAATCCTGGCAGTGCTGTCAATAGGGATGTTTGGATATTCCCTGTTTTTGTTATTTTCAAGTGTATCTGTTACAGCCGGAAGCTTTGCCCTGTGTCTGGATTTAATTTTTGTGCCAGTAATTATGCTTTGGGGTTTTAAGCGACTGGGCAAATCAAGATTGGCGCTGAATACCTGTCTGACAAGAGAACAAGGCGTTGTTTCTCAATCAAAGGAGTTAGATGCTTTCCTGGGAAAAACAGGAATTGCAATATCTGCCTTAAGGCCATCAGGTACGGCTGAAATAGACGAATTGCGTGTAGATGTTGTGACACGTGGTGAGTTTATTGAAAAAGGGGCATCCATTGAAGTGATTGCGGTTACAGGTAATCAGGTTATTGTATGTCCTTCTTGAACCAAATTCTAAAAAATTTTGATTCTAAAAAATTCTGATTCTAAAAAAGGGTACCCATTAATTAAATATTTCCCCCAACTTTTATATACGCCCAATCAAAGGTGGTGATCCTTTCGTACGTTTCTAAAAATCGATCAGAATCAAAAGTTATTTTAATCTTGACGATTGCACATCAATATTATATTTTTCTTGGTTATGTTAGAAAAAATACCTACCAGAGACAAAGAAAATATAGGTGTAAGAGTATTTGGTAGTGGAAAGCCTGTTATTTTACTTCATGGATTTGGCATGGAATCCAGACATTGGATACCATTCATTTTACCATTAATGGGTAGATATCGTTTTATTTTGCCAGATTTCAGGGGCTTTGGGCATTCTGCACATACTAAGATTAATAATCCTTGCGTATTTACCAATTTTTATGAAGATTTTGAGGATATCCTTGATTATTACCAGTTAGATGAAGTTGCTTTGGGTGGGATATCAATGGGGGCTTATGTCTCGATGTTTTATTTCTCACAAAAAAATTCAGATCGGGTTAAAAAATTTTTGTGCATTGATCAATCGCCATCTTTTAAAAACATCAATGGATTTAAATTTGGTTTGGGCCTTGATGATCATGAGCGATGGATGCTTGATTTTCGTAATGTACTGACGTTGCTTTCTAAATATCAATCTGAGAAAAATTTTTTTGCCTTGCCTTATGATGAAAGATGCTACGCCATGATAAAATTGGCAAGATTTGCCTCAGCATCCTTTCCTTCAACATTCGCAAAATTAACCATTCAAACACTGATGAGAACACCTGTTATCCAAAATTTCTTTGTACCAAACAATTGGCAGGCTTACTATACAATACTGAATGCTTACATGAATAATGATTACAATTTAATCGCGCATGTCCATAAAATCAATGTAAAAACAACCATTTTCGTTGGAATGTTATCCGAAATGTATCCAGTTGAAAGCTCAGTTTATCTATCACAACAAATCACGAATTCAAAATTGATAAGGTTTAAAAAAAGTGGGCACGCGGTGATGATGAGCGAGCCAATAAAGTTTATTATTGAATTAAATCGATTTTTATCTGATAATTAAGATTGTATTGTGTGTGTAAATCTGATATTCAAACCGATTGCTTTGCCAACCTGTGGGCAAATCTGATGGAAAAAGAACTTGACACTCTCTAAACTTGGTGACAAAATTATTACAATTTCTTGGTGATTGATTGATATTATTGCACCTGTTTAACAATTTTTTACTTTTATGGAGATGAAAAAATTTATGGTCAACAAAGACAGCATAATAACCCTATGGGTTGGTATATTTGTTTTTATCGGTCTCGTTTGCACGGCATACCTGACCATTCGACTGGGAAAATTAGATTGGTTTAGTCCAGGGGGGTATTATTTAACTGCCCGGTTTGAATCTGTTTCCGGGCTCAAAGCCGGGGCCTTTATAGAAATGGCCGGTGTACAAATTGGCGAGGTTGAATCTATTCGGCTGGACCCAAAAGATCAAGTGGCAGTGGTAAAAATGATGATCCTTCCCCATATTCAATTGACCGATGATGTGATTGCATCCATTAAAACCAGTGGCCTAATTGGTGATAAGTATATTCAAGTATCTGCTGGCGGGTCAGACACAATTTTGAAAAATGGTGATCTGATCTTTGAAACAGAATCCGCAGTTGACCTGGAATCTTTGATCAGTAAATATGTTTTTGGTGGTGTAAAAAATTAAACTTTGGAGATAACGAAATGAAAAAATTTTTGACCATACTTTTTATTTGCTTCCTTTTGTGTGTGTCATCATCCGCAAGTGAGCGTCATGCCATGCCTGTATTAAAAAAAAGTATTGATTCGGTAATCAATATGATGAAAGATAAGCAAAAGGCCAATACACCTGAAACAAAAGCGGTTCAGCGCAAAAAAATTTTTAATATCGGCCTGGAATTGTTTGATTTTGATGAAATGGCGCAACGAACGTTGGGTAAGGATTGGAAACAATTATCTAACGACCAAAAAAAACAGTTCTCCCATTTGTTTGCCAGATTCTTGGCCAATATTTATTATCAGCGTCTGGAAGAGTATACCAATGAAACTGTGAAATACCTTGATGAACGTCAATATAAAAATAAATCTCTGGTTAAAACAATTATTGTCACCCAGAAAAATGAAATCCCAATGGATTATAAATTAATAAAATCAGACCGATGGCGTGTATACGATATATCTATCGAAGGTGTCAGTCTGGTGCGAAATTATCGAACACAATTTAATAAAATTCTCATAAAACAGGGAATAGAAGATCTGATGCGCATGATGCAAAAAAAATTGGGTCAATTCTCTGATTTATAGAGTGTGAAGGTTCACCATGGGACAAACAAAAACGATCATTTGCATGATTCTCATCATCACTGGCATTTTTTTCGGTGACTTGATTCATGCCAAAACGACTCACTCTCAAACAGACACGCAAAACGATTGGGCGTTTGATGATGAATTTGATGATGATACCAATCCCCCCACTACACCAGGTGTCTGGGATCCTTTAGAAAAATTGAACCGATATACATTTAAAATGAATGATAAACTCTATTTCTGGTGTATAAAGCCTGTTGCGCAAACATACAAACGTTTTACCCCCTCACCTGTACGTATTGGTATTTTAAATTTTTTCAATAATATCAATATGCCGCAACGCGCAGTGAATTGTATGCTTCAATTACGTCCCAAAGATACCGGTAAAGAAATTGTTTCGTTTGTTGTCAATTCGACAGTAGGAATTCTTGGACTGACCAATCCTTCAAAAACATACCTGCATATGGAATCAAACGCGGAAGATTTGGGGCAAACACTTGGTTCATATGGTGTTGGTAATGGTTTTTATATTGTGCTGCCATTTTTGGGAAGTTCAACACTTCGTGATTTGACCGGTAGTTTCGGTGATAACTATCTGGACCCTGTTAATTATATTGAAGATTCCTATGTCATGATCAGTGTCAGTGCCGTTCGCACAGTTAATAAAATGTCTTTTCGTGTGGGCGAATATGAGAAAATTAAAGACATGGCCTTTGAACCCTATAGTGCTGTCAAAGATGGATATATTCAATATCGAAATAAACAAATTGAAAAATAGGAGATGACTTTGGAAACCCTTGATACTATTTTGATGGAACACTTCAATATACCCGAAGAAACAATTGCTGAAGCCCATCGTATTCAAGCGGAAAAGCAATCTGACTATGGCAATGTTCTGGTGCAGAAAAATTTTGTCAGTGAAATGCAATTGATCAATGCATGGAGTATGCAATATAAGATTCCTGTTTGGGAAAGATTGCCCATAAATGATATTAATGTTGAATTTACCAGAAATGTGCCCATCCAGTTTTTAAAAAGATATGGCATGGTTCCCATTGAGACGCGTGATGCCAATTATTCCAGACAAGGTCCAGTTTTCAAGGAAAAGGGTGATCGAAATGAATTTGGATGCCGAATCATTGCAATCAGTAATCCGATTTGCTTGCAGGCGCTGGACGATCTTGTTCATGTATTTGGAGCAAATGATCTTCATGTCGTCTTTTCGCCAGGCGCTGCGATCCTCTCTGCAACAAACCTTTCATATGATATGAGTCGTGATTCCGCAGAACAACTTGTTCAAGACATGGAAGAAGAAACCGGTGACAGCATTATTACCGAAATTGAGGAAACTGTTGATCTCTTAGATGATACCAGTGATGCCCCAATTATCAAATTGGTCAATCACATTCTATCACAGGCAGTCAAAGCCCGCGCCAGTGATATTCATATGGAACCTTTTCAAAATTCATTCAAAGTACGTCAGCGTGTGGATGGTATTCTTTACGACATGATCTCCCCGCCCAAACGCATTCAATCTGCACTGGTGTCAAGAATCAAGGTTATGGCGGATTTGAATATTGCTGAAAAACGTTTGCCTCAAGATGGTCGGATCGAAATTCGCATTGGTGATAAAAATATTGATATTCGTGTTTCTACCCTGCCGACAACTTTTGGTGAAAGAGTGGTCCTTCGCTTGCTCGATAAAACAAGCGTTTTGCTCAAACTGACAGATTTGGGATTATCAGAAAAACAATTTCAAACGACTGATGAATTGATTCATTCCTCACATGGAATTATTCTTGTTACCGGTCCCACTGGAAGTGGAAAAACAACATCATTGTATGCCATTTTATCCACAATCAATCATCCGGATATTAACATTATTACAGTTGAAGATCCTGTTGAATACCAAATTCAGGGGATTGGTCAGATTCAGGTAAATCCTAAAATTGATCTCACATTTGCCAGGGGCCTACGATCCATTGTTCGTCAGGACCCTGATGTTATTCTCATTGGTGAAATTCGTGACAAAGAAACTGCTGAAATTGCTGTGCAATCTGCACTAACCGGCCATCTTGTTTTTTCAACCTTACATACCAATGACTCGGCCAGTGCAATTACGCGTTTGATTGATATTGGTATAGAGCCTTTTCTGTTATCATCATCGGTTCTGGCAGTCATTGCACAGCGTCTGGTACGCATGCTTTGCGATGAATGTAAAGAACCTTATACGCCAGATGAACACTCACTGAAAAGCATTGGTATTGCACCTGATACCCTGGCTGAACAAACGATTTATCGTCCCAAAGGGTGTAATTCTTGCCTTCATACAGGCTATAAAGGCCGTCGTGCGATCTTTGAAATTATGGTTATGAATGAAAGTATCAAAAGTTTGTGTCTTCAAACATCAGATTCAAATATTATTAAGCAGGAAGCGGTCAAATATGGCATGTCAACCTTGCGCCAGGATGGCGTGAATAAAATCTTAAATGGAATGACATCTGTTGAAGAAGTATTTAGAGTGACACAGGTATAAATTCGACTTGCCTGTTTAAATATTTTTTTTTGCATCATTTTGACAAATACTGTCATATTCAAAAAAAAGGAGAAGAAATGTCGTATAGAAAAAAAATACAACCGATTATTTTTATCGTATTCATATTATTTTTATTTTCCATTGCACACACAAGTTTAGCGAACAACCTTTTCAGTATTCCTACAGGCGTTCTTCATGGAACCATTACAGATAATGAAACCCAGCAACCTGTCACTGATGTTCGGATTGAAGTCGGAAATTTTGCAACCTACAGTGAATCCAATGGCTACTATCGTTTTTCTTTCATTCCTGAAGGTTCATACAATGTTGCTGTTTTCGCACCTCATTACAATTTACAGCTTTATAGAGGACTTCAGATTGAAGCAGACCAAACCTCTGAACTGAATATATCAATGAGAAAAAATTATCAACCTGTTGTTTACACAGGTTCAGCCAGTATGATTACATGTAATACTGCGATGTTCAATGGTTCTGTCAATCCAAATGGTTTACACACAACTGCATATTTTGAATATGGGCCATCACAGACTTATGGAAAAAAAACAAATTCTATCAATGCAGGCAACGCATGGGATCCAGTATCGATCAATATGCGTATTGACCAACTTGATCCAGAAACGCCATATCATTTTCGATTGGTGGCGCAAAACAATGATGGCACAACATTTGGAAATGATCAAATATTTGCAACAGATGTGCCTATCCTTGATGTCGAAAATTTTCAAACCATTGAGATTCCCTCAGACCAGGCGATTGTTAAGCCATTTATTATTCAAAATCAAGGATGTGGCCCTTTGACTTATAATCTTTCTGTCTCCGATGCAATGGCCATATCTCCAGATACAAACAGAACATATCCGGAAATTGTTATTCCAGAAATAACTGAGGGCACCATTGATTCTGGCTTAACGCATACCATTCCAATGACATATACAGCCAAAAAACTGCCATATGGCAAATATCAAGTGACCTTGACTTTACACCACAATGCATTGAATTATCCCAATCCTCTTGAAATGACAATTCCCATAAGAATAACATCCCCAAAAATCACTGTGAATCCAAAATCATTCAGTTTTGTTGTTCAAAAAGGCAATATCAAAAAAGATATTATCACGATTGGCAATTCAGGCAATACAGATCTGGCGTGGCGAATGGGTGTTTCAGGTGGAGCACAAAACAATAAATACCCTGCACATTATTACGAAACAATAGACAAAGATCAAATTGATAATCGTATGGGGCATATGAGCGCAAATCATTTTGGCGGACCTGATGAATTTGGTTATATGTGGTCAGATAGTTTTGCCAATGATGGCCCCACTTATGACTGGTTTAATATTACCCGGTCTGGAATTAAGATTTCGGATCTTAAAGATGATGACTTCACCGGACCCATTGATATCGGGTTTCCTTTTCCATACTATGGGCAAACGTATGAAACTTTTTTTGTGTCATCCAATGGTTTTATTGGCTTTGGCGAATCATCAAATTATGCCAATCACACAAACATGCCAATTCCATCGGAACAAACACCCAACAATTTTATTGCGCCCCTTTGGGATGATTTATCTCCAGAAAATGGGGGAATATACTATTATCGTCAGAGAAACAAACTTATTGTTCAATTTGACAATATGAAAGAATATCGAAATGATGGGTCAGCGACTTTTCAAATTATAATTGATAAAGATGGCACTATTTTATTTCAATACAAACATTTTACCAATGCATTCAACACAAATTCATGTACCACTGGAATAGAAAACAAGGAAGGTACAGTTGGTCTTGAAGTGGCATTTAACATGAATTACCTGGTGGATCAAATGGCCATTCGATTTGCGCCCAATCAATGTTCCTGGCTAAAAATTTATCAATCAGCAGAGGGATATCTATCGCCTGCACAACAAATTGATGTTTCCATTGGCGCAGATACCACGAACCTGATGTTGGATCATTATCGATGCAATTTTATTGTATCGTCTGATGATATTTTGAATCCAGAAATTATTGTTCCTGTCCTCCTTGATGTTGTTGATGCCCCTCCTGTAATTGATATTACTCCCAGACAATTGACCTTTGAATTGATGGAAAATGAACAGGATCACAAAAAATTGTCAATTATGAACAAAGGTATGCATCCTCTGGTCTGGAATTTGACCACATCATGCAGTCTTAGTAATAACAACAGCTATTCATGGCTTGATTCTGACAAACCAGGAGGGCCAATATTCGACTGGATCGATATTTCATCAAATGGTATTCAGGTTGATTCGCTCAAAGATGACAATTATGCCGGTCCATTTCCCATTGGTTTTTCATTTCCATTTTATGGGGAGTTGTATGACAATTTCTATATATCATCAAATGGATTGATTGGTTTTGGAGATACAACAGGTTTGTCAGAACGTGCAAATGAATCTATTCCTGAAAAACGCGCGCCCAATAACTATTTGGCCTGGTTTTGGGATGATCTGACCCCAAGAAATGCAAATGTAAAGTACAAAACCATTGGCAAAAAACTGGTGATATCATTTATAGATTATGGACAATTTGGCAACACCGGTACACTTACTGCGCAAGTCATTATCAATGAAGATGGTAGCATTTTGTATCAGTATGATCATTTTCGTGATGGCATCCACACCAATAATTCAACAATTGGCATTGAAAACAAGCAAGGAAATGATGGTATTCTTGTGGCGCATAACAAAACATATCTGCATGATGCGCATGCCATTCGCTTTCAAAATAATCCATGCGCATGGCTGCACACAGATCCGATGTCTGGCACAATTGCACCGCAGTCAACTGATTCTATTGATGTGCATGCGAATGCCAAAGGTGTGTCTCAAGGTGAATATGATGCCATTTTGCGAATTGAGAGTAATGATAATAACAATAGCCCTATCGATATTCCTGTTCATCTCATTGTTAAAGGTCAATCTCATCCACCTGTAATTGATTCTAAAATAGAGTCCCCCCAATCAAATGATCAGATTTATGCCACAACCTTCCCAATCAAAGGAACAGCATCAGCAACAGAACAGGAGACCATTGAAAGGGTTGAAATTTCATTTGATAGCGGACAAACCTGGAAAATGGCAACCGGAACAAATAAATGGCGGTATGAATGGTCTGTGCCTTCTGAAGCGGGGCAATATTCTATTTGTGTACGTGCGATCGGACATTCTGGAGATTATCAAGTCAAATGGACTTATACACAAGTGCGTGTGATTTCAAGATCAACCTCACGAATCATGATCGTTGATAAAGCCCTTTCAGTAAATGATTCTCCCTTTCAGGTTAAAGGTGTGGGTTATTCTCCCACACCTATCGGACATGATCCGGAAATCCGATCAAATTATGGTGATTATTTTACATCAGACGATCATAAAATTCATGAACGTGATTTTCCATTGTTACGAACGATGGGAGCAAATACGCTTCGATTGTGGTCATGGAAAACAAGTGCGGACCATACACATTTCCTGGATGCTGCCTATAATAATGGTGAAGATCCCCTCTTTGTTATTGCAGGTTTTTGGATAAATGCGGGCCTTAATGTCGATCCAAATGATCCTGAAAATGATCGAGAAAGAATTAAACAAGACTTTTTGGATATGGTCAGCATTCATATGAATCATCCCGCTATCCTCATGTGGTGTATTGGTAACGAGTTAAATGCAGATTGGATGTATGGCCAACACCTTGATGATATTTTCAGCTTGATCAATGAAATGGCTCTTGCAGCCAAACAACTTGAAGGTAGAACCTATCATCCCACAACAACGCCCTTAATGGATATTCATCTAAATAATATTTTTAGCTCCTACGATACCAAAATGCCCGGACTTTCAGTATGGGGGGTAAATGTTTACAGAGGTAAATCCTTTGGTGATTTATTTTCAAGTTATGGTGGCGCAAGTGAAAAACCCATTATTGTTCTTGAGTTTGGTATTGATGCCCTGGATAATACAACCCAACAGGAATACGAACAAAATGGGACATCAGAGCAATCCGAATATGCACGGTCATTGTGGCGTGAAATTGACCAGAATAAAACGATTTGTATTGGCGCAAGCATTATGGCTTATTCTGATGAATGGTGGAAGGGAAAGCATTCTCTTGACCCGCTTTGCAAGGATGATGATCCAACGTTTCATGGTTTATGTGGTTATTCCAGTGGCGCCCATCCTGATAGATATTCTAATGAGGAATGGTGGGGGATCATGAGAGTAATTAAGAATGGGAATGATATCGATAAAGTTCAGCCCAGAAATCTGTATTACGAATTGCAAAAAGAATGGAATTTCAATCCGGTTCCACCAAATGAAATCAAAATTATTCCATCTGAATGTGAAAGAAGCGATAATTTTGGACGTTCAGTAGCCATTTATGGCAATTATGCTGCGGGTGGTGCCAAAGGGGATGATGACAAAGGTGGAAATGCTGGCGCTGTATATATGTTACGTTATAATGGAAAAACCTGGGTACAAGACCAAAAAATTACGCCTGATGATGGCAGAATAAATGATTACTTTGGTTGTGATGTGGCCATATATAAAAAAAATGCACTTTTTGGCTCTTATGGTAATGATGATGCTGGGAGTAAAGCTGGCGCTGCTTATATATATTCATTGGATTCGTCTGGATGGAAACAGCGCCAAAAATTGACCGCTGATAATGCACAGAGCAACGACTATTTTGCTTATGCAGTGGATATCAGTGAAAAGTATGCAATCATCGGCGCATATGGAGATGATGAGAAGGGCAATATGGCGGGAGCGGCTTATATTTTTGAGCTTCAGGATGACAATACATGGATACAAAAGCAAAAATTGGTTGATGCTCAGGGGGAACGTAATGATCAATTTGGTTATGCAGTGGCCATTACCGAAAATTTTGCGATCGTTGGTGCCTATCGGGATGATGACAATGGTGATAGTTCAGGTTCTGCAACCATCTATATGCGTGATCAAGGCATGTGGACAGTTCAAGCCAAACTCCTTGCAAATGATGGTCAGGCCAATGATTATTTTGGATATGATGTTACCATTTCAGGCGATTATGCAGTTGTGGGCGCTTATCGCTGTGACGATGTGTCCCGGAATAATGTTGGGGGGGCATACATTTACAAATATGAAAGAGGAACCTGGAATTTTCAGACAAAATTAGTTCCAATTCAGGGAACATCCAATGATTACTTTGGTGCTGCAGTTGATCTGGTGGGCACCCGATTGCTTGTTGGCGCCTATGGGAATGATGATAAGGGGTCTACATCAGGAGCAGCATATTTGTATATTCTCGAAGGTGATCAATGGAGTATGCTTAAAAAATATATGCCTGGCGATGGTATCGCCTATGATTACTTTGCGTATGATATTGCGATAGGCGATCAAGGTCTTATCATGGGAGCCTATGGGAGAGATGATAATGGCAGTATGGCCGGTGCTGTGTATATTTATGGTCAGGGAGATGAGAATAATGATTTAAATGATGTGCGCGCAAATAATGGTTTTGAAAAAGGCATCCACAATAAAAATAAATTTGTATCAAAAGATTCTATTCAAACGATTCGTTTTATCCCCCAGCGACAAACAAATCCTTTAGAAACAGACATTACAAAAGAAATTGATAATAGCATTGAAAATATCCAATCAAATCTTCATATTGAAATAACGAACATGCCGCCTATTGGGAATCGTATACAAAATCTCGAAGGTAAGGTAACCCCATTTGATATCAAGGAATATACAATTTATGTGGCAATTTTTGTAAATGAACAATGGCGAATAAAGCCAGGCAACAATCGGTCGAATGGCATGCAAGTGCATGATGATGGGACATTCTCATGTGATATTACGACAGCGCCTATGGATCATTTGGCGGAACAAATAGCCATTTTGGTGGTGCCAGTATCCGTCAAATATGAGGATATTAGCGATATTGAACGTTCCCCTGCTATCGGGCGACGAATTTTTATGCGTTAATTTTTCATATGTGAATCATACGCAATTATGTCATTTACCTCAAAACGAACAATATCAATAATGGGGAAGTTATTTTCAGAGAATTTCTAAGATGGTAAAAGGAGGCGATATGATTGATGGCTATGGTTTTGATCCAACATATCATGAACGCGCAATGAAGGTATTAGATTTTTTTGCCAACTATTATTGGCGAGTAGATGTACAAGGCATTGAAAACATTCCAGACGAAGGCGGGGCCATGATAGTGATGAACCATGCCGGTACGATCGCACTGGATGTATTGATGATCAAACAGGCCGTTTACAGACACTCTCGAACCAGTCGCATTGCATGGGCATTGATGGCAGATTTTTTAACATGGACACCATTTGTCGGCGATATCTATTGGCGTACAGGTAATGTCCTGGCAAGTTGGTTGAATGCAAAACGTTTATTGACTGAAGATCAAATTATCATTGTATGCCCGGAAGGCACAAAAGGGGTTGGAAAACCTTATTCGCGCAGATATCAACTGGAATCGTTTGGTACCGGCGGTTTTGCACGATTGGCCATTCATACCAACAAGCCATTGATTCCCACATCGGTGGTTGGATCAGAAGAAATATATCCAGTTGTCTACAAAAACTATAAACTGGGAGATCTTCTGGGGTTTCCATTTATTCCCATAACATTTACATTTCCATTACTGGGCCTGTTGGGTGCGCTGCCATTGCCATCAAAGTGGATCATTCGCTTTGATAAACCAATATACCCCAATGATTATAAAAAAAAAGGCAGTATTGAAGAAAGGGCCCTTGAACAACAGACACGCTTTGTGGAAACACTTTATCCATGCGATGAAAAGAAAAAAATGATTGCTGCAACATCACGAGAAAAAGCAATTGTAAATGATGTTGTAAAAGTCATAAAAAGAAACATTAATAAGTTACGAAATCAACGCAAAACGCCTTTTTTCTAAGTAATGAACGTGTAGAGACGTCGCATGCGACGTCTCTACACGACCTTATTAAGTAAGCGATCATAAATTTTGGGGTAGATAAAAGTAAAATCAACTAAAAATGTTCGCCCGCCTGGAGTTGAAACTCCAGGCTATTCCTGTGTCGTCCCTAAAGGGACTTGAAGTGTTTAATTAAAAAGACACTATAAGTCCCTTTAGGGACGACACATAAATAGCCTGGAGCTTCAGCTCCAGGCGGGCGAGCTTTGAAAGGGGGACGAACATTCTACTTTTATCTACCCGAAAATTTATGATCGTTTACTTATTTTGGACGATCAAAAATGAGCATGATATTTTCGAGCATTCCAATGCCTTTTCTCATAATCTTCTGACCAACTGAGAATACACATTCTCCAGGGCTGGAACAAATAAATCTTTCCGGCACAAGAAAGACTGTGAAATCCAATTACGCAAGTACTGCCGGCAGTAAGCACGATCTTCCGGACGTTCGGCCATGGATATTGCTTTTTTTATATAATCGGTTTCGTTATGGGCAATCCAGGAACTGAGGCCTGTCTGGTTGAGAATGCTGACACCAACACATGCCGCATGGTTTTTGCCTTTCAATGTAATAACTGGAATGCCCATCCATAAGGCCTCGCAAGTTGTGGTTGTTCCATTGTAGGGAAATGTATCCAGTGCAATATCTACCTCGTTATACAGGGATAAATGTGTTCTTTCATCCTTAACAGAGGCCAATAACTCTATTCGTGTTGGATCAATACCTTGTTCATGAAAGTATTGTAAAAATTTTTCCTGGATACGAGTCGATTTAAAACCACCTGTTTTCAGCAACAATCTTGAATCAGGTACTGATTTCAAAATATTTGACCAGAGTGCAATCACATGTCTGTTAATTTTGGGAAGATTGTTGAATGATCCAAAAGTAACGTGTTTTGATGATGTTTTTCTGACAATTGATGGCGCCTGTTCTGATGGTGAATAACATAGGAATCCATTGGGCAGATAGATGCGATGCTCTGAACCTGAAAAGCAGGATAAATCTGGATCAGAATATTTATCCACAAGACGATAATCGACCTGTGGTAAACCGGTTGTATTGGGATAGCCCAGATACGTCATCTGAATGGGTGCCGGTTTTTTAGCAAATATCATGAGCCGATTGCTTGATGAATGTCCGGCCAAATCCACCAGAATGTGAATGCCATCAGCCTGAATCTGTTTACATACCACATCATCACTTTGATAAAAAATATCCCGCCAGTAAACACCGGATTGTTTTAAAGCCCTGGTTACCTGATCTGTTTTTTTCACATTTGAATAGCAATAAATTTCAAATTGTTTTTTATTATGATAATTCAATATTGCCTTTATAAATGAGGAGACAGAATGTTTGCGAAAATCCGGCGAAACATATCCAACACGAATTCGTTTACTGCTTTGAATCAAAGGCTTTTTTGTATGGAAAGCGTTATATTGTTGGCCCCAGTGAAGATGTTCTTTGATAATGGTTTCAGGAGAATGGTCAATACTATAATTTAATGAAAATAAATAATTACTCTGTATTTCTGGATCATTGGGTGATAGCGCCATCGCTTTTTTAGCTGAAAGAATGGCGTTTTGAACATCGCCAAGTTTTAATAATAAGTTACCCAAATTATGATGAACCAGGGATTGTTCAGGATTGATTGCCAATGATTGTTCATATGATAATATCGCATCCTCAAAACGTTCATAAGTTTGATACAATGCGCCCAGATTAAAATGAATGACTGGATTTTTTGGATTCAATGCCAGTGCTTTTTTGTAATGATTCAGTGCAGGCTGGAATTGATTGTTGTCTTTATACGCCATCGCCAGATTACTGTAAAAACCGAAATTGTCTGGCTGAATTGCAATGGCACTTTCTAATAATTGTATTGCACGTTCAAAATTCCCGGTTTGCATGGCAAT